>Ga0302320_10015588_pt1 | contig 15598 bp, 11 predicted proteins | sample Bog_T0_3_FD_202130 | JGI IMG/M metagenome (GOLD analysis project Ga0302320, IMG submission 202130) | Peat permafrost microbial communities from Stordalen Mire near Abisko, Sweden - Bog_T0_3 | ecosystem: Environmental > Terrestrial > Soil > Wetlands > Peat | place: Sweden: Abisko, Stordalen Mire... | reverse complement strand
CGGCAAACAAAGATTGCACTTCCATCACTACCTTATTCCCTACCCCCTGTTCCCGGCTCGTCACTCCACATTCTGAATCTGTTCTCGCGCCTTTTCGATCTCCGCTTTCATCGCCAGCCCCAGCTCAGTAATCCGCGTGCCCTGCCCGCTGACGCCGCCTGTCTTCGAGAGCAGCGTATTGGCCTCGCGGTTCATCTCCTGCAGCAGAAAGTCGAGCTTCTTGCCCGCCTCGCCGCCAGCCTTCAGCAGCTCGCGAAAATGCCCGATATGCGCAGCCATCCGCGTCAGCTCCTCTGACACATCGCTGCGCTCAACCAGCATCGCCACCTCCTCAAGCAGCCGCTGCTGATTGAACTCCGTTCCGGTCGCCGCCTGCAGCCGCTGCGTGAGACGCTCCTGGTAGCGCTGCTCGATCTCGGGCCTCAGTGCCGTCACGCCTTCGGTGGCCTCGGCCAGCCTGTCGAGCGTTCCATTCAGAATCGCCTCCAGCGCTTTGCCCTCGCGCGCACGCATGGCCTTCAACTGATCGAGCAGCGGCACAATCTCCTTCTGTACGCTCCCCGCCAACACGGCCAGGTCGTCGTCTCCGCGATTCTCCGCCTGTAGCGCGCCCGGCAGCCGCAGCGCGGCGTTCAGGTCCGGCTCGCCCTTCAGCTTGTGCTCGCGCCGCGCCGCGTCAAACGCGGCCAGGTACGCCGTCACCAGCTCGCGGTTGTAGCCGGCCTTCTGCTGCGCGCCGCGATCCAGTGAGAGCGTCAACTCCACGTGCCCGCGAATCAGGCTCTCCTTCAGTGTCTTGCGCAGCTCCATCTCCAGCCCGTCAAGCCCCGCCGGCAGGCGAAGCTGCAAGTCGAGAAAGCGGTGATTCACGCTCTTCAGGCTAAGCGTATAGCTGAGCTGGTCCTGTTCCCCAAGGGGCACGCGCACCTGCGCGCGCGCAAACCCCGTCATCGAGTAAATCGCCATTCTTGCTACTCCTCAGCTCCGGCGGCCATCGCCGGCGCCACTCCGGACATATCGTGCGCCAGATCGTCCGGCGTCAGACTTTCAGGCAGATCGATGAACTGTAGCTGATACAGCTTCTGATACGTAGGCGACATGTTCAGCAACTCCTCGTGCGATCCGATGGCCGTAATCCGCCCGCACTCCAGCACCGCGATCCGGTTCGCGCGCCGGATCGTCGACAGCCGATGCGCAATCACCATCACGGTGCGGTTCTGCATCAGGTTGGCCAGCGCGATCTGCACCAGCGATTCGCTCTCCGCGTCCAGCGCCGAAGTGGCCTCGTCAAGAATCAAAACCGGCGCGTTCTTCAGGATGGCACGGGCGATGGCCATGCGCTGCCGCTCGCCGCCCGACAGCCTGAACCCTTTTTCCCCGATCACGGTATCGTAGCCCTGCGGCATGTGCTCAATAAAGTCGTGCGCCAGTGCGGTGCGCGCCGCCTCTTTCACCAGCGCAACCTTTACCTCCGGCTGTCCGTAGGCAATGTTGTTGCGCACCGTGTCGTTGAAGAGAATCGTCTCCTGCGTCACCTGGGCAACCTGCCGCCGCAACGAGCCAAGCGTCAGCTCACGCAGATCGTGGCCGTCGATCAGGATGCGGCCCGACGTCACATCGAAAAAGCGCGGGATCAAATTGACCAGCGTCGATTTGCCGGCGCCGCTCGGCCCCACCAGCGCCAACACCTCGCCGGCCCGCACCTCAAGGTCCACATTGTGCAGAATCTGGTGCTCGCCCTCTTCGGTCGAATATGAAAAGCCGACATTCTCAAACTGAATCGACTGCTGAAACTTCTTCAATGTAACGGCGTGCGGCCGTTCCTTCACATCGTCTTTAGTATCAAAGTAACCGAAGATAGACGAAGAAGCCCCCATCGCCTGCTGAAAACTGTTGTAGAAATACGCAAACTTGCGCACCGGATCGTAGAGCTTGAAGAGCAGGATGATGAACGCTCCAAAAAGCCCCATGGTCAACTTGCCACGCATAATCTCATTGCGCCCGATCCAAAGAAACATGGCAATCGCCACAGCGCCAATGCTGTCCATCAACGGCGAGCTGATGGACTGAATGCGTACGTTCCGCAGGTTGGCGCGGAACAGGCGCCGCGCGGCCGTCTTGAAGCGCAGAATCTCCCACACCTCGGTGTTGAAGGCCTTCACGATGCGGTTGCCCGTCACCGTCTCGTGCAAAATATTCTGAATCTCGGCCAGCTTGTCCTGGCCGGTGCGGGTACGGGTGCGCACCTCCCTGCCGATCCTGCGCGCCGACGTGATCACAACGGGGATGAAAAGCACCAGCGCCCAACTCAGTTCTCCACCCAGCCTGACCACAAATACCAAGCCTACTGCGAAAGTAAAAAACTGCTGCAGAAACTCGCCGATAACCGAGCTGACCGCAAACTGCACTCTGTCAACGTCGTTGATAAGCGTGGAGAGAATGGTGCCTGTCGGGTGCTTGTGAAAGAAGCTGGAAGATCGGCGCAGCGTGGCTTCGTAAAGGTGGTTGCGCAGGTCGGTAATTAAGCCAAAGCCAGCATAATTCACCAGATACGTGCCCAGGTAATCACACAGGCCTTTCCCCAGCGTGGCTAATACCAGCGCACAGGCCACTACAGCCCAGTCATTGTGTATGTGAATGAAAGGGGGAATCAGGTGCCTGAGGTCAAAGTGCCAACGGCTATTGGTAAGACCCAGAAGGATCGGGCCTTCTGGCGCGTCGGGTCTCAGCACTTGATCGAAGATGGGCTGCAACAGCAGGACACGAAAGGTGTCGAGCACGCCCACCATCGCCAGCAGCAGGACTCCAGGAAACCACTGGAACCAGTAAGGAAGGCCGTAGCGCACGAGGCGGAGAAAATTCTTCATGCCGGCTCGACCGCCTGGCGCAAATCGGACTCCGAAACAAGCCACCGGACTGACGCACAAAACGCCATCCCCGTATTGTATCCGGGCCACGCGGCATCAGGCTTCAATCGTGCTCGGCCACACCGGTTGACGCCGGTTATCGATCCATCCATTGCTATCATTACGGTGTGACTCACTCCTCACCCAAGACCCTCCCGCGCGACTTGAGCACCGTCTTCCTCGACCGCGACGGCGTGCTCAACGAAAAGATGCCCGAGGGCAGCTACGTTACATCCCTGGTGGACTTCCACGTCCTGCCCGGCGTGCCCGAGGCAATCGCCCGTCTCAATCGCGCAGGCCTGCGAGTGATCGTGGTCTCCAACCAGCGCGGCATCGCGCTCGCCCTCTACACCGCCGCCGACGTCGCCGCTATCCACGCCGAATTCGAGCGCCAGCTCCAGGCCCACGGCGCGCGCATCGACGCTTTTTTCATCTGTCCCCACGATCGCGACCAGTGCAGTTGCCGCAAGCCGCTACCTGGGCTCTTCGAGCAAGCCCAGGCCCGCTTTCCCTCCATCTCAGCCTCCTCCAGCGTCATGATCGGCGACACATCCGCCGACATCGAATTCGGCAGCCGGCTCGGCATGGCCACCGTCTTCATCGCGGGCGATCCCGCGCGCCAGCCATCCGGCTCTGAAAAGGCCGGCGAAGCGGCCACCCTGCGCTGCGCTTCCCTGCCCGAAGCCGTGGACGCCTTACTTGCGGCGCGTACCTGAACCTTCGCGTTTGACCCTTGCCGAAAATCTACTTATGATGAATAGGTTGGTCTTTTGGGCAGGCGCTCTGCCGCTCCCACGCCAACATGGCTCAACAACGAGTCGCGCCAATTGCGCTTGTTGCCCCTTCGTTCAACGGTAGGACAGCTGCCTCTGGAGCAGCATATCGGGGTTCGAATCCCTGAGGGGCAGCCAATCAAGGCGGCCGTGTTCCCCATCACTCATCGAAATCCATCAGCCCACAGCCTCATCCAGCATTCCGTCCTTCGTGCCCAGTAGTAGAATCGAACCGTCCGCAAGGCTCCCTCTGCGCGGCATCAGTTCTCCTTGGGGTAAATCATGTTACTCGGCTATTCCATCATCGGTGGCGAGTCCCGCCAAGGCAACGGCACGGCCTTCAACGGTATCGATCCATCCACCGGCGCAGCTCTCGACCCCACCTTCCATTACGCTTCTTCTGAGGACCTCGACGTCGCAGCCGATCTGGCCGAACAGGCATTTGCCATTTACAACAAGGTTCCCGGCAAGCAGAAGGCTCACTTCCTGCGCCACATCGCCGCCGGCCTCGAATCCATCGCGGCCGAGCTAGTCGAGCGCGCCCACCGCGAGACCGCCCTTCCCGAGCCGCGCCTCAAGGGCGAGCTGGCGCGAACCGTCCATCAGCTTCGTCTCTTCGCAGAAGTGGCCGAAGAGGGCTCGTGGGTCAACGCCCGCATCGATTCCGCCCAGCCCCAGCGCACGCCGCTGCCCCGCTCCGATATCCGCTCCATGTTGCGTCCTCTCGGCCCCATCGCCGTCTTTGGCTCCAGCAACTTCCCACTCGCATTTTCTGTCGCCGGGGGCGACACCGCATCCGCCCTCGCCGGCGGCAATCCCGTCATCGTCAAAGCTCACTCCGCCCATCCAGGCACGGGCGAATTGGTCGGCCAGGTCGTCAGCCGCAGCGTGCGCGAGTGCGGCATGCCGCCGGGCGTCTTCTCGCTGCTCTTCGGCGCCGGCACGCAACTAGGCGCTGAGCTGGTCAAGCATCCCAAGATAAAAGGCGTCGGCTTCACCGGATCGCTCCATGCCGGCAAGGCTCTCATGCAGCTTGCCGCCGCGCGTCCTGAGCCCATCCCCTGCTTCATGGAGATGAGCAGCGTCAATCCCCTCTTTGTGCTTCCCGAGGCTCTGCGCACGCGGGCCGCCGAAATCGCTACCGGCCTCTTCGGATCGTTCACTCTGGGCGTAGGACAGTTCTGCACCAAGCCCGGACTGGTCTTCCTGCCCAGCAACGAACACGCGGACGCGCTGGTAGCCCAGATCAAAACGCGCGTCGAGCAAGCCGCTACCGCTCCCATGCTCACCGAGGGGATTGCAAAAAGCTATCGCTCCGGCGTTGCCCAGCGGCAAGGGGCCAGCAGCGTTGCGACCATTGCGCAAGCCCCATCGCCCGCCAACCTCGGCAGCGCCTATGGCGTCCCAATTCTGTTTGAGATCACCGCCGGCGAACTGCTGCGCAACCCGAATCTCGCCACTGAAGTCTTCGGCCCCAGCACCCTCGTCATCCGCTATGAAAGCCGTGAGCAGTTGCTGGCGCTTACACGTTCACTTGAGGGCCAACTCACTGCAACCCTGCACGGCACGGTCGCCGACATCGCAAACCACGCCGACCTTGTCGCCATCCTCGAACACAAAGCGGGCAGGCTGGTCGTCAACGGCTTTCCCACCAGTGTTGAGGTCTGTCACGCCATGGTCCACGGCGGCCCGTATCCCGCCACCAGCGACAGCCGCGCCACTTCCGTCGGTACGCAGGCAATCTACCGTTTCGTCCGCCCAGTCTGCTTTCAGGACTTCCCCCAGGCCGCCCTGCCTGCGGAGCTGAAAGACGAAAATCCCCTCGGCATCTGGCGCATGGTTGACGGCAAGTTCACGCGCGATGCGGTTCGAGCTGAGGTCTCGGCCTCCGCAGACAAAGCGTGAGCAGCCCCGACACCATCAGCGCCACAGCCATCGAGAAGTAGCCGGCGCGCGAGTTTCCCGTGAGCGCCTGCATCGCTCCCACCATCCATGTCCCCGCAAATCCACCCAGTGCTCCGCAGCTATTGATCAGCGCCATCACCTCTCCGGCCACACTGCTGGGCAGCATCTCCGGCACGATGGCAAAGAATGGCCCATACGGCGCGTACATCGCCCCTCCGGCAACGATCAGGGCAATATACGCCAGCCAGAAGTTGCTTCCGGCCACGGCAAACGAGCAGAACAATGCCACTCCCGACAGCAGCAGAAACGGCCACACAAAAACCTTGCGGTTCAGCGCGCGGTCTGAAAAATAAGCCACCGCAAGCATCAGAATCACGCCCAGCAGAAACGGCGGTGCGCTCAGTAGCCCCACCGCTTCCATGCCGCGCGCCGAGCCCGACCGGATCATCTCCGGAATCCACAGCACCAGTCCGTAAACCCCGAAGCTCCAGAAGAAAAATTGCACGCACAACAGCATCACATTCGGCACGTGCAGCGCCGAAGACAAATTTACGTGTTGCGGCAGTGTGGTCTGCTCCTGCTCCAGCGCCGCCTCAAGCTGGTGGCTGCTTTCCTCGCTCAGCCAGGTCGCGTCGCGCGGCCGGTCGCGCGCCACCGCAATCCATACAAACGCCCACACCACCGACGGAATCCCTTCGAGGATGAACGTCATCTGCCAACCAGCAGCCTTGATCAAATACCCGGTCACCGCGGCCATCCACGTAACCGTCACCGGGTTGCCAAGGATCAGAATCGCATTGGCCCGCGACCGTTCTTTGCGCGTAAACCAGTTTGTCAGCAGGATGAGCATTGAAGGCAGAATCAGGCTCTCCGACACGCCCAGCAGCAGTCGGTCGACGACCAGCAACCAGAATTCCCTGATCACGCCAGTGAGTCCAGACAAGACGCCCCAGCAGATGAGTGCAATAAAGATCAGCCTGGTGGCGCTCTTGCGCGTTGCGTAGGTAGCGGCGGGAACCTGAAACAGAAAATAGCCGAGAAAGAAGACCGACCCCAGAAATGCGGCGCGTGATTCGGTGATCTTCAGCGTTTCCGCCAATCCCGCCGCGGCGCCAAATCCGAAATTCGACCGCCCAAGATAGGCCAGGCTGTACGTTATGAAAACTACAGGCAGCAGGAAGAGCCAGCGCCTGCGCAACCCGCGTCTATGCTCTCCGGCCTTCTCCAACTCATCATTGGGCACTTTGAATTTATAGCACCCCAATACCGCTCTTGCTCTTCCAGCCATCCTCCATCAGAATGTAAAATCAACCCGCGTCCACCACCAACGCGGGCGCGCGGCGTAACTCGCCACCGAAAGGCCTGTCCCATCGCATCCATCCCTCTCTCCTCGGTCCTTGAAACCCCCGATCCCGCCCTGCTGCGCGTCGCTACCCACGCGCCCGGACCCGCAGGCCAACTGCCGCTCTCCGCGGAAATGCTCCTCACCGAACCCTCCGGCAATCTCTTTGGCCTCTCGCAAAACGCCGGCATGGGGTGGAGTCCCGACCGCCTCCTCGATCCTGAATTCCTGATCCTCAGCACTCACGGCGGCCTGCGGGCCGAGAACGGCGAGCCTATCGCCCTCGGCTTCCACACCGGCCACTGGGAAGTCGGCCTTCTCGTCGCTGAAGCCGCGCGCGAGCTCAAAGCCCTCCACGCCACGCCCTTTGCCGGCGCATGCACCGATCCTTGCGACGGCCGCACCCAGGGCACCGCCGGCATGATGGATTCGCTGCCCTTCCGCAACGACGCCGCCATTGTGCTGCGCCGCCTCATGCGTTCGCTGCCCACTAGCAAGGGCGTTCTCGGCATCGCCACCTGCGACAAGGGCCTGCCCGCCATGATGATGGCGCTCGCGTCTTCGTCCGCTAAGCCCGCTGTCCTCGTTCCCGGCGGCGTCACCCTGCTGCCCGAACAAGGCGAAGATGCCGCCAAAGTCCAGACCATCGGCGCGCGCTTCGCGCAAAATCAAATCACTCTCGAATACGCCGCTGAAGTCGGCTGCCGCACCTGCGCTTCTCCCGGCGGCGGATGCCAGTTTCTCGGCACCGCGGCAACCTCGCAGGTGGTCGGTGAAGCCCTCGGTCTCTCCTTGCCTCACACCGCGCTCGCGCCCTCAGGCCAGCCCATCTGGCTTGACGCCGCCCGCCGCTCGGCGCGCGCTCTTCTGCGCCTCCATCAGCTCGGCATCGGCGTTCGCAACATCCTCACCCCCGCCGCTCTGCGCAACGCCATGGTCCTCCACGCCGCCTTCGGCGGTTCCACCAACCTGCTCCTCCATCTGCCCGCCATCGCTCATGCGGCGGGTCTTGAGCGCCCCACTGTCTCTAACTGGATTGAGGTCAATCGCCTCGTCCCGCGCCTCGTCGACGCGCTTCCCAACGGCCCCCGCAACTTCGCCACCGCGCAGGTCTTCCTCGCCGGCGGCGTGCCTGAAGTCATGCTCCATCTGCGTTCCGCGGGCCTCCTGGATGAGAGCGTCATAACGGCCAGTGGCGACACCCTCGGCGCCAGTCTCGACTGGTGGCGCGAGAGTCCCCGCCGCCATGCCTTGCGACGTGCCCTCCGCGAGCAAGACGGCATCAATCCCGACGATGTAATCATGTCGCCCGATCGTGCCCGCTCGCATGGTCTTTCCTCCACCATCTGTTTCCCCATCGGCAACCTTGCGCCGCAGGGTTCAGTTGTAAAGTGCACTGCAATCGACCCCTCGCTCATCGGCGATGGCAACGTGTACCGTCACACCGGTCCGGCTCGCGTTTTCGTCTCTGAGGCGGCCGCCATCCACGCCATCAAGAGCGGCGCAATCACGCAGGGCGATGTGATCGTCCTCGTCTGCGGTGGTCCTCTCGGCGCGGGCATGCAGGAGATCTACCAGATCACCGCCGCCCTCAAGCAACTCCCTCATTGCAAGCACGTCGCCGTCCTCACTGATGCACGTTTCAGCGGCGTCTCCACCGGAGCCTGCATCGGTCACATCTCTCCCGAAGCCCTCGCTGGCGGCCCCATCGGCAAAGTGCAAGAGGGCGACCAGATCGAAATCGTCATTGACCGCGCCGCGCTCACTGGCGCTGTCAACCTCGTGGGAGACGCTTCAGAGAACTTCGGCGCGGAAGAAGGCTCTCGCCGCCTTGCCCAGCGCGCCCCACGTTCCGATCTCTGTCCTCATCCCGATCTGCCTGAAGACACGCGCCTCTGGGCCGCTCTGGTCGAAGCCAGCGGCGGAGTCTGGGGTGGTTGTGTCTACGATGCCGGCAAAATTATCGCCCGGCTGGAGAAAAATTTATGAAGCTCTATCGCACTGGCAACGGCCCCTACGTCGAGCACGATGGCAGCGCATATCGCATTCCTGAAACCTACTGGGACGTCCTCATCAATCACGAAAATCTCGAGGGCTATCTCGGCTCCATCGTCGCCGACGGCAAGCCCGCCGCCAACTTTTCCTCTGCGAAAATCGAAGCTCCCATCGGCAGCCAGGAAGTCTGGGCCGCCGGCGTCACCTACTACCGCAGCCGCAGCGCGCGTATGGAAGAATCGAAGAGCGCCGGAGGCGGTGACTTCTACGACCGCGTCTACTCCGCCGAGCGCCCTGAGCTATTCTTCAAAGCCACACCCCACCGCGTTGTCGGTCCCGGCGCTCAGGTCCGTATTCGCCGCGACGCCTCCTGGTCGGTTCCCGAGCCGGAGCTTACGCTGCTCATCAACAATCGCAGCCAGATCGTCGGTTACACCATCGGCAACGACATGAGTTCGCGCGACATCGAGGGCGAAAATCCGCTCTATCTGCCCCAGGCCAAGGTCTACGACGGCAGTTGCGCCCTCGGCCCTTGCATCCTCATCACGAGCGGCCCGATTCCGCCGTCCACGCCTATCCAAATGGAGATCGAGCGCCAGAGCCGCATCGAATTCTCTGGCGAAACCACCCTCGCCTCGCTCAAGCGCGACCCCTCTGCTCTCGTCGAATACCTCTTCCGCGAGAGCACCTTCCCCAACGGCGCATTCCTCATGACCGGCACAGGTATCGTCCCGCCCGACGCCTTCACCCTCGCGAGCGGCGATCGCATCCGCATCTCCATCGCCCCCTGCGGCATGCTCGAAAATGTAGTGGCATAAAGAATCAGAACGCGGCCGCGCGAAGCGCCGGCATCAAGCCGGAATAGCCTCTGCGCCCATCCCCCGCCGCGCAGTCACGTTCCCCACTGCCCAACCCGCAAGCAGCAAGCTCGGCGCAGGCGTCGAATCCGCCTCGCCCAACGCGCCCAGCGTTGTGTGCCGCACCTCTTCATCCGGCTGTGCCGCATGGGAAACAACCACGCACGGCAAATCCGCCGGCAACCCCTCTGCGAGCCACTCCTTCGCCAGCAGCGACAAATCACGCCCCGGCATGTAGACCACGCGCGTCGCATCCTCGAGCGCCGGCAGCGGCGAGCGGTTGTGCGACTGCGCATGATGCCCCGTGGAGAAGATTACATTCGATGCCCAGTCGCGATCCGTCAGCGAGCAACCGATCGATGCCGCTGCCGCAAAGGCCGCCGAAACCCCAGGCACAACCTCGTAGGCAACGCCCGCCTCCCGCAGCGCCGCTATCTCTTCGGCCGCGCGCCCAAACAGCAACGGGTCGCCGCTCTTGAGCCGAACCACGATGCGCCCCGCGCGCGCATGTTCGATCAACAAAGCGTTGATCTCCTCTTGGGTGATGGTCTTCACGCCGCACCGCTTGCCTACGTTCTCAATTTCGGCCGTGTCTGCAGCCAGATCCAGAACCGCCTGCGGAACAAGATCGTCGTGCAGAATCGCGTCCGCTGACTCAATCAAGCGGACCGCCTTCACCGTCAGCAGCTCCGGATCGCCCGGCCCCGCGCCCACCAGGTACACCTGCCCCGCCGCGGCGCGCGCCTTCTTGCCCTTCCGCGCCAAATGCTTCGTCGCGCACAACGCTGAATCGCAAATCTGCCTCTGCGCCAGTTCGTGCAGCAGCAGCCTGCGCTCTTCGCCGCGCGGATGCGTGGCAATAACCTCGCGCCGCAGTTGCCCCAGCGCGTCCAGCCACGGCCCCATATCATCCGGCAATTGCTCATCGATCTCGCGCCGCAGCCGCTGCGCCACGGCAGGGCTTTCGCCCGCGGTCGAGATGGCGATCTGCAGCTCTCCACGCCGCACGATCGAGCCAAAAAAGAAATCGCAATGCGGAATGTCGTCCACGCTGTTCACCAGAATGCCGCGCTCCACCGCCTCCCGGTATACTTCCGCATTCACCCTGGGCGAATCGGTTGCCGCGATCACCACAAAATTTCCATCGAGATCGGCAAGCTCAAACGCGCGCGGCGTCCACTCCAGCCTGCCCTCGCGCGCCAGTTGGCGCACTTCGCCGCACGCTTCCGGCGCCACCACGCGCAACTCCAGCCCGGTCGTCAGCAGCACGCCGATCTTGTCCAGCGCGACGGCCCCAGCGCCCACCAGCAGGCACCGTCGCCCCTCGAGTTTCAAAAAGATCGGCAATAAGCTCATAGCAAAATTCCTCACAGCCCCCAGCGCCACTGACCACTTTTCACTGATCACTGTTTCTCAATCCGCCACCCCATGCGGCACCCGGCCGGCGGGCAGGTCGCGCTCAACATACTCACGATGGCTGCCGCTAAGATGCGCGTGAAGCTCAACATTGGAGTGGCGGCCGAACCAGGCGCGCAGATTCTCACCAGGCGTGCGCTCTGTCAGGTAATGGCGCAGCAGCCGCTCAATAGCATCGGGAACATGCGTTGCAAGGCAGCGGTAGTTCACCGGCCGCGCCACGCCCGCAAATTGGCCCACCGATCCGCCCAGGCAAAAGTAATAGGCGTCAGTCAGCTTGCCCTCGTGCTTGATCTTTTTGCCCTCCAGGCCGATGTCGGCAATCCAGTGCTGGCCGCATCCGTTCGGGCAGCCCGTCACGTGCAGCTTCAGTTGCTGGTCAAACTGAGGCAGCCGCTCTTCCATCTCATCCACCAGCCAGCGCGTAAAGCCCTTGGTCTCGGTAATCGCCAGCTTGCAAAACTCAGTGCCGGTGCAGGCAACCGCTCCGCGCCAAAAATGCGAACCATCCACATGCAGCCCAATCTGGCCCAGCTCCTTCGCCAGCTCTCCAGCCTTGCTGGTAGGAACATTAATGAACACCAGGTTCTGCGAGACAGTCGCGCGCAGTTGCCCGTTGCCGAAGCGCTCGGCCAACTCCGCCGCGGCCTCCAGTTGCTCGCCGGTCAAACGCCCGCGCAGCACTGAGGCCCCCACGTATGACAGCCCCGGCTCCCGCTGAGGATGAATACCCGCATGGTCACGGAGAATGTCGTCGGGCACGTGCTCCTGCACGCCCGGCTCCAGCGTAAAGTCCAGCCGCGACTGCAATTCGTCCCGGAATTTCTCCGCTGTCCATCCCTCTTTCATGAACAGGTACTTCATCCGCGCCCGGTCGCGGCTCTCGCGCAGCGCTTGCTGGTCGCGAAATATCTCTGCCACGCCGCGCACCGCGCGCACCGCCTGGTCGGGCCGCAGAAACACATCGAGCCGGATCGCCAGGTGCGGCTCGTTTGACAGCCCGCCGCCCACGCGCAGCGAGTACCCCACCTCGCTGCCACGCTTCACCGGCGTCAGCCCAATGTCGTTGATCTCCGGATACGTGCACCACGAAGGGCAGCCCGTCGCCGAAATTTTAAATTTGCGCGGCAGGTTATAAAACTCTGGATTGGCCGTCAGCAGGTGCGCAATCTCGCGCGCAATCGGCGAGGCGTCGATCAACTCGTCCGCCGCCACGCCGGCCAGCGGGCAGCCGGTCACGTTCCGCACCACATCGCCGCAGGCGCCCTTAGGCGACAATCCGATCGCGCTCAGCGCGTCTACCACCTCGGGCAGCGATTCGATCGTCAGCCAATGCAGTTGTATATTCTGCCGCACCGTTATGTCGGCCAGGTTGCGCGCATACTTGCGCGTGAGCCCGCCGATGGTGCGCAACTGGCTGGCCGAGATAATGCCGTTCGGAATCCCAACCCGCATCATGAACCACTCGGTCGACAATCCTTCGCCGCCCTTGCCTCCGGTGGCGCCTACGCCGTCGCCTTGCGTGTAGATGCCCCACCACTTGAAGTAAAACGAGGCCCACTCCGGCACCACGCTGGCGCGGCCCTCCCGCGCGAAGGTTCGAACCTCGTCGAATACCGCCCACGGATTTTTCTCGCGCTTCAGGCGCTCGGCACGCTGTGCTTTTGTCTCTTTCAGGGGAAGCGTTTGTGTCATCTCATCTCTTTTCGCGAAAAAATAGAAAACCCGCGGCAGCAGCTTGGCTGTTCGCGGGCATCAGAAACCGTGGTTGTTACAGTCGGACGTTAGACCCAGGTCATCTGTGCGCGCGTAGCGGCATACAGAAGCGACAACAGGTCTTTACATCCATAAAAAAGATCATATCTGCGGTTCAGAATAAAAGCAACCCCAAATCCACGAGGCGCCCTACGCCCGCGGCACTTCAAGCGCCCCCGTCAAGCTGCTCACCTGCTTCACATCGTGGCTCTTGCACCACGATTCGAGCCCTTTGGCCAGCCGTTCCGTCGCTCGCGGATCGGCGTAGCTGGCCGTGCCCACCTGCACCGCGGTTGCGCCCGCCAGCATGAACTCCACGGCATCCGTCACGGTCACAATCCCGCCCATCCCGATAATCGGAATGCTCACCGCGCCCGACGCCTCGTACACCATGCGCAGAGCGATCGGCTTGATCGCCGGGCCCGAAAGCCCCCCGGTGATGTTGCTTAGCCGCGGCCGCCTTTCTTCCGCGTCGATCGACATGGCCAGAAAGGTATTCGCCAGACTCAGCGCATCGGCTCCTGCGCCTTCCGCAATCCGGCTCATGTGCGCAATTGAAGTCACGTTGGGCGAGAGCTTCACAATCAGCGGCCGCATCGATACAGCCTTGGCGCGGCTCACCAGGTACTCCAACGACCCCGAATCGGCGCCAAACGCCATCCCGCCCGCATGCACGTTCGGGCACGAAACATTCAGCTCGTAGGCCGCAATCCCCTCCGCCTCGTTGAGCCGCTCGATCACTCCGATGTATTCGCCCACCGTGTAGCCGAAGACGTTGACGATCACCTTGCAGTGCGGATACCGCTTCATCGGTGGCAGCTTTCGCCGCACGAACTCTTCAACCCCAACATTCTGCAGCCCGATGGCGTTCAGCATGCCCGCCGCCGTCTGCACGATGCGCGGCGCGGCGTGCCCGGCCATCGGCTCCAGCGAGATCCCCTTGGTGACGAATCCCCCCAGCCGCTCCAGCGACACAATTTCTTCAAACTCAATGCCGTACCCAAAAGTGCCGCTGGCGGCGATGACCGGGTTCGTCAGCTCCAGTCCGATCAGCTTCACTTTCATGTCGGGTTTCACGCGCGGCATCTTCCTCTTGGGCCGCCAGATCGATAGCGGCCTCCCGTCCATGATACTCGCCCTCGCCTGAATGGCATTCCACGCTGCCGGCCCGCAAAATAAAACGGGCTGCCCTCAATGGAGCAGCCCGCTCGGTTCAACACCGTAGATTATTACGCAGTCACCGGCTCCGTCGCATCCACCTTCACCGGCGTCAGCCAGCCAAAGCGGTCGGGCTTCAAGCCATTCGCGATGCCGAAAAACTCGTCGGCGATTTTTTTCGTAATTTCGCCCGGCTTTCCGTCGCCAATCTGGATGCGGTCGATGGAGCGGATGGGCGAAACTTCGGCGGCCGTGCCGGTAAAGAACACCTCGTCGGCAATGTAGAGCATCTCGCGCGGCAGCGGCTGCTCCACGACCGTGAAGCCGAGGTGGCGCGCAATCGTCAGCACCGAGTCGCGCGTAATGCCCGACAGCGCCGAGTTCGCCAGCAGCGGCGTATACAGCACGCCGTTGCGGACGATGAAGATGTTCTCGCCCGAGCCTTCGCTCACCAGCCCGTTCACGTCCAGCCCGATGCCTTCCTGGTAGCCGTTGACCTCGGCCTCCATGTGGATGAGCTGCGAGTTCATATAATTCGCGCCGGCCTTGGCAAGCGCGGGCATGGTGTTGGGCGCCAGCCGGTTCCAGCTTGAGATGCACACATCCGCGCCGCCGTGGCCGGCAATGTACTTGCCCCACGGGAAGTTGGCGATGTAAACGTCGATGGGCGTGCCCTTTGGGCTTACGCCGATCTCGCCGTAGCCGCGCAGCGCAATAGGCCGGATGTAGCACGGCGCAACGCCGTTGGCTTCCACCAGGTCGACCACGCCGGCACAGAGCTCTTCAATATCGAAGGGAAGATCCATGCGGTAGATCTTGGCTGAGTCGAGCAGCCGCTGCATGTGCTCCGGCAGCCTGAAGACCGCCGAGCCTTGTGGCTGTCCGTAGCAGCGAACGCCTTCAAACACGCTGGAGCCGTAGTGGATCACGTGGCTCATTACGTGGAGGGTGGCTTGCTCCCATGGGATCAGCTCGCCGTTGCGCCAGATCTTGGATGTGGTTTGAATGGGCATGGGGACTGAAATACTCCTTCGCGTGCGCAAACTGCACACACCGTTAGGTTATCGCGAACCGGAGCCGCCTGTCACGGAGGGGGATTCGCGGCCGGCTCCGGGGTTCCCAAAACGACACCCCGGAGGGCCGGCACAGCCCCTCAAAAGGGTTGCCTGCAAAGTTGCCCGCACCCCCTGCATGTTCGCCTCAGAGGTTGCGTTTCGGGGGCAAATGTTCGCCCAAGTGGTTGCGTTTTTTTGAGGGGTTAACCGCGAATAGTTGCGAAACGGGGATGTGAAAACCGCGAATAGTTGCTTTCTGAGCGAAAGGGTTGTCGAGAATTTCCCTCTGTTTTTGAAAAAGCGCTGAATTTGCACGGGATATGGGCGTAAGCGGTTGAAAATAAGTGACATTCCCGGATTGTAATTTACTGTGCGTTGCAGCTTGCAAATGGCGGTATTTGGCTCTTGGATGTTAGCTCTGAAGCCATGCCCTGAT
>Ga0302320_10015587_pt1 | contig 15598 bp, 19 predicted proteins | sample Bog_T0_3_FD_202130 | JGI IMG/M metagenome (GOLD analysis project Ga0302320, IMG submission 202130) | Peat permafrost microbial communities from Stordalen Mire near Abisko, Sweden - Bog_T0_3 | ecosystem: Environmental > Terrestrial > Soil > Wetlands > Peat | place: Sweden: Abisko, Stordalen Mire... | reverse complement strand
GAAACATGGGGTTGAGGCGGCTTTAACCATTTAAATTAGGCCGGTCGGAGCTGGCGCGGGGTCAATCTCCTGGGGAACGAAAGTCGTTTTTCAGGAGGCTCCCCCTTGATCGCATCGGCTCTTAAGCCAAGCTCGCTGGCGACGCGTAGATTCGAGGCGCCGGACGAGCGCGCCGACGGAGGCCGCCGTGTCGTGATGCTGGCGCGGGACCGCGTGCTGATCGCTCGGGGGGTCGCCGGGGTCTTCATGCGCATCGCGCTGAAGCCCTGCGCCTATCGCGGGGTTCTGCTGCGGCTGCTCCGTCTCGACGACGCGGGTTTTCATTACGAAGTCCGGCTCGCCCATCGCGATCCCGATTTCGGCGTCGCGCTCGCCGAATGCGCCGACGAGGCCGAAGCCGAGGCCGCCTGGAGCCATTGGGCGCGGTTTTTCGGCTTGCCCAAGCTCGTCGAGCGCGTCGAAGGCTTCCCCGAGACCCAAAGCCCGATGATCGGCGGTATCGTCGCGCGCGGAGCGGTGCAGCGAAGGCGCGGTCGCGGGCTTCGGCGCCGGCCGCGCTTCCTCGCGCGGCGCAAGGTCGGCCGACCCGAGCTTTGCGAGCGGGTCGCGGCGGATCGGGAATTGTTCGCGGGCTGGCGTCCCGAGGTCTGACATGGACGCGGCCGCGCGAATGGGGCAAGAGAGCGGCCCCACGCCGAGCGAGCCGCCATGCGCTTCGAAGTCCTCTACGCCTTGATTTTGTTTTGCTTCGTCTCCGGCGTTACGCCGGGGCCGAACAACATGATGCTGATGAGTTCGGGCGTGAACCACGGCTTTCGCCGCACGTTGCCGCATCTGCTCGGGGTGGTGCTCGGCTTCTCGCTGATGGTCGCGCTGATCGGCCTCGGCCTCGACGCGATCTTCACGCGTTTCCCCTTGCTGCTGCCGATCATGCGCTACGTCGGCGCCGCCTATATGCTCTGGCTCGCCTGGAAGATCGCGAACTCCGGCCCCGTGCGCGACGGCGAGGCTCGCGGCCGTCCGCTCGGCTTTTTCGGCGCGGCGGCGTTCCAGTGGATCAATCCGAAGGCCTGGGTGATCGCGATCAGCGCCCTCACCGCCTATGCCGTCAGCACGGATTATACGATCTCGGTCATCGCGGTCGCGCTGACCTATCTGGCGGTCGGCCTGCCGAGCAGCGGCGCCTGGGTAATGTTCGGCGCGGCGATGCGTAAATTGCTGAGCGACCCGAAAAGGGTGCGGCCGTTCAACTGGACGATGGCGGCGCTGTTGGTGGCGTCGGTCGGGCCGGTGTTGTGGGAGTAGGGTGAGGCGAACGATGACAAAGCGAGCGACCATCGTGACCGTCTCGGTCGACGAGGCGAAAGCGACGATCTCGCGCGGCGAAAGCCAGAGCGATTTCGCGGCGGCCGATCGATTGACCGACGAAGACATTCGGCGACAGGCGGCTAGCGATCCAGAGGAGCGCGAATGGGATTGGGCGAACGCATCGCCGCACCTACTCACACTTCGCCGATGAGCCGCTATTTTCTCACCACCTGCTGTACCTGGCCTCGACTTCCTTCAAGAACGCCGCGCGCTTCGCCGGCGTCGTGTGGTTCATGTCGTAATGCGCGACATAATCGCAGCGCGCGCCCGGCGCGCAGTTCGCCAGCAGCGAGCGCTTGACGACCTTGCGGCAGGGGTCGCCCATCACGAAGGTGCGCAGGCGGTCGCCGCCATAGGTGCAGACCGCGCCGAGGCGTTTGATGTTGTGCAACCCGGGGACATAGTCGCCGTTCGGCTTCAGATTGAAACTGACGCCCGGCAGAAACACCTTGTCGACGAAGCCTTTCAGGATCGCGGGGAAGCCCATGTTCCAGACAGGAAACGAAAAGACGATCGCCTCCGCCTCAAGGACGCGATCGACCCAGGGTCCGACGCGCGAGCGGTTGACCGCGACGTCGTGATATTCGATCCGATCCTGTCTCGACATGACGGGATCGAAGCCCTCCGCGTTGAGGTCGCAATCGTCGATCTCATGACCCCGCGCGCGCAACGTCTTCACCAGCGTCCCGTGAACGGCGGCGCCGAAGCTGGTCTCGACGGGATGGGCGTAGAGGACGAGGATGCGCATGAGCTTAATTCAGTCCCTCGATATCCGTCATGGCGAGCGACAGCGACGCCATCCAGACTAGGTCAAAATGACGACTGAAATGAACGCTACGCCCCGCATCCATGGCTCGGCCCTAGTCTGGATTGCTTCGCGTTGCTCGCGATGACGGGGGAGGCGAAGGGTCACCCCCGCGCCGCCGCCGCGCGCGCTTCCAATCCGGGGAACAGAAAGTTCTTCCCCGCCGCGAAATCGAAATTCGGATCCTCGAAGGCGATCATCTTGCCGGGATTGAGCAGGCCTTGCGGATCGTTTTCGCGTTTGAACGCGAGTTGGATCGCGTCGGTCTGCTTCATGCCGCCTTCCTCGAGAGTGTAGCGGTGCGGGTTGAAGATCATCGCGCCCATCGCCTCGTGCTCGGCGATGATTTCGGCGAGTCGCTCCTCCGTCGTGAAGCGCACCATCGGCAAGCCGGCGAAATCGATCTTGCCGTTGAAGCGGATGAACTCGAGATGCCCGGTGACCTCGGCGCCGTATTTGTCGTGGATGCGCTTGACCAGCCCCAGTGCGTCCGGCCCGGGATAGCGCACTTGCAGATAGGTGATCGCCGGCTCGACGCGCAGCGCGCGCAGCGTCGTGTGGTTCCAGGCCAGTTCGTAATTGGGCGGCAGCCCCTTCAGCGTCTCGGGTGAGGCGACGCTGGAATCGAGCAGGATCTCGCCCCTGAACGGCTGCGTGAACGCCTGGAACGCGTCGAGCGAATGCGGCGCGATCATCGTGATGACGACGCTCTTGCCCGCCGGGATGAAGCCGCGATGCCTGAGGAAATAGTCCTGCGGCGCCGGCGCCGCGACGACGGTCACCAGCTTCTTCAGGATGCCGTCCTGTTCGCCCAGCGCCGCTCCATAGGCGCCCGCCGCCTCGAAGCTGTCGAAGCCGACGATCATGTCGACCCAGTCGTAGCGCGCCGTCAGCGGCATCTCGACCTCAGTGATCACGCCGTTGGTGCCATAGGCGTGGATCGCCTTGTGCAGATCGGCGCCCGTCAGTTCGAGCGTGCGCGGCTTCGCCTCCATGGTCATCACGCGCAGGCGCAGTACATTGCCGAAGTCGCGCAGGCCGCCCCACGTGACCGAGCCGACCCCGCCCGAACCGCCCGCGACGAAGCCCGCGATGGTCGCGGTCGCGCGGGTCGAGGGAAACATGCGCAACTCCTGACCGGAAGCCGCGACCGCCGTGTCGATGTCGGCGACGATGACGCCGGGCTCGCAGACGACGCGGCCGGGCGAGATCGAGACGATGCGGTTCATGTCCATGAGGCTGAGCAGAACGCCGCCGGTCAGCGGCATCGCCTGCCCGTAATTGCCGGTGCCGCCGCCGCGCGGCGTGACGGGGATGCCCAATTCGTGCGCGGCGGCGAGCACGGTCGCGATCTCGGCCTCGCTGGTCGGCGACACCACGATATCGGCGGTGACGGATTCGAGCTCGCGCTTCAGCACCGGCGAATACCAATAGAAGTCGCGGCTCTTCTGTTTGACGAGGATCGGGTTCTCCTCGCTGCGGATTGATCCGATGCGTTCGCGGAACGCGGCGATATCGTAGGCGTGGCTCATGGCGCGAGGCCCTCCAAGGCGTCGATGTCGGCATAGGCGGGCGGCGTCGCCGATGAAGCGACGCCGCCGCGAAGCACGGTGCGGTCCGCCTGCGGGCGGGAGAAAAGTTCGGTGAAATCGCGCGCCTGGGTCAGGATCATGTCGGCGGGGACGCCGACTTTGAGCGCCGGCGCATCGATCCCCAAGGCCTTGGCGGGGGCGGCGGCGACGAGATCGGCCCAGGCCGCGAAGGGATAGTCGAGATGCAGGATGCGGGTTCCCTCGCGCCAGACTTCCATCATGTCGAGATCGCCGTAGGCGTAGAAGGGATCGCGGGTGTTGTCGCTCGCGATCATGACGTTGACGCCGGCGGCGCGAAGCTCGTGGACCGCCGTGACGCCGCGCCAGCGCGGCGTGCGCTCCGCCTGGCGGTCTTGCAGGAACATGTTGCACATCGGCAGCGAAACGACGTTGAGGCCGGCGCGGGCGACGACATCGACCGTGCGCCGCATCTCGTCCTCGTCCTGGCGCGCGAGCGAGCAGCAATGGCCGACCAGGATCTTGCCGGCGAAGCGCCGATCGATCGCGGTTTTCGCGATGAGCGCCAGCGAGCGCGCGGCGGTATCGGCGGTCTCGTCGACGTGAAAGTCGAGGTCCCAGCCCTTGCGCTCGGCGAGCGCGAACAGGACGTCGAGCGCCTCCTGCAACCGCGGGATCATGTAGGTCACGGCGCCGATGATGTTCGAACCATGCGCGTCGACCATCGCCTCGATGTCGGCCATATGCGTGGGGTCGAGCGCGAAATCGACGCCGAACAGGGGCGTCGCCTGCAATTCGACTTTGCCGCGCCAGCGCTCGCGCGCTTCGGCGACCACCGGCCAAGAGCTTCGAATTACGGCGCCGACGCTGTCGATATGCGTGCGCACCGCGCGCGTGCCGTGCGCGTAAGCCGCGCCCAGCGAGAACTCCATCCGCGCGGCGACGTCACGCGCGCTCCAGTTGGCTTCGCGATCGGCGCCGACGCTCCGCAACGCGCCGCCGAAGGAGCCGTCGGGATTGTGGGCGCGCCGCCAGATATGGCCCTTGTCGAGATGCGTGTGCGAATCGACGAACAGCGGTAGGACGATGCGGCCGGCGAGCGGCAAAATCGGCGCGTCGCCGAGATCGCCGCTTCCGGCGGGGACGATGGCCGCGATCCCGCCCTTGTCGATCAGGATGTCCGCCTTGGCGAAGCCGTCGCGATCCGCCGCGGGAAGTCCGGCGCCCAGCAACCGCGCGCCGCCGAGAGCGTATCGCTCGGTCCTCGCGATCGAGAACGCCGCCGTCACTGCTCGCGGGTCCGGGCGCTGTCGTGCCAGCGATGCAACAGGAAATAGGACAGCGCGCTGAGCGCGAGGAAGATCGAGATGCCGGCGACCGCGATCAACAACAAAGCCGCGAACATGCGCGGGATGTTGAGGCGATAGCCCGATTCGACGATGCGGAACGCGAGCCCCGCGCCCTGCCCCGCCGAGCCCGCCGCGATTTCGGCGACGATCGCGCCGATCAGCGCGAGGCCGCCGCCGATGCGCAATCCGCCGAGGAAATAGGGCAGGGCCGAGGGAATGCGCAGCCACAGCAATTGCCGATAGCGAGGGGCGCGGTAGAGCTGGAAGAGATCGAGCAGATTGTGATCCACCGAGGACAGCCCGAGCGCCGTGTTGGACAGGATCGGGAAGAACGCGACCAGGAACGAGCACACCAGCACCGCCGCGCCGGAGCTGAGATAGACCAGCAACAGCGGCGCGATCGACACCACCGGCGTGACCTGCATGATCACGGCGAACGGAAAGAACACCCGCTCGACCACCTTGAATTGCGCGAACACCAGCGCGAGCAGCGAGCCGCCGATCGTCGCGGCGATCAGCGCCTCGAGCGTGAGCGTCAGCGTCACCACCAACGACGCGCCCAAAGTCCGCCAGTCCTTGATCAGGGTGGCGAGGATGAGGCTCGGCGAAGGCAGGATGACGGGCTGGATGTCGTTGATGCGAACCGTCGCTTCCCAGGCGAACAGCGCGAATATGAGCGCCAGCGCCGGCAGCGCATAGCGCAGAAATTTTTCACGGCTCACTTATGCGCGCTCCCGTTTGCGCCCGGGGCCATCGCTTCGTGCAAGGCGGCCGAGGTCGCGCGGCATCTTTCCGCGTATTCCGCGCACAGGCGATAGTCCTCGTCGCGCGGCAGCGGCGCCGTCACGAGGATTTCCGCCACGATGCGGCCCGGACGCGGCGCCATCACCACGATGCGGTCGGAGAGATAGACGCTCTCGTAAACGGAATGGGTGACGAAGACGACGGTGGCGTCGAGTTCGCATTTCAGCGCGACGAGATCGTCGTTGAGCTTGGTGCGGGTGATTTCGTCGAGCGCCGCGAACGGCTCATCCATCAACAGGATGGCCGGACGCGTCGCCAGCGCGCGCGCGATCGATACGCGCATCTTCATGCCGCCCGACAATTCGCGGGGGTAAGCCTTGGAAAAGCCGGCGAGGCCGACTTTCGCCAGCACTTCCTCGATCTGCGGACGAGCGGCGGCGCGCGACAGGCCTTTCAGACGCAGCGGCAGCCAGACGTTGTCGAACACGTTGGCCCAAGGCATCAGCGTCGGCTCCTGGAAGACGAAGCCGAGTTCCGGGTCTTTTTCCGCCCAGTTGATCCAGCCCGCGGTCACCTTCGTGAGCCCGGACAACAGTCGCAAGATCGTGGATTTGCCGCAGCCGGAGGGTCCGAGCAGCGAAAGAAATTCGCCGCGCCGGACTTCGAGATTGACGCCGGTGAGGGCGACGGTTCCGTTGGCGAAGGTCTTGCCGACGCCTTCGAGCCGCGCCAGCCGGGATGGGGAAGGAGACGCCGCCGGCGTCTCCTTCCAATCGGGATTCGCGAACGTCATGGTCTGGCGATCACTTCGGCCGAAGGTCCAGACCGACGCCCTTGTTGACGAACTGCAAGGTGTAGGCCTTTTTCGGGTCCAGCCCCGCCTCGATGACCTTGGCCTTGACCATCGCGTCGTAGAAGTTCCGCACGCGCGCGTCGGTCATCGCGCCGACGCCCATTTTCAGCGTGTCGCCGGAATCGACGAGGCCGTATTCCTTCATCTTGGCGATCGAGAACGCGATCTGATCGTCCGTCATTTCCGGATTGTCTTTCTTGATCAGTTCGTTCGCGGCTTTGTTGTCGCCATAGATGTAATGATACCAACCGATCGTCGAGGCGTCGACGAAGCGCTGCACCAGATCGGGGTTCTTGGCGACGATCTCGGAGCGCGTCTCCACCGTTGTCGCATAGGTGGAATAGCCGTGGTCGGCGAACAGGAAGATGTTCGGCTTGAAACCGCCTTCCTTCTCGACCGAATAGGGCTCGGAGGTGATGTAGCCCTGCTGGATCGATTTCTTGTCGGCGATGAACGGCTGCGGATTGAAGGTGTAGGGCTTCACGTTGTCCTCGGAGAAGCCATAGGCCGAGACCAGCCAGTCATAGAACGGATGGCTCTTGGCGACGAACGCGGGCGCCTTGGTCAGATCCTCGAGCTTGTCCAGGCCCATCCCGGGATGCGACATGAACATCTGCGGATCTTTTTGGAAATGCGCGGCGACGACGACGAGCGGGATATTCTCCTTCACCGCGTCGAACGCCTCGAGCAGGCTACTGCCCATGTAGAAGTCGATCTTCCCGGAAGCGAGCAGGATCGCGTTCGCGGCCTGCGGGCCGCCTTGCAGGATCTTCACGTCGAGGCCGTATTTGGCGTAGGTGCCGTCGGCGACGGCCTGATAATATCCGCCATGTTCGGCCTCGGCGAGCCAGTTGGTGCCGAACGAAACTTTGTCCGCCGCGAGCGCCGAGGACCCGGACAACGCGAGGCCAGCGGCGAGCCAGACGCCGAAATGTTTCATGAAGTGCTCCTCAGGAAGAATTGCCGCCATGACGCGTGCAACTTGCGAGCCATTGTCGATCTTGCCTCGGCGTCTGGCAAGAGGTAACCCCGGGTGTGAACCCGACGCCCGCCCTCACGGAAACGCGAGCCCATGCGCAGATTGAATCCGAGTTCGATCCATCCGCCCTTCGCCAATTACGCCCATGGCGTCGAGGTCGGTCCCGGCGCGCGGACCATTTTTTGCTCGGGGCAACTGGGCATCGGCCGCGACGGCGCGATTCCCGAGACCGTCGAGGCGCAGGCGCATCTGTGCTTCCGCGCCATCATCGCCATCCTCGGCGAGGCGGGCATGACGATGTCGGACCTCGTTCGCATCAACGCCTATGTCTCGTCGGCCGAATATTTGAGCGGCTACATGAAGGTGCGTGATGAATTCGTGAGCAATCCGCCGCCGGCCTCCACCTTGATGATCGTGCAGGGGTTCGCGCGCCCTGAATTCAAGGTCGAAATAGAAGCCATCGCCGCGCGCGCGGTCTGACGACGAGGAGAGCTTGATGCTGCCGACGAAAATCTGGGCGGAGATGGGATGGCGCGATTTCGCCGCGACCGACATGAGCAAGGTCGTCGCCGTGCTGCCGGTGGCGGCGATCGAGCAGCACGGTCCGCATCTGCCCGTCGGCGTCGACAAGTTCATCAACGAAGGCTATCTCGCGCGCGCCGTGAAGCGCACGCCCGCCGATCTGCCGGTGCTCTACCTGCCCGTGCAGTCGATCGGCAAATCCAACGAGCACATCGAATTTCCCGGCACTCTCACCTTGTCGCATGAGACGCTGACGAGGGCGTGGATCGAAATCGGCGAGAGCGTCGCGCGCACGGGCTGCCGCAAGCTCATCTTCATGAACTCGCACGGCGGCAACGTGCCGATCATCGACATCGTCGCGCGCGAACTCCGGGTGCGCAAGCGCATGCTGGCGGTGCACGCGGCCTGGCACCGGCTCGGCCTTCCCGAGGGCATGTATTCGGCCAAAGAGCGCGCGCACGGCATTCACGGCGGCGACGTCGAGACCTCGCTGATGCTCGCCTTCCGGCCTGACATTGTGAAGATGAGCGAGGCGGGCGATTTCGTCAGCACGGCGGTGGCGATCGAACAGGACAACAAACAATTGCGCGTCACCCAGCCGATAGGTTTCGGCTGGATGTCGAGCGATCTGCATGATCTCGGCGCCGTCGGCGACGCGTCCAACGCGACGGCGGCCAAGGGCGAGGCGACCGCCGACAACGGCGTCGGCGCGTTCCTCGATCTGCTGCGCGACGTCGTCGCCTTCGATCTCGAGCGGCTGCGTCCGGGCCCGCTGGGCTGAAAACGGTGGGTCCCGACTTCGCCTTCGAGCGCGCGCGCTTCGCTCTGGGCGCGCGTTGGATCGCGGGCGTCGATGAAGTCGGCCGCGGGCCGCTCGCCGGCCCGGTCGGCGTCGCCGCCGTGATTCTCGATCCCGACGATCTTCCCGACGGGCTCGACGATTCGAAGAAGCTGACCGCCGCGCGGCGGATGGTTCTGAACCAGATCATCCTGGCCAAGGCGCTCGCCGTCGCGGTCGTGTTCGCGCCCGCAGAGGAGATCGACGCCTTCAACATTCGCGGCGCGACGCTTCGCGCCATGGCGCGCGCCGTCGCCGCGCTCGCGATCCGGCCCGACCATGTCCTGATCGACGGGCGCGACATTCCGCCGCGGCTGATTTGTTCCGGGCAGGCGATCATCGGAGGGGACGCCCTGTGTCTGTCGATCGCCGCCGCTTCGATCGTCGCCAAGGTCGCGCGTGACGCCTTGATGACCCGATCCGACAAATATTTTCCCGAATTCGGCTTCGCCCGGCACGCCGGATATCCCACGCCCGAGCACCGCGAGGCGCTGGCGCGCCTCGGTCCCACGTCGCTGCACCGGCGCTCGTTCCACTGCAAGACCGGTTAACCCCCGGCAATCCAGCGGCGTCGCAAGACATCTTTAGAATTCGTTGATTTGACGACGATTTCGGCGATTGCGAACCCGTGCGAAAACGAGACAGCGGCGCGCCGTTAAGGCTAACGCGACCTTTACCTTACTGTTCGCATATGGGGACGTCGGCGGCGTTCTCTCCGACTTTCCTGTCGAGTGTTGCGTACATGCGTCCTTCCCGTGTCGGTGCGTCTCGCCTCCCCGCCCAGCTTCAGGTTTTGCGTACTGGAAGCGCCGCGGCTAGACGCCCCGTCACGTCGGAAACCGCGCCCAAGGACGTGATCCTGCTCGGCGATTGCGTCGAGGCCCTGAACAAGCTGCCGGAAGGCTGCGTCGACCTGATCTTCGCCGATCCCCCGTACAATCTGCAATTGGAAAACACGCTCTCGCGCCCCGACCAGAGCGTCGTCGACGCCGTGGACGACGAGTGGGACAAGTTCGCCGATTTCGCCACCTACGACGCGTTTACGCGCGCCTGGCTGACCGCCGCCCGCCGCGTGATGAAGCGCGACGCGACGATCGTCGTCATCGGCTCCTATCACAACATTTTTCGCGTCGGCGCGATCCTGCAGGACCTGGGCTTCTGGATCCTCAACGACATCGTCTGGCGCAAGGCCAATCCGATGCCGAATTTCCGCGGCCGCCGCTTCACCAACGCCCATGAGACGATGATCTGGGCCGCCCGCTCCGCCGACGCCAAGGGCTACACTTTCAATTACGAAGCGTTGAAGGCGGGCAACGACGACAGCCAGGCGCGCTCAGACTGGTTCCTGCCGATTTGCACCGGCGGCGAACGGCTCAAGGACGCCAATGGCCGCAAGACCCATCCGACGCAGAAGCCGGAGGCCTTGTTGCAGCGCGTGCTGCTCGCGGCGTCGCATGCCGGCGATCTCGTGCTCGACCCGTTCTTCGGCTCCGGCACCACGGGCGCCGTCGCGCGTCGATTACACCGTCATTACATCGGGCTCGAGCGCGATCCCGTCTACGCCGAGGCGGCCCGGGCCCGCATCGACGCGGTCACGCCGCTCGACCCGGAAGCTGTCGCGCCGATGCCGACGCGTCGAAGCGAGCCGCGCGTGGCGTTCTCCAGCGTGATCGAGGCGGGGCTGGTGCACGCGGGGGAAAAGCTCGTCGACGCCAAGGGCCGGCATAGCGCGCTGGTGCGCGTGGATGGTTCCCTGACGGCGGGGGTCGCCATGGGCTCGATCCACAAGATCGGCGCCCTCGTGCAGGGCCTGCCCGCCTGCAACGGCTGGACGTTCTGGCACGTCGAACGGGCGGGACGGCGCGTGCTGATCGACGACCTGCGCGCGACGATGCGGGCGAACATGCGCGAGGCGGCGGAATAGCCCTTATTTTCTCGGCGTGCGCCCTCGCACCTGATCGAAGCCCTGCTGGATCGCGGCGAAGCGCGCCGCGATGGCGGGCTCGAACTCGTTGTCGGTGAAGATATAGGCCCAGTCCTTCTCGATCCCCTCGCGCACGAGTTCGCCGACATAGGCGGGGTCGATGCCGTGGGCGATGCGCTCGAGGATCGCCTTGACCCGTTCCGACGGCTCCGCCGCCTCCAACATGTCGACAAAACCACGATCGAAGCGGGCCGGGAGATGGCGCGCGGATTCGCCGATATGCGTTCGCACGAAGCCCGGGCACAACACGGAGACGCCGACGCCACGCGTCGCCAGTTCGGCGCGCAGCGCTTCGGAAAGGCCGACGACGCCGAACTTGGTCGCGGTATAGGCCGTGCTGCCGAGCGGCAAATGTCCCGCGATCGAGGCGGTGGAGACGATCTGTCCGCCCTCGCCATGGCTTTCGATCAGCGGCCCGAAGATCTCGACGCCCCAGACGACCGACATCAGATTGACGCCGAGCGTCCAGGCCCAAGCCGGATCGCTCCAAGTCCCATAAGGGCCGCCGCCGCCGACGCCCGCGTTGTTGACCAGAATATGCGCCTTGCCGAAGCGCGCGATCGTCGCGTCCGCCGCCGCTTGCAACTCGGCCTTGAGCGAAACGTCGGCCTGGACTCCATCGACGTCGGCGTTGGTCTGTTTCAGTCCCTCCACCGCGCGGGCGAGCGCCTCCGCATCGATGTCGCAGAGCATCACCTTGGCGCCGGCCTGGGCGAGCGCGCCGGCGATTCCCAGCCCGATGCCGGACGCGGCGCCGGTGACGAACGCGGTCTTGCCGACGAGATCCTTCATGGCCATTCCTCCCCCGCGCCGCGTCATGGGCGAGCGCTCGAGATCGTTTTATGTCAGCATGTCGACAAGGCCAATATCGGCGCGGTTCACGCTGGCCTTTTCCCCTTCCGCGCCGGACGGGGCAGGTCGGCGGCGCGTACGAAGAACACCTCGCCCTCGCTCTCTTGCGTGTCCAGCCACATCAACGGCAGGTCGGGGAACTCGGCTTCCAGGATCGCGCGGCCCGAGCCGATCTCGCAGATGAGGACGCCTTGCGGGTTCAGATGCTCCGGCGCGGCGGCCAGAATGCGCCGCGTGATGTCGAGCCCATCCGCGCCGCCCGCGTGCGCCATCACCGGCTCGGCCGCGAACTCGGGCGGAAACGCGGAGACCGCCGCCGCGTCGACATAAGGCGGATTGGTCAGGATGACGTCGAAGCGCCGGCCGCCCAAGGGCGCGAACAGATCGCCCTCATGCAGCGTGACGCGATCGGTCAATTCGTGCTCCTCGACATTGCGCTCGGCGACCTGCAACGCGTCCGGCGAGAGGTCGACCGCGTCGACCTCGGCTCGTGAAAAAACGCGCGCCGCGAGAATCGCGAGCGAGCCGCCACCGGTGCAGAGGTCGAGCACGCTTTCCACCGCCTCGGGCACCTCGATCAGGCCGCCTTCACCCACCATGTCTCCGAACAGCAATTCGCCGATGAAGCTGCGCGGCACGATCACGCGTTCATCGACATAGAACGGCACGCCCTGAATGTATGCGCGGTTGAGCAGATAGGCGGCGGGCTTGCGCGTCGCGACGCGCGCGTCGATCAGCCCCGCGAGACGCTCGCGCTCGGCGCGCAACAGCCGGGCGTCGGCGAAAGGATCGAAATTGTCGATCGGCAGCCTGAGGCCTTCGAGAATCAGAAACGCCGCCTCGTCGATCGCGTTGGTCGCGCCATGGCCATAGGCGAGCCCGGCCAGGTTGAAGCGGCTGACCGCGTGGCGGAACCAGTCGCGCGGCGTCGTGAAGAGGTCGAGACGCTCATCGGGGGGCGAGGTGGCGTTCATGTCGGCTCCAGGTCGGCGAACAAACAAAAAGGGCCGGCGTGACGCCGGCCGCTCCTGAACGCTGGGCGAACCCTCGCGAAAGGCTGATCAGCCCTTGACGCATTCACGATGAAATTTCTTGCGCTCCTTGCCGTGCAGGCCTTTGACGTCGGCCTCTTTGTAGCATTCGGAGGATTTGGCCGCCTTGGCGCCGGCGTCCGGCTTGGCGACGGGGGCCGCCGCGTCGAGCGCGAAGGCAGAGCCCGAAACGAACAGGCCGAGCGCGAGCGCGCTGACGAAACTCGAGATCTTCATGTTCAGAGGACTTTCCCGATAGAGCACATCATGGACCAAGCGCCGCCTCGTGGCTGAAGCGGCGTGGTCTGGGCGCTGGTTATAGTCAGGTCGAGGCCGCGAGCACAAGACGCGGCCGCGCGCGCGGGGGCGGCGCTGCAAACCCGGCCGGCGCGGAAACAGGCGGACCCGATGACCGGCGAGAGGGGCATTCGCCGACCACCGGGGATGATCTCCACACCCTTTCGGGCGCGCCGCCGTGCCCAAGAAGGGCTGAGCGTAGATAAGCGCCAGTGCGAGCTTCGACAAGGCGAGGCCCGTAAGGTCAGGAAGCGCTCGAGACCCTGATGGGCGCGCCATCCAGGAAGGCGAGCGCATTCTCGATGCTGCGCGGGTAGAAATCGCGCCATGTCTCTTCCACCCCGTAGCCGAGATGCGGCGTGAGCACCGTATTGCCCGAGGCGCGAAGCGGATGGTCCGGCGGCAGAGGTTCCTTGTCGTAGACGTCCAACGCCGCGATGATCCTGCCGGCCTTGACCGCCGCGACGAGCGCGACCTCGTCGATCAGCGGGCCACGCGACGTGTTGATCACGATCGCGCCCTCTTTCATGCGGCCGATGTCCTCGGCCCCGATGATGCCGCGACTTCGCGGCGAGAGCACCATGTGCACGGAGACGGCGTCGGACTCGGTCATGAGTTCTGATTTCCCGACCAGACGCGCGCCGACCTCTTGCGCCTTGGCCGGCGTCAGATTGGGACTCCACGCGATCACTTTCATGTCGAGCGCGGCGGCGTAGCGAGCCATGCGGCTCCCGAGCCGTCCGAGACCGACGATGCCGAGCGTCTTGCCGGCGAGGCTCATTCCCACCGGTACGCCGCGCTGAAAGCCGCCCGCCCGCATGTTCGCGTCGGCGATCGGGATGGCGCGAGCGGCTGATATCAGCAAGCCGAGCGCGAGTTCAGCGGTCGCGTAGGGCGCCCCGGGGCCGCCGCCCGCGGTGTTGCAGACGACGACGCCTCGGCGAGAACAAGCCGCGAGGTCCAGGTTCGCGACAAGGGCTCCCGTTATGCCGATCATGCGCAGCTTGGGGAGTCGTCGTATGAGGCCCTCGGGAAACGCCGTTCGCTCTCGCATGGTCAGCAGAATGTCGAAATCGGCGAGCGCGGCGGCGGCCTTGTCGATCGTGTCGAAGGCGTCGGCGAAGAATGTCAGCTCGGCGCGCGAAGCAAGCGCGGACCAGTCGGCGCCGCCGCGGGCGACATCCTGCCAGTCATCGAGAACCGCGACCTTGATCATGACCATCTCCTTTTTGACGCCGGACTAGGCCCCCGGTCCAACCCGGGGCCCATGGCTTCCGGCGGGCCTAGTGTCGGCCGCTTCCGCCGTTTGGCCTATGCGCTCATATAGATCGTCCGGCGGATAGCGGCGAAAGCCGGCTCGCGTTCTAATCGCGAGCACGAGATGCGTGGCGCCGTGATGGCGCGTTCGACGACGCGCGAAGGCCCACGATTTGCATAGGCATGTCCGCGAGCCTCGCGCGAGTTTCGACTTTTCGAGCGCCGGGAACGCGGCGTCAGATGAATTCCGCGAGTGGGGACCGTGATGACCGACAACCAAAACGCCAAGAAATCCGACCTGAAAATCGTTCCGTTCAAAGCGCCTCGGCGGAACGAGTTCATTCCCGTTCCGAGCGTCGTCGAGCGGTGCGAGCATCTGCTCGCGCTGGCGAAAGCCGGGAAGCTGCGCGGAATCGGCTATGCGCTCGTCGAATACGTCGACAAGGATGAAAGCGGTCCCGGCGTTTGGACCTGGGCGGCCGGGCACGCCAAAGACTCGACGGCTTCCACGACCACCATCATGGCGGCGTCCATCTCGATCCTGCAGCACCAGTTCCTGGAAGGAATCATGCAGCGATACCCCACCGTGGACATCCCTCCGCCCGAAGATGCGCCGGAAGACGAAACAAAAACAGACTAAGGTGACGCCCAAAAACTACCGCTCCAATTGTTTACGCGCTCGCTGAAGCTTTCGCAGTCGGATAGCGATGTCACCTGATTCGGGAGATTTTGGGCGTCGCCTAAGGGTGAACCGTCCGGCCGAGCCCCCCGCCGGAGCGGCGGCGCGAATATCAGAGCCTTTTGGCCGGCGGCGGCGCGGCGTGTCCGCTCAATAAACCATTCCGGCTGCAGCAGTGCGACGTTTCCCGTGACGCGCTGTGCAAACCGCCTGATCGTTCCAGGCGCCGGGCGAAACCGGCTCAAATCGGAAGCCCTTTCCGCGACAGTTGCTTGCTATGTGCTTGCTAGCGCCCCCGCGGCCAGGCCCGTCTTCTTAGCTAAGGTGACGCCCAAAAACTACCGCTCCAACTGTTTACGCGCTCGCCGAAGCTTTCGCAGTCGGATAGCGATGTCACCTGATTCGGGAGATTTTGGGCGTCGCCTAAGCTTATGCAATGATTGGCGCACCCGAAGGGATTCGAACCCCTGGCCTCTGCCTTCGGAGCAAT
>Ga0302320_10015583_pt1 | contig 15602 bp, 14 predicted proteins | sample Bog_T0_3_FD_202130 | JGI IMG/M metagenome (GOLD analysis project Ga0302320, IMG submission 202130) | Peat permafrost microbial communities from Stordalen Mire near Abisko, Sweden - Bog_T0_3 | ecosystem: Environmental > Terrestrial > Soil > Wetlands > Peat | place: Sweden: Abisko, Stordalen Mire... | reverse complement strand
GCTTTGCGCCCCCGCGCGGCATCTCCTCCCTCTCCTCCACACACTTGTGGAGGAGAGGGCCGGGGAGAGGAGGCGCCTATGGTGGTTGTGTCAAGATGCTCCCTTTTCAGCGGACAAACTGGGAGCCAATCCCAAAGGGATTGTATCATCCAGCCCGGGGTTGGCCGATTCAGAGAGGCCTACCCTGGGTGGCAGCATCTCGGTTGATCGTACCCTGAAAGGGTTTCATCTCAACCCCTGTTCGCCAAGATGGCCGGTGTTCTTCTCGCAGATTCACGGAGGCCAGGGCACACCTACTACTTTGGTGGACGCAATTCGATGTTGACAGGCCCCGGCGCGGCATCGGCGGAAACGGTGACTTGTGCCGTGCCGATGGGCATGGCCATACGAGTTCTCATTCGCATCTCGTTTTCCTCCTCCGGCGCTATCGGGCGATAAGCTTCCGCCACGAGCGTGTAAGTGCCCGGCGACAATCGCGCAGTTTGAAAGCGGCCGTCCTTTTCACAGGCTACGAGGTCATAGGTGGGCAGTTTCCCTTCTGCCTCGTCAAAAATAGCCCCGGTGACTCCGGCTGGCCGGACTTTAATGAACGCCGCTGAAAAACCCGCGTCCTGAAAGCCGGTGATTTCACCCGCCACCGGAAAACCAGTGGCCCGGACCCAATCCACATTCTGGACCTGCCCGCTTTGGAGCACCAGGGTCGCGCGTTCGCAAAATGCGCTGTCGAACTCACCGGCGGCCATCAATCGCTTGTCACGGGCGAAGTCGTACGTGGCCGGCGCCAGATTCGTCAATACGATCTGGAATTGGTTAGACACAAAGGGCTGCGTATCTGCTCTAATGCCTGCCCACCCTGGCATCTCCCACGACGCGGTTTCGAGCCAGATTTGCGCTTGTTCGGTGTCGCCCGGAATATCGTAACGCACGACCAGCGTGGCCGGTTCCGGCAGGACGATTTTCATCTCCTGGCCTGGCTCGGTTATCGGGACAGGCCACGCCTGCACGACATCCGAGACTACCACGACCTTTTGCTCAACGCCTCCCACACCGCTCAAACTGAACCGCCCTTCCGCGTCGGTCGTCGCGGTGCTGCCTGAGAACATTCCCGCTTTCCCATCCTTAAGCTCGAGGGGCTGATTCCCGGCAAGAAACACGTGTGCGCCGGCAACCGGTTGGCCTGCGTGGTCAAACACAATACCCTGGAGCGCGCCACCGTGAATCAGCCGCACCACCAGGTTGGTGAATTCCGCCGGCACGGTCACTGGCTCGGGCGTCACCGGCTGGGGCAGGTACCCGGCCGCAAGCACGCGCACCCGCACCTCGCGCCCCATCTCCATGCCAAAGTCAGATTCAAACCGCCCCGCTGCATGATGACTTGTTGAAAAGATGAATCCCGGCCCGTCCAGCCCATAGTCAGTGACCGGCTGCCCAGTCAAGTCGTCCACCACGCAGCCTCCAAGCTTGACCTGGCCGGTCCTGGCTTGCGCGGGCGCCGAAGCCGGCTCGCTCGGTTCATTCGCACTCAACGCCGCAGGCCGATAGCCTGGGCGAGCAGGTTGCCGCGTCGCTCCAGCCCCGGGTTCCGCACGGGAAGCGCTCCGGTCCTGCGCTGCTACACTATCCGGGCTTGCATGTCTGTCCGGGCTTTCACGCTCTGCAAGAACCACAGCGGCCACCAAAGCGGCAGCCGCCAAAGTCCCAAGCCCGACTTTGCTGGTGAGGGACGCGATTATCTTCATAAGAGTCAGCGTGATTCCGGCACTGGAAGCCGCGGCAGCGAGTGCCTTCCGGGCCACGGCCCCGGACAACCACGGCGGAATTTCCGCGTCCGTGTTGGCGACGAGCAGCGTCCCCAACGCCGCTGCGCTCAAGCTGATCCCCCGGCGCGCAAAGAAGTCCCGCAGTTTTTCCAAAGCCCGGCTGGCACGCTTCTGCACGGCGTCTTCAGTCATCGAAAGCGACTGTCCCGTTTCGCGCAGGCTCTTGCCTTCGAGGAACCGCAGCGCGATGACGTTTTGATCTGTTGCGCCGAGTGTGTGGATGGCTTCGTCCAGGTGCGGCTCCAGTCGCTGCCATTCAGAGGTCGTGCCGGCGTCGGTTGCGTTCTGTCTCATGGCATCGTTTTCGCGCTGCCTGCGCCGGGCTTCCGTGCGCAGGACGTTGCTCGCGCCGTGGCTGGCGGCCCGGTAAAGCCATCCAGCCAGCGCCTGCGGGTCGCGGACCGACCACGGTTTTCGCGCCAACTCAATGAAGACACTCTGCGCCACATCCTGGGCCAGATGAGGATCCCTGATCCGGCGCAGCGCGGTGGAATACACCAGCTTGAGGTGTCGCTCCACCAACAAAGCGAACGCCGTTTCAGAACGGTGCCGGACGTACTGGCGCAGCAGTGTTTGATCATCCGTCGTCATCTTTCACCTATTAGGCACCGTCGCCCCGTGAAAACCGACAAAAAAAACTGGCCGGCGTTTGTCATTTGGCAGGCAAACCCACCTGTTGACCAAACTATTTTCAGTTTTGTACAAGTGTAAAATCTGTACTCACCCCACCTAACCCCCGTATTCACAACGCTTTAGCCGGGCTCCAAACCCCGATTTTTGACCAAAAAATCGTCCGTACCGTACGGAGACGCCTTTTTCAATCCCGTGCTACAATCGCGCCATGAAGCATAGTGAAGTTAGAGCAGTCCCTGTAGCGGCGGTCTGCGACCGCCGCCGAACAGACCCAAATCACCCAACCGGGTATTGGAGTGCAGCGGCTTTCATGACAAAACCGCAAAGAGAACCCGTCACCCCAACACTCCATTCGCCCCGTCAATCAGGCCTAATCAAGCCTAATCAAGCCATTCCGTGCCGCGAAGCGATCCAAACCCAGCCTCCCACGCCGTCCACTCCATCCACTCCGTCCATGTCGTCCGCCAAGTCCATCAAATCCGCAATCCGTCCCGATGAATCGGGACAATCCGCAATTCCACTTGGTTCCACCTGGTTCCACTTAATTCCACTTAATTCCACTTCGGGAACCCCCTGTGGCCATGCTCATGACATCGCGCCAGCCATCAAACCAGCCCCCATTTGCGCCCGTTCCCGCCCCGCCAACGACCCGTTTTCAGCCCCGTTCTCAACCATTCCAATGAAGGTCAATGAAGGTCAATGAAGGTCAATGAAGGTTAATGAAGGTGAATAAAGGTGGATAAAGGTGGATAAAGGTAAAAAACGAAGTTCTTATATGACGCGAATCGGCCCGCCAAATACCAACTCAACGGAGTCTTGGAGTATTGGCGTATTCAGTTTTGGTGTTTTGGGGTTTTCCCGAAACGCATCACTCCATCACCCCGCTACTCCAGCCTTTGCCCGCCGCCGCGGTTCATTCGGGCTTGGTCAATGGCCGGAAATTTGCTATGTTGGCCTTGTGTCAGGCCGCGAATTGTTTGCCGCCGCGCCGGTGCCCGAAATTGCAGAGACCGCCGCGCGCGAGCCGAGTTCCACCGCCCGCCCGCCTTTGGCGGCCCGGATGCGGCCGCGGAATCTGGACGAGCTGGCGGGGCAGCGCCACATTCTGGCCCCCGGCCAGTTCCTCCGGCGGGCCATCGAGGCCGACCGCATTCAATCCCTGATCTTTTACGGGCCGCCCGGGACGGGGAAGACCTCGCTGGCGCAAGTCATCGCGGGGCAGACGCGGGGCAAATTCGAGCGCTTGAGCGGTGTGGAATCCAATGTGGCGGACACGCGCCGCGTCCTGGCCGGCGCAGCCAACCGGCTGGAGAATACCGGCCAATCCACCATTCTCTTCATTGATGAAATCCACCGCTTCAACAAGGCGCAGCAAGATGTCCTGCTGCCGGACGTGGAAAGTGGCGCCGTGCGGCTGATCGGGGCCACGACGCACAACCCGTTCTTTTTCGTCAATTCGCCCCTGGTGTCTCGCTCGCAGATATTCGAGCTGCAACCGCTGAACGAGCAGGACCTGCTGGAGCTGTTGCGCCGTGCCCTGGCCGACGCCGACCGCGGCCTGGGCCACTTGAAAATCCGCGCCGACGAAAAGGCGCTGCGGCATCTGGCCAAAATCGCTGACGGCGATGCGCGCAAGGCCCTCAATTCACTGGAAATTGCCGCGCTGACCACGCCTCCGCAATCCGACGGCGTCATCGCGATTGATCTCGCCGTCGCCGAGGCGTGCATCCAGAAGAAAGCCATCGTCTATGACGGCGACGGCGACGCGCATTACGACACGATTTCGGCGTTCATCAAATCCATGCGCGGCAGCGATGCGGATGCGGCGCTGTACTGGCTTGCGAAGATGATTGTCGCCGGGGAAGACCCGCGGTTTATCACGCGGCGGATTTTGATTTGCGCGGCGGAAGACGTCGGGCTGGCGGACCCGATGGCACTGGTGCTGGCGGTGGCGGCGCACACGGCGGCGGAGTTCACCGGCTGGCCGGAAGCGCGGATTCCCATCGCGGAAGCTACAGTTTATATCGCCACCGCCAACAAGAGCAACAGCGCGTGCGTGGCCATTGACAAGGCGCTGGAGGAGGTCCGTTCCGGGCGGACGCTGGCGGTTCCGGACCATCTCAAGGACGCCAGTTACGCCGGCGCGCAGCGGCTTGGGCACGGACAGGATTACCAGTACGCGCATGATTTCCCCGGCCACTTCGTGCCGCAGGATTATCTGGGGGCTGCCCGGAAATTTTACGAGCCGACCGAGCAGGGGTCTGAAAGGAAAATCAAGGAGCGGGTGGAAAAATGGCGGAGCCAGATCGAAGCCTCGCGGGCAAAAGGCGCGCCGGGGGGTGAAAAATGAACCTCGCAGGCAAAGACATGACCGGAGCGGCGGCGGTTAGTCAAGTAAAGGGCTGCTTGCGCAAGGATCTGCGCAATCGGCTGCGGGGCATGGCGCCGGCGTGGCGCGAGGAGGTTTCGGCCAAGGCGCGCGCCCTTCTCGCGCGTCAGGCCGTCTGGCGGGAAGCGAAAGCGGTTCTTTTTTACGCGGCGCTGCCCGATGAGATTGATTTGGGGGCATTGCTCGAACAGGCGCTGGCGGAGGGCAGGACCGTGGCATTGCCGCGATTTTCCGCGAAAACCCAGGCCTATGAGGCTTGTCAAGTGTATAATTACGCGCGCGACTGCGCGCCGGGTAATTTCGGCATCCCCGAGCCGACCGCCCGCTGTCCAACTTTCCCGCTGAACCGGCTGGACTTGGCGCTGGTTCCTGGAGTAGGTTTTGACACGGCAGGACACCGGCTGGGCCGGGGCAAGGGCTATTATGACCGTCTCCTGGCTCATGTGACCGGGATGCGCTGTGGAGTGGCGTTTGACGAACAGATCGCGACCGGGATTCCTGCCGAACCGCACGACATTATTTTGGACTGCATAATAACACCAACACAGTGGCTGGAAATCCCGGGGCGGCCGCCTATTTGACATGAATGATCCCATTGATCTAGTTTGCGCCGGCGCGGTCATTCTCCTGGCCGGCATTTTATTGGGGTTTTGGATCTGGCGCCACCGCGAGCGCGGTTTCATGGTGGCGGCGGGCCGGGAGAAAACTGCCCTGTTGGACAGCGCGCGGCGGGAAGCGGGGACCATCGTGCGGGACGCGCGCCTTGCGGCCAATGAGGAGGCGTTTAAATTGCGCCAGGCGACCGAGCAGCGCCTCAACGAGCGCGAGGCGCTGGTCAATAGCCAGTTGGAAAGTCTGGTGCGGGAGGAGAAAAGTCTGCGCGGGCAAAGGGAGGAACTGGAAACCAAACTGGCGGAAGCCCAGAAGTCGCGGCAGGAATTGACGGGCCTGGCGGAGCGGAAGCGCGAAGAATTGGCAGGCGTGTCGAAATTGAGCGAGGCCGAGGCGCGGGCGGCGTATTTGCAGGACATCCAGGGCCGCAGTCTGCGGGACGCGGCCCAAATGACGCAGCACATTCTGGAGGAAGCAAAGTCGCGGGCGGAAGAAAAGGCGCGCCGGATCATCAGCGTCGCCATACAGCGTTACGCCGGCAATCACACTTTTGAAAACACGACTGCCACCGTCAGCATCAAGGGCGAAGAAACCAAGGGCCGCATCATTGGACGGGAAGGCCGGAACATCCGGGCCTTCGAGGCGGCCACCGGGGTGACGGTGCTGATAGACGACACGCCGGGGGCGGTGGTGCTGTCTGGCTTTGATCCCGTCCGCCGCGAAATCGCGCGCGAGGCGATGGAGCGGTTGATCCTGGATGGGCGCATCCACCCTGCGCGGATCGAGGAGGTGGTCGCGAAAGTGACGGAGGAAATGGACGACATGATCCAGCGCACGGGCAACGAGGCGGTGATGAAGCTGGGGCTGGCGCCGATGCACCCGGAGATTGTCAAGCTGCTGGGCCGCCTTCATTTCCGCCACAGCTTTTCCCAAAACGTTTTGCAGCATTCCAACGAAGTCGCGCAGTTGATGGGCCTGATGGCCGCGGAGTTGGGGATTGACGTCGCTTCGGCGCGCCGGGCGGGGCTGCTGCACGACATCGGCAAGGCGGTGAGCCACGAGGTCGAGGGCGCTCACGCGCTGGTCGGCGCGGAGATCCTGAAGCGTTACGGCGAACCGGAGGCGATTGTCAACGGCGTGGCCTCGCATCATGGCGAGGCGCCTAACACCAGTTTGCTGGGGATCCTCATCAGCGCGGCAGACGCGATCAGCGCCTCGCGGCCCGGCGCCAGGTCCGAAACGGTGCTGACCTATATCAAGCGGGTCGAGGACCTGGAACGGATCGGGCTTTCATTTCCCGGTGTGGAAAAGTGTTTTGCCCTGCAGGCGGGGCGCGAACTGCGGGTAATGGTCCAGCCGGGCGAAGTCAGCGATGAACAGGCCTACATGCTCGCGCGGAACATCGCGCACAAGGTCGAGGACGACCTGCAATACCCCGGCCAGATTCGCGTGACCATCGTGCGGGAAACCCGCTGCGTGGAGTATGCGAAATAGGCCGGCGGTTCAGTGCCCGTTATTGAAGCCTGACGGGAACGGCCCGGTTTCCCACGGCTGCGGAGCAAGCCACGGCTTGGGGTCGGAGTCTTCGGTGGCGCAACTCGAGAACAGGCCCGCCGCGCCCGCAAGAAGCAGCGCAAACAAGGCCTTGCGCAAGAGACTCTTCATAGCCGTGCCTCAGCGCCCGTTGTTCATGTTCGAGGGGAGCGGCCCTTCCCAGCTTTGTGGCCCGTTCCACGGTTTGGTGTCAACGTTGCTGGGATCGTCGGTGGCGCAACTGGAAAGCAGACCGGTCGCGCCGGCCAGGAGCAGGGCAAACAGGATTATGCGCAATGTGTTTTTCATCAGTACATCACCTCGGCGTCTTGTATACCACCTCGTCGCCTTCCATGACGTCCGCGCGGCGCCATGCGGGCATGATGTTGGCGACACTCTGGGTAGTAGTGACAGAAACGATCTGGACCTTGCCAATGAGCCTGCCGTCCCGGGAGACCATCATGATCCCCTTGGGAAGGACGCCTTTATCTTCACCAATGTTCAAAATCACAAAATCATATTTGGGGTCCACGACCACAATTTTGCCGCTGAGGCCGTCAGGCAGAATCACCTCCTCAGCTCTGTTGGTCAATGTGACTTTATCCAATTCTCTTTGGATTCTCTCATTTTCCGCCTTCAGGAGCACTGTCTCCTGGCTGGCGCCTGCGAAATCCATGGTGATCTTCTTGAGGGAATTTGTGAGGTCAACGACCTGCTGGGGTGACAAATGCAATTGGCGCCACTCAGACAACTCCCCCTGGGCTGCGTCCCGCGCGCTCTCGGCTTTGGTCAACTCCTCGCGCAGTGCGTTGGTTTCACTTTGCAGGCCGGTGATTTTGGTGTTGGCGGCCTTCAATTCCTGCGTCGTCTTGACGAGATTGTTCGAGGTGGTGCCGAGCGTGACTCTTGTGGCTTCCAGGTCCTTCTTGTTTTTGTCACGCTCAGATAGCGCTACCACCTTCGCTTTCTTTTCAGTCTCTCGTTCCGTGATGGTCTTGACGATGGCTGGTTGCACCATGACAAAATTCACGGCCACCACCGCGCCAGCGCCGAGGATGGCAACAATCAGGCAAATTTTTAACAACATTGGATTATCACCTTTACTTTTCAGGGCAAATTAAACCTTCGCTCCGGCCATGTCAACGGTCTGTTTGCCCAAATTTTTCACCGGCTTTTGGCACAGCGGCGGCCATGCGCTGCTTGAATTCCCGGCAGGCCTGTGCGATGTCGGGAGCGTTGAGGATGGCCGACACGGCGCAAACCCGCTGCGCTCCGGCCCGCAATACTTCGTCCAGGTTCCCCAGGTGGATGCCCCCGATGACGAACCACGGTATCTCGACGTGCGCCGCGGCCCAGCGCACATACTCGAGCGTGACGGGCCGGGCATCGGGTTTTGTTCCAGTGGCATAGACGGGGCCGACGGCAATGTAGTCCGGGCTGGCGGCCAGCGACCGTGCGGCTTCCTCCGGGTTGTGCGTGCTCAAGCCCAGCGCGGGCCGGACGTCCCGTGCCGAAAGTTGCGTCGCCAGCGTCATCCCGGCCCCGAAGAAATCCTCCTGTCCGAGATGGCAGAAGTCCGCGCCGATGTCCTGGGCGATGTCCCAATGGTCGTTGATGACCAAACCAACCCCGGCGCGCCGGAGCACCGGCAGGATTTCGCCGGCCAGGTGGCGGACACGCTCGGGCGGGGCATCCTTGGCCCGCAACTGGATTAAGTCCGAACCGCCCCGGCAAAGCTCCTCCGCCACCGCCGCCGCGGCGCGTCCGCGCAGAAAAGCCGTGTCAATAAAAGTGTAGAGGCGGCACTGGTCCAGGGGTTTCATGTCACTCTAATCTTGATCTTAATCTCCGTACTTAGAGGAAGGGATTATGATTAATATCAGGATTAAGATGCAACCTCGTTTTCAGGGCCCGGGGCCGATTGGGGGCGCGCTGTTCGTGAGGGCGACGGGCGAAAGCAGCGGGGTTGGGGAGTAGTTTGTGTCGGGGAATTTGACGCTATATTCCGCTTCGATTTTCGGGATGTAGGCAGGGAGCTGCCGGTTGATTTCCTGATTGGTCAGGTACTCCTTGATTCCGGCGGCGACGTTATCGTCAAACGGAACCTTGGAGGGAGGCCGTTTTTCCAGGAGCTTGATGATTTCGTAGCCGTACGGGGTCTCGACCAGGTCGCTGATTTGATTGGTCTTAAGGGAAAAGGAGGTGACTTCAAATCCATTCATGCCCGGCCCCAAGCCGTGGCGGGCGAAAGTATGTTCGCCGTCTTTGTCCCGGGTGCCTATGTCGTCGGAGTATTGCCTGACCAGGGCGGCGAAGTCCTCGCCCTTTTCAGCCCGGGCCAGGATGTCGCGGGCAAGCTTTTCCTTTTCCTTTTGCTTGTCGGCAGGAAAGGGCCGGCGGGTTTCCAAATCAATGGTGCAAAGGAGGATATGGGAGACGCGGACCACTTCGGGGACGGCGAAGTTGGTGGCGTTATTCGGGTCCTCATAGAATTGTTTGACAGCGGCGTCCGAGACGGCATTGGAGGGCACCAATTCGCGGGTGAGAACGACCCGGGCCAGCTTCTTTTCCAGGTAGGCGCTCTTGACCTGATCGAGCGTGTTGCCGGTGGCGGCGATTTGTTGTTGAAAGATCGTTTCGCTGGGCGCGGCCTTTCGGAGGTCGTCGAGGTATTTGTTCACCTCGTCCTGGGTCTTGGTTTTTTCCTCTGCAGTTGCGCGCTGAACGAGGATCTTGTCAACGACCAGATGGAGAAGGATGTCGGACTCGACGCGCCGGCGCTCGCTGTCGGGGATGGCGACATTCTGCTGCTGCAGCACGAGAGTTTTTTCAGTGTAAAAGGCATTCTCCACCGCGCTGCGCTTGATTTCTATCCCCTTGCCGGTGGCGACTATGGGGTCGGGGAAAAGGGAAGCAGCGCCCTGGGCGAACGCGGCAACCACCGGGGCAAAGAGGCAAAAGGCGGCGACCGTGAAAAGGCGCAGCCCTGAGAAACGAGTCATCATGTTGAGATGGGCCGAACCGGCCTTATGTTCAAAGTTTGACGATGCGGACGTTGCTGATGTCCGGGTCCTTCTGGATTTCCTGGAGGAGGGCCGGGGGTGGAACGCTGTCGAGATTCAAGACGGTGAGCGCCCTGCCGCCGGCGGCGTCGCGGTTCAGGCTCATGCTGGCGATGTTGACGTTGTGCTTTCCCATGAGGGTGCCGATGTAGCCGACGATGCCAGGCCGGTCTTTGTTGTTCATCAGGAAGATCACGCCTTCGGGCACGATCTCGACCGTCTGGCTGAAAAGGCGGACGATACGGGGCAGTCCCTTGGCGCCGAAAACACTGCCGCCGGCGGAGACTTTTTCTTCGCCCGACATGACGGTGACGTGGAGCCATTCGCTGAAATCGGTGGATTCGCTGGATTTGACTTCCTCGATAAGGAGGCCGAGGGAGGCTGCTTTGGTGCGGACGTTGACCTGGTTGACCTCCTTGCCGCTGGAGAGTTCGAGGAAGCCTTTTAGGACGGCGCGGGTGACGGGATCAGCGGGCAATTGGGCGGCCTTGCCGCCGTAGGTGATGATAATGCGGTCGTTGCGTTTAGGGGCAAGTTGGGCAACGAGGCGGCCGAGTTTTTCGCCCAGAACCAGGAACGGTTTGACGGCCTGGTAGGTTTGGGCATCGAGATTGGGCAGGTTGACGGCGTTGCGCACTGCGCCATGAACCAGGAAATCGGTGATGGCTTCGGCCACTTCGATGCCGACGTTTTCCTGGGCTTCTTTGGTGCTGGCGCCGAGATGCGGGGTCATAATGACCTGGGGCAACTGGCGGAGCGGGAAATCGGCGGGCGGCGGCTCGACTTCATAGACATCCAGCGCGGCCCCGCCGACATGGCCGGATTGGATGGCGGCGAAGAGATCCGCCTCGTTGATAATGCCACCGCGGGCGCAATTGAGAACGCGAACGCCCTTGGTCATCTTGGCGAAGGCGGCGGCATTGACCATGCCCTTGGTTTCGTCCGTCATCGGCATGTGGACGGTGATGAAAGCGGACTCGCGATAGAGATCGTCCACGTTCTCCTTCAAATCAATCTGTAGGGCCTTGGCGCGGGCCAGGGAGATGTAGGGGTCGTAAGCGATGACCTTCATGCCAAAGGCCAGGGCGCGCTTGGCGACTTCGGTGCCAATGCGGCCCATGCCGAGGATGCCGAGGGTTTTGTTGTAGAGTTCGGTGCCTTGAAAATCCTTGCGGCTCCATTTGCCTTCTTTCATCGAGGCGTGGGCCTGGGGAATCTTCCGGGCCAGGGCCATGAGCATGGAGAAGGTCAATTCCGCGGTGGAGACGGTGTTGCCGCCGGGGGTATTCATCACGACGATGCCCCGCGCGGTGGCGGTGTCCACGTCCACGTTGTCCACGCCGACACCGGCACGGCCGACGACGAGGAGATGAGGGGCGGCGGCAATGACGTTCTTGGTGACCTTGGTTTCGGAGCGGACGACGAGGGCATGGGCGTCCTTGACCAGCGGGAGCAGCTCCGCTTCGGTCAGTTTCGCTTTGAGCACGGAGACGGTGAACTCCGGGCGTTGTTGGAGGAGGGCGATGCCTTTCGGCGAAATAGGGTCACAAACCAGAATATTCATAAGAGGCGGGCACTTTAGAGCGGACGGGGCGGCAGGTCAATCCCCAAACCCCAAACCCCAATTCCCAATCCATCCCGGCCTCCAACGCTCCAATGCGCCGGGGGGAAACCGGCGGCACACCCGTTACACCGTTACATTACCTATGAGAAACAGCGCTTCTCGACCCGTTACGTAACCGTTACATGCCGTTACACGGGTGCGGCACAGGGGGTGGCGGACGTGCCAACGGCGGCGACCGGTCTTGCGCCGGGGGGAAACCGGCGGCACACCCGTTACACCGTTACATTACCTATGAGAAACGGCGCTTCTCGACCCGTTACATAACGGTTACATGCCGTTACACGGGTGCGGCACGGGGGGTGGCGGACGTGCCCACGGTTACTTTGCGACGGTCATAGACCGCCGCTACAGGGGGGAAACCGGCGGCACACCCGCTTCACCTGTTGAATATCAACGACTTACAGCTTACCGACCCGCTACATTGTAGCGGGATGTAGCGGTACAGTTCTTGGGCGTCCCGGTTCCGAATCGGGAACCGCCCTGCCTTGAAGGAATTTGTCCTGCTGCCGGTCATCGTTCTTCGGCTCTGCTTTGCCTTGATTAAAGACCGGGGGCAAATTCCTACGATGGCCGGGGACCGTTTCTGACCCGCTTCCGCACCCAGCACCTGACTCGCCGCCCTATTTCAAGGGGAAAGCTGTGCCTTGACGCCCTGGTGGACATTGCCCAATTCCAGTAGAATCCAGAATGTTGCCGCGGCGGGCAGTTTGAACAAACCGCCGTCGAACCAGAAGCCAATGAGCAACACGATTGCGCCGGCGCGACAAACGGTTCGCAACCAGTCTCCTTCTTGAATTTCTGCTTTCCGCCTTCCACTTTCCGCTTCATCTTTCAACGAGAGCCAGAGATACATCCCAAAACAAAACAGGGCCGGAATTCCAACCGTGGCGGCGAGCATCAGATAATCGTTCATTTCAAAGGCCCCGCGCTCGGTTAATTGCGGGCGCATAAAATAATGTTCGTATAACGGCTCCGGCTGGCCCCAGCCCGTGCCGAAAAACGGATGTTCGGCTGTGATTTGCAATGCTCCTTCCCAGGCGGCAACCCGGTTGCGCCAAGAAAAATCAGCCGCATTAGCCGCCGAAAATGCCCGGTGCGCCGGATGCCAATTCGTCTCCCGAAAATGCCAAAAAGCCAAAATAACCGCTGACAAAAGGACGACGGACAACGGAAACCAACATTTCTTGAACCTCGAAATCAACGCGTGCATCGCCGAACCTTCGCGAGGCAGGAAAGCACCGAAGCCATAAACCACCAAATATGCCAGGCCGCAAGCCGTTCCCAGCCATGCCCCGCGACTGTAGCTGTGCAACAAGCCGCGTCCCATAAGGATTGCCGCCAAGAGGCACAAGAGAGCGCATGACCATTTCCCAATTTTCCCGGACAGCATAAGGAAGGATGCCGCCATTATTCCAAGTGCAAGCACGACGCCTGTTCCCATGAGAAGCCCGAAGATGTTTGGATTGTCCCAAGGGCCGGACCAACGCGCCTGACTGCGATATTCAAAAGTATGGCCTGCGCTTGGGCGCCAAACCGAGGCCCAGGCCAGGAATATCACCAGAATGGACACGACCCATACGCCAAACCAATTTTGGGTATTGGATTTTGAATGATGAAACTCGAATTCAGCCCAAAACGCCATTCCCTTGCCCAACACCGCGCCAGCGAGCAAAGTCAAGGCTTGGGCGGATGGAACGTAATGAAAGGCGTAAAATGCCGCCATTATTCCCAACCCAGAGGCAAGCCACAGGTCCGGGTTGGCGGCCCGCCAAACACCGGAAGACCCGCGCCAGCGGAAGAAAAGGAAGGCCGTGAAGTAGATTCCCAGGCAGGCAAAGGCCATCCATTGGGTTCCTGGATCGAGAAGAATGGCGGTGAGTTCCCTTAACGCTGAACTGATAACGCCGGGAGATGATCCCTGGAGACGAGCCGCGAACAGGAGCAGATACAGGAGAAATGCCGCGCCTCCCGCCTTGAGGACTTTGAGGAGCAATTCTCGCTTCATCATCTAAACGATGCCTATCCGGTTAATTGTCAAAAGGTCCGTCGGCGAGACGCCGACGTGGGCGACCGAGACGGTCGCGCTCCCCGGAACGCGGAAATTGTCAGTCAACCGGATAGGCATGATCTAAACGATGCCTAGTTGAGCGGCCGTTGTAAAGAGGCTATGCCACGGATTTGGCTGGTTCCGCCGGGGTTGATTCGACGCGGGAGGACTTGCGATTCTGTCTCCAAAGCCAGAACAACATGGCGTAGCTGCCGAGGAGCAAATAGCCCAAGATGACTTTCATGGCCGTATCGGCGGTTTGAGGCGGGATATGGAGCATATCGGTCAAGTTCCCCAAGCAGGGACACGGACGCCGGTAGCCCGCCCACAGCAGGACAACGCGGTAAATCAGGAAACTTGTCGCCAGCCATGCAACCGAGGAGGCCGAGAGCCGCATTCGTTTGCTGAAACCACATGCCAAAGCAATGGCGATTTCAACAACGCTGACGACACGAAACAAATCACGGAACAAGAATCCACTCACAGGATCGCGTTGCAAGAGAATTCTGCCGTGTCCAAAACTGCTGATCATCTTTGCGGCGGCGGTTGCCAATAAAATCACGGAAGCCGAGCGAAGGAACAGTCGCGCTATTTTCATGGGAATTCCAATGTGCCGATAATGGCTCCTATCCCGAATGGTCAACTTATATTGTCTTTCCGCTTGAGTCTGATCATAAAGAAGAAAAACACGGCGGAAACCGAGAGCATCGAAATATAAAACACAACCGCCACTCTGTGGCTTGGTTTCTGCGGCGGACCGGGTGGCTTCATATACACCTGTTTAGCCTTCTCCACTGGCAGCCACTCCACGCCGTCTTGAACCACATAAGCGGACAGGTGTGTCGCGGGAGCCAATTCAACCGGATAAGCGTCTTGCAAAAGCAGCCGGTTCAGGTGAGCCAACTTGTCGCCGGTGGGCGATTGGCTCAGGAGGTTGATAGTTTCAGACCGCAACGAAATGCCCTTGAATCGGTTGGTTTCATAGATACAAGACCCCCGAATCGCCTTGTTAAGCACCTCAAGAACGACATCTCGAACTTGAAATGCTTCTTTCGCGGAAGTCGGTGTGTTCGTCAGCGAAACTTGCGTCTCATTCGACAATGTTTGCCACAAAAATGCTGACACTTTGTCGGAATGGCGTTTGAGCTTTAAGGCAAATCCCGACAAACTCTGGACTTCACCTTGCGAAAACGTCGTGGTTCCTGTAGGCACCACCGTAGGCGGAACGCGCTGGTCAATCACCATCGTCATACCGCTCGCTTCCGGTGACAAATCGCTTCGGGAGCATCCTTCCCGAACCGCAGTGACGGTTGCAACCGCCTGTTTGCGGATACGGTATGCCGCGTTTGTCGAACCGGGAAGAACCGGCCCGGGCGCAAAACGACTGCCGATTCTCTCTTCAAACACAAAACCGCTCGGAATCCTTATCTCCCCTGCATTGGTGACGCCGGTTGCCACATACGTTGCATTAGTATGCACAGGCGAATTTCTGAGCCTCACCGATTCCAAATAGACCACATTCGACGGCAGCGAACCCTGCCCATTGATCAGTTCCCACTTCGCCTCGCGCTTCAAGTCAGGGTCGACAGCCGCCGAGGCGTTCAAGTCATAAACCGGCGTAATCCAATTGGTGCAGAGCTTATCAAAGTAACAGCCAGAGGCAAACATCTCCCAAAGATGGCATACCAAATAATCATCCATTTGCCCCACAGGGACGATGTTGGACACAATCGTGGCAACGTTGTTGTGTAAAGTCTATAGTGCTCCCCGAAAACTGGACAGGTGGTTTAGATGGTGAGTTAGAAGGAACAATAATACCATCCTGAGAAATATATGAAACGACCACGTAAAAAGCACAGCGGAGCGTTCAAAGCGAAAGTGG
>Ga0302320_10015580_pt1 | contig 15603 bp, 14 predicted proteins | sample Bog_T0_3_FD_202130 | JGI IMG/M metagenome (GOLD analysis project Ga0302320, IMG submission 202130) | Peat permafrost microbial communities from Stordalen Mire near Abisko, Sweden - Bog_T0_3 | ecosystem: Environmental > Terrestrial > Soil > Wetlands > Peat | place: Sweden: Abisko, Stordalen Mire... | reverse complement strand
AGGAGCGCTCCACGCGCTATCAGAACTTCCTCAAATCCGGCTGGTATCTCCCGGATTTTGGGACGGCTTCAGCTTCCGTCCAGCTTTATTCGGAGACCATCGACAAGCTCTTTGCCGTCTACCAGCGTACCACCGCGGCGGTGCTGGAGAGTCTGCGCCGGCGCGTTCCCTGTCCCGCATCTCTCCAGCCCGAAGCCTACCAGCGCACTCTCAAGGCTCGCGCCTTCGACGTCGCGCGCTACCTGCTTCCGCTGGCCACCAACACCTCGCTCGGCCAGATTGTGAACGCCCGCACCCTTGAAACCCAGGTCTCCCGCCTGCTCTCTCATCCCGCGGCCGAGCTGCGCGACCTCGGCGTCAAGCTGCGCGAGGCTGCCACCGGTCCCGCTTGGAACGTCAACGCCCAGCCCGCTCAAGCCCTCGCCGAAAAAATCGCCGCCGCCGATCCAGCCCTCGCCGATGAAGCCGCCGGTCTACTCACCCGCGAGCTGCGCTCCGCTCCCACGCTCGTCAAATACGCCCAGGCCAGCGACTACCTCCAGCAAACGCAGGTTGAGCTGACTCAGGCCGCCGCAGAGCTTCTCGCTGGTCAGCCCATCGCCGCCGCGCCCGTCGTGGACCTAGTCGAGCGCACCGAATCCCTCGAAGTCGAACTGGCCTCGACGCTTCTCTACTCAGCCGCGCACCGCTCCTATCGCCAGATTCGCGACCTGGTGGCCGGACTTCCAGCCTCTCGCGTTGCGGAGATCATCGAGATTGGTCTGCGCCATCGCGGCAGGCACGATGAGGCGCTGCGCGCCTTCCACGCCGGGGCGGCCCTGCGCTTTGACATTCTCATGGACATCGGCGGCTTCCGCGATATGCACCGCCATCGCCGCTGCACCCAGATCATCCAGCCCTTCACCACGCTGCACGGCTACGAGACGCCCACCTCCGGCGACCTCGGCCCAGAGGTTCATATTCTCGCCGAAGCCGGCGTCCTGGCCGCCTTTCAATCCGCCGTGGAGCGGGCTCACGCCGCCAGCGCCCGCCTTAACGCCAGTGCCGCGCCAGAGGCTGCTCAATCGGCTCTCTATCTGCTGCCGTTGGCCACGCGCATCCGCTCGCTCTTCAAGATGGACTTTGCCGAAGCTCAGTACATCATCGAGTTGCGCAGTGGCCCCGCCGGCCACTTCAGCTACCGCCGCGTCGCCTGGGAGATGTATTTGGCCCTCCAGCGCCAGCATCCGGCTCTGGCGCAACAGATTCGCGTCACCGACTTCACCAGGCCCATCGACCTTCTGCAGCGGTGAGGAATTGACAGCAAAGCGCGCTCTGGCGTATAAATGAGGCATTGGTTACGGTGAAGGAGTTCACCTTTAACTGCTGTCCATCCAATAGGCCGGACAGATGATAACTCCTGACAGGGAATTCTGTTGCGGAGTTATATCCCCAGGCCGATCCCTGAATGAAAAATTGGAGTTTGCTTTATGGCGAACACTTGGGCTTTGTGTGCCCTGTGGGTAGGACTGGCGCTGGCTGCGACGCTGCTGGCGATCTGGTTCAAGATATCGACGGCGCTCACTGAAATCGTGGTGGGAACGGTGGCACAGTTAGTCATTGGCGCATTCATGGCGCAGGGCGGCCTGCTGGGCAACACGCCGTGGATCGCTTTCCTGGCGGGCACCGGCGCCATCGTGCTCACCTTTCTGGCCGGCGCGGAACTTGATCCCGCGATCTTCAAAACCAAGTGGCGGGAAGCGCTGGTGATCGGACTGGCGGGATTCTTCGGCCCATTTCTCGGTTGCACGGCCATCGCGCATTACGTTCTGCACTGGGCCATCATGCCCAGTTGGCTCTGCGGCGTTGCTCTTTCGACTACCTCGGTGGCCGTGGTCTATGCCGTCATGCTGGAACTTGGTTTCAATGTTACAGAGTACGGCAAGGCGATTCTCGCCGCCTGCTTTGTGAATGACCTCGGAACCGTAATCGCATTGGGACTTATCTTCTCCCCGTTCACCATCAAGACGCTGATCTTTATTGCAGTTTCAGCAGTTGTCTTCGCTGTGCTGCCGTTTCTTACGCCGCGGTTTTTCAGGAAATACGGCGGGCGCGTCTCCGAACTCGAAGCCAAGTACATCCTGTTTTTCCTCTTTGCCATGGGCGGGTTGGCCGTGTGGGCAGGCAGTGAAGCGGTGCTTCCGGCTTATATCATCGGCATGGTGCTGGCGGGAACGGTGGGCAAGGACCACTCGCTGATTCGCCGCCTGCGCACACTTACCTTTGGATTGTTGACGCCGTTTTATTTCATTCGCGCCGGATCTTTTGTCTCGGTGCCGGCGCTCATTGCTGCTCCCATGACCATGCTTATACTGTTTCTGGCAAAGTCATCGACCAAGGCAATTGCCGTGTATCCGGCGGTGCGTGTGCATAAGTATGACGGCAAGGCCGGAGCTTACTACACGCTGATGATGTCCACCGGCCTCACCTTCGGCACCATCTCCGCGCTCTTTGGACTGACTCATAACATCATTACTCCGGTGCAGTATTCTTACATTGTAGGTACAGTTATCGCCAGCGCCGTAATTCCGACCGTGATTGCCAACTCGTTCTTTCTTCCCCGGCATCTTCTTCCCCACGCAATCAAGAGCATACAATCAGAGCAGGAAATCCAGCGGCAGGTGGCCGCTGAAGAAGCATAGGTGAGGCCCATGGGAAGCCCAGTTTATGCAGGAATTCAAAGGATACTGGTTGCATTTGATGCGTCTCCACACTCCGAGCGCGCTTTGAATGTCGCCTTGTCGATGGCCGCAGATATGAAAGCAAGGATATTTGTTCTAGCTGTCATTCGCCCGCCGGAATTGGCCGAAAGCGCGGAGTTCAACGCGGTTCTCGATGAAGGGCGCGAGGAATTCGAGAATAGCTTCATCCCGATCCGCGCGCGCGCCAAGGAAAAAGAGATTGAACTGGAAACGGATGTTGTTGTGGGGCATCCGGCGGAGCAGATTCTGCATCACGCGGACACCATCCAGGCCAGTCTCATTGTCATGGGCAAGCGCAGCCACACCATCCTTCATCGTTGGATGCTAGGCTCAAACTCGGAGCGCGTTCTCAAGTATGCGCATTGTCCGGTGATGATTATCCATTGATGGGAAGTGCTAGAGAAGCCTTGCAGTTATCTTGCGCCGAACACAGCTTTGCGGATCTCCGACCGAAACGCGCTCAGGCCCGGCCGGCCATCGCCGCCTGGCCCAGCGTCATCAGCGCATTCGTCACGCGGTCCGCGGCATGGCGCACGACGCTGTCTTCGCTGGCGAAATCGCCGGGGATGCAGCGCACACCCAGCGCCTCGATACGATCAATGTCGGCCTCGATGGGTGAAGCGCCCTGAGCCGCATAGCGAGCCAGGGTCTCCGGCGAAAACTGCGCGGTGTTGACCAGCGCGTAGTCGAAGATGGGAGCGCGGGTGTGCTCATAGATGCGCTCGATGTGCTGCGAGGCGGTCAATCCCAAGCTCTCGTTGGCCTGGGTCATCAGGTTGCAGATGTAGACGCGCACACCATGCGCCGAGGCCAGCGCCGCGGGAATGCCCTGCACGAGCAGATTGCAGATGAGCGAAGTGTAGAGCGAGCCTGGGCCAACGGTAATCAGGTCGGCGCGCTCGATAGCCTCCAGCGCCTCGGGCAGCGGAGCGGCATCCACGGGGTCGAGGGTCAGTTCGGCGATGTGCTTGCGGCTGGCGGTGATCAGGGTTTCGCCGCGCACAATGGAGCCGTCGTCCATGCGCGCCACCAGCGTGGCGTTGGCGGTGGTCACCGGATAGATGCGCCCCCGCGTGGCCAGAATTTTGGAGGCCAGTTGGATAGCGTGACCGAAGTCGCCGGTAATCTCGGTAAGGGCGGCGACAAAGAGGTTGCCGAAGTTGTGCCCCTTCAGCGAGTCGCCCTTGCGGAAGCGATATGCGAAGAGCTGCGCCAGCAGGTCTTCCTCTTCGCTGAGCGCCACCATGCAGTTGCGCAGGTCGCCGGGAGGCAGCATATTAAAGTCTTTGCGCAAACGGCCGGAGGAGCCGCCGTCGTCGGTGACGGTGACTATGGCGGCCAGGTCGGCGATGAGGCCGGAGTCGGTGGCGGATGGGTTGGCGGTGATGACATGGCGGCGCAGTCCGCGCAGCAGCGTCGAGAGGCCGGTTCCGCCGCCGATGGCCGCCACGCGCAAGGGCCGGAGCGGCGCCACGCTTGCTTCCGGCTGCGGCATCGGGCTAAAGGTCGAGTTGTGCGGGGAAGTCACGACGACCCTAGGGCACCTCGGGATAGAGCAACTCGGTGAACCGAGGGTCGTCCGCCATGCTCTGGAAGTCGTTGTCAACACGGGCCTGGAGCCGGTTTTTCGAATTCAGTTCAATGGCCTGCGCCAGATTCCTGAGGCAGTCCTGGGTGCGCCCGGTCATTGCATCCAACAGCGCCATGCCATAAAAGGCGTAATCGGCCCTGGGGTGGGCGGCCAGGATGCTGTTGAATTGTTCACGCGCCTCCTCGTAGTAGCCGGTATTCAACTGTGAGATGGCGTAGTCGTAGTGCTCTTCAGGGGTAAGGAAGTCGAGACTGCTTTTTTCCAGTTGCCGCTGGCATGTGCAGATGTACATCTTGCAGCGTTCCTTCAGCTCGGCAGGCGCCGAGGGCAGAAGCTTCTCAAAAGCGGCCAGTGCCTTTTCAAACTTGCCCTGCTGGAGCAGTTGTACGGCGGCCTGGTAGTGCTGGAAGACCGGCCCCGCGCCTGCGGCGGAGAAGTTGCCGGACTTGCCGGAGGGGGTATGTTCATTTTTACGGTCGTGCGCCACTGATCAAGCCTCTTGCATCATGGTTTTGCCGTGAGCATGCACTCCTTTTGAGGCAAAAGCCGTACCGCTGCCGACCCCAAAAAACACTTTCCGAGTTGCTTTGCTCAGGCACTCTTTATACGCAATGCGCCGCCTCCCGTCAAGCCGTCCCGCCCAGTGCGCGTCATTTGGCATGAACGGAATCGCGGTAGATGGCCGGATTGAGCGACGGATCGTTGTACATTTTCAGTTGCCGATAGAGTTTGAATCGCCGCGTTCCGGCGAGCGTTTCGCGCCACAGGGCGTCGAGGCAGGCGGCCAGATTGCTGCGCTGTTCTTCCAGAATCGCTAGCCGCTCCAGGTTTCTCTGAACGTGGCCGGCGGGCGCGTCGCTTCGCTCGGCCTCTTCGCGGGTGTGGTAGATCTTGAGCGAGAGAATCGAGAGCCGGTCGATCATCAGCCCCGGCGTCTCGGAGTGCAAGGGCGCGGCGGGGTTGGGCAGGCCCTGAGGCTCCAGCCAGGCGAGCAAGGCGAGGTCGAGCTGCTCGGACAGGTCGTTGCGCCGCTGGTTGGTGCTGTCCACGCGCCGCTTCATATCGGCCAGCTCGGCCTCCGTTGCGCCGGGAGCGCGAGCCTCGTCTTCAATGTGCCACAGCGCGAAGTTGGCCTGATGCTGGCGGCGGACGACCTCCAGCCACTCCGAAAGCTCCTCCGAGGCCTCTGCCGGCGGCTGGTGCCAGTCGCGCGTCGCGCGGTCGTGAAGGCTGACGATCTGCTCTGCCGTAATCATTGTGGAATTCCTTGTTGTACGCTGGGCGCAAGTGGCGGCCTATGGCTCACGGGTCTATGGTAGAACGATCTTTCGTTTCGGTCCAGAACTGCTTCCAGTCTTTTCCATTGAAGGATGAGCCTGAAGGAAGCGAAGGGCAGGCGGATCAGGATGAGATTCACTCCTACCACTCGTAGATCCACACGTAGGTTGTATAAGTTGTCGGCATCGGTTTACCCGTGGTCCCAAAGACTTTGTCGCCGCGTTTTTCTCCGCATCTGCAAGCGAGCCGGATACCATGCGCGAAAAAGATGGGATCGATGTCGTGGAAGCGATATGCAGAGAAAGAACTGTCCGACTCGTCCTTGTGGGTCAAGCCGGCCTGGGGAAGATGGTAGAGGCCGCGATTGAAGTAGTAAGTGCCGAGAAAGTAGTCTTCCAGCCCCGACGAGAGAAACTGGGGCTCCTTGCTTTCTGCCATGTAGGCGCGCATCTGCCCCTCCATGAACTCAAGATTCGTGCTCTTGGCGGCCATTGTGACCAGGAAAACCATTCCGGAGCCGCCTACCCGGCAGAGGTCGAATTGCTGCAATGGAGCGACGCGGAGATTTTCAACTTTGTGCAGACGCAGCCTCGCCGACTCCGGCAACTGAATTTCCGAGATGTGGAGTGGCAAGTTCTCGACGCCTCGGACGATCCACCAGAAGACCGTCTCCCGCCGCACTCCCGCAGGCAGTTCGGCGGTGACGAGAATCTTCTTCGAGAACGGAATCCGGTAATTCAGATAGACGCCGCTGGGCGCTCCTGTGATGCCGCTGAACTTTGTTCCCCACGGCGCGGCGGGGTCGGCAAAGCCAACACCTGCGCCAAGCCCCAGCTCCATGTCGATGGAGGCGGTTGCTTCTCCATCGACATAGACGCGGATGCGCAGCTTGGAAAAGTCAGGAAAGCCTCCTCCGAACCACATATGGTCGAGATATCCCTTTCCACTTTTCTCTGCAAGCGTTGCCTCCGTACCCGCCAGAAACGGCTGCTCTTCCTTGCCCACCTGAGTGAATGTGGAGAGATTCGATAGGGCAGATTCGCCGCGTTCCTTGGATGGCTTCGTGCCGGCATGAGCAAGAGCCGCCGGTGCCAGGGAAATACCAGCAAACGAAAAGGAAAAAGCGCGCCGATCCATCGTTCATCTCCTTGGAACTTCACTGATTCGTTCTTATGTGCGCGGCGACGGCCCATTGCGTGTGCCCAGTCCTCGGCACACGCAATGAGAATGAGTCCAGGGTATTCAGCGAAGAACCGCGCTGACGGCCGAGCCGCTGTACTGCATATCCTTTCCCGATGCATCGACCGCGGCTCCAGCGCCTCGGCCTTCGCCAACCAGAACGAGTCGGAAGCTGCGCGCCGCCTTCATGCCGGGATATTGCCCTTCGCGGCTGCCGATGGTCAGTGTCGCGGTTGCCTCGTTCCAGCGAATGGGAATAATCGAATGCGCGCCCTTCTCATAGTCGTAGTTATCGCCCTCGTCCTCATAGAGTTCAAAGCTGGCGTCCGCTCCCCGATAGATGCGCAGCACGAGCGGCGCGGTTGACTCTTCGGCCGCGAATTCAACCTCAGCGCCCAAGGGAAGAATGGAGCCGGCCTTCACATAGAGAGGAATGCGGTCGAGCGGCGCCGGCGCCGCAATGCGCTGATCGCCCTGCAACTTCTCGCCGCTCCAAAAGTCATACCACGCGGCGGCAGGGGGCAGATACACTTCCCTGCTGGTCGCGCCCTCCTGCGTCACCGGGTTGACCAGAATCGACGGGCCAAACATGTACTGGTCGCCGATCTCGCGCACCTTTTCCTCGGTTCTCCAATCCATGATGAGCGGGCGCATGATGGTGTAATCGCCGGCCGTTACGCGCCATGCGAGGGAGTAGATATAGGGCAGAAGCCGGGAGCGCAGCTTGTCGTAGGCGATGAGCGTGGGTGTCTGCGGGCCATAGGAAAACAGTTCGTTGGTATTGTTCGTGCGATGGCCGTGGGTGCGGAAGATGGGGCAGAAGACGCCAAACTGAAACCAACGCGTGTAAAGCTCCTGGTAAGAGGGATCGCGGGTATCGCGTTCCAGGGGCCAGCCATATCCGGCAATGTCGGTGGTCCAGTAGGGAATGCCGGAGACCTCGAAGTTCAATCCCGCCGGAATCTGCTTGCGGAAGGTGGCAAAGGTGCCAAAGACGTCGCCCGACCAGACGGTGGTGGCGTTTCGCTGCTGGCCGAGGAAGGCGGAACGCGTGAGAATGAAGACACGCTTGCGATCCGTAGTAGCGCGCCAGTGGTCATAGATATTCCCGGTGTGCATCAGCGGGAAGATATTCGTATAGCGCGCGCCGTTGCCGATCGAGAGCTGGCGGTCGTCGAGCGTGGCGTCGCTATAGCCGTTGCAGCACTCCGGCTCCGAGCTATCCAGCCAGAAGCCGTCCCAGCCCTGCGCGAAGACCTTGCCCACCAGAGCCTTCCAATAGAAATCCCGCGCGGCTGGATTGGTGGGATCGTAGTCCGTGGTGCCGGGAATGAGCAGATTGCCTTCCTTCAAATCCGCGTATGTCTTCGACTGCGGATCGGTGACCGCCCAGACCGAGATCATCGCGTGGATGTGCTCCTCATGCAGTTTGGCGAGCGCCTCGGGCACATCAGGATAGGGCTTCAGATATTCCGCGGTGTACTCCGGATCGCCCTGGTGCTTCCACCAGAACCAGTCCTGCACGATGAAGTCGAGCGGAACGTGCTGCGCTCGGTACTCGCCGGCCACGTCGAGCAGCTCCTTTGCCGAGCGATAGCGGTCCTTGGATTGCACAAAGCCATACGCCCATCTGCCAAAGAGAGGCGCATGACCGGTGATTTCGCGGTACTGGTGGACGATCTGGTCAACCTCCGGGCCGTAGATGAAGTAGTAGTCGAGCGCGTCGGCGGCCTCGGCTCTCAGCTTCAACTCAGTGGCGAAGCGATTGTCGAACCACGACTTCGAGGCCGTGTTCCACAGAATCCCGTAGCCGTTCGTGGAGATCAGCAGCGGTACGGCGACATCCGTATTGGCCTGGGCCATCTCCACCACGCTGCCGCGATAGTTGAAGACGCCGCTCTGGTGCTGCCCCAGGCCGTAAAAGCCTTCGAGGGGCGCGGGCTGAAAGCGGTCGCTGACGTGATAGAGCTTTTCTCCGTTCACGGTGTCTGAGATATACTCGCGCGGCCGACGATCCGACTCAAAGAGCAGCAGCTCGCCCTTCGCGTTGGAGTAGAAGAGCTGGCCTGTTTGTAGGCGAATCTTCACCTGCAACAGCGCGGTGCGCAGCGTGGCTTCCTTCGCATCCTGGGAAAAATCGAAGGCCGCGGGCGCGCAGGGCTGAAGCAGCCAGGGCGCAGCCGGCGAAGCGGCTTGCGGATTGCCGGGTCCGGCAACGATATGCAAAACGTCCGCGCCGCAAACGCTCAATTGCAGCGTCTCGCCGTCCTGGCGCGCCACCAGCCCTGCGCTGGTTTTTTCCACTTGAACCACTGCTGCCTTCGCCGCAATTGCTAACGAAAAAACGCCCACGCCTATGCAGACTGCTTCGCTCAACCGAATCATTCGTCTTCTCCTTCGTTCTCTGGCCACCAACCATTGTATTACGCACTGCGGCAGGTGTGGACGCAGGATTTATCCGTTTGCATGGATGCGCAAAAATTTAAGGCCGCGGATGGACGGAGCCGGGATATGATGAGTGCAGGCTCCCGGAAGCAATCAAAGCCGGAATAACTGCCAAGGACTTCATCCTTCCACGTGTCCCTTGCCTCCTTCATCTTTGTAAAGAATCGCCGCTTGCCAACCCCGACGCACGAGGCCGCGTACGAAGATGGCTCTGTGCACGGGGCGAATGCGAGGCATATCCACGCGCCTGATCCGGGCGCTACTGCCACCCTGATCCAAGACTGCATTGAGCTCTTCAAGATCAAGGTCGTGATGCTGGTTTTGGTCACCGGCTGGGGCGGGTATTACCTGGGTTCGATGGCCTCCGGCATATCGAGTGTGCAACGCGGCCTGCTGGACGCGCTGCTGGGCATCGGCCTGGTTTCTGCTGGAGCGGGCGCGCTCAATGAAGCCATCGAGCGCAAGAGCGACGCGCTGATGAGGCGCACCGCCAATCGGCCGATGGCGACGGGGCGATTCTCGCTGCTCCAGGGACTGCTGGCCGGAGTGGGCGCTCTGGCAATCGGCTTGGCATGGCTGCTGGCGCACGTCAATCTGCTCACGGCAGTTCTGGCGCTGCTCACGGCCTTCACCTACGTTGCCGTTTACACGCCGCTCAAGCGAGTCACCGTCCTGGCTACCTTCATCGGCGCTTTGCCCGGCGCGATGGGGCCGCTGCTGGGCTGGGTGGCTGCCCGCGGACGCATCGAGTGGCCCGGCGTGGCTCTCTTCGCCATCCTGTTTGTCTGGCAGTTCCCGCACTTCATGTCGATTGCATGGCTCTACCGCGAGGACTACGCCCGCGCCGGTTTGCGCATGATGCCGGTGGTTCATCCGGATGGCTTGTCAACGGTGCTGACCGCGCTGGTCTTTGCCGTGCTCATGATTCCCGTCAGCCTTGCTCCCTGGGCGCTGGGCATGGCCGACACTCGCTATGCGCTGGCGGCCATCGCGCTGGGCGCGGTTTACCTGGCCTATACCATCCGATTCACCCGCGTCCTGCACCCCATCCCCGCGGCGGAAAGCGAGATGGTGGCCCGCGATCTGCTCAAGATCAGCGTGCTCTATCTGCCTCTGCTTTTCACCGCGCTGATGCTCTGCGCCGAGCGCAAACCATGAGGAAGCCATGACGAACCCATCTTCATCGAGCAAACCTTCTGCGGCAGTCGCCGATCCCAGCGGCGTTGGCTCTGCCATTGCCGTCATCCTGACCATCAGCGCCGCCGCCATCCTCTTTCTTTTTTGGCTGATCTACATCCATCCCGCCACGGATGCGGGCAGCGCGCGGTTTTCGTTCCTGCCCGCGCTCAATGCGCTGCTGAACGGACTCAGCGCCACCGCCCTGCTTATCGGCTACATCTTCATCCGCACCAAACGCGTTGCAGCTCATCGCGCGGCAATGATGACCGCCTTTGTCTTCTCCACGTTCTTTCTGGTCAGCTACATCCTGCATCACGCACTGCACGGCGATGTGCGCTACCCTCTGCACGCGGCGCTGCGTACAGTCTATCTGCCGCTGCTGGCCAGCCACATCCTGCTGGCGATTGTGACGCTGCCGCTGGTGCTGGCCGCCTTCTTCTTCTCGCTCACCGGGCGGATTCCCCAGCACCGCAAAGTGGCGCGCTGGACCTTTCCACTCTGGCTCTACGTTTCGCTCACCGGCGTGGTCACCTATCTGATGCTGCGTCTTGCGCAAGGATAGTATTCCTGAGCGGACGGCCTTATCTTGGATGAAGAGGTTCGATCGATGTCCCCTGCCACCGTTTCTGATCAGGAGCAAAGCCTTCCCACGATTGCCTTGCGCGCCTTTGCGTGGGGCGTATTGGCGTACTTTATCGCGGTGATTCTGTGGGGTACGCTGGTGCGCGCCACCGGCGCCGGAGCCGGCTGCGGCAACCACTGGCCGCTGTGCAACGGTACTGTGATGCAACGCGACGCCAGCCTGAATACTCTCATCGAATTCACCCATCGCATCACCAGCGGACTCTCGCTGCTGGCTGTCCTGGCCCTGGCGGCGTGGAGCTTTGCCGGCACCGTTCGCGGCCATCTGGCTCGCGCCGCCGCCGTGGCTTCGGTGGGATTCACGCTGCTGGAGGCGCTGCTGGGCGCGCTGCTGGTGGCCCTGGGGCTGACCGCGCAGAGCCATTCCCCACTGCGGCCGGCCTTTCTGGCGCTGCATCTCACCAATACGCTGCTGTTGTTGGCCGCGCTGGCGCTGACCGCGCACCTGCTCGGTCGCCGCACCGGATTTCGCAGAGAGACGATTCGCCTGACCGCTCCCATCCGGTCTGGGATGGGCATACTGGCGGTGATGATCGTGGGGGTGAGCGGCTCGCTGGCAGCGCTGGGCGATACGCTCTTTCCGCCCTCGTCGCTGGGCGTGGCGCTGGCACAGGATTTCTCCGCCAACAGTCTCTGGCTGGTGCGCTGGCGCTGGACGCATCCCATGATCGCGCTCGTGGCCGGCATCTTTCTGATCCTGCTTCTCGTGCGCGCGCGCCGGCAACAACAAGATCGCCGCCTCTCTGCGCTGGTGCTGGCGTTGCTGGCAGGCGTTTGTGCTGTGGGAGTGCTGAATGTGGCGCTGCTGGCTCCGGTCTGGGCGCAGGTGCTGCATCTGCTGTGCGCGGACCTGCTGTGGGTGGCGCTGGTGGTGCTTACCGCACGGCTGACAATCGTACCCAATGAAATTGGGGATTGAGGTTGGCGCAGTTCAACGATTCCGCCTTCGCTGCCCTCTGTCTCTTTGCAACAATTGCATGGTCATCACCATCGCCGGAATCAGAAAGACCAGAGAACCAAAGACCCACATCACCACTGCTCCTTGCATCTGGTCCTCCACCAGCGAAACACCAAAGGGATTGGGGTGGGTGACATAGTAGCGATAAACCGGGCGGCCGCTGAAGGCCAGCGAGGCGGAGAGCGCCGTATTGACCAGGTCCGCGCTGACAAGGTAGGGAACCACAAACCACCGGCGAGGCTGCGGCGCGGCAGGCCAGGGGCGCAGAATACACCACCAGAAGAGCAGCGATGTTGACAGAAAGCAGAGGTGCTCAATGTCGTGCCAGATTTCATTGTCCAGAGCCAGGTCATAGGCAGCCGGAATATGCCACCCCAGCAGCGCGATATTCATCAGCAGCCATGCTGGAACCGGGCGCACAATAAACTCTGCGAAGCGGCGCAGCCAGCGCAGGCGAATCAGCGGCGCAACAATCCATCGCAGCGCCCATCGCGGCAATCCGCGCAGCAGCGGAACCACCGGAGCACCCAGCAGAACCAGCGGTGGCACGGCCGCCATCAGCAGCAGATGCTCGACCATGTGCGCGCTCAGCAGCGCGTCCGAGAGGCCGTCCATCGGCGAGCCAATTGCTCCCCATAGCACCGCCATTCCTAATTCGAAGCTGCACAGCCGCCACGCCGGAAACTGCTCAGGCCGTGTCCGCCGGATGCGCAGCCATCCCACCAGATAGAGCAGCGCGAAGGCCGCTGTAACGCTGGTGAGCGGGACGGGCAGCGTCCAATCCTCGAAGATCGACTGCAAGGCAAGAGTATCGTTCATTGCACGGGGGGCGCGCCTGTCGCCGGAGTTGCGGGATGAGATCCATTCTGTGGCTTGATTCCCTCTGAGGCGTCCATGGCTGGCTGCTGATTGCCATGCAGCGACATCAGAAAGCTGGTCAGCGCCTGCGTCTCTGCCGGGTTGAGCGCATTGCCGTACGCGGGCATATTGCCGCCGCCCTGCAAAACCTGGCGAATGATCTGATCCTCGGTCATATCCGCCGCAACGCGATCAAGCGCTGGGCCGCGCTGGCCTCCAACTTTCGCGAGCGAATGGCAGTTGCGGCACTGCTTCTCTTGAAAAACCATGGCGCCGCGCCGCTCGAGCGGTGTGCGATGCTCCAGGTACTGGGCGGGAACCGGAGCGCTCGACCACGCGTCCATCACCGGACTCCAGGGCGCGTATGTTCCCAGACGGGTAAAGATTCCCAGCGTGACGGCAATCAGCGTAACCATCAATACCGCCACGGGCCGGCGCGACCAGTGCTTTTCGCCCTCGCTGGCTATCAGAGGCAGCAGCAGCAGGCCTCCAATCAGCAGTGGCGGCGCCGCCAGCAGCACGATGGTTTCCATCTCCGGCGGCAGATAGGCCAGTATCGCAAAGATCCACAGGAAGGGAAGATCTGGCTTGGGCGCGGTTTGAATGATGGTCGGGTCCGGTGTGCCGCTGGGACCGATGGGACCAAGAAAGAAGGCGCAGGCCATCACCGCCAGCAGAATCACCGCGGCAAAGACAGCATCCTTCCACGCCGCGTCCGGAGCAAAGGGAACGCCTGTGCTTTTGGTGAGTGCCGCATAGTTTCGCTGGTAATCCGCCTTGCGCACAATGCGTCCCGGCATCGGCCACTCGTTGATGCCCAGCCGCAGCACCAGAAACAAATGCAGGCCAACCAGGGACAAGAGCAGGCCGGGAATGATAAAGACGTGCAGGGTAAAAAAGCGCGAGAGCGTGGCGCCGCCCACGATGGGGCCGCCCAGCAGCAGATGCACCATCGGCCCGCCCATCACCGGGATGCTTCCCGTGATGGAGGCTCCAATGCCCAGTCCCCAGTAGGCGTCCTGATCGAAGCGCAGAACCTGCCCGGTGAAGGCCATGCCCAGGGTGAGCAGAAGTAGAAAAACGCCAACAATCCAGGTCAGTTCGCGGGGAAACTTGTAGGCGCCGAAGAGAAAGACCTGCGTCAGGTGGATCAGCACGATGGCGATCATGAAATCCGATCCCCAGCCGTGCATGGCGCGCAGAAACCAGCCCAGGGGCAGATTGTGGTTGATGAACTGCAAACTGGGCCATGCATTGCTGGCGCTTGGCGAGTAGACCAGCGCCAGCAGAATGCCGGTCATCACTTGCAGAACCAGCAGCATCATCGCCGCGCTGCCAAAGACATACCACCAGCTCGCCGCCGAGACCGGCGTGGGGTGTTCGGCCATCCCGGTAACCGTCCCGGCCACTCCCGACCGGCTCTCTACCCAGCGGAAGAGTTGCAATCCGCGCTCTTTCAGATCGATCATGCCCGCCTCTCCTCTTCATCGCCGGCTGGCGCAAGCCGCACCAAAGGCTTGCTGCCCGCGCAAGCCTCGTTGGACATGGTCGGCAACTCCCCGGCATAGATGCTCAATCTCTCTCCCGCAATCCGGTGCTGGTAGACGAAAAGCCCGCGCGGAGGCGGCCCGGAGGCGCGGGAACCATCTTCATAGTAGGCTCCTCCATGGCAGGGGCAGAGGAAGAGCTTCGACTGCGCAAACCAGCGCACCGGACAGCCCAGATGCGCGCAGTTGACGGCGAATACCTGAAAGCTGCCATCGCTGGCGTGGCGCACCCAGCAGGCAATCTTCGCTGTCTCTCCATCGGAGGGGCCGGTGGTGGGATTGATGTACTCCGCAAGGCGTGTTTCACCCTGGGGAAACGACTCTACGCCGCCCAATTCAACCCAGGCGTGATTGTCCGCTCGCTTCTTCATCGCCGGGCCAAGTAAAAAGCCGAGAATCGGCGCCGCCAACACCAGACCGACCAGGCCGTTGAGGCCGACCGCCAACTTGAAGAGAAAGGCGCGCCGGGAGCTTTCGCTCGGTCGAGCCGCGAGCTTCTCATGCTCGCTGCCGCGCCACTCCACGGGCACAGGCGCAAGCTGATCTTCTCGCCCGGCTCCGTCGCGCCTTGGCAGTTGGCGATCTTCCGTCGATTGGCTCATCCTACTTCTCCTGGAGACTTCTTTTCGATACTCGATTCAGACGGCACGCGTCAGGCGCAGCGGTCTGCTACGGATGTTCAGGATACGGCTGCCCGGGCGCAGCTTTGCGTTGCGCGGCCAGCCACGCCACCAGATCTGTCACCTCCCGATCGCTGAGAGGCCGCTGGCCAAAGCCGCGCCAGTCTGGCATTCCGTCCTCCGGCCTGCCAGAGAGAATCGCCGTCCGCAGCCCCTGGTCGCTGATCAGGGCCAGGAAACTCGGATCGGTCACCGGACCGGCAACAGTGGCCTGCCCAGCCTGATTCGCTTTGCCGCCGTGGCAGCGAGCGCAATAGCTTGCAAAGGCAGCCTCGCCGGCCACTGCGTCTCCCGGGCCGGTTGCCGCATAAGGCGGCGGATTCAACCCTGCCAATAATTGAGGATGGCCCCAGCGCGTTTGCATGCCCTCGGCCAGAATCTCAATCTGCTGATCGGTCAGCGTGCCGCCGTGACTCTTGGCAAAGGCCGGCATCAACTCTCCGGGAACGCCTTTGGCGGTTGCATTCACCAGCACATCTTTACCCGCCAGCGCAAGATAGACCGG
>Ga0302320_10015579_pt1 | contig 15604 bp, 7 predicted proteins | sample Bog_T0_3_FD_202130 | JGI IMG/M metagenome (GOLD analysis project Ga0302320, IMG submission 202130) | Peat permafrost microbial communities from Stordalen Mire near Abisko, Sweden - Bog_T0_3 | ecosystem: Environmental > Terrestrial > Soil > Wetlands > Peat | place: Sweden: Abisko, Stordalen Mire... | reverse complement strand
GCAGGAACCGCGATGGAACTAATCGCGGGCCCCAGCGTTTGGGCGATCGCGCCGAGAGCGTTACCGAAATTTTGGCGGCTCGACGCTTCGTGATTTGGGCCCAGCAAACTCAACAACGGATTTCCAGAAACCATTTGCAAGGTAAATCCTGCGCCAATCAAGAAAAACCCAAGGAGCAAGACTTCGTAACGAGCTGTGCGCAAGCCGGGGATCAACAAAAATGTACCCGCCGAATATAGGGCCATCGCCACGGCTAATGATTTGGCATAGCCAATCCGGGCAAGCGCCGCGCCGGCCGCAACGGATCCAAGAAAGGGTATATTTTTCGCAAACACAGCGTACATTTGCTGCTGATAGCTCAGATGAAAGAAATCCTTAAACTCCGGTAGGAACACACCCTCTAGGCATTGCGTCAATCCACAAAAGAAATAAACGAAATAAATCAGCAGCAATCCGCGGTGCAGGATCGTAGATGACGGGTGATCGAACCGGGAAACGATAATTTTAGTCACGAACCTTCGTCACTCGAGGAGCAAATTCATCATATCCCTGGCACCATCGCGTGAGCTGTCTCATTGGCACGAATGATTGCCCTGTGACCAATTTCGTTCTTCACGTCGACTCCACCCAATCCGTTGTTCCCGATTATGATCGCGCTACGAACGTTCGGCCCGAGATGAATACAAGGCGGCCTATGGGCAGCACGATTGCCGACGACGCTGTGTCCTGGGGCCGAGTCGTTCGAAACCCCGCCAAAGGTGCAATCGTGAATCTGCACTTTCCCGCCCTCCACGTCGACCGAATAGTCCTCTGTGACTTCGTCGTTCGAAAAGTAGCAGTCGGAGAAAGATACGAATCCATCGCCCCGAACCACCGCGTTGTGCCGTACCGGTCCCCAAAACCCACAGTTCACAAATCGGACGTTTCCGGTTGAACCTTTGTCGATTACGATCTGTGTGCTCGCCCCGATCATGTGGCTATCAAATTCCCCATTGGTAATGAGCAGGCCTTGCGCCTGGATGGCCTCGACCAGGATTGCCGTAGCGGTCGCGTCCGCCCCGATGCCGACGAATTGCCCGTTGCACGCACCGTTCGCCGTCTCGATGAACCGGTATCCCACATTTGCGGGAAACACGAACGTGTTGCTGACATATTCCCAATCGGTTCGTCCAAAGATAAAGGCTTCGAGATGATTCTGCATGTATGAGAATACGCTCGACCAGTTTCCAGCAAACGCCGCGGCCGCCCAAAAATGGGAATGGAACTGCACATCCTGAATCCGGCCAATGTCACCGGTCCAATCGACCAGGATCCCCCGGCGCAACACGCAACCATTCACCCGGATGATTCTATGTCTGCCATTTTCCGTTGGGCCTGTACGGATACCGTTATAACTGTTAATCAAAGTGACATCGGCGATTGTTGCATCGAACGAGACCAGAGAGGGCTGCGCGGAATTGCCCCGGATTTGGATGGTCCAGGGGTAAGCCCGGATGTTATCCACCATTTGTTCGGGATAGTAGATTGTGATGCCGGTGAGCGAAGTGGAAGTCCGCATCTCGATGAAGGGATTCGCTTGCTCGTCGTCGCGACCTTCGGTGGCAAGCAGGATCGATCCCAAAGCCGGTTCCCAAGACATGGGTGATACGTTCATTCCTGTCAAATGCACGCCCGGTTTGATTTCCAAATGGCCTCGACAAAGCCACCGGCCGACCGGGATAACGACAATTCCTCCGCGTTCACTGGCTTTGTCGATAGCCGACTGAATCGCAGAAGTGTCGTCGGTCACGCCGTCGTTCTTGGCACCAAAATCTTTGACATTGAAAAGGCCATCGGATTCCCCGAGAACGGGCGCAGCTGACTGCGCGCCCGACGCCGGGGCCAGCCCGAGCAAGCAGCACGTAAGCATCCCGGCTAGGGCGTTTCGAAGGTTCGTCACGTTCGAGTCACCTCGTCAGGTTCCAGACTACCGTCTTCGATTCGCTGCATTCTATGAAAAGCTGCCATTTGCTATGACAAAACAACCTTCGAGGATACCTGGCGCGTGCGAAGTAGAAAGTAAGCGTGTCGCTTTCGTTTGAATTTTGCGCTTCATTTTCACAGAATGACGAGCGAAACCGAAGTACGTTCTTGCGCCCATTCGTACCGGCCCGTGAATCGAGCCGATCGTCTCGGCCGAGGGCTGCGAAGCGGCAGCCCAGAGGAATTCCATGAATCTTGTTTCCGGAATTTTGATCCGCGTCATCTGTCTGGGGCTTCTCGTATTGACCTTCGGGGCGTTTGCTGGGCGATCGGCACGGCAGGATGTGGATATTGAAACCCGAGTCGACCAGATGCTCGCCAAGCTCTCGCTCCGACAAAAGCTTGATCTGCTTGGCGGGGTGGACGGAATGTTCATCCGCGATGAACCGGCAATCGGCTTGCCGCGTTTAAAGATGTCGGACGGCCCGGTCGGGGTTCGCACCTGGGGACCGACAACCGCCTTCCCTGCGGGAATCGCACTTGCTGCGGCGTGGGACCCAGATCTGGCTGAAACAGTGGGAAGTGCGCTAGGAGAAGACGCGCGGGCGCGAGGTGTCAACTTTCTATTGGGGCCGGGCGTGAACATTTATCGGGCGCCGATGAATGGCCGCAACTTTGAGTATTTCGGCGAAGACCCATACTTGGCTAGCCGCATCGTCGTCGGCTATGTGAAAGGCGTGCAGAGCCACGAGGTCGTAGCAACGGTCAAGCACTTCGCGCTGAACAATCAGGAATTTGACCGGCACAACGTAAGCTCCGATGCCGAGGAGCGCACGATGAGGGAGATTTACTTCCCTTGCTTCGAAGCGGCCGTCACCGAAGCCCACGCGGGCGCCGTTATGAATTCCTACAATCTGATCAATGGCGTCCATGCCACCGAGAACTCGTGGCTAAACAACCAAGTGCTCAAAACCGATTGGAAGTTTGACGGAATTCTGATGTCCGATTGGGGTTCGACCTACGACGGAATCGCGGCGGCGAATGCAGGCCTCGATCTTGAGATGCCGGCCGGCGAACATATGAACGCAGCTACGCTAGAACCGGCTCTCGAAACTGGAAAAGTAGCGCAGGCTTCGATCGACGACAAGGTCCGGCGGATTCTCCGTATCGCGCTAAAGTTCCACTTTCTTGACCGTCCTCAGCAAGACCTCCGGGTTTCCACCTACAACCAAGCGGCCCGCGCGGTCGCACTCGAGGAGGCCCGCGAAAGCGTCGTTCTACTCAAGAATGACAGAAACGTTTTGCCGCTTGACCGGCACAGAGTGCACACGATCGCCGTTCTCGGCTCCGAGGTATGGCCCGCCGTCACCGGAGGAGGCGGCAGTTCGACGACCACGCCGTTTCAGTCGATCAGCCTGCTCGAAGGGCTCACCGCCCTGGGCGCCCCCACGGTGTTGTATCGCCCCGGAATACCTTCGCTTCGTGAGCTCATTGACAACACCGAGTTCGAAGGAAAGGTTTCTGTAAAGGAATTTGCGGATGACCATTTTGTGCGAACTTCGCGTAGTTCGGCTCAGCTTAAACTCAACGATTGGAAAGAGGCGGATTGGGTGCCGCCGGGGAATGCGCGGAGCTTGCGCTACGAAACGAAATTCGTTCCCCGAAAATCGGGCAAGTATCTAATTCTCGCGCTGGCAGCCGGCGAAGATTCCTACGCCGTGTATGTAAACTCGAAACCAATGATCGAACAGCCCCGACGTGAGGGCCAAGCGCCCAGGTCTACGAACGTAACACTAGCGGCCGGCGAACCGGTTACGATTCGGGTCGATTATATCCTGAGGGCCTCGGCACCTCGCTTTGGGCTGGGCATTCGCGCGATCGACGATCTGGTTTCTCCCGATGCCGTACAAGTTGCTGCCATGGCCGACGTCGCCATTGTATCGGTCGGTTTCAATGCGTTCAGCGAGTCCGAGGGCTTTGACCGGACCTATGCGCTTCCCGCAGTCCAGGAGGAATTGATTCATTCCGTCTCGAAGGTCAACAGGAATACAGTCGTGCTTTTGACGGCCGGAGGAGACGTCGAAACCGAAAGCTGGCTCAAGAACGTCCCCGTATTCTTGCACAATTGGTATCCAGGACAGGAAGGCGGAACGGCGCTAGCGGAAATTTTATTGGGTAACCGCGGGCCCGAAGGCAAACTACCGATCAGCTTTAATAAGTCGTGGGAGGACGATCCGGTCCACGACCACTACTACCCTTTAGCGACGGGCGCGGGCGAGACGCCTCACGTCAAATACGCCGAAGGGGTGTTCCTTGGCTACCGATACTACACGAGTTCCGCGGCCAAGCCCTTGTTCCCGTTCGGCTTCGGATTATCGTACACCGAGTTCGCTTTCGAAAACCTTCAAGTCTCTATCGGCTCGGATTCCGAGGGACGCGTTCGGTTGTCGTTCGACATCACAAATACAGGAAAACGCGCAGGCGCCGAAGTAGCGCAGGTTTACGTTGGCGACCCGAGCGCTCAAGCGAAACGTCCTGTCAAGGAGCTCAAAGGCTTTCAGAAAGTGCGCCTATCACCTGGCGAACGCCAGACGGTTCGGCTGACACTCGATCGTCGAGCGCTGTCGTATTGGGACGAAAGTCAACATCGCTGGCGCATGGACCCGGGGAAATTCATCGTGTACGTGGGCGACTCATCGGAGAACACCCCGCTCGCCCAGGAATTTGTAATCCAATGAATCTCGCCAGGCGAGGACAAGTTGAATAGCAGGACTTGGCTTTCGATCGCCGTCTTCGCTTTGAGCTTAGCTTTCGCTCTGGGCTCCTCGGCACTCAACAACGGGTTGGCCGCCACGCCACCCATGGGCTGGAATTCATGGAACGCCTTTAGACTCGATATCAATCAGAATCGAATCCGCTCTGTAGCGGATTCGATTTCGTCAAACGGCATGAAAGCAGCCGGATATCAGTACGTTGTCGTCGACGCAGGCTGGAAGAACCCATCGCGGTCCAGCGACGGACAATTGATCCCGGACCCAATCAAATTTCCATCCGGCATGAAATCGCTCGCAGATTACATCCATTCCAAAGGCTTGCTTTTTGGTCTCTACACCGACGCCGGCGACGAAGACTGCGATTCCGCCGGGCCCGGAAGCAAGGGGCACGAACAACGCGATGCCCAAACGTTCGCCAGCTGGGGAGTCGACTTCATGAAAGAGGACTGGTGCGCCAGTGGCGGGCTCGACGCCCCAGCCGCGTATAGTGCGATGAGCCAGGCGATTGTTCAAACCGGACGACCGATTCTGTTTAGTGTTTGTGAGTGGGGTGACCATCAGCCGTGGTATTGGGCGCCACCGATCGCGAATATGTGGCGCACGACCGGGGACAATGAGGCCTGCTGGGATTGCGGCCAGGATACCTATCAAAAGGACGGCGGCTATCCTCGAGGCTGGACTCTTATATTGGACGCCCAGGTTCCCCTCGCCCGTCACGCCGGGCCGGGCCGATGGAATGATCCCGACATGCTTCAAATCGGGAATCCAGCGATGGGCCTTCGAGAATCGAAGGCGCAGTTTAGCCTTTGGGCGGTCCTTGCAGCGCCGCTGATCGCGGGAAATGACGTACGATCGATGTCCAACGAGGTTCGAAATGTTCTCTTGAACAAAGAGGTCATTGCCGTCGACCAAGACCCAGCAGGTGTCGAGGGTACGCTTGTTATGCAAGGCCACGGATGGAATGTGTGGGCCCGGCCGTTGACCGATGGCGGCGAAGCGATCGTTCTGTTCAATCGTTCAACCGACCCGCAGCGGGTTACGTTTGATGCCCGGAGTATCGATTGGACCGTGTCCACACGTTTCAAAGTGCGTGACCTGTGGAAACACACCGATTTACCCGTGAGCACTGGGACGTTCTCAGCCGTTGTCGGCCCGCACAGTGTCACGATGATTCGGGCGACCAAGACACGCAACTGAGAACCTTTGACGATCGAATCGAAGCAAAAAACCGGCCAGATTGCGTCGGGCTGGTGCCTAAAAACGGCTGCTCCGTGGTTTACCGGTTCGAATCTACCTGCCGTATAAAGTCGGACCACGCTTCGCGCGGAATGCGAGCGAACTAGCGAGTAATGTCGATCTTCCATTCCCGCCGCGCCTCAGGGATTTCGATGATGGCGGACTTTGTCAAATCGTCAAACTTCCAAACTGTCTCGGGCCGCCCGTCGACTCGAATTTCCTGGGGTTTCGCTCGCAGACCAAAAACCTGTACGCTTAATCGCCTCCACCAGGGTGTGAAGTTGTTCGTCAAGATCTTACTCACGACCTCAATCCGTCGTTCATCCTGTTCACAGGAATATTGGACTCGCAGAAAGCTTCCGTTTCGATAATCGAGCGAGTGGCCGTCGTCTTCATACAGCTCACCCCGGCACTCGTTCCCCGGGTAAACCCGAAGTTCCAGCGGACCGATCGGCGTCTCATCGGTGTACTGCACGAGCGGCTGTTCGGGGACAATTGCTCCTGCCCGCACGAACAGGGGCAGCTCATCGACTCTCGGACGAAGTTCGAGCGCTTTGTCCATCGGGACCGGCAGGCCGGACCAGTAGTCGAACCACGCTCCGTTCGGAAATTCGATCCGTTCGGGATCGAGTGACTCCTTTACAACCGGAGCGACAAAGAAATCGTCGCCGAGCAGAAAGTCCCGGTCGTCTTCGTAGAATTTTTGTTCGTCCGGATAATTCAGAAACACGGGCCGCATCATCGGAATCCCGGTTCGCGCCGTGTGTTCAAACTGCGTGTAAATGTACGGAAGTAGGCGGTATCGCAGTTCGATGAATTTCCGTCGGATCGCTTCCTGCTCCGCGCCGTCGGCCCACGGTTCGTGTGGGCCGGTATTGATCTCGGCGTGACTTCGGAATAGCGGCTGCAGAGCCGCGGCCTCGAACCACCGCGTTAACAACGCCGCGTCCGGAGTACCGCCGAAGCCCCCGACATCTGCCCCAGCAAATGGAAAGCCGGAAATGCCGAGACTTAACAGGTTCGGGACGGTCATGCCGAGATGGTTCCAACTCGCGGAATTATCCCCCGTCCAGGTCGCCGCATAACGGGCCCCGCCGGCATAACTGGCGCGCGTTAGAACAAATGGACGTTCGCCAGGCCTGAGTTTTAATACACCTTCATACGTCGCTCGCGAGTTGAGCATTCCGTAGACGTTGTGGATCTCGGCATGGTTCGTCGCGGTTCCGTCGTCGAGGCGATGAAGATTGTCGCTAGGCATCGTCTTGGCCGGCACGAATACGGAAGGCTCGTCCATGTCGTTCCAAAATCCCGCCACACCGGCCTTCACGAATTCTGAATACTGCTCACCCCACCACTTTCTGGCGCGCGTGAGCGTGAAGTCTGGGAATACGCTGTCTCCCGGCCAAACCGGAGCGATATACAGCGTTCCGTCGGATCTCTTTACAAACACGTCATCCCGAAGCCCGGAATCAAGCGCCTGATAGCCCGTATTGGGTGCGTATTTAATGTGAAGGTCTGTAATCAGCACGGTATGAAATCCGTTGCGCTTGAGATCACCGACCATTTCTTCGAATTGCGGGAAAGTGCTCCGGTTTATAGTGAACGGCGCCAGGCCCATTTGATAATCGATATCAAGGTAGATTGCGTCGGCGGGAATTCTGTCGCGCCGAAGCCTCGCGGCAACTTCTTCGACGCGCGCTTCCGGTGTGTAGGTCCAGCGGCTCTGTTGATAGCCAAATCCCCACAAGGGCGGCAGAACAGAACCGCCCACCAGCGCACTATAGGCGGCAACGACGGTTTGGGGGTCCGGGCCAGCGAAATAATAGTAATTCAGTTCACCGTCATCGGCACCGAAAGAGTAGTCGCTGCTCGATTCGACTCCAAAATCGAAACTGCTTCGGTACGTGTTGTCGAGAAAGATTCCGTACGCGTGGCCCGATCGCAAACTGATAAAGAACGGAACGGTGATGTAAAGCGGATCGCTCGTTTCACCCCAACCCGGACGATCGGTATTCCACATCGAGAAACTTCGTCCGCGGCGGTTCATCGGACCCGCCTTGTCGCCTAGTCCGTAGAATGATTCGTTTTCCCGAAGCTTCTTCCAGACACGGAATCTGTTTCCGTTCCAGGCCATCGGCAGTGAATCTTCGTCGGCAACAACATCGCTGCCACGGCCATCTGTGAAACGAATCAAGAGTGGTGATTTACCGATTGTCACCTGCGTTTTGGCGCACGTAAGGATCACGCGATCACCTTGATCTTCAACCAAAACGGCAGGCGGTTCAGGCGATTCGACCACGGCCCAAGACACATCCTTCGCGAATTTTCCGTTCGTTGCGACCCTGACGCGAACCACGCCTTCGCGGAACACGGTCACTCGTACCTTTGCAGGCCCGGCCGTTAGTTCCACGCCGTCGGCGAGTTTCGCCGTGGCGGTGACCGGCCGAAGCGGCTGCCAACCCTGTCCGGCGCAAGCCGACGCCCAAACCAACACAAGTAAGACCGTGAAAACTATTCGATCCCAACGCAGCAGATTGTTCATTAAGAGTTCTCGCTGAAGAGTTTAGCTATGAGACGTGAATTTTTCTGTAACGATTGCGAGTGGCTCGTCTGACGATTGTGACATTCGCATGAGCGCGTTCGTAAGTCCGGCGCGTTTGGCGGGGAGATTCGTTCGCTCCCCTTACCGGCATCGAACCACCGTCAAACGTTTGAACGCGAGATGGGCCTCCTCTCTCCGTCGATCCTTCAAGAAATCTCAACGCCGGAACAAACCGCTCGATCAAGCCGATTGACAGCCGCGCTAAAGCTTGGCTAGTTTTTCGGCGTGATCTTTACCATCACCACCGAGTGACTTTCGACCGTCGCGCCGTATGTGCCCTTCTGCGGCCCAACCTCCCGATGCTCCCAAAGGTCACGGACGTCAGCCGTGAGTCCGCTTGGATAGCCGATTTCCTCCCAACCGACCGTAACTCGTGCCGCCTTCAAACCTCGATTAAACAACACAACCGCGCGGCTACCATCGGCGAGTCGCCTCGACCAGACCTCCAGGTCACCTTGCTTCCAGCTTCTTTCCCCTTGTTCCCCAAGGGGGTCTTGATCGACGGCGATAACTTCCGAGTTTGTGAGAATTTGGCGAATTTCCGGAGTCATCGATCGAACGTCGTTGCCGGCAATCAGCGGTGCCGCCAAGATCGACCAAAGGCTGAAATGGGAGCGATACTCCGCTGTCGTCATTCCTCCATTCCCAACTTCGAGCATGTCCGGATCATTCCAATGACCAGGACCGGCAAACGATGCGAGGTTCACGTTTCGGTCGAGAAGCAGCACAAAACCAGTTTCAAATTCCGTCTTGCAGTCCCAACAATCGTGAATGTCGCCCGTCGTCCGCCATAGGTTCGCAATGCCCGTTGCCCAAAGCCAGGGCTTGTTGCTTCCCCACTCGCACATACTGAAAACAATCGGGCGCCCCGTTTGCTTGAGCGCATCGCTCATCGTCGTGTACGCGCCTTTTGCGTCCAGATTTTCGCTGTGACACCAATCGTATTTCAAGTAATCAACGCCCCACTCCGCGAACGTCTCGGCATCTTGAAATTCGTGGCCACGCGAGGCGGTACGGCCCCCGCAGGTTTGGTAACCCACATCCGAATACATACCGAATTTCAGTCCCTTGCCATGGATATAGTCGGAAAGCGACTTCATTCCTGAAGGAAATCTGGATGGATCGGCGAGAAGATTCCCTTCCCGGTCGCGGCCCGTTTGCCAGCAATCATCGACAACGACATACTCATAACCCGCGTCTTTCATTCCGGTCGAGACGATTGCATCCGCGATCGAACGAATCAATTTCTCGCTCACATCGCACTGGAATTTGTTCCAACTGTTCCACCCCATGGGCGGCCTTTGTGCCAGTCCGGACGACGTTGTTTGCCCCGGCACCGTCGAAACACGTAGCAGCAGAACACTTGCAACTACGACGGCTCCGTACTGCCAGCTAAAACGCATAGTCCCTCCCTCTGACGGTTCTCGCTACCACACTCGAGCTCGCACTCAGCCGATGACTCTACGCCTCAGACCGCGCGAGCGCGATGCGAATGATGGACACCCGGCTGATAAGTTTCCTGCAGTGCAAAAACGGATTTTCTTATAGTCGACGCTTGATTCTTTACATCATTTGCCGGTGAACAAATGGGACAGTCGGCGGCTCCGCGTGCGCGACGGCGGAATTTTTCAGTCGACCCAAGGAAACCTTGCCGCACTTATCGTTCTGGATGCGTCTTATCCTCTTGTTACTGCTGTGGGTTCCGCTCGCGGCCGCGTTCGGGGACGACGACAGGTTGGTGACGTCGATCCACCCGCTTCCGACGGACGTGATCGCGACCGGGAACGAATGGTTATCGATCCCTACCATTCGGGCGTCCGATGGCGCCGTAATGAATTTCAACGTTCTCTCGATGCGCGACCGGGGCTTGCTCCAAGTCGAAGGACCCGGCGCGGATCCAGCGATCCTGCTTCTTGCATCGGTCGACGGTCAGCCCCTCCGCCTCGAAAATCCCTCGTGGGAACTGTTGCAATACTGGATTCCCCGCGCCACATTCTCGACTTCTGGCGCCCGGATCACCGTCCAATATTGCGTCCCGTCCGGATTACGTGCCGGGTTTATTGTCATCACATTCACGAATACCTCGACACAGAAAGAGAGCGTTTCTGTCGGCGTGCATGCTTCGTTCGGCCGGCTATCGCGCGTCACCTATACTCCGGTTGAACTCCGGGGCGAGCGAGTCATCGGGCGGGCTGCGTGGGAAAAGTCCGCGCAGGTCTTCGGTTTTGTGACGAATGACACGCAGTTTGCTTGGGCGCTCGACGCCTACGGCTCTCAATCCACAGTTACAAGTTCGCCGGTATCGATCGCTCCTTCGGTGGACGCGATTCGCACCGAAGACATCGCGCCAGGCGACTCGCTGTCGGCTTGCTACGTGATCGGCGTCGGCATGGAAGAATATAGCGCGTCGCAGTCGGCTGCTGCGCTTCGCGAGACGATTGATCGGCTTGGAGCCGATGCCGTCATCCTCGATTCCGCCAAGTCGCTAAGCAAGCGAGCTCGCACCACGGGACGCACGGATCTTGATTCAATCCTGAATCGAAATCTGTTGTTTACCTCGTTTTACGCGTGGGGGAGAACACTCGACACCGAAGAACTTGTCGGAGTGACGTCGCGCAGCCCGCGTTACTACGTTTCAGCGGCCTACTGGGATCGCGATGCGATGCTGTGGAGCTTTCCGGCCCTGCTCGACAGCGACCCGAACCTCGCCCGCGACGCACTCAATTACGCATTAACCATCCAAGCCCGAAACACGGGAATCCACAGTCGCTTTATCAACGGAACCGTGTTGGAGGATGGCTTCGAGCTGGACGAGGCGGTCGCACCTGTTTTCGCGTCGATCCAGTATTTGAAACGAACCGGAGATCGCGACTTTCTGGCGATGCATCGCGCCACTCTTCAGTCTTTGGTCGAGCGTTTAGAATCCCACTACGACGCTTCGATCGGCTTATACTCGACACTCCAAGATGCACAAGACGAATATCGAAAACAGCCTTTCAATACTTATGACAACGTCCTTGTCTGGCGAACGCTGACCGACTGGGCCGCGACTCTTGGAATGCTTCAGGACGCCCGAGGCGCGGCGGCTGCCAACGCTCGTGCGGACGAATTACGAAATGCCATTCTTCGATCATGCGTATCGGCGAATGCCGCAGGCGCCGGCGGGACGATCTTGGTCAGCGCAACCGACGGAACCAATCCGATCCTGGCTGATGTTCCTCCTGGATCTCTATTGAAACTGCCGTCACTCGGCTTTATCGCTGAGAACGATCCGCTGTTTCAGCGTACCTACGCCTGGCTCCATTCGGACAACTATCCATATTCGTATGCTGGATTTCCCTATGGGCTTCCTGGAAGTTACCGGTTGCCTTTCACAACGTCCTGGAGCGTAGCGGACCATCTCGCACTTCATCAGGGACGCGCTCAGGCGCTGAAAATCCTACTCGAAAGCTCCTGGGATGGAGGAATTATTTCAGAAGGAGTGAATCCGTCGAATGCAGTCATGGACCACGACGGACGAGCGTTCGCGACCGCTGCCGGCGACGTGGCCCACGCGATATGCGATGCCTATTGCAAGCCATGAGTTCCGCTTGGCTGTGTGGCGCAATCCCGGGGCGCCGTGTTCGAAACATTTCGCGTATGAATAAACCGACGAGCGCATCGGTAGAACGATCGGCCGCTATTTCGAAGGCACCCAAATGAGAATTTTGGGAACCAAAAACGCCCGCTTGGTTCCGGGAATCACTGCCTGTATTGTTTTACATCTGTTGTTCGGTGCCCCCGTGCTCGTTCCGCTCGTCGCGCAACGAGCTCTTCCCGCTCTACCTCAGAACAGGTCGGTCGGCGAACCTGGTTCCCTTGCATCGAAAAAGACACTCGTTAAACAACCCGTCGACTATGTGGACCCCAACATCGGTGGCATCGGGCATCTTCTGACGTCAGTGCAACCATTCGTACAAGTGCCACACGGACTGGTGCAGATCGCTCCCGTTGTGGGAGCGGATGTAACCGATTATTTCCTGGCGACAAAGATTTACGGCTTCTCCGGAGCGGGGCCGGTTCTGATGGCAACCGCCGGTCCGAGCAGTCTCGAACCCGAGAACAATAGTTCGGAAATGGACCACGACAACGAAACCGTCACTCCGTACTACGCCTCGTACCGGCTGGACAAATACAACATTGGAGTCGAGTACACCGCAGCCGGGTGGTCGGCTTATTTTCGCCTTCATTTTCCGAGCGGGTCGGAATCGCATTTGATACTGAGCTCGAAGTTCGAATCGGAATTCGAAATCGTCGGATCGTCAAGCGTCGAGGGCTCCGAGCTTCGCGATGGAGTGAGAACCTATTTCTACATTGAGTCGCCGGAGCCCTTCGTGGCCTCGGTTTTTTCCTCTGGGCACTTGATCCCCAATTCCGCGAAAGTCTCGGGTGCAAATGTAGGCGTCACTCTGACGACACCCAGCGCCCACACAATTGGTCGCTTGCGAATTGGGTATTCGTTCCTGGATTGCGCGCAGGCAAAGCGTAACTTGATAGCCGATCAACCGGACTGGAGCTTCGAAGCTTTGATGCATCGGACCCGCCGTGCCTGGAATCGTGCACTCGGTAAGATCCAAATTGCCGGCGGGACCGAAGAGCAGCGCACTATCTTTTACACCGCTTTGTACCGCTCGCTCCAGTTTATGAAGGACATCACTGAGGCCGATCGATTCTACGGTCCGTATGACCATACCGTGCATCTCGCACAGGGCCGACGCTTTTACATCGAAGACAACTTGTGGGATACCTACCGCACTCGCCATCCGCTTCAGCTTTTGATCGAGCCCGATCGCGAAGACGACGTGCTTCGTTCTTACCTGGAAATGTACCGGGAGTCTGGCTGGATGCCCCATTTCCCCTACATGCGAGGCGATTTGGCGTACATGATCGGCAATCACGCCGCGGCAATGTTTAACGATAGCTATGCCAAGGGCCACCGCGACTTCGACGTAGAATCGGCTCTCGACGGTCTCCGAAAGAACGCGCTCGAGGCCACGATGCTGCCCGACCGGAGAGGCCCTGCCGGCGAGCTCGAGCGATTCTATCAAGAGCATGGCTATTTTCCGGCTCTCGGTTCCAACGATAAGGAAACAGTTGCTGACGTCAATCCGCAGATGCGGCGTCAAGCCGTGTCGGTCACCTTGGAAAACGCATTTGATGATTGGAACATTGCTGAACTCGCAAAAGCGGTTGGCAGAAAAAAGGATGAAGACCTGTTCTATCATCGCGCCGCGAATTACCGCAACGTCTTCAACCCGGCGACAAAATATATGTGGCCGAGGAACTCTTCCGGGGAGTTCCTTCCGAACGTTAATCCGAAATGGGCGGGAGGTCAGGCCGGCCGCGACTTCTATACCGAGTGCAACGGCCTGGTGTATACCTTCAGCGTGCAACACGATGTCGCCGGTTTGATTTCACTTATGGGAGGACGGGACGCTTTTGTCAAACGATTGGACGATCTGTTCACCGAAGGATACGACGGCGAATTGAAGTTCGTGTTTCTTTCCCAATTCCCGGATTCTACGGGCCTCATCGGCCAATACCCGCAAGGAAACGAACCAGCGTTCCACATCCCTTACCTTTACGACTATGCCGGAGCGCCGTGGAAAACCCAAAAGCGACTTCGAGATATCCTTCGTGTGTGGTTTGCAGCGAGTCCGCTCGGACTTCCCGGGGACGATGATAATGGCGAGACTTCGTCTTGGTACGTATTTAGCGCCATGGGTTTTTATCCTGTTTCTCCGGGAATTCCGATCTATGCCCTGGGCAGCCCAATCTTTCGTCAGGTTCGTATTGCTCTCGGGAACGGTAAAATATTCACAATTCAGGCCACCCATGTTTCCGCTCAAAACAAGTACATACACTCGGCGACCATGAATGGATTGGTTTGGAATAAGCCCTGGTTCTCTCACTCGGATTTAATCAATGGCGGCACGCTGGTGCTAGATATGTCATCGCGCCCGAATAAAAGATGGGGAGCGAGCGAAAACGACGCACCCCCCTCCTGGTCAACGATGCAATCGCCCCGATTCGCGTCTCCGTAACGCCGCTCGCAACTTCAGAAACCGATATTCGCGTCGCCCAATCCTGGCCACGGCACACTCGAAAGCGCTAGATGGGTGGGCGTCTCACCTCAATGCTGGCGACAAACCCGGTGGCCCATACTTCGCGGCTATGTCGTCCAGCACCAGCACCCAGTCCGGACCGTGCGATGGAGAGCAAAATTCGCGCTCGCCGGAGCTGTCGAACTCTCCGAACTTCGTGCCGATTCCGGTTCGTGGATCAAACCACCAAGCTCGAAAGCGAGTTGCTGCTAATCGGCCTAGATCAATCCGTGCCGATAGATCCGACGTTGGGAAATAAATAAATGCATAGGTCCCTCCAGTGTCGCGAGTGCCCTCCAAGTGTCTGATTCCTGCTGGCGCGTTCGCGACCACCAGAGCCGGATCTGGGATGCGTTCAAAATAGGGTCTCGAGAGCATGAGTTCCTTGAGGAATCTCACTTGGGTCGCTGCAGGCCGCTTGAGCGCCTCAACCCAATCACGATCCGGATAGTTAATCGGCTCGAAACGCGCTCCCGCAAATTGCCAGACGGCATGGTGTCCGTACGTCACGCCGCAGGCACCCGCAAAAACGGACCGGTAAAGCTGCCGCCGCACATCGTGGTCACGAAAATAACCGGTCGCAGGATTCCATTTGGGCCAAGGGTTGACGGGATGATCTTCGTAGTTCGGTTCCAGGTCGAGCGTTGGCTTGTGGGGAGTCAACTCAAAGTCACGTTGGACCCATTCCCAAACGGGAACGTCGTGCATTCCATGTCCGCTCTGCATCCCGTTGATCGACAACCAGGGCTCGTCATGAAGATAGAACGATGAGGTCTCAGGACCGCCTGACGGATGGTACAGAATCACAGGAACTCTCTCCAATCCTTCCTGTATTCCGCGAGCGAGCTCCCGCCAGACCGGAGTCCAATCTTCCGCGATCGAATCAG
>Ga0302320_10015578_pt1 | contig 15604 bp, 14 predicted proteins | sample Bog_T0_3_FD_202130 | JGI IMG/M metagenome (GOLD analysis project Ga0302320, IMG submission 202130) | Peat permafrost microbial communities from Stordalen Mire near Abisko, Sweden - Bog_T0_3 | ecosystem: Environmental > Terrestrial > Soil > Wetlands > Peat | place: Sweden: Abisko, Stordalen Mire... | reverse complement strand
CTCGGCCTGATCGCCGAGGTGAAGAAAGCCTCCCCCTCCGCCGGCGTGATCGCCGAGACATTCGACCCCGTGCAAATTGCAAAGACGTATGAATCCGCCGGCGCGAACGCGATTTCCGTTTTGACCGACGAGCAATTTTTCCAGGGCAGCCTCGCCTACATGACGCGGGTGCGCGCCGCCGTCGGCCTGCCTGTGCTGCGCAAGGATTTCATCCTGCACGAGGCGCAAATCTACGAGGCCTCCTGCGCAGGCGCCGACGCGATATTATTGATCGTGGCCGCCCTCGAGCAACCCGATCTCGAGCGGCTGCTGGCCATCGCCGCCGATTTCCAAATGGACGTCCTGGTCGAGGTCCACACCCTCGAGGAACTCGACCGCGCCCTGGACACCGACGCCCAAATCATCGGAATCAACAACCGCAACCTTGCGACCTTCCAGGTGGACCTTAAGACAACCGAGCAATTGAGCGAGCAAGTCCCCGACGGAATCACCCTCGTAAGTGAAAGCGGCATCAAAACCGCCGAAGACACCCGCCGCGTCCTAACCTCCGGCTGCAACGCGATCTTAGTAGGCGAAACCCTAATGCGCGCCAACGACGTCCACGCTGCCGTGGCCGAATTGGTGGGGGTTGGGAAGACGGAGTAAGAATTTCACCACGGATTTCACGGATGGGCACGGATTTGGAGATTCTGTTACACCGGCTAAGTTAGATAGAGCCTGACGCCCAATCTCTCATCCTTGGCGTCCTCATTCGACCGGACGATTGTGCTTTTCTCTCAACTTATCGAGTCGCGTCAGGATTTCCGGTTCCTCTTTGAGCATTACGAGTGCTCCGAGTTGGTTGCGGATATACTTCCAATCCAGCGTATTCGCTCCCTGCCGGATGATTGTCATCCGCACATCCTGCCAATCGAGATCACGGTTCGCGAAGGCTTTCATGATGATAAGGTCCTCGGGCGAACAAAATCGCAGGCAAACGCCCGGATATACTTCCAGATCGATGGCGCGGGCGATAGCGCCCTCTTCAAAAGGCAGGGCTCCCAAGGCGATATCGATGCCAAGCCCTGATTTGCCCCGCAACACGAGCACGCGGTTGGTCAAAGCAAACCCCCGCGCATCCGGACGCCGGGGCTCATAATGCCGCAGCCATTCGTCAACGTACTTCTCCTCTCCTCCAAATCCGGTCAGTAGGGTGAGATCCACGTCTTTCGTGGTGCGCGGTTCCCCCCAATGTTGAACTACGAGGCCGCCGATGAAGCAAAACTTCCAGCCACGCTCAACGCAAAAGCTTTGAATCTCCACCGCCAGAGCGATCAGTTCATTCACGCGGTCGCTCCTGCTTCTTGGCTGCCAGGCGAAACCACCGCTGTTGCTCAACCAGCCCGGACGTGGGTCCGGGAGGTCTATCGCGGATACAGAGAAGCGCCATGCCTTTGAATGTCTCAAAGGCGGCGATCGTATTTTCCCGGCGCACCTCCTCCTCTCTCATCCGTTCCAACTCCGGGCCGGCTCGTTTCCAAGCGTCGACCCATTGCTGCATTTGCGCTCGTTCTTCGGCGGTCATCCATTAAGAACGTAACTCCTCGCCACTGCCCGCGCCATCCCTGATTCAATTCTTTCGAACTTCTGATTTCGAATTTCGAATTTTCTTCTCCGCCTCCTCAAACAGCGCCCGCCAGTAATCCAACCGCTCCTTCACCCGTTTCTCATAACCTATTTCCGTAGGCTCATAGTAAACTCGCCCCTCGGGCAGATAAGCCTGCGGCACATACCCGCCTTCGTAATCATGCGAGTATTGATACCCTTCGCCGTGCCCCAGTTTCTTCGCTGACTTATAGTGCGTGTCGCGCAGGTGCTTCGGGATCGCCAATGTGACGCCCTGCTTTACCTCGCTCATGGCCTTTCCTATGGCGGCGTAGGCCCGGTTGCTCTTCGGCGCGGTCGCGATATAGATGACCGCGTGCGCAAGCGGGATCTGCGCCTCCGGCATCCCGACGAATTCGACCGCCTGCTGCGCCGCCACCGCCAGGATCAGCGCCTGCGAATCCGCCATCCCCACGTCCTCGCTGGCGCAGATCACGATGCGCCGCGCGATGAACCGGATATCCTCCCCGGCGTACAGCATCTTCGCCAGCCAGTAGATAGCGGCGTCCGGGTCGCTCCCGCGCATGCTCTTTATAAACGCGCTGATCGTGTCGTAGTGCTGGTCCTCGTCCGCATCGTAAACGACCGCCTTTTTCTGGATGCTCTCCTCGGCAACCGCCTTGGTAAAGTGGATGACGCCGTCGGGGCCGGGCGGCGTCGTAAGGACTCCGACCTCAAGCGCGTTCAGGCTCTTGCGCGCGTCGCCGTCGCCGGTGATCGCCAGGTGCCGCAGCGCCTCGTCATCGGCCTGCACGCGGCACTTGCCCAGCCCGCGATCGGCATCGGCCAGCGCACGGCGCAGGAGCCCATCAATGTTCTCTGGCGAGAGCGGCTCGAGCTGGAACACCTGCGAACGCGAGACCAGCGGGCTGTTGATATAGAAAAACGGATTGTGCGTCGTCGCTCCAATCAACCGGATGACCCCGCTCTCGACATCGGGCAGCAGAATGTCCTGCTGCGCCTTGTTGAACCGGTGAATCTCGTCGATGAAAAGGATTGTCCGCGCCCCGCTCGTCTGGAGCCGGTTGGCCGCCGCCGCGATCACCCGCCGCATGTCGGCCACGCTGCTCTCGACCCCGCTCAACCGTTCGAACCGCGATTGCGTGGCTTGGGCGATGATCTGGGCCAGCGTCGTTTTGCCCGTCCCCGGGGGACCGAACAGGATGATCGACGAAATCCGGTCCGCCTCGATGGCCCTGCGCAGGAGCTTGCCCGGCCCGAGGATGTGTTCCTGCCCCGCGTACTCGTCAAGCGTCCGCGGACGCATCCGGGCCGCGAGCGGCGTCGCCCCGGCGACAGCCTGGGGTGCCGGGGTGGAATCCGCGAAAAGGTCGGCCATGGATCAAGACTCCAGCGTGCGCCTCGCCCCCCGTCAAAGAGAACTCAAAAAAAGTTCTAGGTAGAGCACCGTCTTGCCTGGTTAGGATGAGATATGCAAATGCGCGCCGCCCGCATAATTCCCTCTCATTCCTCCCATCGCCGAGCCAATCCAAGCAAATCCAGCCAAATCCAACCAAATCCAACCAAATCCAACCAAATCCAACCAAATCCGACCAAATCCGACCAAATCTGACCACTTTCTCCGATTTCCAGCCCCTTCGTGCGAAGCTTGACGCTCTTTCCCCCACCCGCTTAGCTTTGCCCCCAACCGCATCCCTCTGACTGGAGACCTGCATTTGGATTTAAAAGATATCAAGGAACTTATCGCGCTGATGCGCCGGAATGACCTTTCCGAATTCGAAATGGAAAAGGAGGGCTTCCGCATCAAGTTGAAGAAGGGCGCCGACCCCGTCGTCGGCGCCGTTCCGGCGCCCGCCTGCGCGCCGCAGCCTCCCGGTCCTGCCCTTGCCGCCCCCGCCGTTGAACCAAAGAAGGAGGGCTTGGAAATCACCTCGCCGATGGTGGGTACGTTTTACGCCGGGCCGTCGCCGGAGGCCGCCGCCTATGTCGAGGCGGGCGCGGAGGTGACCGAGGAGACCGTCGTTTGCATCATCGAGGCCATGAAGGTGATGAACGAGATCAAGGCCGAAACGCGCGGCGTCATCGCCGAGGTCCTGGTCGAGAACGGCAAGCCCGTCCAGTACGGCCAGCCTCTTTTCCGGCTCAAATGAGCCCCCCGCCCACGGCGGCGTCCTTTCATTGATCCCTGCCGATGTTTAATAAAGTTCTTATCGCCAATCGCGGCGAAATCGCCCTCCGCGTCATCCGCGCCTGCAAGGAGATGGGCATCCGCACCCTGGCTGTCTACTCCGAGGCGGACGTCGATTCCCTCCACGTCCAGCTAGCCGACGAGTCCATCTGCATCGGCCCCGCCCCGAGCGCCGATAGTTACCTCAAGATCGACCGCATCATCTCCGCCGCGGAGGTTGGCGACGTCGACGCCATCCATCCGGGCTACGGCTTCCTCTCCGAGAACGCGCACTTCGCCGACGTCTGCGACAGTTGCAACATCAAGTTCATCGGGCCATCGGCCGCCGCGATGCGCGCCATGGGCGACAAGAACATCGCCCGCGAAACCGCCCGCAAGGCCGGCGTCCCAGTCACCCCCGGCAGCGACGGCATCCTCGAGAGCGAGGCCGACGCCCTGCGCGTCGCCAGGAAAATCGGCTACCCGGTGATGATCAAGGCGACCGCCGGCGGCGGCGGGCGCGGTATGCGTCCGGCTCGCAACGACGTGAGCCTCGTCCAGGGCTTTCACGCCGCGCGCGCCGAGGCGGAGAAGGCGTTCGGCAACGCCGGAGTCTACATCGAGAAGCTCATCGAGAACCCGCGGCACATCGAGTTTCAGATCATGGCCGATGAGCGCGGCGACGTCGTTCACATCGGCGAACGGGATTGCTCGATCCAGCGGCGAAGTCAAAAAATAGTCGAGGAATGTCCCTCCCCGCTTCTCACTCCCGAGCTGCGCGAGAAGATGGGCAAGGCCTCGGTCATGCTCGCGGAGTTGGTCCATTACACCGGCGCCGGCACCATCGAGTACCTGGTCGATGACCGGGGGAATTTCTATTTCATGGAGATGAACACCCGCATCCAGGTCGAGCACACCGTTACCGAAGAGGCGTATGGCATCGACCTGGTCAAGGAGCAGATCAAGATTGCCGCCGGCGAGAAGCTCTCGCATTGGGTGCGCGACCCGCAGCTCAAGTATCACGCCCTCGAATGCCGCATCAACGCCGAGGACCCGTTCAATAACTTCCAGTCAAGCCCCGGGCGCATCGAGCTCTACTACGGCCCCGGCGGGCGCGGCGTGCGGCTCGACTCCCACGTTTACGCCGGTTACACCGTGCCGCCGCATTACGACTCCCTGATCGCGAAGATCATCGCCATGGGAACCACCCGCGACCATGCCATCGCCCGCATGACCCGCGCGCTCGGCGAGTATATCATCACCGGCATCAAGACCACCATACCCTTCCAGGCCGCGATCATGCGCAATCCCGATTTTCTCCGAGGCGCCTACAACACCGGCTTCGTCGACCAGATCATCGCCTCGCGCGGCGCCGAGTTCAAAAGATAAACGTCCACCCCGTCCACCAAGTCCATGTCGTCCACAATGAAGCGCCTCGAAGACTGCCGCCTCTACGGCATCCTGGACCTGAGCTATGTCCCACCCGCCGACGTCGTCCGCGTTGCCTCGCAGATGATCGACGGCGGCGTGGACATCCTTCAACTCCGGGCAAAGGCATTCATTCCGCACGACGTCCAGTGGTTCGCCGAGCAGATCCACCCGGTTACCTCCGTGGCCGGCATACCCTTTGTCATCAACGACTTCCCTGAGGTCGCCTCGGAGATCGGCGCCGAAGGCGTCCATGTTGGCCAGGACGACATGGCCGTCGATAAAGCCCGCGAGGCGGCCGGCTACCGCACGATCATCGGCAAATCGACCCATTCTCTCGCCCAGGCGATGGCCGCCGCCGCCGAGGACACCGATTACCTCGGTTTCGGCCCCCTCTTTGCCACCCCGACAAAGCCCGCCTACCCGCCCATCGGCCTCCAGGACATCCGGACCGTAAACGAGATGATCAAGAAACCGGTCTTCTGCATCGGCGGCATCAAGCTCGAAAACCTGCCCGCCGTGATCGAAGCCGGCGCCCGCCGTATCGTAATCGTATCCGGCATTTTGCAAGCCGACGACATCGCCGCCTATTGCCGGAAGGCCAGGGCGCTGCTCGGGTAAACTCGAATTTCTGATTTCGAATCAAGTTGGAGATTTTCGACAGAATCAATAGAATTGGTTCGAAATGAGCGTCTTCCGCAGAATATTCAGGCGTTCAAATGGTGTCTTTGTATCCCCGGTTTGTACCCCTCGCGCTCAAAAAGGGCGATTTCTCGTGCTCCGCCACGCGGAGTTCAGCGCTTTAACATCGCAATTTGCGATCTTAAAGCCCGGACGCGGCCAGCATCGCAAATACGCTCCTTTCGCGTTCACGGAACATGGCGCGTTGCAGGCAGCCAATGTCCTCAACAGCCCCAAGGCATGCACCATGAGCGTCTACGTCATTCGTGCCTTCGTGCGCATGCGCGAGGAACTCAGCGCCAACCAGGCCATCGCCAAGCGTCTTGCTGAGATCGATAATACCCTGCTTACTCATGACGCCGCTCTGCGCGATCTCTACCAAAAGATTCGCCCGCTGTTGCTCCCGCCGCCAGACCCGCCACGGCCCAAGATCGGATTCAAAGCGGACGACTGACTCATCTCTCACTCGATCTCTGCTCGCCTCTTCTCTCAACCCAACAATTTCAGCGGCGAGCACAGGCTCTCCTTTAGCTCATTGTGCCTTGCGAGCCGCTGAACACTTCTCCGGTAGGCGGAGGGACGTTGTAGCGCTCAATGCCTCCGACGGACACCGGACATGCGCGCGTCAACGTGGCTTTCAACGCAGGCACAATAACCCGCCGAGCTGTCGAACATCGACAGGTGCATCAGGACGTCGAGTCCGGGTCGCCGCCGGAATGGCGGCACGTTTAACGCCTGGACATTTCGACTTTCGCCGCGAGAGTGACCCGCAATCCCCCTTGCGGCGTTCGGGGCGTCAGCTTTGCCTAACGACTCGGTGAAGGCTGCGTGAAAGCGCGGACAGCCTCGATGAAGCGTTGCGTAAGCACTGGGTTGTCGACTCGTGCCAGCATAGGTCAGGAGCGGGTTGGCGACAGGTCGGAAAGTCCTTGTTTTTCACAAGGGGTAGGGCGTCCGTGCCTCCCAAACCCATGGTTCTTGCCATGGGCTGGCGAGAAAACTTTCGCGTTTAAGTTGCAGATTCAACGAGATCGTCCTGCCTTGAATACAACACCGGACAGTGGGAATCGAAACTTGAACTCCTGCACTCGAGAGGCCACCATCCACATTGATGGGAGAGAACGAGCCGTTTACGCGGCAAGCGATTGTCCCTTCACTTCATGACGACTCCGTTCAAGCCTACAGAGATTGATCTCGCGTTCCACGAGGGCCTTCGCCAGTTGGGGGAGGTCGTATATTTCTTCCAACAACTTGAAAATGATCTTGGCGAGGCCGTTTCGTTTCTAATCGACCCTGAAGACTCGACAACGGCTGATATCGTAGTTCACGAGCAGTCCTTTAAGCAACTTGTCAACCTTGCCTTTTCTTTGTTCGAACAGTACGCCGAGGCTGGCCTGGCTGAGAACTCTAAAGAATGGCGTAGCATTCTTTCTCGCGCACGCGCCGCGGAGGATAAACGAAACGCGATTCTCCACTCCACCTTTGGGGTCTCAGATATCCAGGCACCGATATTTTGCCGCAGTAAAATCACGGCTAAATTCGGAAAAGGTCTCCGAGAACATGTGGAAACCCTGGACGATGCCACTATGACCGCATACCGGCAGAGCATTTCCTCGGTGGCAAACGACATCCTTGAATTCATGTGCCGCGTCTTTCCGCGTTGGAATACTCGCACATGGAGACGAGAATGCAGCGCATGAGGATCAAAGTTCGACCGTTTCCGTCCTTAAGTAACCGATCCCTTTATGTATCCCCATGAGGAGTTAGGCCGCGAATATGCGAGGAGGCGGCATGACTGTTAGCCACTTCGTTGGACGTCAAGATGCGGTGAACCACCTGGCGGATCTTTTAACCGGATTCAAAAGGAGCGGAGGGCAATTGACCGTACAGAGCATCGAAGGGCCAGGTGGAATCGGCAAGACCTGCCTATTTAACCATGTGCTTGAATCAATCGATCTGAGCGACCGAAAATACCTTACGCTGAAAATCGATGGCAACGTCGATGGCAGTAGTACGTCGGCGCAAAGTATCGTCAGGGCTGTTTCACGGCTGGTGGACAGCGCCGAAGCCGACGCGATTCGGGACAAACCAGCCGGGTACTATTTTCAACAGGTAGGCCGTGCAATTAAGGCCATAGAAATGATTCGGAGCCTAGCCGTCGCGGAGTTTCAAAAGAAGCACCCAGACAACGAGAACGGAAGGGCGGCGCTTGTCCGATTCCTTGATTTGGCGTTCGAATTGGGAAAACGCTTAAATGATGCAATTCCGATCACCAAGAAGCACATCAATGGTCGGGAGTTTGAGAAATCAAAACACCTTTTGGAAGAGATTGTCCCCACTTTGGCTAGCCTTCAAGAGGAGGGCGCGAATTTTTGGGAACGGCGATTCGCAAAATTCAGTGAGTCAAGAGCGCTAAGGAACTCGATCAAGGAGAACGCCTGTAAGGTCCTCGCCAGCGCTTTGATTTCCGATCTATCGGCCATCCTCAAAAGATACCGGGCGGCAGACAGAGGAAGGGCTATGCACCGCAAAGTGCCCGGCATTGATCGCCTATTGCTAATCTTCGACGACTACGAGAAACTTCAAGAATCGCTCGACGAATTCCTGGTCGGTCACCTACTCCCGGCCCTGAGGTCTGCGAACTTTGAATCGACCGTAATTCTTTTGGTGCGAGATCAATTAGAAGCGACCCACCCCGCATGGGACCAGCACCTTAAGCCAAATCTCCTCAAGCACATCGCTCTTGAGAATCTGACACGGGTCGAGATGGATGAGCTGGTAGAGGCGTTCGGGATTTCATCCGTAGTCGAGAAGGACCGGGCTTGGCGGGATACAGCGGATTACCCATTTTATGTCCAGCTATGGATAGAGGAAGTTGAATCGGGTGGCCGAGGCGCGGTCATGCTCAAGCGGTTCTATGAACGCACGACACGTTGGATGAGCGACCGGGAAAGGCGATGGCTTGAACACACTCTCTTTTTAGATACAGTCAACATTCGCTCACTACGTAGCATGCTGGGGAGCGAGTCCGAGGCTCATGACGCATTCCGTTGGTTTGAACACAATGGATCAGTCCGAGCCACCTCCGGGCCTTCATTTCGGGTCAGAGAGTATCTCCGGTCTCGTCTGATCGACTATCTCCGCGCCAGCGACCCCGACCGTTGTGAAGAACTGGAGGCTCGCAGCCGGACCGCAATCACCTGACTGGAAAATGAAACTCATAAGCTTCGCGGTTCAAGCCGGGAGCGCATTCCATTGACTCCGTTGAACAGGTGTCGCTTTGTATCCCCTCGTTGTATCCGTCAGATGAAAAATAGGGCCAAAAGCATGCAACCCTCGCTAAACCTGAATCGTTGCAAGTCGCTGATTACGAGCAGCGAGCATATTTCAGCCAACGTCAGCCAAAGTCCGCCAACCCTCATTTTCTGATTTCGAATTTCGAATTTCCCCATTACATCGTGTAAGCGTGGCGGCTCGCTCGACACCGCCTTCGCCTTCCCGAATCCCAAACAAACACGCCCCATGTCCGTTCTCGTTGTAGGTTCCATCGCACTCGACACCGTCAAGACTCCCATCGCCGAACACGCCGACCTGCTCGGCGGCTCGGCCAGTTACGCCGCGGTCAGCGCCAGTTTCTTCACCGGCGTAAACCTCGTGGGCGTCGTCGGAGACGATTTCCCAAAGGAACACGTCGATTATTTCGCAAGCCGCAACATCGACCTCGCCGGATTGCAGATCGTCAAAGGCAAGACCTTCCGCTGGTCCGGCGAATATCATTGGGACCTCAATACGCGCGATACCCGCAGCGTCGAGTTGAACGTGTTCGAGCATTTCACCCCGCGCCTGGCGCCGGGCTATGCCGGCACGCCGTATGTGCTGCTGGCCAACATCGCGCCGGGCCTTCAGCATCACGTGCTCGACCAGATGGAGAAGCCCCGTTTCGTCATCGCCGACACGATGGACCTCTGGATCAATATCGCGAAGGAGGAGCTGGTCTCGCTGCTCAGGCGCGTCGACATGCTCATCCTCAATGACGGCGAGGCGCGCCAATTGACCGGCCTCACCAGCCTCATCAAGGCCGGCTGGGCCATCCAGGCGCTCGGGCCGAAATACGTGGCCGTCAAGAAAGGCGAGCATGGCTGCCTCCTCTTCGGCCCGGACGCCTTCTTCAGTTGCGGCGCCTATCCCCTCGAGGACATCCACGACCCCACCGGCGCCGGCGATACTTTTGCCGGCGGGCTGGCGGGCTGCCTCGCGAGCCGCGACCAGGGAACAGTCACCTTCGATCAATTGCGCCGGGCCGTGGTCTACGGGAGCGTGATGGCCAGCTTCAACGTCGAGGCATTTTCTCTCGAGCGCCTGCGCACCCTGACCCAGGGAGAGATCGCCGAGCGCTACAAGACCTTCAAGCAGATGAGCCAGTTCGAGCTCGTCGGGTGATTCGAAGCGGCGTCCAAGTGCAGCTTCCATTGCTGGCAATTGCCAAAAAATCGGCTACCGTACTCACCCTCATGTTCCGTCCCGCCTTTATTCCACGGCTCCTGGTGCTGCTCTGCGCGCTGGCGCCCTCGCTTCATGCCCAAATCAACGTGCAGCTGGATATCCCGCGCCATCTCTACCTTTGCTATGAGCCCATCGTCGCAACGGTCACGATTACCAACATGACCGGACGCGACCTGAAGCTCGAGGATAAGGCCCCGAACCGGTGGTTCAGCTTCCAGATTTTCAACTCCCAGGATCTGCCGATCCCGCCTCGCGCCGAGGAATACCATCTCGATCCGCTGACGATTCCCATGGGCCAGACGGTCAAGCGGAAGGTCAACCTCGTGAACCTTTACCCGGTGACCGATTACGGCGTCTATCGCGTGCGGGCGGCGGTTTACTTTGCGGCGATGGACAAGTATTTCGCCTCGCCGGTGGCGGGGATCGAGATCACCGAGGGCAAAACGCTCTGGCAGCAAACCGTCGGCATCCCGGACGGCCAGAAAAACGCGGGGCAATACCGGTCCTACGAGTTGCTGAGCTTCCGCCAGCCCAAGGACGACATGCTCTACGTGCGCATCGAGGATCGCGACTCCGGGGTCGTTTACGCGACCCTCCCGCTCGGGCGGTTAATCTACGGCTATCCCCCGGAGGCGCAGGTGGACGTGCTGAGCCAATTGCACGTGCTCCAGATGACCGCCCCCAAGGAATACCTCTACACGCGCCTTGGCCCCAATGCGGAAATGCTCGGCCAGCAGGATTACGCCGACCGCAAGACGCGGCCCTACCTTAAGAGGTCCGCGGACGGCGACGTCGTCGTTGCCGGCGGGATATCTGTCCTTGACCAGACGACTCAGGAGGCCGCGGCGTCGTCGTCGGGGCCGAAGCTCTCCGACCGCCCCCCGGGAATGCCGACGCCGTGATTTTGAGTATTTGACCTGACGCCCTTTTCTGTGGAAGAAGAGCGGTGTCAGAAGCAGCCTCATGGATAAAGAAAGGGAATTATTGATTGAACGGCGGTATTGGCTGGCAGGGGCGTCCCGCCGGATCCGCGCGACGATGAAGGCGTGTTCCGCCGTGCTCGCGCTTTGCCTGGGCTGCGGAGGCCTCGCCGCGCCGCGGGCATTCGCGTTTAGCACGGTGGTTATCGACGCCGGCCACGGTGGCTTGGACCGCGGCGGCATTCCCGGCCAGCGGGTGCCGGAGAAAGTGATGACGCTCGACACTGCCTTCCGGCTCGAGGCGCGGCTGCAGGCGGCGGGCTTCCACACCGTGATGACGCGCCGGGACGATACTTTCGTCTCCCTCCCGCGGCGGGTGGCAATCGCGAACGCCCAGCGCAACGCCATATTCATCAGCATCCATTACAACGCCGCGCCGCGGGCGGGTGCGGAGGGGTTCGAGACTTACTACTACAGCGCGCGTTCGGCAACGCTGGCCGCGGCCTGCTACTCGAGAATTATTCGCGCTTTTCCGGGGACTCCGCGTGGCATTCGCACCCGCGGCTTTTATGTCATCCGCAAGACCACGATTCCGTCAGTGCTGGTCGAGCCGGGGTTCCTGACCAATCCCACAGAGGCGGCGCTGGTCAGCCGGCCGGAGATGAGGCAGCGCATCGCCGACCTGCTGGCCGCGGCGATCATCAGCCGAAGCGGGATGTAGCCTTGCCGCAATGAAACTCCCCGTCGTCTCCTGCGCGGAAATGCGGCGCATCGAGGAGCAGACCTTCGCCGGCGGCGTCAAGCCGTCGAGCCTCATGGAAGAGGTGGGCCGGCAGATCGCCCGCGTGGTCTCCCAACAGCTTGCACGCCCGGGCGTCGCGGCCATCTATTATGGCAAGGGCCACAACGGCGGCGATGCGCTGGTGGCTGCGCGGCACCTGGCCATGGCCGGCTGGGGCATCGAACTCCACCCTCTCGAGCGCGATCTCTCGAAGCTGGCTGAGTTGACAGGCAGGCATCTGGCCACGCTCCATTCCGGCAATCTTCTCTCTTTCGCGAACCGGCCCGACCTCAATCCCCGGGCCTCCGTAGTCCTCGACGGGCTGCTGGGCCTCGGCGCGCAGGGACCCTTGCGGGAGGACCTGCGGATTATGACCCGCGAAATCAACGTGCGGCGGGCCGAGGGCAACGCGCGGGTCTTTGCAATCGACCTGCCCACCGGGCTCGACGGCGATACCGGCGACGCCGACCCGGACTGCGTGGTGGCCGATTTTACGGTGACTGCGGGCTACGCGAAGAGCGGCCTGCTCGCGGATCGGGCAACGGCGTACGTGGGCCGGCTGTGCGTGGCCGCGCTGCGGGAGTTCGAGCCTTATGCCCCCGCTGAGGCCACCTCGGAGACGATCACGCCCGAGTCGTTGCGAGGGGTGCTGGCGCGGCGCAATTTCGACTCGTTCAAGACGCAGTACGGGCGGTTCGGCATCGTCGCCGGCTCACCCGGATTTACCGGGGCGGCGGTGCTCTGCGCAAACGGCGCGCTGCGGGCCGGGGCTGGCCTGGTGACCATTTACGCGCCGGAGGATATTCAGCCCATCCTTGCTGTCGCCGTGCCGCCGGAGGTTATGGTGCGCCCGGTCAAGACCTACGCGGAAGTGCTCGATGATAACCACGACGTGCTTGCCGTCGGCCCGGGCCTGGGCAAGGCGCGCGCCGGGGAGATTCTCGAACTGATCGAGCACGCCCAGGGGCCGATGGTCCTGGACGCGGACGGGCTCAACATCGTCGCCGGCCACGACCCCACCCTGCTCGAGCGCTGCGCCGGACCCCGCCTCCTGACGCCCCATCCCGGCGAGATGGCGCGGCTTTTTCCCGAGGCGAAGGGACTCTCTAGGCACGAGATCGCGATGCGCTTCGCCGCGCGACACTCCGGCGCCCGATTTCCGATCACGCTATTGCTGAAAGGCTCCCGCACCGTCGTTCACGAACAGGGCAAACCCGCCTCGTACAACACGACCGGCAACCCCGGCATGGGCACCGGCGGCATCGGCGATGTCCTGACCGGCGTCTGCGCCGCGCTGATCGGGCAGCATCTCAGTCCCTACGACGCCGCCCGCCTCGGTTCATGGCTCTGCGGCCACTCCGCCGAGTTTGCCGTGAAAATGCGGGCCGAGGAATCCCTTGCCGCAATGGACGTAGTCCAATCCCTTGGCTCCGCCTTCACACACCTGCGAGCCGCCTGGCTCTAGGTCTTTTAAGTCCCTTAGATCCGCGCCCTTGCAACATCCGCTTTTCATGTCCGCCCGAATGGTCCAAATTCAACTCCGGTCCCGGACTTTATGAATAAAAAACAATTTGGCTGCATTCTGGTGCTCCTGCTTTTCCTGTTGTGCGGCAGCGTTTTCTGCAATCTCATCCTGCTGGCCTCGCGCGGGCACGGCCTGAGGTCGTCGCCGTTGCTGGCGGACCGGGCGCCGCGCTTTGACGAAACCACGGTCGTCGACGGGCGCGGGCCGGGGAAGATCGCCCAGGTCACATTGCGCGGGATCATTACCAGCTCGGCCAGCGGCGAACTGGGCGAGACGATGGTCGACGACTTGAAAATCCAGCTCCATCAGGCGGCGATGGACGGGCAGGTGAAGGCGATTGTCCTTTACGTCGATTCACCCGGCGGCGAGGTGACCGCCGCGGATATGATTTACGACGCCGTCTGCCGCGCGCGGATTCGCAAGCCGGTCGTCGTCTACATGGGCAGCCTGGCCGCTTCGGGCGGTTATTATGTCTCATGCGGCGGCAGCTATCTGATGGCTGATGACACGACTCTGACCGGCAGCATCGGCGTGATCATCGAGACCCTCAATTACCAGAGCCTCATGGGCAAGGTCGGCGTCGATGCCGTGGTCTTCAAAAGCGGCCAGTTCAAGGACATGCTCAGCGGCGCCCGGCCGATGACCGACGCGGAAAAAACCTACGTGCAGAACATGGTGATGCAGACCTACGGCAAATTCGTGGGCATCGTCGCCCGCGAGAGGAAGCTGCCCGAGGATCAACTGCGCGCCGGCCTTGCCGATGGCCGCGTGATCTCCGGGCGGGACGCCCTCCAGGACAAGCTCATCGACAAACTGGGCCAGATCGAGGACGCCTATCAAAAGGCCCGCGAGCTGGGCAACGCGCCGGATGCGCCGGTGGTGCGCTACGAAACGGCGTTCCATTTCGGGAAGCTGTTGCGGCTCTTCGGCGCGAGCAGTCAATCGAACAGCAAGGTCCGCATCGAGTTGCCCGACGCGATGATGCCTCATCTCGAAGCTGGCCGGCTCTACCTTCTCCCGAGCTTCTTCGCACCTTAGGCTTTGGATAAATTCCCACCTGCTTTTCCTGCTTGGGGCGCCGGCCTGCTTGGCGCATGGCTGGTGATTGGCGCCGCGGTCTACATTTGCCTCGCTCGCCTGGTGGCCAGGGGAGGGGGCAAGGTGAGCACTCTCGAGTTTGGACAGCCCGACCTCCTGGTCTGCCTCGCGTTCATGCTCTGGTTCGTCATGGACATTGTCACCAGTTTCGGCGGCCCGGAACACGTTGTGACCCAAAAAGAGATCATCCACGGCGCGATCCTGTTTGTTACGATTGTTGCCGGTCTGGGCATATTCATGCAATACCGCGGGATCAATCCGCTGCGGCAATTCGGCATCTTTCGGCGCAACGCATTCTTATGCGCGGCGCTGGCGGTCGGGCTGCTTCTGGCCGCGGGCCCGCTGGTGGTTCTGACGGAAAACCTGACGGCATTCGCCCAAAATGGAAAAGTGCAGCCGCAGAACATCGTCGAGTTCTTTATCAGCGCCTCGGAGTCCTCGAACAAGAAGGCGGTCTGGGTGATGATGGTTCTCGCGGTGGTGGTGGCGCCGGCGGCCGAGGAGACAATTTTTCGGGGATATATCTACGGGGTGCTCAAGCGTTATGCGGGGACGCTGGTGGCCGGTTTGACCAGCGCCAGCTTGTTCGCGGCGATGCACCTCAACATGTCGTCGCTGCCGGCGCTCTTCGTCCTGGCGCTCTGTTTTACGCTGGCGTATGAGGCCACCGGTTCGCTGCTCGTGAATATTTTCATGCACGCGCTTTTCAATCTCACGATGCTCCTGACGATGCTCGAACTCGTCCACCGGCACTCCCATCCATGACGCTTGGCGGCCTGGGCGAGGATAACATCCTGGCGGCGCTCCTGCGGGGCTTGCCGGGCGCGCGCGACTTGGTCCGCGGCCCGGGGGACGATTGCGCCGTGATCCGCCACCCGGGCGGCAAGCTCTGGCGG
>Ga0302320_10015573_pt1 | contig 15606 bp, 18 predicted proteins | sample Bog_T0_3_FD_202130 | JGI IMG/M metagenome (GOLD analysis project Ga0302320, IMG submission 202130) | Peat permafrost microbial communities from Stordalen Mire near Abisko, Sweden - Bog_T0_3 | ecosystem: Environmental > Terrestrial > Soil > Wetlands > Peat | place: Sweden: Abisko, Stordalen Mire... | reverse complement strand
GGTTTTTCGCGTTCTGGCCGACATCTTTATATAATCGAATTTCACCAAGATCATTGCCGACGGCGAAATTGCCAAGGGAATTGGATGTTAATGAGTTGAAATGGTAATTTGAAGAATATATTTTAGATGCACATGCCGCTTGTTTCGGGTTTAATCGAGGATCAAGTTTAAACAAGTTTTTGCCATTAATGCCTAAAAAAAGAGGGTTCGCAGTTAAGTTTGAATGCTTGGATTCAGGACCGATATCTACGATAGAATTGGCTTGATCGGCTTGCTTTATTATTATTATTATTTATGTTTATATTTATATTTATATATATTAATAAATTCAATACAAGCTCAGAGATGACTTTGCCTTTTTCGAGATCAAGATAAAAGACTTTTTTATTATCATTATTAAGAATAAGGACTTTAGAATCTTCTTCATGAAGCAATAGTTTCTTAGGAATCAGTGATTTGTTGTCCATTGTTTTCAATTCCGGCAAATCGCAAATGAACTGAATTAAAAAAAAAAATAAACAACTTATATAATAATATAAATAAAACCTCCAACTTGTTTTCATCTTCATCTTCTGTTTTAAAGACACTGACAACAGGACCTTTGCTTAAAAACGTTCTATCCAACATTTTGGCTTGTGCGAAAGTTCTATTAACCATATCATCCTTGTTATTCTTAAAGCTTGAGTAATAATCCTTGAACTCCAAATCAGGGTCATTTTTGAATTCCTGAACCACTTCCTTTTCTATTTCCATTGCATCCTGCCTAATGAATTTCTCTGCAAATTCCCTTTCTTCTCCCTTTTTTATCGCGTCTTTGAGATATTCCTTGCGGTTCGATTCGAAAAGGCATTGATTTATGAGGAATTTGAGATTTTTTGTCACCCCATAGGATTCAAATTGCATTGCTAAAAGTCGAATGTTGGAATTAGCGAAATCCAACCATTTTAAGATATTTTTGTCTTCATCAACATGGTAATTTAGTTCGGTGGTCACTGCCTTCTTATAAATGAGCTTTTTCTGACTGTTGAAGAGGGAAAAGCTATATTTGAAGTCGCCTTCATCAGTCAAAAGGAATATTATAGAATGAGAAAGCAAAGTGAGAACTTCTTTGCCATCGACTGAATAATAGGAACCATAATTGCTTAATAAAGTGCCTTTTCGAGAGGAGAAATCAGGGAGAATTTTGGATAAATCCTCAAACTCTTCTTGATTTTGCTTGATGTTCACATTTTTTTTCTGCGGTGCATGCTGAAGATCAATATCAATGATAGGTTTCTTTTCAATAGAAGCAGAAATCGTTGTGTCTTTAGGCACGGACATTTCCCTTTTATTGATTTAAAATTTAAAAATATTTAATGAATAGTCTTAAAGGACTTGCAGAATTTCAAATATTCATTTTCAGAAGACACATTGATTGAGGACTTCCCATTGATCGTTTCAAAGATCAATTTGCAGAGGAAATCTTTGAACAGAACTGCTTTAGGAAGTCCGTTGTTCTCGTTCTGGAAGATTAGACAAAGACTAACTTTTTGATCTAGGTTCCAAATGAATGAAATGCTTTCTTCAGGCTCATTTTCATAAATGCTTTTAAAAACTCGTATTTAAATGACTTTTTTATTTAAACCTCTTCAAATTCATGTTGCTATGAACAGGAAATATGTATTCTTGCGAAATATCAGGCCTTGCTTCCCCAAGATTCTTTGTGTAGAGCGAATAGCTGAACAATTTTTCTGGGTTTCTCAGGAATTTTATCAGGGCATGATTGAATCTTGAATTTTTAATAAGAAATGAAAGTGAAAAATATTCACATTTCGGTTTTTTCACTGTCGGAGTAACTTACAAGATTTGCTTCTGCAGAAAAAGCAAAAATGTCATCAGAGGAGTCACTGAGGGAAGAGGAGTCTCCAGCGTTATACCCGAGAATTCTTTTGAGGAAATTCATTTTTGGAATTTAAAAAATAAAATGTGTCAATTTTTTTTTTTCGAAATTTTATAGTATGATGAATGTTTTTGTCATCATTATTTAAAATAAAATCTTTGTTTTTCATCAAAAGAAATTTATTTTTTTCTCTCTCCAAATTTTGAGTTATTTTTTTTTTTTAAATCAAACATTTTTTTTTTTTTATAAAATTTTTAAATTTAATATTAAAAATGCTTTTTCGATTCTCCTACTATCTATAAATATTTTAATAAATTTATTCTTCATCTAATAAATATTTTCAGTGAAACAAAAACCAAAACAAAAATAAATAAAAAAATGTCTGGCTTTGGCGACGGTGGCTTTGGAGGCGGTGGATTTGGCGGTGGTGGCTTCAACAATGGTCCTGGATTTGGTGGTGGTCAAGGAGGTGGCTTTGGTGGAGATGGCTTTAACAATGGTCCAGGATTTGGCGGTGGTCAAGGCTTTGGCGGAGGTGGCTTTGGCGGCGATGGCTTAAACAATGGTCCAGGATTTGGTGGTGGTCAAGGCTTTGGTGGCGGTCCTGGCTTTGGTGGTGGTGGTTTTAACCAGCAGACCGACAGTTATCAAAATAATGGTATATTTGGAGGAAGTTCTCAACAACAAGACACCAGTTATCAGAACAATGGTTTTGGCGGAAGTGAATTTCGGCAACAGGATATTTCCTCTCAGAACAATGGTATTTTTGGTGGCAACAGCTATGAGAAGAAAGATGTCGTAGACTACAACAATGGCTTTGGAGGTGGTGGATTCAAGGAGGATGTGGTAGACAAAAAGAGTTTCCTTGGAATAGGCTTTGAGAAACAGCAAGATATCAGCTATCAGAACAATGGAATGGGTGGATATCAACAGTCTGACTCCACAAATTATGATATTAATATTCTTGGGCATAATTTCGATATTGGGTTCCAAAGCAATTCTGGAGGCAATAACAATGGAGGCTTTTTTTAATTAAACGAAGAAATTAGTTAAAGTCATTCGAATTTGACTTGACATCTTTTAATATTTTAATAAGAATAAACTAAAAACTAATAATTTCAATTTGGATTATGGAATTCCACTAATATAAAGAAAAAAAAGTTTTTTTAAAAAAGAATTCATTTACTTTAACTAATTATCCTAACCTCAAAATATGCTAAAAAAAATATTGATTTTAAAATTGATCAATAAAACTAAAATATAAAAAATGTTGAAAAAAATTAAAAACATTAAATTAAAACTAAACTTTTTTTTTTTTTGAAATGGGGCGCATCCCCAAAGTTTTTCCAAAAATAATTAAAACTAAACTTATTTAAAAAAAAAAAAAAATTTAAATAAAACTTTTTTTTAAAATTTTTCTCTTAAATCATTTATGCACTATGCACTCCCCTGTCGGATAATCCGACAAGGGGAAAACAAATAAAATTTAATATGATCATTTTTTAATTTAAATTTTAAACCATTTTCAATAAATGCAAGCTTGCTTGAATAAATTTGCATGTTAGGTTAAGGTTTTTGCTAAAACCACTGCTATTACAATGATTACTATTACCACCAAAACTATAATCATCCATATTCTAAGATGGAAAAATTTCAATAAAATCTTTCAATATTTACAGTTTTTTATTCGCTTTTTTTGACTCTTTATCGGCAGTGATAATTTCTTGATGAGCATCTTCTACATTGACTTGTGTTTTTCCAATATTTTGGGAGACTAAGTCTGAAAGTAGAAGTAAAATGGTTGTTGTGAAAATTAAAAAATAAAAAACCAACAGTTTCTCCTTGTTTTGCCACTTCTGTTGCTGCGGTTTGCATCATTCCGTTGATTTCATTGACAAAGCTACAAAAATATGCTTAATGAAATATTTTTCCTTACATTTCTATCTGAACAATATCTTCTTTTCTTTCTGTTAAAATAATTTTGTCATTTTCGATTTGATTGAATTGTTCTATACTATTTCATATAAAAATATAATTATATTCTTAAAAAATGATTTTACAGAATTTCCTTCGATTTTTCATCATTTTCGTCCCCTACAATCGACTCCCTGTCCCTAGATAAAAAAATTAAAAAAACGTATAAAAAGGTATTTTTTATTTACCCTTCCGATAAATAGCTTTTCGATTTTGAAAAAACATAATTTTTTTTCGAAATTTCTTTCGCTAGCTCCCCAAATTTATCAGTTTCTTTTTTAAAAGCCTCTTGCATTTTCTTTAACTTTGTAACCACTTGAGGGTTATTCTTGTATTTATCACTGATCAATTCTCTCAAAATCAAAGAGGTATCATGGGTTTTTTTTTTTATATTAGACATTGTTTCCCCTCTGAATTGAAATTATGAAAAGCTATTAATTTTTTTTTACAATTTCTCCTTATAATCCCTTGATATTCCTCCTGAATTCAGCTAAGTGAAAAGTAAAATAAGTATGTAGAAAAAGAAATGCATAGAGAAAAATTGACTTGTCTCATCAGCTCATTGTTAATATTATTGATTGAATTAACATTTTCAGAAACTTTTTCGATCAGAATTTTCCAATTGATGTTGGATAAATTTTCATTTTTTTGAAGTAAGGGTTCCTAAATAATTAAATTTATGGAGTAAAGGATTTATTTAGTTACTTTATTTCCCACGTTCATCTTGACAATAAATAAATCACAAAATAAAAAATTTCTTATTTTTTTTTTTTTAAATAATTTTTAAAATAGTGATGAATTAAAGCTCTTTAATTCTGGAAAATTAAAAAACAAAATGGATATTTATTTTTGAAAATATGTTTTTAAATTTTTGTTTTATCATTTTTTTCTTTTTTTAAATTTTTCTTTTATAATTTGGCAGAAGACATGCAATGATTTACGATTCCAGCGAATTCTGCCTTCAAAGAAGCACCTCCGACCTTAATTATTATTTAAAGATTAAATTTAAATATTATTAAGGATAACCAAAAATCCATCAACATCCAATTGCTTTATCAACTCTTCTGAATTTTTTTCATTGACAGATCCTTAAAAAATAAACATCATCATAGTTGTTAAAAACTAAATAACATACCTCCATACATAAGTCTTGTCTGATCAGCAACTTCTGGAGAAATTTTGTCTTTCAAGAACTTTCTGATAAAGGCATGAACCTCCTGTGCTTGCTCAGGTGTGGCAACTTTCCCAGTTCCAATCGCCCACACAGGTTCGTATGCCAAAACTATGTTTTTCCAATCCTCCTTCTTTAATTTACCTATAAATAAGTGAATAAATAATTTAACGAAAAAAAAATTACTTGCAATGGCATCTAATTGTCTTTCTATAACGACCATTGTTTGGTTGCTTTCTCTTTCTTCTAATTTTTCTCCAATGCAACCAATAACTTGCAATCCAGCATCCAAAGCAATTCTAACTTTGGCAGCAACAATATCATCTGTTTCTCCGTAATATTTTCTGCGCTCAGAATGGCCAACAATAGTCCAATTCAAACCAAAGTCCTTAATGTGTTGAGCTGCAATTTCCCCAGTATATTGACCAAAAGGCGTCAAAGAACAATTTTGGGCTGATACCTGAATATCTTTTCTCACGTTTTCCAACACCCAAGGGACATGCAAAAAAACTGGAGCGACAACTACTTCTGTTATTTTTTTAAAAATATAATAGATTGATCAAAATATGGTTTACCGATCCTAGCAGGATCAAACTTTAAATTGTTTATAACAGAATTGACCAAATTTTGGGATTCTTTAACGGTGTTAAAGCTTTTCCAATTTCCTCCGATAATTATTTTTCTTGAACTCTGCATTTTTTTGCTAAAGCTTTTTTTTTCTTGTTTTTTGAATTTATTTCTAAATAAGAAATTTATTTGATTCAAAAAAATCTTTCGCATTGATTTATAATAAACCGAAACCCTTTGAAAAAAATTATAAACATTTTTTATTAATTTTTTTAAAAAATACATTCGTCAAACAAATTTTACAAAATTAAATTTAAACTCATCATGCATTCCTCAACCCTGAAAAAAAATATTTTTGGGACTTGTAAGGGAAAATTTAGAAGTTTGAACTTTAGGAAATCGATACATGTATTGGTTTTAATTAAAGTATTCATTATGTAGTAATTTAATATATGCTTAAATGCTTATTTTCATTAAAAAATTTTTTAAACTTCAGAGAACAACTTTTAGAAACTTTCAAAAAAAAAATTTTTTAATTTTATGACCAAACTTTGCACAGAACAGAATTGTCAATTTTTCAAAAAAATAATCGTAAAAATGACAATAAAATAGAGATAAATAACATAAATGTACAAGGAGTTTTATTAAGTTATTGTTAATTCATCTGCTTCTTTGTGTCCATTATTTGAAAAATGATCTTCTGGCATTTGTTTAGCTTTCTTTGTAAAAATAAAAGCCGTGAATTATCCAGCTTTTTTATGATGAGAAAATCATTGATTATTTTGTAAAGTTCCATCAAACAAAAGTCCAAAAGACATTTTTTATGACTATCTACATATTTTGAGATCAAGTGGATTTTATTGAGTTTCCCATTTTTCATAAACTTCACACTTTTCAAATTTTGAAATTCAATGAGTTCTTCTTGGCCGATTGATAAATATTGTTTAATTTTGTTGTTGATGGAAGTCTCTTTTAGCATTACCTCAAGCAGCTTTTCTAATTTTTTCACTAAAAAAATGTATAATTACTCTTTGTTCAAAATTATCAAAAATTTACTTCTTTTTAAAAGAATCGAGAATTTTTCAATCGTCTTAGGATCTTCTAATCTAGTTAAATGCTTTGAAAACGCATTAAAAGAGGAAATTCCTGAGTCTTCCGTGGAAAAAGAATTGAGTGAACTTGACTCAATATCGATTTCTGATAAAGTTAGCATGTAGTTCTTATATCTGATATGCTGTTTTTTCATTATAATTTATTAGTTAAATATATATATAGACTTCTGAAATACGCAAAACGTATAAATTTATTGTTAAACTGTCAGTTTATTAACTAAATTCTGAGACTTGTTTTTAATTAAAAAACGAAATTTTTTTTTACTAAAAAACGAACATTTTATTTAAAAATATATAAAAAACATTAAGAATAGGCGTTGAAGCCGAATTTATAATAATTACCCATTAAAACGCATTATTAAAAAAAATCATTGATCAGGGAGTTTTCATATTACTTCCTTCTTCCTCATATCCCTTTTTTATCCATCAAACTAAATATCTTTTATTCTTTTGTTCATATTTTTAATTTTGTTTATAAAATTAAAATGAAGACTCATCGCTTTGTGTTGTTGGGAAAGGAGTTATTTTTTAAATATTTGGAAGATTTTATTAAAATTAAGTAAATTAATGTCATCCGAAATTTCGAAAAGTTTTAAAATCAAAAACTCCTTTTGATCTGGGTTTAAGCTTTTTTTTTCTGTTGCTAAGGCTTTTGAGAAAGTTTCCTCTATATCCTGAGATGTGATAAAGCCTGTTTTAGATCGTGGGTTTTCATTGATGGATCTTCTTATCAAAACACCATACCGATCCACAAACTGAAGAAAAAAAATCTAATTTAAATTTATATTAAAAAATCAAAACAAATGCGATTTCATTCATCAGTTGATGGTCTGAATCTGCATCCAACCATTTATATTTTCCAATCAATTTTTTGAAATAGGTTCTAATCATGATCAACTGATTTGTTTTTTCATAGTTTAATTCATGAAAATCCTCATAATTGTCTTCAATCAAATATCGAGAAAGTAATAAAGCTTGGTCTGGCTGATGAATTTGAAAGGGTTCTCTAATTTTTAAATATCATCTATTTTTTAATATTTTTTTGAACTTCATCAGAATATTCTTCATTTCGGAGATTGAGGCACAACCTTTGGCTTCTATTTCTTCATTAAACAAATTCTGTAATAAAAATTATTATTTTTATCGTATTCATTCATTGTTTTACCTTTTCGATTGAATTAATATCGATTTTTTTCAAAATAAATCTGAGTTTCAGTTCATAAGCGACCAATTTTACATCATCTGGTTTTACTCGAGGCAATAATTTTTTATTGGCCTCATTATTCATTTCGTTTAGTTTTACGTGAGCGATTCTATCTCTCCGCAAATTTTTGAGTTTTTCCAGAGGAGATTCAATTTTTTTTTCCAGTTTTTTGGGGCTAAACTTTTCTATTAAATGAGGTGAATTTTTTATCATTTCTTGATAAATTTTCTCTTTTTCGTTAAAATTCATTTTTTCTTTCACGACTTCTTCTTGCAGAGAGTTTTTTTCTTTTGATTCAAAATTTGATTTTTCCTGTTAAGTGTAACTAATTTTTCTTTTTATGAAATTTTACCTGTAATTTGTTACGCAAATCATTTATATTCCTTTCATTTATTGTTATTGTGGTTTCTCTTTCATTTAATATGGACTTCAGATATTCTTCTTTATCAATCAAATTTTCATATAAAATTTGATCATCTGATTTTATTTGTGATTTTAACTGTAAATCTCTTTTTTTTTCGTTTAATTGGCTCAAGTGTTGTTCTAGGGTCTTGATAGTATGAATTTTTTCAAGAATTATTTTTTTGTAGTTTTGAATATCTTTTTCATATTTCGACATGGATTCTTTTTCCGAAGATTGATTTTTCTTTTTTTCCTTTAATATGCTCGCTATATAAATTAGAAAATACCTTTAATTCGAAAATTTCTTCTTCTAAGGCTTTTATCTGTTTCAATGAATTTATATTTTCTTTTTTTGTATTTTCTATTTGCGAAGCCACAGAAATTATCTTTCCCTCAAATATCTCTGAATCGTCACTTATTTCAATTAATTAGATAATTTTTTAAATTTGTTTAGAACTATAGAATGCCATTTGACTCAAAAGTTTCAGTATGTGTTTTTATCGATGAAGCCAAAATTGATTTTAGTCTCAAAGTTTCTTGAGCATAAAGTTTTATTTCCGTCTTGAATGTTATTTATTTTATTTTGTTTTATGAAAAATGAAAAATGAAAACTTCTAAGTCCTGAATTTTCAAGAACTTCAAATATTTTTTTCTATTTTCCAGTTCCAAGTTTTTGTCATTCATTTCATTTTTCACATCTTGAAGTTCTTTTTTGAGCCCAATCATATTAAAGTCCTATGAAATGTTAACGTTTTCGATGAAGTTCTTTATTTATTATATTAACCTCTATATTACTGAAGTCAAAGTTTTTTTTGAGAATTTCCTGGGATTGAATTGGGTGATTATTTTCAGAAATAAGGAAGTCTTCAAAGTTTTTGATCACTTTTTGAAGACTAAAATTCTGTTTCTTGAAATTTGTATTTTAATTTCTTGAGGTAGGATATTGTTAAAAATACTTCTAAACTTATAATTTTTGATTTGATTACAACATTATCTTCTGCAATCCAATTTATCAAATTTTTTTTATGAATGTTTTCCTCATAAAATTGCTCCTTTTCTATTCATTAAAAAATTAACAGGGGAAAATTTTTACCTGCTTATTTTTGCTAATTTTTGGTTTTAAAAACAAATATTCTTGATAATTAGTTTCAAATAACTGAGTTTCTTAAAAAAAAAGTCAATGATTGAAATTCTCTTAATATCAAAAAACAAAAACCTGAAAATTCAGAAAACTTCGTTAAATTCATCAAAGGATCAAAATCATAATGAATTTTTTTTGCTTCATCCATCATATTTTCAAAATCCTGATCATATCCTTGCTTATTCCTATTGACAACAGCAGAATAAGGGCGGTTTATTCTTCTGTTACTAGCAGCAGTTCCTGGACGCGAACCATTTTTCACTACTTCGTTGACAAAGTTTTGAGCACTAAAAGGTCTTGTCACATTATTTTTTTTTTTTAAAGGGTTCATTTTTCTAATCAAATATAACAAAAACTCCAAAAAATAATTTGAAAAAAATTAATAGTTTTGTATTGTTCTCATTTCCTAAAAATACATTTCATTAATTCAGAAAATTAAAAGAAATATCAAAAAATTATGAATAAATTTAAAGATTAATTTTGTAAATGCTACAAATTCTTTTTAAACTTTTATAAGGTTTGCTATTGATTGATACAGAAGGAGAAAAAAAACAAATGAAAATTAACATTTCTGGCTTTTGCTCAAGGGTGAATTCACATTGGCTTCATCAAATGAATATCTCGCAATAGTCAAACTCAAACCTGAATTTGATCTTGTTTTCTTAGTTTCATTATTTGAGAAATTTGAAGCTAATTTTTCCATGAAGACGTCAAGATGATTCATATTGGGAGCTTTATCATATTCATTGGGTAAAGTTAAACAGGATTCAGAATCTGTGAGTTTTTGCGATTCTTGATGTTTTATTTGTATAGCTTTTGGTTCAAATTCTTGATATTTATCGCTGATGTTTCTATTTTCTTCAGCTTATGAAAAAAAAAAAATTAATTTTAAAAATTATTTTTCTTGCCATTCTCATTCTCTATTATAGTCTCCGGAATTTTTGGTAATTTAAAAAAAATTTGCTTCTTTCCTTCATTGTTCACATATTCAATTTCATTTTGAGACTCTTCGAATTTTTTGATCCAATCGTTAATGGGTCGAACATCAAAAACCTATTTTTTTTTTAAGTTTAAATTATTTAAATTAAAGAAAATATGACAACATTTTTCAAGAAGTTGAAAAAAGGTATTATATTTTTCAACTCCTGATCTTTTAAATCATCGAAAAACCCCTTTATTAGATAACCATTTTGTGGATTTAACATATAAGAGAATTCCGAATTCTAAAGAATTATAGGTAGTTAAACTCAAACCAATCTAATCTTACATCAATCAAAATGATATCTTTGAGATCAACTCCGAACTTACCCAAATCTTTCACAAAAACTCCATTTGTAAATGTGCACCTTTCTCTGAAAAAGCTCGCCTTTATTAATTTATGTTCCGGATCAAGGAATTCGACAACTTTCTTTCCATACTTTTATTTTTTTATAAACATAATAAATAGAATAACAAATAAACCTCAGATAGACTCGCAGTGAAGGTAATGATGTCGTAAAATTTGTTCATTTCATTGATAAAGTCAATAGCGTATGGCCTGACTTTGACGAATATCCGGTGCAATTTGTCATTTACTTTGACCTTTATTGTTGAAAATTAATATATGTTTTTTTTTTCATATCACATCGACAAAAAAATCCGCATGTCCATCTTCCTCAAAAGTACTATGAACTAAGGTTTCATCGATATCCAAAACCAACATTTTTCGATGTTTTTCTCCAAAACTAACAAAATTGAAATTCTGAAGACTTTTCCAAAAAAATTTCAAGTTTATACTTAACATTTAAAATTTTAGCACTGTTCGTCTTTTCAACAAGGGGATGAAATGAAATGGCATTATTTGATTTGGAATGGAATAACGTTTTCTTTCTTTAAATTCATTTTTTTACTTTAATAAATAATCAAAGTAAACAAACTGATTTTGGTCTGCTTGATAAACAATTGAATCAGCATTAGGCTTATTTTTCTTCCCTTCCTTATGCAACTTATCAGAACTATGAATAAGAATAAATTAATGATGATCTGGTCAAGCAAATACATATAAGAAAAAAGTGACTTCATAAATAATTAATAAAAATGTTCGAAAAATAAAAAAATAAATTTTATAAGTTTAATATTTCAAACAATATTATTTAGTTTTTTTTTCTGTATTCACTCATTCACTCAAATTTTGCCCAAACAATTCCCATTAAATTAATGATTTTCCCCCCAAAACTCTGTTTAAATTTGGAAAAATTAATTCAAACTTGACACAATAAAACTTCTTCTTTTTTTTTAATGACTTCCCTTCCGAATTACGAAATCAAGAGAGTAATAGGCTCAGGAGCTTTTGGTTCCAATTTTTGTTCTTTCTATTTTACATTAATCTTTTTAGGCTATGTTTTCGAGGCTTATGATCACACAAACAAAAGAAAAGTTGCGTTGAAAAGGATTGAAAAGGTAGGTGAGCAATTAAGTCGAGAATTCGAAATTTTGTTGGACATCAAAGATTGCAACAATGTAGTTACAATCCTGGTATGTTTTTTGGAAATTTTTGATTATATAAATTATTTTTAGGACTTTTATTATTCCTTGACAAATGAGAAAAAACTCATTCAAAACATTGTGTTCGAATATTTGGATGAGAACTTAGAGAATTTGATCCAAGTTTATCTAAAGAACCGAAAGCATTTTACCGAGGCCCAAATAAAGGTCATTAAAAGTTTTTCATTTGTTTTTTTATTTTATTATTAAGGATTTCGTTTCTCAAATTTTGAGAGGTTTGGAATACATTCATTCTAAAAGTACATTTAATTTGGTTTTTTATTATTAAAATACTTTATAGATATTGCTCATCGGGACTTGAAGCCGTATAATTTTTTTATTACTTCATCGTATTAAATGTTACCTATTTCAAAGAGAAAATGTTCTGATTAATAAAGAAGGTGTGATTAAAATTTGTGATTTTGGCAGCTCTAAAGTGCTAAACACTGCAGCAAAAAACACTCCCTATATTGTTTCTCGGTATTATAGAGCTCCTGAACTCATCCTATGTATGACAAATTACAATACTTCCATAGATGTCTGGGGTAATTTTTACAATTAAAAAAATATAAAAAATAGTAAAATCAATTAATTTGAAGCTGTTGGATGCATTTTAGCTGAATTAATAACCTTGGAACCTCTATTTCAAGGGAAAACAGAAGGAGATCAGTTATTTGCTATCTTTAAGGTGCTCGGATCACCAGGGTCTGAAGAGTTTTCAATTTGGGAAAAAATTTTGGTGAATTTTGATCAAGTGTTATTTGCAGAATTCAAGGATTTCAAACCTTTCGATTTGAAAAAATTATTTCCTGGATTCAAAGATGTGGATAACCTAGTGGATTTGTTAAGAAAAATGTTCGATTACATTCCCACAAGAAGAATCTCTGCAAGTGAAGCCCTGAAACATCCTTTTTTTAAGGAAAAATAATACTTTGTTTAGTAAATAATATAATTTATGATTAAAAAAACCTTGTATTAGTTTATTCCATTCATAATCAATCAAAATTAATTTAAAAGAATTTTTTTTCTTTTTTGGTAGTGCATTTTAAAAATTCGGCAATTTAAACTTTGTCTGTTTTAATGGTTTTATCTGTTTGAATTTTCAACACGAAAAAAAAAATTTATAACAAAATATTGAAAAGATTTATTTTTTTATATAAGGGAAGCCTCTTTTCCAAATTTATAATTTTTAATTCCCAAATAAAAAAATTCGTTCCCTTAAAAATCTCTTTTTTTTTCACTTAATCCCCAAATCCTATGAGCAGCAGAGGAGACATTCTGGTCTTGAATTACCCTAAAGGTAAAGCAAAAGTCATTACTTTGAAACTAAAAATATCATAATTTTTAATTGTTTAGATTGCGAAGAGAGCCCAGAAAAACAAGTAGAAGTTCCTTTTATTTCCATTCCGAATGAAATTTTTGTTAATTTTATTTTAAAAAAAGCCTGATGATGAGTCAATCATGAGAAAAAGTTCAAATATCTGTAAAAATCTAAGCGTTTTTAGTAATGAAAACTCAGAAAACAATGCCTTTGAGCATGAAGGTAGAACTTTTAAAGATCTCACTCCACTTTTTTTAGACTCAGAAAGGAACGATGCAGGAATTTCGGGGAATGATGAGGAGCTAACCGTAAATTTTAATTAAATTTTAATTTTATAAAAAATTGTTAACAAAAAAAAAAGCACTTGCAAATAGCATTATGGAACCTCAGCCAACAGGAGTATTATAATGAAAAAAAAGGATTGCCAAAACATCTGTTTTCCCAGATCAAAAAGATGAAGATTGGAAAAGTCAAGAAGTCATGCTCTATTTGTCATAGTGATTTTATAAAAGGTTTTATTATTATCAATTACATGTATAAAGTTTTATTATTTAGATGAAAAAATTATGAAACTTCCTTGCTCTCATATTTTTCATTATAAATGTGTCAAACAATGGCTAAAAATCTCGATTTTTTGTCCCCTTTGTCGTTTGAATTTGAAAGAGTTTTTCGAGACAGTTGAAATTAAAAGAGACAATGAACTTGGCGCAAGTTTTAATTAATCATTTTTCTTTGTTTCAAGGATTTTCTATATTTTCCTTTTGTAATTTCAGATATCAATGATTTTTGTAAATAAAAATTGTGAACTTATTTTCAAAAAATATATAAAGGAAATTTACTATCATAACAAATAAAGCATATAAAACCCAAGTCTATATTTTTTTTTTATCAAATGTCATCAGTTTTGCATATCCCTGTTTCTTTTGTTCGATTTCTTCCATGAGATTCCTAATCATTTGATTTTTTTCCTCTATCTTTTTGATGATTTTCTTCTTTCCTGATAGAGTCAAATTCATTAAAGTTAAGAGTCTTTTGTTATTCTCCTCATTTTCTATTTCTTTTAAATCTTCCAGACTTTCCTTAATTTCTTCATTCATTTTCTCCTCAATATTATCAACGCCAGGAGTTAATGATTCGAACCCCTCCGTAAAATTTCCGATCACAATAATCCGATCACTTTCATTTAAGAGCGTTGTTGGTAAAGGATTTGTGAGAGTGATGGGAGTCGGCAATATATTTTGATTCATTTCCTCATCAAGAATCTGCCCTTGAAAAAAGTTTATACTCACATTATAATTTAACTTTTTAATGGTGGAACTTCTTTGTTTTTTCTTATGACTATATCGTTCTGTTATCATTCCAATTGGAATTAAAGATGGATTTAAGCAACAAAAGTCTACCAATAAATCTTGATAGCATTTGTTTTTATAGGCCTCAGGACATTTGATTGTTTTTATTTGCAGATTTTCTAAAATATGAATGTTCTGATTTTGTGTTTCCCATTCCCCTTCCCCTTCATTTTCTGCAGTGTGTCTTCGATTTTCATTATAAATAAACATATGAATGAAAACATCGATATTTATTGGATTGGAAGAAGAAAATGAGACCAAAGAATCAAGCACATTCAAAATATAAGAATCTCCTGCCATATATTTAGGATAAAATTGTGCTCCAAGTTCTTCAATGAATTTTTTCGGTTTATTTGCTAAAAACTTCAATTCATTATGATCAGTGGCCTCAATCGTGTATGGTACAGTGAAATATTCATCTAATAAATTTGCGAGAAGTAAACATTCTGGCGTGTTAGATTCATTACCTGAAGAAGACATTGGGTTAAAAATGCAGACATGAAAGGCCTTTTGAATTCCGCAATTTTTCAGATGCATAATATCAAAAATATCCCCTTGGACATAGAAAATGTTGGAAAAACGCGATGTCAAACGACTCCACCGATCGTCGGACTTGGTCTCTGAGTAATAAACAATGGGCTTTTTTGTTTTTGCCCTCAATGAAGCGATAACACTTTCGTAGATATTTTCTGAATAAAATAATATTATATGTCCTGATATTTTGCTACTGATATCCTCTTTCCATAAAAGAAATTCATTGCTGAGGAACTTTCCAAGAGTGAATGAATTATTATTAAGATGAGTGGTTTCGAATTCTTTATGAATGGATTCTTTTCTAATAAAAAAGTTCTGATCTTCATCCGTAAAGTTACAGATTTTCAAGTCATTGGCTTCCAAATCAAAAAATGTCAGAAACTCTGCTCTCTCCTGATTACTTGCGATCACAATTACTTGACAATAAAT
>Ga0302320_10015572_pt1 | contig 15607 bp, 10 predicted proteins | sample Bog_T0_3_FD_202130 | JGI IMG/M metagenome (GOLD analysis project Ga0302320, IMG submission 202130) | Peat permafrost microbial communities from Stordalen Mire near Abisko, Sweden - Bog_T0_3 | ecosystem: Environmental > Terrestrial > Soil > Wetlands > Peat | place: Sweden: Abisko, Stordalen Mire... | reverse complement strand
TTGCCGAAGTAGTGCCTCTGCAACTTTTCTCGTACTTCATGGCTTTGGCCCACGGCGTAGACGTAGACCGTCCTCGAAACTTATCGAAGGCAGTTGTAGAAATTGCTAGCGCATAGCGATTTTCGCTTCACTGGCGATGAATGATTATTTTGACAAGTGGACAAATTACAAAGTAATTCCGGCAACTTTTAACAATTGCTTAGGAAAACGGGTGCATTTAAAAAGAATCGAGTGCACTCCACCTCCTGCCGCTTGCGGAAGATCGATGTATACGATTACATTGCTTTGGGGGTACTAAAGCCATGTTCTTCGTCATTCTCCGCCACACTCGCTTGATCTGCACCCAGATTGCCGCCGGCCTGCTCGCCCTGGCTGTCCTTTGTACCTCTAATGCCGCGGAAGCGCCGAAGCTTGTGCAGAAGGACGGCCGCTACGCACTCATGGTTGATGGACGGCCCTACCTGGTGCTCGGGGGCCAGATCCACAATTCCAGTTCGTGGCCCAGTGAACTGTCGCAGGTGTGGGAGTCGATGGCAGCCCTGAACGCCAATACGGTCGAGGCGCCGGTCTACTGGGAGCAGTTCGAGCCCCAGCCGGGACATTTCGACTACACCAACATCGACGCGCTTGTGGAGGGCGCCCGTGCCCACAACCTCCGGGTGGTGCTGCTTTGGTTTGGAACATGGAAGAACGGAAATATGCATTACGCCGCGGACTGGGTGAAGACCGACCCGCAGCGCTTTCCACGTACCATCCGGCCTGACGGTGAGCCCATTGATGTGCTCTCTCCCATGTCGCGTAACACCCTGGAGGCGGACAAGGCCGCATTCGTGGCTTTGATGCGGCACCTGAAGCAGATTGACGGGGACGAACACACCGTGATCATGATCCAGGTGGAGAACGAGTCAGGCAACATCGGCAGCATCCGCGACAACTCGCCGGACTCCAACCGCGAGTTTGCCGGCCAGGTTCCAGCTGACCTGCTTGCTGCCGCACACAAGCAGGCAGGGACATGGAACGGGGTATTTGGATCAGATGCGGATGAAATATTCCAGGCCTATCACCAGGCCAAATACATCAACGAGATTGCAGCAGCGGGCAAGGCCGAGTTTGCAATCCCGCTTTACATTAATGTATGGATCGACTACCCGGCTGCCGAATTGCCGCAGCGACAGTTGGACACACCGGGTATCGGATACCCAAGCGGCGGCGCGGTACAAAAGCTGGTTGGCCTGTGGCGAACTCTTGCGCCTTCGCTGGACATGATTGGCCCCGACATTTACACCAACGACTCGCAGTTCTATCGCGAGACCATGAAGGCCTATCATCGCGTCGATAATCCACTTTGGATTCCGGAAACTGGGCGCGACGATAGTTTCGCCAAGTTCTTTTATTACGCACTGGGCGATGGTGTTCTAGGATTCTCTCCCTTCGGTGTGGACCAGACAGGATGGAACATCCTTGGCGATCAGCCCTGGAAGGCGCATTCCAACAACTTCGCGCTGTTCCGGCCAATGGATCGGGAGATTGCCCAACTGGAGTTTGAGGGCAAAGTCAAGACGGCCGTCGAAGAACCGGGACAGGCCACAGAAGAGATCGACTTTGGTAAGTGGCAGGTCGCGGTCGCCTATGGATTTCCGCAGTCTGACGGTCGCCGCGCTCCGGGCACGAAGGACGCACATGGCTCGGCGATGGTGGCTCAGATTGGGCCAGACGAGTTTCTGGTCACCGGACTCGATGCCAGCATCAGCTTCCACCTGCCGGGCAAGCTTCCGTGGATTCGCAGCCAGATCGTCTCCGCCGAACAGGGAAGCTACGACAACGGAGTCTGGAAGCCATTGCGACGCTGGAACGGCGACGAGACGGACCGCGGGCTGTGCTTCTACCAGAAGCCGGAAGTGGTGCGGGTGAAAGTCGGCCAATTCTAGAGCAGCACTGAACGGATCGGCTGAGTCGCAGCGGATACCAGGAGCCTGCATGGCTTGTGCCTGCAGGCTGCTTGTGCGTTCGCTTACAATCGTGTTGCCGTTTCGGCTCGTCACATTCTATTCGGCTGTCGACGGTAAGAATTTGGCATTCGATGGACCCGAACGGAGCGATGCTGGGCGCGTATGGGATGGAACGGATTTCACACAACCCTGGCGCTTGTGTACCTGGCCAGCCTGCTGACGGTCGGTATCCTGTCCGGGCGCAAAAAGCGCGACTCGAACCAGTTCCTCAACGCAACCGGCGCACTGCCGCTGTGGGTCTGCATTCTCGCCTGCATCGCGTCCAATTGCGGCTCTCTCGACGTGATTGCGATGATGGCGCTTGGTGCCCAATACGGCGCGCTGGCCTTTCATTTTTACTGGATTGGGGCCATCCCAGCATTGGTAGTGCTGACGTTCTGGTTGCTGCCGGCTTACGCTCGCGGCCGCTACCTTACGGTGCTTGATTTCATCGCTCATTCTTATGGGCAGGAGACGCGCTCCCTGGTGGCACTCTGTATGGCAGCGATGATGCTGCTCCTGGCGGGTGTGTGCCTGTGTGCAGTTGCGCAGGTGATGATGACCTTTGTTGGGCTCACCTTTCTGCAGGGAGTCCTTATCACCGCGCCGGTGGTTCTGTTCTATACCTGGGCAGGCGGATTTCGTGCAACCGTTTACACCGAGCTCCTTCACTTTGCCGTAGTGCTGGCAGCGATCGTCCCGCTGTTCTTCCTGGTGGTGCACGACTTTGGCGGCTTCGTCCCTATGCTTGCCCGCATTCCGCCGAGCCGCATCCATGCCTGGCAAACGCTTCGCTTTATCGCCCCGGCGGCCACTATGGATCGGTTCGGATTGATCGTTGGCCTTGGGCTTGTGCTCAGCTTCGGATTCTGGAGTACCGATTTCGTTCAGATGCAGCGAGCTCTGGCAGTGCGGCGTCCTCAGGACGTTCCATACGTACCCTTGTCGATGGGCGCGGCAAAGTTGATTTTCGCACTTCTTGTGGTTTTGCCGGGAGTGGTGGCTCCGCTCGTCCTTCGCGGGGAGGCCGCGACCAACTGGAATGCGACACTTCCTTCGATGATTCTTCACTACTACGGCCCGACCTGGGTCGTTATCGGCGTGATGGGACTGGCGGCCAGCCTGGTGTCGACCTTCGCAAACAACGTCGCCGGCTTCAGTTCCGCGTGGGTGCAGGGCATCTACCAGCCTTGGATAAGACCGCGTGCGAGCGAAGCGCACTATGTTTGGATGAGCCGCGCAACCAATGCAGCTGCGGTCCTGATGTCAATCGGCGCGGCGTACGTGGCCTTGAGCTACCAGAGCCTGATGGAGTACATCCAGATGATTCTTTCCATTTTCAATGCGCCCTTGTTCGCGCTGGTCGCCCTTGCCGCGCTTGCGCCGCGCCGGGTAGCGCGGGGAGGAGTTGGTGGGTTGGCAGCAGGGGTGGTAAGCGCGGGGCTGCATCAGTCTCTGGTTTTCGTCGGGATGCTCCGTTATGGAAGCCAAATGAGCGCTAACTTCTACGCGGCGATTCTCAGCTTTACCGTGACGTGCGCCGGTACGTTAGCGATGGGCGGTTTCCGCGCGCCAATCCATGATGCTGAGAGCGGAACAGCAGGAGAGCCTATGCGGGTTCCAGTGCGGTTTTCGGTTCCCACAGTGATGTGGGCCCTGGTAGTGGCGGCCGCCTGCATTCTGTTCAATATGATCTTTTGGTAGCAGCCATTTACCGGCCCTTTGGGTTGGGGCCGGATGCAGGGGCTGGTCCGGTGGACTGCCGCACCACGAGTCGCAAAGGCAGGTGGAACTGCTGTCCTGGGCGGGTCAGGTCCTCTCCCGCCTTTTGCAAAGCTTCAAACAACATGCGTGCATATTCCCTGCGGGAGATACGAAGCGTGGTCAGCGGCGGAAAGACAATATCGCTCATCTCAATGTCATCGCAACCGGCAATCGATAGGTCTTCGGGGATCCGCAATCCCTTCTCATGAGCCGTGCGCAGTGCTCCAATCGCAGTCAGGTCGTTGGCGCACACAATTGCTGTTGGAATCTCAGACTGGGTGAGAATCTGCGACATGGCAGCTGAACCGCCGTTGATTTTGAAATCTCCTTGCACGATCCAACCCTCCCGAGAGGAGAGGCCTTGCTTAACAACGGCGTCGAAAAAAGACTCTCTGCGGACTCGCGAAGTCACCAAGCCGACGGTCCCCCCAATGAAACCCAATTTGCGATGTCCCAGGCTTTTCAGGTGGGCCACCATCTGGGCCATGCCATCCGCGAAATCGATAATGATGTCGCTTATTCCGCAGGCAGTGCGGTAGTGGTCGGTGGTGACTACAGGGATGCGGTTCCGCACCAGCGATTCCAGGGAAGCAGCTTCATGTTCCGAGGTCAGCAGGGCGACTCCATCCACGCGGCGCAACAGCATGCGGTGTACGGAACGCTGCATTCTGGAGGAATGAAAGTCGGTGTTGGCGACGAGAAGTTCCTGCTCGTTTTCTACCAGCAGTCCTTCAAATATCTTGACCAGTTCGGTGAAGAACGGATTGGTGAGGTCGGGAATGATGATGCCGTATATCTGGCTTTTTCCATTCTTCAGGTGCACGGCTCTGTTATTGGGGACGAAATTGAGGTTCTTGATAATCTGTCGGATGCGGATCGCCGTTTCTTCCTGCACCAGGCTTGAGCCGTTGATAACGCGGGACACCGTTGCGCTGGACACACCAGCGAGTTTCGCAATCTCGCGCATGCTGATCGACATAATCGCCCCTTGGGGGAGAAGATTTGTTCCGATTGTATCGGTGGTCGCAACGTTATGTCGCCTCTCAGAGCCAATTTTGGGGTAAAAAACCGGCGGGCGAAAAACTCTTGACAACGATTACATTCTAGGCGTAATGTGCCCATCGAAGTACTGAATCACTGAAATGTAACCGTATACAATCAATGTCGACGATGACCAGCTGCGGATGCGGTTTCCCGTTTCTTCTCTCTAACCGAATCAAGGTCCGCGCGATCATCCGTAACAGGTCGCAACAATTTGGAGGCAATTTGATGAAGTTCAAAAGCCAGAGGTTTATGATCCTGCTTGCGCTTGCCGTTCTGCTAGCGCCGACGCGTCTCCTGCTGGGCCAGACAGATCAAGGCACCATTACCGGAGTGGTCCAGGACCCCTCCGGCGCCGTGATCGGCAATGCCAGCGTGACCCTTACCAACATGGACGAGGGCCAGGTCCTCAAGTCGAACACCGATGGCGCGGGTGTATACGTTTTTTCGCCCATCAAGATCGGCAATTACAAAGTCAGTGCCACCGCTCCCAATTTTGAAACCACCACTCAGACGAACCTCCATCTTTCGATCCAGCAGAGGTTGAACGTTGTGATTTCGCTCAAGCCGGGCGCTACCTCTGAAACGGTCACAGTTACCACCGAAGCGCCTCTTATGCAAAACCAGGACAGCTCCGTTGGCCAGACCATGGATACCGCAACCATCGAAAGCGTGCCCCTGAACGGGCGCAACTGGGTCTACATCGCTCAGCTCTCCGCCGGCACTGCCGTAGCCGATGGCTCCCGCGGCGGCGGCAAGGGCGACTTTGAGGCCAATGGCCAGCGCGCCGAAGAAAACAACTTCATCCTTGATGGCGTGGACAACAATGCCAACGTTGTCGACTTCTACAATGGGGCCAGCTTCACGGTTAATCCTCCCCCGGACGCACTGGCAGAGTTCAAGGTGCAGACTTCTGACTATTCGGCGGAATTCGGTCACTCGGCCGGCGCGGTTGTAAATGCTTCCATCAAGTCCGGTTCAAACACGTTCCACGGCAGCGCATGGGAGTACGTCCGCAACACGGCATTCGACGTAAACACCTGGTATCCGACCGGCGCCCAGCCTGCGTCAACCTATCACGACAACCAGTTTGGCGCGACCCTCGGCGGACCGATACTGAAGAACAAGCTGTTTTTCTTCGGCGACGCGCAGGCCACTCGAATCGCCTATGCCGAGCCCGGAACCTACACCGTACCCACAGCCCTGATGCGCACGGGCAACCTCTCAGAACTGCTCAGCCCCTCGCTCACCTCCGACGGCAACGCCCATCCTGTCTACTACCAGGATCCTTCGGGCGCGACCGCTCCGATGGCCGTTCCCAACAACGATCTGAGCAGTTTTGGCCCCACCATGAGTATCCTCAATCCCACGGCCTTGAAGGTCCTCACCGAGTACCCGGCGCCAAACGTCAATGGCGCCAATACCTACAACAACTACTACAACACGCGCCCAGTTTTGGATAACACTTTCCAGTGGGATGCCCGTATGGACTACAACCTCAGCAGCAGGGACACGGCCTACTCGCGTTACAGCTACGGTAACGAAGTGGGTCAGAACGCTCCTCCGCTGGGCAACATCCTCGACGGCGGCGGCTTTGGCGACGACGGCAAGCAGAAGAACTATGGCGCGAACTTCATGTTCAGCGAGACCCACGTCTTCAGCCAGACCATCACCAATGAAGCGCGCTTCGGCTTCAACTACCTGCACACCGGCTTCGTTCCTCCGAACGCGTCGAACCTGAACTTCGAGGCGTCGCAGGGCTTTGGCGGCATTCCAGTTGGGCCACTCAACGGCGGACTGCCGGGCGTGGGGGTCAGCGGCCTCTCCAGCTTTGGCACCCCAGGCTGGTCCACCACCGACGAGCATGAGAACGTCTACCAGATCATCGACAACGTCACCATGATCAAAGGGAACCACTCCCTCAAGGCCGGCGTCAGCTTCCAGAACATCCGCTTCTCTACCTTGCAGCCGCAGAACTCGCGCGGCAGCTACAACTACACCGGCCGTGAGACCACGAACCTTGTGGGGGGCCAAACCGTAAACAACAGCGGTTCAGGCATTGCGGACTTCCTGCTCGATTTGCAGCACGATGCCGGGCTGTCCAACGAAGTGACCAACGGCGACCAGCGCTCCAACAACGGCGCCTACTTCCAGGACGACTGGCGCATTAAGCATAACCTGACCATCAACCTCGGCCTGCGCTGGGAGTTCTTCCAGCCCTACCAGGACGTAGGCGGCTACCAGGCCTCCTTCAGCCCTACAGCTGGCTCATTCTCCTTCAACCCGTCCACCGGCTACGGCAGCGGCAAAGCTCAGTACCTTATTCCGCAGGAAGCATTTGCCTATGCTCAGACCATCATGAACAGCGCTTCCTACAACCCGAACTACAACACCATTCTGGCCAGGGATGGAATTGCGCCGGTTTCGACCTCCGATCCGCACCTGCTCAAGGCTCAGCACACCAACTTCGCGCCGCGCGTTGGTATTGCCTGGTCGCCGGACGCCAAGACGGCAATTCGCGCCGGCTTCGGCATCTTCTACGGCGGCCTGGAGAGCGTTGGCTACTGGCCGAACCTCGGCGAGAACTATCCCTTCCAGTTCACCGGCAGCTTCAACCCGGCAGGCTGCGGCACTAACAAGTGCCCAACAGACGGAATCACCATCGCCAACGGCTTCGCATCCATCGTCGCCAACGGTTTCGCCTCAAACACCACCGGCCTGACCATGCGCGGCGCGGAAACCAACCCGAAGACGGCCTACACCGAGGGCTGGAACCTTTCAGTGGAGCGCAGCCTCACTGCCGACATGGTGGCGACAGCCAGCTACGTCGGCAACACTGGACGCCACGCCATCGACTTGATTGACGCCAATGGTCCGTTGGCCGCCGCGGCGCCCGGTAGCGGGTCGCAGAACAACCGCCCCTTCCCGGACGCTGGTGGAAGCTCCAACCAGGTCAACGCCGGCATGAGCGACTACAACGCCCTGCAGGCCAAGATCGAAAAGCGCATGTCGCACGGCTACAACCTGCTGGCCACCTACACCTGGTCGCACTCCATCGACGATGTCGATACGCCGCTCGGCTCCAACAACGACACAGGGGATGTAAATTACAACCTGGTTCCCCTTAGCCACGACTACTCGCAGTCGCCCTGGGATACACGGCAGCGCTTCACGTTCAACGGACTCTATGAGCTTCCGTTTGGCAGGGGCCGCCAATTCCTCAACGACAACAAAATTGCCGACGCCACTCTCGGCGGCTGGTCGGCGAACGCGATGTTTACCGCACAAACCGGCAACTTTATGACCATCTGGCCAAACAGCATCAATACTCCGGACAACATTGGTTCTCGTGCGTTGCAAATCGCAAACCCGTATAAGAGCGGGGGAAGCGTGCCGTCAAACAACTCTAACCTTGGGTCATGCCCCGGCTCAGTCAAGAATGCAACCCACTGGTTCAACCCCTGCGCCTTCGAGAACCCCTGGAATGCGGCAACAACGGGCGACCATCCGCTGACGGCCGGCAGCTACGTTACCGATCTCCCAACGATCCTTGGCTACGTCGGCGGACGCCGGAACCAGATCGCCGGCCCTGGCTACGAGCGCGTCAACATGTCCATCTTCAAGAGCTTTGCTCTCTACCACGAGCATAAGCTCGACTTCCGCACCGATGTCTTCAACCTCTTCAACACTCCGGCGCTTGGCAATCCGTACGATACCAACATCAACGGCAATGCTGGCGCTATCAACAGTACGCGTAGTTTGCAGCGTTATGCTCCCGACTCGCGGTTCTTCCAACTTTCGCTGAGGTATGCATTCTAAGATTGCCCTTCCACCTGAATGAACTGAACACTTACCGAGGAGATTCGTTTGGTAGCGAATCTCCTCGTTCTTTTCGCACAATAGATGCTTGATCCGACTCATTGTTTCTGTCGCCGGATCTGGGATGCAATCGTATAACCTGTTGATGGTATGGTTGCCAGGGACTCGTCGTTGAACAGGCGCTTTCGTTCTCTTTTAAGCGGCATTGCAGCCGCGCTGCTTTGCCTTGTGCTTTGCTTAGCAGCTACGGGCCAGAAATCCCCGCAGCCGAGCGAGGAGATGGAGCGCCAATTTCAGCAAGCGATGGCTGAGGAAGACCAGGGCAATCTGGACCAGGCGCAATCTCTGCTCTCGGAGTTGAATCGGGCGCACCCTGGCATCTTTGCCGTCGAGGAGTCGCTCGGCCTGCTCTATGCTCAGCGCCAGGACTACACTCGCGCGCTGCCTTTACTGGACTCCGCGGTCGCCGCGCAGCCAAACAGCGATGTCGCACATGCCAATCTCGGCGCGACGCTTTATCAACTTCATCGCAACGAACGGGCGGAGGCGGAGTTCGAACGGGCGGTGCATTTGAATCGATCCAATGAGTCGGCCCAGCAGAGCCTTGGCCGTGTGCTGATGGACGAACATCGCCCGTCGGACGCGGCAAATGCACTGAAGGCCGCCCTCGAACTAAAACCCGGTGATCCCGATCTTGAATTGGATTGCGCCACTGCTTTGCTTGCAGCGAACCAATTAGTCGACGCAAAGAAGATCCTGGCTGGCTTTGCGGATGCGGACCTCTCGGCCCGCGCGCAGTCGCTGATGGGTGAAGCCGACGAGCAGGAGAAGGACTTTGCGGGCGCCGGAAAGCACTTCATTCGAGCTGTGGATCTTGAGCCGAGCGAAGAGAATGCATGGCAGCTGGGCATGGAGTTTTTGCGTCATTGGACCTTTGGTCCCGCTGTCGTTGAGTTTGAAGCTGCAACCGCTAAATTCCCAGACAGTAAACGCATGCGACTCGGGCTGGGCGCAGCTTACTTCGGCGACGGGAAATACGCAAAGGCAATTCCAGTCTTCGCGGACCTTCTCGAGGGCGACCCGGACAATGCAACCTACGCGGGGATGCTGGGGCTATCGTGTACGACCGTCATGGGGGAGGACCGTCCCCGATGCGCGACGACACTCGTCGACTATGCACAGTCGCATCCAGCAGATGCCCACGCGTCGGCGTATGCGGCCGCTTCGCTGCTCTCCCGGAGCGATTCGCGAGACCAACGACCTTTGACGCGCAAACTGCTTGAGGCAGCAATTGCCGCCGATCCCAGGATTCCTGAAGCTCAGTTCGAGATGGGCACGTTTTTGCAGGACGATGGAATGTGGAAAGAGAGTATCCCATATCTCGAACGCGCAGTGAAGTTGAAGCCTGACTTCCGTAAGGCGCATTATCATCTGTCCATTGCCTACTGGCGCGCCGGTCGCAAGAAGGATGCGGAGGTTGAGATGGATCTCCAGAAAAAGTATTCCGAACAGGAGAAGGAAGACGTTGATCAGCGCCTTCGTCAGATCACAACCTTCCTCGTCGACGTTCATCATTAGCCAGCGTGTATAACCAGAGGTAAATGCATGGATGAATCCCGCCGCATGCTGTTAAAGGTCACCGCCGCGCTGCTCGTTGACCAGTGGGCTGCCGCGCGCCTTGTCGCCCAGGACGCGGAGCCCAGCGCTGGCGCCGGACGTAAAGTGGTCATTCTGACCTGTGGTGGGATGCGCCGCGAAGACACCTTTTCCGATACCGGGTTCCACAACATTCCCCATCTCTACCGCGACCTGCTTCCCCAGGGCGCCTTCTACCCCTTTGTGCGCAACGCCGGTGTCACCTCCCACTACAACAGCGTCTCCAGCGTTGTAAGCGGGCAGTGGCAGCATCTTGACGATTGGGGAAAGACGCCGCCCAGCAGTCCCACGCTCTTTGAGTACTTGCGCAAGCAGATGGGCCTGCGCCAGAACCAGACCTGGCTCATCTCAAGCAACAAGGCGCTCACGAGCAAGATTGGCGCCAGCACGGTGCGCGCGTTCGGTCCCGCTTACGGGGCCAACGTGATCTTTCCCAAGCAACTCCTGATTAATGCCGTGGTGCATGCTGCTGCCGAAGGACGCGCCGTGCATAGCTCCGACCGCTCCACCTTGCAGCCGGAGATTGAAGCTATGCTGAACAGCGACAACTACGATGGCCTGGGATGGTCGGTTGGAGGCGATTCATCATCCTTGGATATGCTCACGCTCGGGACGATGCAGAAGGCAATTGAGGATCTGGTCCGGAGCAATGCGCCGGTCACTGGCGATGAATTCACGTTTCTCGTTGCGACAGAGGTCATGCGCCGCTTTGCCCCCTCTCTGCTCACGATCACGTTCTCTGACATGGAGGTGGCGCACTTTGGCTCCTATTCCCTGCATCTGGCCGGCATTGGAACCGTGGACCGCCTGGTCTATGAGCTGTGGACACAACTCCAAGCGTTGCCCGCCTACAAAGACAAGACCACGCTCTTTGTGCTGCCGGAATTTGGGCGTGACCTCGATGGATCTTCGACCAACGGCTTCTTCAATCACCGGCAAAACAGCGAATCGACACGCGTGACATGGATGATGTGCCTGGGAGACGCGGTGCGCAAAGCGCAGATCGTCGAGAATCCTATTGAGCACACCGACATTTGTCCTACCATCGCTCGGCTCTTCGATCTCAAGGGTCTCGATTTGCCTGGGAAGTCGATTCCTGGACTCTGGATATGATGCAGACCACGACAAACGATGCAGGCAGCCGCTCTCGTGTGGACGCGGCGCGGATGGCTGAATACAGTGTTCTCATTGCGCGCCTCCCCATCACGATGCGTCCCTCCCTCAACCAGCAGCTGTCCGAGTGGGACACCCTTTTCCCCTTCGAACAGAATCAGGTGTCTGAATTTCTGCGTGGCCTTGAATCTCTTCAACCCCAGGCACTCGACGCGCTGGTTCAGCCGTTGAAGGCACTCGAAGCGAGGATGGGAGTCGAGCACTGGAATTTTTCCGAGGCTGGCGACACGATGGAGAATGCATCGCTGCTTGCGCGTTCGGAGTTCTATGCTGACTGGCGCCGCCAGGTGCAGCGGATCTTTGATGCGGTCAACTCTGCCGCACGCCCCCTCCCTACCGAACCCAACAAAGATGCCAGGCTTATTCTGATCATCTTGCCCGAGTCTCTGCCCGTCGATGCAATGGACGCATGGAAGCCTTGGGACAAGCACGCGCATGTTTTCAAAATAAATGGCGATGCACGGAGGGTCAGCGAATTGCTCATTCAGGGTGAGCCTGACCAGCCCGGGATCGCTGCTGTGTTGGCCCAGGAAGGAAGCGCTGACCGCAGTGATCTGTGGCTAATCGATGCAGAGGCGAAGTTGAATGAACTTCTGCCAGTATCCGAACGCGAGGCGGGATCCGCACTGAGTTATTCGGTTCTTAAGCCATTTCGTGACAAGTTCCTGGCCGAGGTCAACACAGTACCCAAGAGCATTGAAGCCACCGATCATACGCTTTCGTCAATGCGGCATCGCGATTGGGGGCCTTGGTGGCCTACCGAGTTTGCCGGACAAGCGCTTCTCCGCAGTTTCGTTGTCGATCTCTTCCTCAGTGGAAACGGCGCGCTCATCTTCTCAAATGCCTTTGTCGAGTGGGCCGCTTCTGAGGCGCTGCGCCGTGCTCGCCCACGCGCCATCGTTTCGCGCTTTGGCCTCCGAGCCAAGCCCAAGCCATTCACGGGAATAGCCATCTTTGAGAACCAGCATAGTATCAGCACACTACCCGATGTTGACGACCCTCAAGGCAGCGCGACCGACGCTTTGATCCTGGCGCGCTACATCTGGCTCGCTGCGTTGCGCTATCCAGAATACGAAAAGGCCTGCTGCATTTGTATTTCGGAATACAGGAACTCTATTTATCTGGTCGCCCCCAGCGGTACTCCGCCACCATGGGATCCCGATCACCCGGTATCTCCTGTGGAACTCTCCACCTGGTTAGCCGCCAGGTTTGCGACCTAAGAAACAGACTCAAGACGGATCCAGGAAAAAGACTGGAGAGCCTGGCTTATCGTCGCTGAAACTGTTGAGTACTCGCATTTCCTTTGGCAAAATTCGGTTTCCGATCGAGAGATCCCGCTCGCCTCACACGTTCAGGGACTTCAGGTAAGGCACACTCGGCGGCATCAGCGATGGATCCTCTTCAAGTTCGACGAAGTAGTTCTTTACGCCACCTGTTTTTGCGGCTGTAAATACTGCCTTCCAATCCACGACGCCCTTGCCCAAGGGAACCTGGCGGAAGCCGGACTTGGTGGAGGGGTCCTTCACCCAGTCCTGACAATGCATGGAGAGAAAGCGGCCGGGGTACTTCTCGAAGTAGGTCACCGCATCGTAGCCCTGCTGCAAGGTAGAGACCTGAAACTGCAGCCTGGTTGTGGCGGGGTTGAGGTCAGCGATCATCATGTCGTAGACCGGCTTGCCATCAATGTGTTCGGAGACGAAGCCCTCATTGTGCAGCAATGCGACGATGCCTGCGGCGTGAGCCTTTTCGGCGAAGGCGTTGAAGGGCTCGACGAAGCGCTTCACATCGTCGACTGTCTCCGTCGTCCTCGGGCTCCAGGGGCCGAGCGCAGCAATCGCCATCTGCGTCATACCGAACTCCTTCGCATAGGCGATGCTCTGGTCTGGCGTTTTAAAGAGCTCATCTGCCGACCAGTGCGCGGAGATGCAGCCAAGTCCCCAGTCTTCCAGCATGCGCCGCAATTCCTGTGGCTTGTATTTCTGGAGGCTGGAAAAATCATCGTAACCGTAAGGCGAGCACAGCTCAATCTGAGTGAACCCGGCTGCGCGCAATCCCTTCATGGTACTCGCGAAGTCCGTACGGATCGACTTGCGCACAGGATAGGTCTGACAGCCGATCGGCAGTCCAAGCGGATCAGCGAATAGATAGCGCGTGCCGGAGAGAAGAGCCGAAGCAGCAGCCGCTCCCTTGAGAAACATCCTTCGATTCATCGTGTGCATGACTCCATCTTGGAACGTTGGAAGTAACTATAGCACTCCTGGAGAAAATGCTTGCGTCCGACGCTCGCTGCATCTTCAGGGCACTTAGAGAGCGTCTTGTTGATGGGCTGTCTGTACCACGAAGCCGGTATGGGGACTGGGGAATGATGTCCCCATGTCGGCCGAGGACTCGAGTCGCATGCGCTTACTCGAAAAGACGCTGAATATTCGGGCGCCTATCGCGCTTCTGGAACTCGTCAGGAAGACAATTGAAAACGGATCCTCGGGCAAGACTGCTACGCTCGTGGTTTGCCAGAATTACCTAAACACTGATGCGGTATACCTTCAGAAAGCTCAACAAATCATGGACGAAAGTTGCAAGATTTATTATTTACCTCCACATCGCGATGCTTCACCGAGCGCTACTTTACGCTACGTCAGAAGGAACCTCGAAAGTGACCAGCTCTGAGCGGAAGCCGCGCGTGCGAACCGCGCCATAAGCGATGCCGGCAATCATCCATACAGCACCCAGCCAGAGCGCGGGGTGGCTGAGATGCACCCAGATGAATCCGCAAATTAGAAAACCGAGAGTTGGGACAATGTAGCCGGTCAAATTGCTGCTCTTCTCATGGCGTAGATGATGTACAAATGCGGCTGCGTTTACTCCCATGAAGGCAACGAAAGCGCCGAAATTGAGGCACTGCGCGCCGATATCGTACGCGCCGCCGCCGAGTCTGTCAGCGAAGATCTGTAGAAATGCCGCTCCAACAAGCGCAAAGGCTCCAACCGCAATAATGTTGTTGCGCGGCACGCGGTGTTTGGGTTCGATCGCCCCGAAGAACGATTTCGGAAGTGCATTGCCGCGTCCCATGCCATAGAGCAAGCGGCCCGCGGCGAGCTGCGATCCGATGCCTGAGCCCATGTTAGCGATGAGCAGCGTGATATTGACGATGTGGAAGAGTATTAAGCCGCCGGCTTTGCCCGAGACAGTGGCAAAGGCTGTTTCTACACTCTCGATTGCAAAAGGCTTGGACCCCCATATCAATTGCGCCGCGTAGACTTCAACCCCGGAGAGCACGCCGGTAATTACGCACACCAGCACAGTGGCCAGCATGATGTTACGTCGCGGATTCTTGACCTCTTCAGAGAATGTAGAGATAGCATCGAATCCAATATAAGTAAGCACCGCAACCGATGTGCCGGCAAAGATGCTCTGTAGATGGAACGTTGCAGGATCGTAGAAGGGATGCGTGAAGAATCCCGGATCGTGATGGATACCCCACAAAGCGCGCACCACAGCAGACAGGAATAGCAAAACAACGACCACCATGCCGGCACAAAGGGCTTCATTCATGCGTGCGGAAGTCTGAATGCCGCGCAGATTCAGCCATGTAAAGAAAACCGCAAAGAAGATAATCCAAACGTAAAAGGAGAGGCCGGGAAGAATATTCATCGCGGCCTTGGCGCAAAAGGCGATGCAGATGAGCGGGTTGATCAGGTAGTCCATCACCATGCCCCAACCCACCACATAACCGAGCGCAGAGTGCATCTCCTGGCCGACGTAAGTGTAGGCCGAGCCTGCACTGGGATAGATACGCGCCATGCGCCCATAGCTGATTGCGGTAAACAGCATGGCGACCATGGCAACCAGAATTGTGGTGACAACGTGGCCATACGCCGTGTTACTGATAACGCCATAGATGCCCATGGGCGCTACGGGCTGAATGATCACCATGCCGATGATGATCAGGTTCCAAAGGCCCAGGGTGCGATTGAGGCTAGCGCCCTTTGTCTGCGTGCTATTAACAGCGTCTGCCATGCGTATCCTTAATGCGCCGTCGCGGCAGCCGTTGGTTTAATGGTTTGGGCCCCCGCGTTCCAGCTTGCAATCTGGACTGTTGGTGCCTCCGCGCCACTCTCCGGCAGCAAAGCCGTCAGCACACGCTTCTCCCCCGGCACAAGCTCAAT
>Ga0302320_10015569_pt1 | contig 15608 bp, 15 predicted proteins | sample Bog_T0_3_FD_202130 | JGI IMG/M metagenome (GOLD analysis project Ga0302320, IMG submission 202130) | Peat permafrost microbial communities from Stordalen Mire near Abisko, Sweden - Bog_T0_3 | ecosystem: Environmental > Terrestrial > Soil > Wetlands > Peat | place: Sweden: Abisko, Stordalen Mire... | reverse complement strand
CGCGCACCGTCATCGAATGACGCTGGTGTTCCCCATCGACGCGCCGGTCGAACTGCACGAGGGCGGCGAGTCGGCGGTACTGGAGCCGTGGGATCTTGCAGTGGTTGCGGATTCCGCGGCGACGGTCACGCATCGCGAGCCGTTCGCGACGGCAGCGGTGTTCATCGCGCGCGTGCCCGCCATCTGAATCAGTACTTGTGGGTGGACAGCAGCAGGCTGGTTTCCGTGTTGGAGATGCCGTCGATCTGGCGGATGCGCCCCAATACCCGATCGACCGCCTCCAGGCTCTCCGTGCGCAGCTCCGCGACGATGTCCCAACGGCCGTTGGTGGTGTGAAGCGCGCACACCGCCGGGTCGCCGCGCAAGGCCTTCAACACCTCATCCGTGCGGTTGCCCTCGACGGCAACGGTCATCAACGCGCGGATTCGCTGATCGTCGGATGCGTGCTTCAATCGAGCGGTATATCCGAGCACAGTGCCTTCGGCTTCGAGGCGCGCCATGCGGTTTTGCACGGTACCGCGCGACACGCCGAGGACCTTGGCCATCGCCGCAACGGTCATCCTGGCGTCGTCTCGCAAGAGGGAAAGCAGCTGATGGTCGGTGGAGTCCACAAAACGCCAGTTAGTAATGACGATATGCGCAATTATACCACGCTTTTTGGCAGTTTTCTGGCTATTAATTAGCGCCGCCGCGCGAGACACTGCTTCGGTTCGGGGCTGGTCTTGGATTTGAACCGGGGGCAATCATGGTCGACTACATCGGCACGGCGCGCGTGCGTGAACTCGTGTCTCGGGTGGGCTTGGCCCGCTTCATCGAAGCGTTGGCCGGAGAAATCGAAGCGGATTATCGGCGCTGGAGCGAATTCGAAAAATCCGCCCGACATGCGTGCCATTCCCCGGGCGGGGTGATCGAGCTGATGCCGACCAGCGATGGACGGCTGTACTCGTTCAAGTACGTCAACGGCCATCCGAAGAACACCGACTTGGGATTGCTTACCGTGACCGCCTTCGGGGTGCTCGCCGACGTGACATCCGGTTATCCGCTGTTGCTCTCGGAGATGACGTTCGTGACCGCTCTGCGCACCGCGGCCATTTCGGCGTTGGCGGCGCGGCATTTGGCGCGTGCCGGCAGCCGCGTCATGGCGTTGATCGGCAACGGCGCGCAAAGTGAATTTCAGGCCATCGCCTTCCATCACCTGCTTGGGGTCCGGCAGCTGCGGCTGTTCGACACGGATCGTCACGCAGTTTCGAAGCTCGAGCTCAATCTGGCCGGCGCGGGTCTCGACGACCTCGAGGTCAGATGCTGCGCGAGTGCGCTCGAGGCCGTGCGGGGCGCCGATATCGTCACGACGGTTACCGCGGACAAGCGCAACGCGCTCATCCTCACGCCCGACATGATCGAATCCGGCATGCATTTGAATGCGGTGGGCGGCGACTGCCCCGGCAAGACCGAATTGCACGCCGACATCCTGCGCGATCCGCGCGCGCGCATCGTGGTCGAGTTCGAGCCGCAAGCCCGGATCGAGGGCGAGATCCAGCAGCTCGATGCGTCGGTGCGCGTGAGCGAGCTTGCCGACGTCCTCGGCGGCACGGCTCCAGGCCGCACGGCGGATGCGGACGTGTCGATTTTCGATTCGGTCGGCTTCGCACTCAATGATTTCTCCGCGCTGCGCTATTTGCACCGGCTCAATCGGGAGGCCGGGGATTCGCAGAACATCGACTTGATTCCGCAGCTGGACGATCCCAAGGATTTGTACGGGGACCTCAAGAGGCGCGCGGCCCGTCCGGCGCCGGTCCGGCGCGCGGAAAGCCTGGCATGAGCGCGCACGCCGCTCGCGCCGCCAGTCTCATCGGAGCGCCCACCGATGTGGGCGCGAGCGATCGCGGCGCCTCGATGGGTCCGGAAGCGCTGCGCGTCGCGGGGCTCAATGCCGCGCTCGTCGGGCGGGGGCTCGATGTCCGGGACTGCGGCAATCTCAGCGGGCCGCGCAATCCCGGCCTGCCGTCGGTCGGGGGCTATCGGCATCTCGCGGAGGTCACGGCGTGGAACCACGAAGTGTATGGCGCGGTGTATCGAGAGCTGCGCGATGGGCGGCTGCCCATTCTGATGGGCGGAGATCACAGTCTCTCAATCGGTTCCATCGGCGCGGTTGCGCGCCGGTGCCGCGAGACAGAGCGGAAATTGCGGGTGATTTGGCTCGATGCGCACGCCGACTTCAACACGCGCGAACTGAGTCCGAGCGGAAGCCTGCATGGCATGCCGGTATCGTGCCTGTGCGGCTACGGTCCGCGCGAACTCACGCAAATCGGCGGCGCTTCGCCGGCGATCCTGCCGCAATGGGTCCGTCAGGTCGGTATCCGCAGCGTCGATCCGGGGGAGAGACGCTTCGTCCACGACCAGGAGCTTCCGGTATTCGACATGCGCTACATCGATGAAATGGGCGTGAGGCGGGCGATGCAGCTCGCGCTCGAAGGGCTCACTGCGGACACGCACCTGCACGTCAGTTTCGACGTCGACTTCCTCGACCCGGAGATCGCGCCGGGCGTGGGCACCACGGTCCCCGGGGGCATGTCCTACCGCGAGGCCCAGTTGTGCATGGAGATGATCGCCGATACGGGAAGTGTCGGCTCCCTCGACATCATGGAGCTCAATCCCGCGCTCGACGTGCGCAACAAGACGGCCTCGCTCGCGGTGGATCTGGTCGAGTCGCTGTTCGGCAAGAGCACGTTGATGCGGGCGCCGGCGCCGGCATCCGAAGCGGTGCGGACGCGCGAAGCGCCAAGCGGCTCCCGCGCACGCTACGAACCCGCCTGAGATCCGGCGTTCGCTGGCGTTCGCGGCCGTCCTTGCCGATACTATCCGCGCACTCCCGAGGAAGCCCATGGCCGTCAGCGCGAATCAATTCCCCGACAACGTCTCGCTCGAGTCTCTGCGCTCGGATGCCCGGGACCACAGCCTGTGTCCTGAGGAGCAGGCGGTCGATCGCCTGCTGCGCCGGCTGGAGCTCACCGGCGGCGCGCGCCACCGCGCAGTCTCCTTGGGAGTGGCGCTGGTCGAAGGTGCGCGGGCCCGGCGCGATGAGCGGCCGTTCCTCGATGCCTTTCTACAGGAGTTCGGGCTCTCGAATCAGGAGGGCATCGCCCTCATGTGCATCGCCGAGGCGCTGTTGCGCATTCCGGATGATGCAACCGCCGATCGATTGATTGCCGAGCAGCTTGCGAACGGGGATTGGTCTGCGCACGCCGGACGGTCGGAATCGCTGTTCGTCAACGCATCGACCTGGGGCTTGATGCTCACCGGCGGGATCCTGGACCTCGATCCCTCCATCAAGGCGGATGCGGCGGGCTGGATGCGCAAGATGACCCGCAAGGCGGGCGAGCCCCTGGTGCGCCTCGCCGTGCGCCGGGCGATGAAAATCATCGGCGGCGAGTTCGTGGTCGGGCGCAGCATCGAGGAGGCCTTGGAGCGCAGCGCGCGCGAGGCCGATGTGGGCCTGTGTTCCTTCGACATGCTGGGCGAAGGCGCCCGCACGCTGCAAGATGCAGATCGGTACCTGAAGTCCTACGAGCATGCCATCGACGTGATCGGCGTCGCCGGCGTCGGGCGGCCGGCGCACGAGCGCTCCAGCATTTCCATCAAACTTTCCGCGCTCGATCCGCGCTACTCGCTGTTGCAGCACGCCCGCATTGTCGAACGCCTGGTGCCCAGAGTCGCGGCGCTCGCACGGCGCGCGGCGGCCCACGGCATCCAGCTCACCATCGATGCCGAAGAGGCGGATCGATTGGACCTGTCGATGGACGTGATCGAAGCCCTCGCCCGCGATTCGGGTACGAGCGCGTGGCCGGGGCTGGGGCTCGCCGTGCAGGCATATTCAAAACGGGCGCTCGATGTCATCGACTGGGTGGCCGCCGTCGCGCGTGCCGCCGGCCGGCGCATGACGCTGCGGCTGGTGAAGGGCGCGTACTGGGACAGCGAAATCAAGCGCAGCCAGGAGCGGGGGCTCGAAGGGTATCCCGTGTATACCCGAAAGGTCACCACGGACGTGTCGTATCTCGCTTGCGCCGGCCAGCTGTTCAAGCACAGCGATGCGATCCTGCCGCAGTTCGCGACCCACAACGCTCACAGCATAGCGTCGATCCTGGAGCTTGCGCCAAAGGGCGCGGTCTATGAGTTCCAGCGCCTGCACGGCATGGGGACGCTGCTTTATGCCGAGGCCGCCCGCCAGATACCCAATTTCCCCAATGTCCGCGTGTACGCCCCGGTGGGCGAGCACAAGGATCTGCTCGCTTATCTCGTGCGCCGTCTCCTCGAAAATGGGGCCAACACCTCATTCGTGAACCGCTTCATGGATGAGGAAGTGCCGGTCACCGACATCGTGCGCGATCCGATCACCGACCTCGAGCGTTTGGATGCCTATCCTCATCCGCGGCTGCCGAATCCGGTGGCACTGTATCCGGATCGGCGAAACTCCCTCGGGCTCGACTTCGGCAATCCGGCGGCGCTCGCGGAGTTGAACGCCGGAATGGCGGCGCGCCGGTCCTCCCAGCCCACCGCAGGACCCATGATCAACGGCGAGGCCGCGCCGGGCCGGCGCACGCCGGTTTTCAATCCGGCCGACCGGCGCGAGAGCGTCGGGAATTCCCGCGATGCAACGCCCGCCGAAATCACGGCCGCCTTCGATGCCGCGAGCCGCGCGCAAGGGGCGTGGGATCGGCTGGGCGGCGCCGTGCGGGCAGACTGTCTGGACCGCGCGGCCGCGCTCCTCGAGAAATCGCGGCTCGATTTTTACGACTTGCTGGTGCGCGAGGCGGGCAAGATTTTGCCCGACGCGGTCGCAGAGGTGCGCGAGGCGGTGGATTTCTGCCGTTATTACGCGCTGCGCGCCCGCGAGCAGTTCGCGCACGGCGTGCGGCTCGACGGTCCCACGGGCGAACTGAACGAACTCTCCCTGCATGGACGCGGCGTGTTCGCCTGCATCAGCCCCTGGAATTTTCCGTTGGCGATTTTCGCGGGCCAAGTCACCGCGGCGCTCGCGGCGGGCAACAGCGTGGTGGCCAAGCCCGCCGAGCCGACGCCGCTCATCGCGGCTCGATTCGTGAAGCTGCTGCACGAGGCGGGCGTCACCCCGGAGGCACTGCAACTGGCCCCCTCGCCGGGCAAGATCTTCGGCGATGCGGCGTTTGCGCATCCCGCGCTCGCCGGGGTCGCGATGACCGGTTCCACGGCGACGGCGCTCACCATCAACCGCGCGCTCGCGGCGCGCGGCGGCGCCATCGTCCCGCTCATTGCGGAGACCGGCGGGTTGAACGCCATGCTGGTCGATTCGACCGCGCTGCCGGAGCAGGTGGTGGACGATGTGGTGACGTCCGCCTTCATGAGCGCGGGGCAACGCTGCTCGGCGCTCAGGCTTTTGTTCCTGCAGGAGGAGATCGCGGACCCGGTGATCGACATGATTGCAGGCGCCATGGATGAGTTGCTCATCGGCGATCCGTCGAAACTCAAGACCGACGTGGGGCCCGTCATCACCGCCGCCGCGCAGGAGGGTTTGAACCGGCACGTCGAGCGCATGCGCCGGGAGGCCCGGATCGTCAAGGCCTGCAGGCTGGATGAGTCGCATGCGCACGGCACCTTCGTCGCACCGCACCTGATCGAGCTCACGAGCGCGGCGCAGCTGACACGCGAGGAGTTCGGACCGCTGCTGCACGTGGTGCGTTACCGGTCGCAGGACATTCAAAACGTCCTGGCATCGATCCGCGACACTCACTACGGTCTCACCCTGGGCGTGCAGACGCGGCTCGAGTCGTTCTGGCGGCAGGTGTTCGAAGGAACCTTCGTCGGCAATACCTACGTGAACCGCAACATGATCGGCGCCGTGGTGGGCGTGCAACCGTTCGGCGGCAGCGGGCTCTCGGGGACGGGGCCGAAAGCGGGCGGTCCGCACTACGTCGCGCGGTTCGCGAGCGAACGCACGCTCACCGTGAACACCACGGCCACGGGCGGCAACGCCGCATTGCTCAACCTGGGGAATTGATCCCTCAGGGTTGGGTCGCCACCTTCGCTGACTTGGCGTTGGCTTTTGCCGCATCGTAGTTGGCGTCAGCCTGATCCTTGCAGACCTGCTGGTCGTGACCCTGGAGCGTTTCGCACTTCTGGATCGCGATCTTGTGGTCACCGTCGGCCTGGGCGACCGCCACATTGTAGGCGTCGGCGCTCATGTCCTTCGATGCGGATTGATCCGCCGAGGCCAGGTCTTTGGCGGCCGTGTCGGGCGATTTGGCGTTGTTGCAAGCCGCGAGCATTCCCAGCGCGGCAGCGCCGAGAAATGAAATCGTTGTAGTTCGCATGTGGGATTCCCAATTGCGCACGGATCGTGCTGGGCCACTCTGGTTGAAGGCGGGCGCCGCTTCTGTCGGCTGAAGCGGCGGCCCTCGGTAGGAAGTGCCCGTCAGTTGGCGCCTACCGCTGAAACCATGAAAAACTAAGCCTCGGTCTGCGCAGCAGCAGGGCCGGCGCCCGGCGCCGGCCCGTTTCCCGATTCCATATATTGCTTGAAGCGGACGAGATCCGTATGGGCGTGCGCCAACGGGCCCGGGGAGGTGTCGTTGACGATGGTCGTCACTTGCGTCTTGCCCTCCCAAATCGAATCCTCGAACTCGACGCGGCCGGCGTATTTCACCGGCGAGTGGCCGGACGTGCTCCAGGCGATCATCCGATCGGGTTCGTCGTCGGTCACCAGGAATTCCCATTCGGTGCTCTCGCCGTCGGCCACGGCGATGGTCCACAAGGAGCTCAATGAATCGACCTCGGTGACCTTGCGCACGTTTTCCATGAATTTCGGCAGATTGGTAAAATCGCGCCAAAAGGCATACAGCTCCTGCCGAGGCCTCGCCACTATCACCCGGTCAACCAATTCTTCCGATTCAGCCATGGGGCAGCATCATAGGTTATGGATGGGCGCCGCTTTGTCCGTTCCCACCGGCAGCCCGTGTCGGAATCGGCCGATGGGCGATGGGGAGGTTTGGTGTAGGCCGATTCCTTCAGCTGATGCGCGGATTCATGCAGTTATCGCCCGGCCTTGGGCGGGGTTTAATGACAAACCATTGCAAGGCGGATTCGCGTTGAATTTCCCCGTTCTGCGTCGCGCTGAGATTTTATGAAGAGCTTCAACACCGACAGCCGGCGCGGCAGGGATGACGTTTGGTTTGCGATGGAACCGCGCACGTTTGCCGGCTTCCTGGTGGCGTTCGCCGCGGTCATCATCATCGCGGTGCTTTCCTACGACTCGCTGCGGACCACCAAGTCCGCCGCGGAAAGCTTGACCCGAACCGTCGAAGTCCTCGGCCGCATGCAGACTCTGCTGTCGACCTTGAAAGACGCGGAGACCGGCCAGCGCGGCTATCTGCTCACCGGTCGCGAGGAATATCTCGAACCCTACGTTGCGGCCAGACAGGCGCTGCCGGGCGAATTCGTCGGCCTTCACGCGCTCGTGGATGATGACCCTGCGCAGCACAACCGGCTGCAGTCGCTGCAGTCGGTGGCCGACGAAAAGATGCGGGAACTCGCCGAGACGGTCGAGTTGCGCAAGGCGGGCAAGGCCGATGCGGCACTCGCCCGCGTGATGAGCGACCAGGGCAAAAACGCCATGGACCGGATTCGCATCATCAATGGCGAGATGCAGAACGAGGAGCGCCAGCTGATCGCGGATCGTTCGTCGGCGTGGCGCCAGGCGGCGACGTTCTCCTTTGTGGTCATCTCCGGCGGCTCGGTGCTGCTGCTGTTGCTGATCGCCATTGCCGCGGCAATGGCGTCGCGCGATTTTCGATCGCGGCAGCGAGAATCCTGGCTGCGCGCCGGACAGCTCGGGCTGGGCGAACTCATGGTGGGCGACCAGCCTCTCGACCGCCTGGGCGACAACATCTTGAAGTTCCTGGCGCAGTACCTCGATGCCTGCGTCGGCGCGGTCTTCCTCGCGGAGGGCGACTCGTTCCGGCGGGTGGCGGGGTATGCGATCGCGCCCGCAAGTGCCTCCACAGCCATCCGCCCCGGCGACGGCCTTGCCGGACAGGCCGCGAAGGACAACCAACCACTGCGGGTCCGCGACGTTCCGCAGAACTATCTTCCCATGAGCTCCGGCACCGCAGGCGGTTCGCCCGCCGAATTGCTGATCGCGCCGGCGAGCATCGATGGACGGGTGCACGCCGTTGTGGAGCTCGGTTTCCTCGGCGGGACCTCGGCCGGCAGGCGGGAGCTTCTCGTGCGGCTGTCGGAACCGATCGCGGTCGCAATACGCGCATCGAAGGACCGGACTCAATTGGAGGAGCTGCTGCAGGAAACGCAGCAACAGGCTGAGGAGCTGCAGACGCGGGAGGAGGAACTACGCGTCAACAACGAAGAGCTCGAGGAGCAGGGAAACGCACTCAGAGAGTCGAGGGCGCATCTGGAATCTCAGCAGGCCGAACTGGAACAGATCAACGCGCAGCTCGAAGAGCAGACGCAATTGCTCGAGCAGCAGAAGGACTCGCTGTCGAAGTCGCATGCGATATTGACCGCGAAGTCGTTGGAACTTCAGCGCGCCAACGAATACAAGAGCGAATTTCTCGCCAACATGAGCCACGAGCTGCGCACGCCGCTCAATTCGACGCTGATTCTCGCGAAACTGCTCGCCGACAACAAGGAGGGCAACCTGACCGAGACCCAGGTGAAGTTTGCGCAGACGATTTCCTCGGCCGGCAACGATCTGCTGGCGCTCATCAACGACGTGCTGGATTTGTCGCGCATCGAAGCCGGGAAAGTCGAGATCGCCGCCGAGCCGGTCAATCTGGCCGCGACGCTCGAGGCCTTGGACAAATTGTTCCGTCCGGCCGCGGTGCAGAAGAACCTGGCATACAGCGCCGCCGTCGATCCCGGTACACCGCATGAAATCGAGACCGATCCGCAGCGTCTCAGTCAAATTCTCAAGAATCTCCTGTCGAACGCGCTCAAGTTCACGGAGCGCGGCGAGATCGGCCTGCGCATTTTCACGGCGTCTCCCGGAACCCTGTCCTTTGCGGTGCGCGACACCGGGGTCGGGATCCCGCCGCATCAGCAGGAGGTCATTTTCGAGGCCTTTCGGCAGGCGGACGGCAGCATCCACCGCAAGTTCGGCGGCACCGGGCTTGGACTGTCCATCTCGCGGGATCTGGCGCGCCTGCTGGGCGGCACGGTTTCAGTCCAGAGCACGGCGGGAGAGGGGAGCACCTTTACCTTGACGCTGCCGGAAAAATATTCGGCATCCCCGGTCGAGCCCCCGGCGGCGGCCGAGACGGCAAAGCAGATCGCGGCCCCCGGCGCCGCTTCGCCGACGGACGGCCGCGGCACCTTGAGCGCCGGCACGATCGCGGACGACCGGGAGCAGCTGGCACCGGGCCGGCGTCTGATCCTGGTGGTCGAGGACGACATCGCGTTCGCGCAAATCCTGCGCGACTTGGCGCAGGAAATGGGCTTTCAGTCCGTGGTGGTGCATTCCGCGGGCGATGCGTTGATTGCCACGGCCAAATTCCAGCCGAGCGCCATCGTGCTCGACATCAACCTTCCCGACTTCTCGGGGCTCGGCGTGCTCGATCAGCTCAAGCGCAATCCGCGCGCCCGGCACATTCCCGTGCACGTGGTTTCGGTCGCCGACTATCGCCGCGAGGCGCTCGAATTGGGCGCCGTGGGCTACGCATTGAAGCCGGCCAAGCGCGAAGAGCTCGCGGACGCACTGCGCCGGCTCGAGCTGAGGCTGTCGCAGAGCGTGCGGCGCGTGCTCATCGTCGAGGACGACGAGCGGCAGCGCGAAAGCATCCGGGCACTGTTGAGCAACGGCGATGTACAGATCGAGGCCGTCGCCACCGCGACCGACGCCCTTCGGGCGCTCGCTTCCACCACCTTCGATTGTGTCGTGCTCGATTTCAATCTGCCGGATTTGAGCGGCTACGATCTGCTTGAAAAAATGGCCCGGCAGGAGGAGGTCTCGTTTCCCCCCGTCATCGTCTATACCGGGCGCTCCCTCTCGCGGGATGAGGAACAGCAGCTCGGCCGCTATTCCAAATCCATCATCATCAAGGATGCGCGCTCACCCGAACGGCTGCTGGACGAGGTCACGCTGTTCCTTCACCAGGTCGAGTCGAAGCTGCCGGAGGCGCACCAGCAGATGCTGAAGATGGCGCGCAACCGGGACAGCTCGATCGAGGGGCGGCGCATCCTGGTCGTGGAGGACGATGTGCGCAACATCTTCGCGCTGACCAGTGTGCTCGAGCCCATCGGTGCGAGCGTGGAGATTGCGCGCAACGGCCGCGAGGCGCTCGAGGCGTTGGATCGAGCCGCGCAGGCACCCGCCAGGCGCATCGACATGGTGCTGATGGACATCATGATGCCGGAGATGGACGGGTTGACCGCGATGCGCGAGATCCGCAAGCGCCCCGAGCTGCGGAAATTGCCCATCATCGCACTCACCGCCAAGGCCATGCGGGATGACCAGGAGAAGTGCCTCGCGGCGGGGGCCAACGACTACATCGCCAAGCCGCTCGATGTGGAAAAACTGCTGTCGCTGGTGCGCGTGTGGATGCCGAAATAGACCCGTCGTCCGCGGCGGCGGCCAGGCGCTTCGACATCGAATTTCAGCTTCTGATCGATGCGATTTATCACCTGTACCATTATGACTTTCGAAACTACGCCCAGGCCTCGCTGCGCCGCCGGTTGAAGACCGCGGTCGGCCGATTTCACTGCGAGACCGTCTCGCAATTGCAGGACCGGCTGATGCGCGAGCCGCAGGTTTTTCCGGCCCTGCTCGATCATCTCACCGTGCAGGTGAGCGAAATGTTCAGAGATCCCAGCTACTATCGGTCGCTGCGGGAGCACGTGGTGCCGCTGCTGCGCACCTACCCCTCGCTCAAGGTGTGGGTGGCGGGCTGCAGCGCCGGAGAGGAGGCGTATTCTCTCGCGATCCTTCTGCGCGAGGAGGGGCTCCTGCCGAGAACACTGATCTACGCCACCGACATCAATCCGCACACGCTGCAGCGGGCGGAGGCGGGAATCTACCCGATCGACCGGATTGCGGGATTTACCCTCAATCATCGCGACAGCGGCGCGACGTCGTCGTTGTCGGACTACTACACCGCGGCGTACGGATGGGCGATATTCGACAAGGCATTGAAGGATCACATCGTATTCTCCGATCACAGCCTGGCGACCGACAGCGTTTTTGCCGAGGTTCAGATGGTGTCCTGCCGTAATGTGCTCATTTATTTCAACCAGGATCTTCAGGACCGCGCGCTCGGCCTGTTCCGCGATTCGCTTTGCCGCAACGGCTTTCTCGGAATCGGCTCAAAGGAGTCGCTGCGATTCTCCTCACAGGCCGACGCTTTCGAGATCCTGGTCCGGGCGGACCGGATCTATCGGAAGATTGCCGCAATATGAATTTGGCTGCGGTAGTGCGCCGGAATATCGAGGCCGTGGTCATCGGTGCGTCGGCGGGCGGCATACAGGCGCTGTCGGAGATTCTGCCGGCGCTGGCGCCCGATGCGACCGTGGCCGTTTTCGTGGTCATCCACCTGCCGCGCGATCGCCCGAGCCTCCTTGTGGAGGTGTTTTCGCGGCGCTGCGCCCTGAGGGTGCGGGAGGCCGAGGATAAGGAACCGGTGATGGCGGGAACGGTCTACTTCGCTCCTGCCAACTATCATCTGCTGCTGGAGGAAGGACCGCATCTGGCGCTGTCGGCAGACGATCTGGTCCATCATGCGCGTCCCGCCATCGACGTGCTGTTCGAGTCGGCCGCGGAAGTGTATCGGGAGCGCCTGCTCGGCATTATTTTGACGGGTGCGAACGAGGATGGTGCGGATGGGCTTGCCGCAGTGCATGATGCCGGCGGCATGACCGTGGTCCAAGAGCCGCAGTCGGCGTATTCATCCCTGATGGTACTCTCCGCGCTCGCGCGGCGGTCTCCCGACCTGGTGCTGCCTCTCGGCGGGATCGCCGAGCTGCTGCGGAGCCTCAACTAATGGACGGATGCATGCTGCCGAGGATCAAGTGCCTGCTGGTCGACGATCTCGAGGAGAACCTGCTCGCGTTGTCGGCGCTATTGGAGAAGGACGATGTCGAGACCCTGACGGCGCGATCCGGCTCCGACGCGCTGGAGCTGCTCTTGGTGCACGATTTCGCGCTGGCGTTTCTCGATGTGCAGATGCCCGAGATGGACGGATTCCAGCTGGCGGAGCTGATGCGCGGCAGCGAGCGCACACGGCACGTTCCAATCATCTTCGTCACCGCCGGCGCCCGTGAACCGCAGCGCCTGTTCAAGGGGTACGAATCGGGTGCCGTCGACTTCATCTACAAGCCGATCGAGCCGCACATCCTCAAGAACAAGGCCGATGTCTTCTTTCAGCTGTACCGTCAGCGCCAGCAGCTCGCCCAGGAGCTGCGTGACCGGACCGAGACGCTGCGGTTGAACGAGATGTTCAGTGCGCTGCTCGCGCACGACTTGCGCAGTCCTTTGAGCGCGATCATGGCGTCGGCGCAGCTGCTCAAGCGCCGCACCCAGGATCCGCACGCCGCCGAGGCGTCGGCGCGAATCCTGTCGAGCGGCAAACACATGGGACGGCTGATCGAGGACATGCTGGATCTGGCCCGTGCCCGGCTGGCCGGCGGCATCGTGGTCAAAGGCGAACCGGCGGATTTTCGGGCATTGGTGGAACGCGTGGTTCGCGAGTGCCAGGACGCCGCGCCGCAACGCATCATCGAAAGCCAATATGACGGCGATTTCTCGGGACGATGGGACGCCGAGCGCATCGCCCAGGTGGCCTCCAATCTGATCGGCAACGCACTCAAGCACGGCGATGCGAATGCGGCGGTTCACGTGCGATTGGATGGGTCCCAGCCCGATGAAGTCATTTTGACGGTCACCAATGCGGGATCGATTCCGTCCTCGATCGTCGATCACTTGTTCGACCCCTTTCGCGGCGGCCAGCGCACGCCGGGGCGCAGCGAGGGTCTGGGGTTGGGCCTGTACATCGTTTCGCAGATCGTCAAGGCGCATGGCGGCAGCGTGCAGGTGCAGACCGGCCGCAACAATCAGACCTCGTTCCGGGTTGCGGTACCGCGGACGCGTTGAACCTCGAGACCTCTCGGCCGGATCCCACAGCAGATGGCGGAGACAGCCGATACCGCGAATTTCGCAGAGCGCCCAAAATGACGAAGTCTCAAACTCTTGGACGAGGCACCCATGGCGCGCAAATATAGTAAAGCCAGCGTAAGAAAAGTCGCGAAGGTCATGCATGAACGCAAGGCGGGCACCTTACGTAGCGGGGGGTCCGGCAAGAAGGTGACCTCGCGAAAGCAGGCCATCGCCATCGGGCTCTCCGAGGCGAGACGCGCGGGCGCCAAGGTTCCCAAGCGCAAGGGGTCGTGAGGCCATCCATGAGTGAATCGATCAAATCCGCGAGACCGCTGCGCTTCAATCCGCTGCGGTTCAGCCTGCCTCCGCCGGTGAGCGCGGACGACCGCAAAGAGATGATCGCTCTGGCGGCCTATTACCGCGCCGAGCGCCGCAAGTTCGAGCCCGGCCATGAAGTCGAGGACTGGCTGGCGGCGGAAAAGGAGGTCGAGCTGCGGATCGCACACGCGCGCTTGAGATGAGAGCGCCGGCATCCTCGCTGCTGCGCGTCAGGCTGCGCAGAGATTGGTGATGAGCGAGTCGATTTCCTCCGCCTCAAAGGGCTTTACGATGGTGCGCACGTTCGGACCCAGATTCTGGATGACCGACGTCAGCGCGTATCCCGATGCGATGATGATGGGAACGCGTGGATTGAGGCTCAAAATGTTCCGCGCCAAGTCCAGGCCCGACATGGCGGGCAGGCTGATGTCGGTGATCACCACGTCGAATTTCCCGGATTTGAAGACATCGAGCGCCTCTTCCGCCGTCGCGAGCGCGACGACCTTCCGCTGGTCCTGTGCGAGGAGCTCAGAGGTGACCTCGCGCACCAGTTCGTTGTCCTCGACATAGAGAATCTGCAGCGTCATGTGATCAAGACTACCCAGCGCCCCTCAAAACGCCTGTACGGGACGCGCGCATTGGCCTGTAGGCGATGTCTTACCGGTGGTCATGGAATTTTTTGAGTGAGCCAAAGGCCCGGCCTGCCGCGCTGATTCAGGCCGAGACTCACCACAGCCGAATGGCTTTGCCAAAGCCGCGCGAGCGGCAAGCCCTCGCGGTGAAAGCGCCGCGCCATCTGCTGCGCCGTGCTCTCTTCGGTCATGCGAGGCGCCGCCGCACCAAACTCTCGGGCCTGTCCTTCCGGCAGTCGTTCGTTCTCGGCCGGCCCGCGGCGCTGACTTGGGAAAGGCACCAACTCGTACGGGTCCGCGCCGCCGGCGTCTTGCGCGAATGAAGCCGGCGGGATTCCTCGGACATCGGGCGCCCGCAAATCAAGCCGGTTGGGCGTTCCGGCGCTCGTGTGCGTGGTGCCGGCTTCGTTGGTCCGCGTGAGAATGCCGCTGCGCGCCGCCGGCGGTGATGCGAGCGATGAGGTCGCCAGAAGGAGGCCGCAAAAGCCGCCACCTATCCACACCCTGATCATTTTCGACTTCGCCGGACTGATCATGGGAATAGTGCATCATTTTCCCAACGTCCGAATAAGTCGAGAGTTCCCGGATCATTCTGTAGGACACCGCCGAGCGGTTGTCTGTCGGTCTCCTAGTCCCAATTTCTCGACACCAGAACGCCGGCGGAGAATCCGAGGAGCGTTCCTATCCCCAGGGCGTACCAAGGGTATTCACGCAGATAATCATCCGTGGCCCCGGCGGCACGGCGCGCCTGACGACCGGCGTGTGTTGCACCGTCCTGGACCGCGCTTTTTGCCATCATCAACGCAACGCGCGCTTTGGCCCGTATTTTCTGGATTTCGGGGCTATCGAGTTCGGAGACGCGCTTGATGAGATCTTCCACGCCGTCGAACAACTCGTGAAATTGCGAATTGGCCTGGTCTTGCGCTGCGGTTTCGTCAACGGACATGGTCGGCTCCTTGAAGTGCGAGGGAACGGCCATTGTTGGCGCGGCGGCAGGGTGAGGCAGTAGGACTGCGGCTTCTAGGGTCGTCGGAGGACGCTCACGCATGCTGCCGCATCGCCCGGGCGCCGGCTACCGCTTCGCCGATCCGCTCATCGCGGTGAGCGATTCGAACAGACTCTCATCAGGATGTTGCGCGCAGCGCGTTTGCAACGTCGTCGAAAAGCGCTGCACGCCGCCGGCATCGAACAGATGGCTGCCGGCCTGGCCGACGGCATAACCATATAACCACATCATGAGGGTGTTGGCGCTCTGCGCATCGGTGCGGCTCGATTCTTCGTGGCGCTTTTCCCAATTCGAGCAGCTGAGCGCCGTGAGATTCATCGGTTTGTCGCGCTTGGGCCGGACGACGGCGAGGGCCTGCAGCAGGCTGGTAGCCGGGTTGTTCTTGCATTCCGCATCGAGCGCGAAGCCGAAGGAGGTGAGCGCATCGCCATACATCACGTGCTCGCCCGATCTGCCGACGGAAAATCCCAAGAGCCACATGACGGTGTCGATCGCGTCCGAACCCGTGGCGGGAAGGACCTCG
>Ga0302320_10015564_pt1 | contig 15609 bp, 10 predicted proteins | sample Bog_T0_3_FD_202130 | JGI IMG/M metagenome (GOLD analysis project Ga0302320, IMG submission 202130) | Peat permafrost microbial communities from Stordalen Mire near Abisko, Sweden - Bog_T0_3 | ecosystem: Environmental > Terrestrial > Soil > Wetlands > Peat | place: Sweden: Abisko, Stordalen Mire... | reverse complement strand
ACGGCTGCACGCGGCGCGCGAACGCGTCGAAGATCCGGCGATTGCCAGCGATGCCGCCGCTCTCGAACAGGCGCTGGCGGAGCTGGATGCGGCGCAGCACGAGAGTGACGCTCTTTACGCACGATGGGCCGAGCTGACTGAAAAAGCCGGCTAAGGTAGTTAGTCTGAAGTTGATGGAAAAACAGCCGCAGATTCTTCGACTCACAACCCCCGAACTGAAAAACGTTCGGGGCCCCGTTCGCTCAGAATGACAGTGCATTTTAAGATGCGAATTGCAAACTCCTGGCACCTGGTCAATACAGCACGCGCCGCCGCGGGCGCATAGTATAAATTCAACCGTATTTCCTGGTCGCAATACCGTATGCAGAACTCACAAAAAGTCCTTATCGCCGAAGACGAACCGAACGCTCTCATGGGTCTGGCCGAGTTGATCTCGGGCTGGGGCTATCAAACGGAAACTGCGCGCGACGGCGCTGAGGCGTACGAGAAGATTCTCGCCTGGGACCCGTCGATTGTGGTGACCGACCTGAAGATGCCGCGGCTTGACGGCATTGGGCTGCTGACCAAACTCAACGAAGAGGGCAAAGGACAGCACTCGAATCTTGCCGTGGTAGTGCTCACCGCAATGGGATCGATCCAGCTTGCCGTGGACGCAATGAAGCTCGGCGCGTACGACTTTTTGCAGAAGCCGGTGGATGCCACGCGCCTGCGCACCATTCTGGGCAACGCCACGCGGCAGCGCGAAACCGAAATCGAGCTTGAGGTGGCGCGCCGTCGGCTGCGCGAGAGCGGCGTGCTGGGTTCGCTGGTGGGCAGCTCCAAGGCTATGCGCGAAATCTTCGGCCTCATTGAACAGATCGCGCCCTCCAACGTGCATGTGCTCATTACTGGCGAGAGCGGCACGGGCAAGGAACTGGTGGCGCGCACGCTGCACGAGTTGAGCCCGCGCAAGAACAAGCCGTTTGTCGGCGTCAACTGCGCGGCCATTCCTGAAACGCTGATTGAGAGTGAAATCTTCGGCCACGAGAAGGGCGCATTCACCGGAGCAGCCGAGCGGCGCGCCGGATGCTTTGAGTTGGCCGAGGGCGGCAGCCTGTTGCTGGATGAGATTGGCGAAATGCCCCACGCCACGCAGGCCAAGCTGCTGCGCGTGCTTGAGGAGCGCAAGCTGCGCCGGCTGGGCGCGCGCAATGAGCAGGACGTGGATGTGCGCGTTCTTGCGGCCACCAATCGCGACCCCTCCACGGCGGTTGCGGAGGGCCATCTGCGCGCCGATCTCTACTACCGGCTCAACGTCTTCAACATTCACATGCCTCCGTTGCGCGATCACATGGACGATCTGCCGTTGATGGCCGATGCGATTCTGCTGCAGATGAACGAGAAGCACAATCGGCGCGTGGCGGGCGTGGGGCCTTCCATCCTGGACCGCATGATGGCCTACAACTGGCCGGGAAATGTGCGCGAGCTGCGCAACACCATTGAGCGCGCGGTGATTCTTTGCCCCGATGGCGCGCCCTTGGATTCTGGCCACCTTGCGCCCGGCTTTGCCAAGGCGCAAGCGGTGCTGCCGCAAGCCAACGATGCAAGCACGGTCTCGATCCACGTGGGCACAACGGTAGACGAGGCGGAGCGGATGCTGATTGTGCGCACCCTTGAATCGACCGGCCAGAACAAAACCCGCGCCGCGGAGATTCTTGGCGTGAGCCTGAAGACGCTCCACAACAAGCTGAAGGAGTACGAGCGCAACCGCAAGCAAGCGGCAAGCTGACAAATGCGCCTCAAGACCAAACTCGTTTTGGCCATTACCGCGCTGGTGTTTATGATCGCCGCGATGGTATCGCTGGTGTATGCCAGCGAGATGCTGCACATGGCCGTAAAGCAGGCTTACGACACCAACCACATGGTGGCCGAACAGATTCGCTTTGCGCTGCAAAACGCGCTGGAGACGGGCCTGCGCGACCAGACCGTGAATCCGAACGACCCCAGCCAACTGCGCGCGCTGATGACGACAGCCGTGCGCAGCAACAGCGAACTGCAGGCCGTGGTGCAGTCGGTAAACATGTACTCGCTCACGGTGTACGACGTGAATATCGGCGACAGCCATTCCATGACGCTGCTGAGCACCGATCCCGACAACGAGGACAAGCCACTGCCGCTGCGGCCCGACTACAAGCACCTGCTCAACATCAGTTCGCTGCAGCTGCTGCCCGAGGTGTTTGGTCCGCCCAAGGTGTATGACGTGATTGTGCCGCTTGAGAACAACAGCAAGCCGTTTGCCACCGTGCATGTGGGCGTGCGCACCACTCTGCTGCTGGCCTTCTATGCGCCCTGGCGGGCTGAAGCCTTGTCGTTGATGGGCGCGGCGCTGATTATGGCTTTGCTGGCGGCGTTTCTGCTCAGCAATCTGGCGCTGCAGCCGATGGAGCAGATCAGCCGCCGGCTTGACTACTGGGCTGCGGCAGGCGCAGTTGCGGCGGGCGACGCCGCGGATGCGGAGGAGCCGGTCACGGACCAGCCAAAGAACAGGCCGAAGATGCGCCAGAGCGAAGACACGGCCGTGCAGGTTTCCACCAAGATTGAGCGCATTGGCCAGCGCATGCGCAATGTAGAAGAGGTCTTCTCCGCGTTGCGCGAAAACCTCGATCAGATTCTCGGCAATCTGCAGGATGGAATTCTTCTGTTCACCGGCGAGGGACGCGCGGTGCTGGTGTCGGAGTCGGCGCGCCGTCTGCTCGGCATTCCGAGCGAGAACGTTCTTGGGCTGCGCGCCGACGAAATCTTCGACACAAATACCGATCTTGGCAAAGTTCTGGCGGAGGCTTACCAAGCCGGCCAGCCTCTCGCCAATTTAGAGATTCGCACTGAGACAGGCCGGCGCATTCAAGCCTCGCTCGAGTTTATTCACGACGAAGACACACGCCAGGGTCTGGGAGCGCTGGTCACGCTGCACGATCTTGAGACCGCCGAAGCAATCGAGTCGGAGTTGGAGCTTTCGCGGCGCATGGCGGCTATCGGCAGGCTCACCTCCGGCGTGGGCCATGAGGTCAAGAATCCCATCAACGCAATCGTGGTGCATCTTGAGCTGCTCAAGACCAAGTTGGGCGAGGCCAGCGGTCCCGCCGTCCGGCATCTTGAAATCATCGACACTGAGATTCATCGCCTTGACCGCGTAGTGCAGATGCTTGTGGATTTTTCGCGCCCGGTGGAACTGGATCTGCGCGAGCACGATCTGCGTGCGGTTGTGGGCGCGGTGCTTTCGCTCGCCGCCGCGGAGCTGCCCGCCCGCAACGTGACCCTTGTGAGCCACATGCCGTCCAATCCTTTAATCGCCAACGTGGATGCGGACTTGTTCAAGCAGGCGGTGCTCAACGTGATCTTGAACGGCGCGCAGGCCATGCCGGATGGCGGCAAGCTGGAGGTATCGCTCGCCGAAGACAGAAAGACGGCGGTGCTGCGCATTGCCGACCAGGGCGTGGGCATCCCCGACGACATTCGCGAGAAGATCTTCGACCTCTACTTCACCACCAAGAGCGAGGGAAGCGGCATTGGGCTGGCGATGACGTACAGAATCATTCAGTTACATCATGGCAGCATCGAAGTACAATCTAAGGTAGACCGTGGCACGGAGTTCCTTCTGCGAATTCCGCTCTCAACCACGGACTGGGGACGCCGGCATCTGCAGCCGGCGGGAACTGAAACTGAGAAGGGGCTGGCGGGATGAAGTTCCCGGCAAAGATCGTTGCGTCGGTGCTCGCACTCGTGCTGAGCGGATGCGTATTGCCCTTCCATAAGAAGCAGCCGCTTCCGCCGCCGCAGCTTGCGCCGCCCGTCGAGGCCAACACCAACGGAATGCCTCCTACCGAGCCTTCGCCGTCGAACGTCACCATTCCCACCAAGCCGCAGGTGAACCTGACCAAGCTGCCGGCGGAGACGCCGCCCAAGCCGCAGCCAAAACACAAGCGGCAACCCGCTCCGCCGCCGGCTGAAACCCAGCAGGCCGCCGCTGCCGAACCAGCAGTGAGCGCCATCGGCCAGCTCTCCTCGGGCGATCCCGCCGACGCGCGCCGCCGCACCGAGTCTTCGCTGTCTGATACCGAAAAGGGACTGAACGGCCTGAACCGTCAGTTGAACGACCAGGAAAAGAAGACTGCGGATCACATCCGCGAGTTCATCAAGCAGGCCCGGTCCGCGCTTGCCTCAGGCGACGTTGACGGCGCAAGCACGCTGGCCGCAAAAGCCAAAGTGCTGCTCGCAGAACTGCAGCATTAGAGCGCGGCAGCCTTTATTGTTCACCCCAACTCAACTTGCTGCGCAACGCCTCAAAAAAGCTGCTCTCGCTAAGCCGTACCAGCTTTACCGTGTAGCTTGAGCGGTGGCAGCGCAGCTCGTCGCCGAGTTGCAGCTCAACCGCCTGCTGGCCGTCCACGGTGAGCAGCGCGAGATTGGGGATGCCCACCACGCGCACCGTCAGCCGGGCGTCGCCGCGCATCACAATCGGCCGCAGAGTCAGCAGATGCGGGCAGATCGGCGTCACCACCATCGCATCCACATCCGGCGTCAGGATCGGTCCATTGGCCGCAAGAGTGTACGCGGTCGAGCCGGTGGGCGTGGAAACAATCACGCCATCGGCGCGGAAGCGGGCCACGCTCTTGCCGTCCAGCTCCACGGCGAACTCGCCCATGCGGGCAATGTCGCCCTTTGACACCACCACCTCATTGAGCGCCTCGTAGCAGGAGTGCTCCACTCCACCGCGCCACAGCGATGCGTGCAACATGGCACGCTGGTCAATGTCGTGGCAGCCCGCGCACCAGCTTTCCAGCGTGGAATAAAGATCGGCCAGGCGCACTTCTGTCAGAAATCCCAGATAGCCCAGATTGACGCTCAGAATCGGCGTGCCGGTCGAGGCAAACACGCGCGCGGCGGCCAGCAATGTGCCGTCGCCGCCCAGCACAATCACCAGACTGGGAGCTTCAAACGCAAGTTGCGCGCGGTCGAAGGCCGGCGCGTCTGAGGTGTAACGCTCGCCTTCGCGGTCCAGCATCGGCTCAAAGCCGTGCTGCCGCAGCCACTGGATCAAATCGGGCAAAAGCCGGCTGAGCTCTTCCTTGTTCGGTTTCGAAACGATCGCGACCCGCGCCATGCGCTCAAGTGTAAAGGATTGAGCCGCACAGCGCAGTGCCGACGTTCGGTCGGCCAGGGCAATCGCATTTGAAATGTCATAGTGGAGATTCGTTCGGACAAAGGGCTTTCAGACCGTCTTTTGGAGGGAGCAGGGGCATTTATGCCCCTGAAAACCTATTGAACAGGAAACGGCTTTAGCCGCGGGCCTTTCAGCGTAAAGCGATGCAATGCCCGCGCCTGAAGGCGAGTGTATTCGCTGCCTGCATCAGGGGCATAAATGCCCCTGCTCCCTCCTCGCAAACTCCAAACAACAGAGCGCAGTCAGCGAAATTTTCAAATGCGTTTGCCCTACTCGATTGGCGCGATGCCTTCGAGCCACCATGCGCGGTCTATACTCTTTTCTGTCTGCTGTTGAAAGGGGTTTGAATCATGTCATCACCTGCAATCGATTTTGCGCGCCAGAATTCCGCTCGTTTTCTTGAGGAGCTGAAGTCTGTATTGCGCGTCCCGTCCATCTCCACGCTGCCTGAGAACAAGGGCGACTGCCGCAAGGCAGCGGAGATGCTGGCCGCCGAGCTGAAACGCATCGGCATGGAGAATGTGCGGCTGATCGAGTCGGAAGGCAACCCGCTGGTCTACGCCGACTGGCTCCATGCCACCGGTAAGCCCACGGTGCTGATGTATGGCCACTACGACGTGCAGCCCACTGATCCGATCGACGAGTGGCTCTCGCCGCCCTTCGAGCCGACGGTGCGCGACGGAAATATCTATGCGCGCGGAGCGGTGGACGACAAGGGCCAGGTGGTGGCGCAGGTAAAGGCGCTCGAATCGCTGCTGGTAACAGGCGGCAAGCTGCCGCTGAACGTGCGTGTGCTGCTTGAAGGCGAAGAGGAAGTGGGAGGCGACGCAATCGCCGCCTATGTTGCTTCAAAGCCCGCCGACTTGAAAGCCGATTTCGCGCTCGTCTCCGACACGGAGCTCTTTGCTCCCGGCCTGCCCACCCTGTGCGTGGGTCTGCGCGGCATGATCTATACCGAGATTGAGGTACGCAGTTCGCGCACCGATCTGCACTCAGGCATGTACGGCGGCGCGGCACCCAACGCCTTCATCTCCCTGGTGCAGATTCTGGCCAAGTTAAAAGATGAAGACGGGCACATTCTTATTCCCGGCATTTACGACGACATTATTCCGCCCAGCGCCGAGGAGCTGGCCGCATGGCAGAGCCTGCCCTTCGACGAGGAGGAGTATCGCCTGAAGGAGGTCGGCTCAAAACAGCTTGCAGGCGAGCCCGGCTACAGCGTGATGGAGCGGACCTGGGCACGGCCCACGCTCGACGTGCACGGAATGCCCGGCGGCTTTACCGGAGCAGGCGCAAAGACGGTGATTCCCGCCAAAGCGCAGGCCAAGGTCTCCATGCGCCTGGTGCCGGGCATGACGCCGGCAAAATCGTTTGCGCTCTACAAGAGCTACGTTGAAAAGATCGCTCCGGCAGGCGTTGACGTGGAGGTACGGCTGATTCACGCGGGCGATCCCTGCCTGATCCCGGTAAACAACCCCTACATTCAGGCGGCCACGCGCGCGCTGCATGAGGTGTGGGGCAAAGACACAGTGTTCATCCGCTCCGGCGGATCTATTCCGATTGTGGGCGACTTTGACAAGCACCTTGGCCTGCCCAGCGTGATGATGGGCTTCGGCCTGCCCGACGACAACCTGCACGCGCCCAACGAGAAGTTCCACATCCGCAACTTCGAGCTGGGCATCGAGTCGGTGATCCAGTTCTTTGAGCTAGTGGGGAACTGAGTGTTGCAATCTGAGGCCGCGGGCTTTGTGCTTGCCGGCGGCGGCTCCACGCGCATGGGCGCGGACAAGGCTCTGGTGGAGTTTCGCGGGCGGCCTCTGATTGCTCATGCGCTCGATATTCTGCGCGAAGCCGGCCAGATGGCCGGGACTCTTATGAACGTTTCGATCGCTGGCGCGCGCTCCGATCTAGGGCGCTTTGCGCCGGTGATCGAGGACGAGTCCCACGATATAGGACCGCTGTGCGGAATCTGCCGCGCACTCGAATTTATTTCGGCAGCAAATGCTAATTTTGTTTCCGCCATCTTCTTGTCTGTTGACCAGCCGCTGATGCCCCCATCCCTGATCGTCTATCTGATGCGTCACGCAGAAATCACCGGCCGGGCAGTAACGCTGGCCTCGGTCTCCGGGTCTCCGCAGCCATTTCCAGCGGTAGTGCTCTGCGCCGCTTTGCCGGTTCTGCGCACGGAACTGGCTGCCGGGCGGCGCGGGTGCCTGCGGGCATTTGCGGCTGCGTCGGCGGCCCTTGGCGAGCCGGTGAGCGTTGTTCCCGCAGAGCTGCTTGTGCAGTGCTGCCAGGTGAGCCAGAGGCACGCATTGCCTGCCGCCCGATGGTTTTCCAATTTAAACACCCCGCCCGATTTGGGACGCGCCGAGGCCTTTCGACAGGGGGCCTGAGTGCGTCCAAGCGTCCTATCGCGTAATCTGGAGTCACTGGAATGTCAGACACGGCCTTCAACCCGGATTCCATGCAGGACCTTGCTGTCGCATTTGCGGCCGATGGGGAGAAATCGCCGGATGAGCCGGGTAAACCGCTGATTTCATTCAATCATGTGAGCATTTCTTTCGGTGACCGGCCGGTTCTGGACGATGTAAGTTTCATGGTGGAGCGCGGTCAGACGCTGTGCATTCTTGGGCGTAGCGGGGTAGGGAAATCGGTCACTCTGCGGTTGCTAATGGGTTTCTTGAAGCCCGACTCGGGGTCGATCCGGATGGAAAACGCGGAGATCACCGAGCTTGACGAGGAAGGCCTGCGCGCGGTCCGCAAGCGGGTGACCATGGTCTTTCAGAACGGCGCGCTGTTTGATTCGATGAGCGTGCGCGAAAATGTGGCGTTTCCCCTGCGCGAGCGCGGCGGCCTGGCTGAGGATCAGATCCTCCAGATTACCGGCCGGCTCATTCAGATGGTGGGCGCAGAAGATGTTTCCGACAGTTTGCCCGCCAGTCTTTCCACGGGGCGCAAGCGCGCTGTGGCCATTGCGCGCGCTCTGGCCGCGCAGCCCGACGTTGTTCTTTACGATGAGCCGACCACCATGGTCGATCCGATCATCGCCCGCCGGCTCGGTAACCTCATCCAGCGGCTCAAACAGCAGCTTGGATTCACCAGCATCGTCGTTACGCACGATATGCGATTTGCAGAGCGGCTGGCCGATACGGTACTGTTTCTTCATCAGGGCAAAGCAAGTTACTTCGGGCCACTCGACGGGTTTATGGCTTCAACCGACCCCAGCATCCGGCAATTTTTGATGCTCGACGCTTATCAGTTACCAGATGCATAGTTTGTTCATCACTTCGTAACTAAAGTGATAGAAGATTTTACTTGCGGTTAACAGCCCGGCAGAGTCATTCTTAAAAGGGCAGGGTTTTTATCTTCAGGGTTTTGTGTGCAAACAGTATTCCCGGGTTCAGGCCCCCGGCACGCTAGTGACGGCCCAGCTTTTAGCCACTGCTTAACTGTTAATATTTCCCGTTCCTTCGTTATGTACATGGAACACGGAAAGAGTCATTCGCTTTCATCCTCAGGACGTGTTTCGCTAACAACCGCTCCGATTGCTGCAAACCGGTAAGGATCTCAGGAGTTGAGTTTTCCGGATGTTCGCAACTGGTAAGCCAGGTAATTGTTCTACCTGTGCGGTTTGTTTTGGGCATGCGTACAGCGTGTCACGGCTCGAAGTGCATCTAACGGGTTAACTGCAACTTAGCAATGACCCGCAGGGTACGAACAACCGAAGTAATACGCAGAATGAACCAGACTGCACCACTTTTGTTGCATTGCTAACATGCCTCGGATGGTTCGACCCTGGATTAGCCCAATGTTCCTGTGGATTTGAGGTCTGTAAACGTAAATGGCGACTTCGGAATTCTGGCAAAGACTTTCAGCATCGATGGCCTCTTCCCACGAGTGGGAAGGTGGCTTGACGGCCGATTCCGCGCGTACGCCGCGGAGAACGTCAAAGATCTGGATGGTGCTGGACGTTGTCACGATCGTCGGAGCGGCTGTTGTCGCCACCATGTACGAAATGCATACCGGGCCGCTGGACGGCGCGCGAGGACTTTGGCGCGGAACCCTTTTCCAGAACCGCCCCATGTGGATTCTGCTGGCTCTCTTGTGCGGGTTCACCATCGCGCTGATTGTTACCAGCAGGCGCCTCCATCTGTACACTCCCACGCGGCTGACCAGTGTGCTGGGCGAGCAAAGACTCAGCGTTCAGGCGTGCTTTACCTCGGGACTTCTGCTTACCGGCACGCTCTATGTCGTCCACGCCGACGACATTCCCCGCAGCATCGTTCTCATCACCCTGGGCCTGGTGACCGTTTCATTAAGCCTGCGCCGTTTCGCCTATCGTTTCCTGCTTTACAACCGGTATGACCGCGGAGTGGGCACGCGCAACGTGCTCATCGTGGGAACCGGTCCTGAGGCGCACGCACTGCGCCATCATCTTGAGAGCATTCGCCATCTGGGATATACCTTCAAAGGATTCATCGACTCCCCGGCAGCTGGCCAGCGTTCATCGGCCGGACCGGGAGAAGTTGTCGGTACGCTCGATACGCTTTTTCAGCGCGCCCGCGCGTTGTTCGTGGATGAGATCTTCTTTACATCGCCCTGCGAACGCGGCTCGGTGCAAACCGTGCTAGAGCAGTCCCGCGCACATGGCATCGATCTGCGCGTCATTCCGGACATGTACGACGGCCTTACCTGGAACAATCCGGTTGAGTACATCGGTCAGTTTCCAACCATCCCTCTCCATTGCGGCCAGGTTCCTGAGATCGGGCTGATGGTCAAGCGCGGCATCGACGTCGTGTTTTCGGCCCTCGCCCTCGTTCTGTTTTCGCCACTGCTTGCCGCTATCGCCATTGCTGTAAAGCTCGACTCGCCAGGACCGGTGCTCTACCGCTCCGAGCGTATCGGCAAAAGGGGACGGGTCTTCCGCTGCATCAAGTTCAGAACCATGGTCCAGGATGCGGAGAAGCGCCGTTCCGAAGTGATGCACCTGAACGAGCGCGATGGCGTGCTGTTCAAGGTCTCGAACGACCCGCGCATCACGAACCTGGGGCGTTTTCTGCGCAAGTACTCGCTTGACGAGCTGCCCCAGTTCATCAACGTCCTCAGGGGCGAAATGAGCATTGTGGGGCCGCGCCCGCCAATCGCCAGCGAGGTGAAGGAGTACAAGCTCAGCCACCTGCGCCGGCTCGACGTTACGCCCGGCATTACCGGCCTGTGGCAGGTGCAGGGCCGCCAGGACCCCTCCTTTGCCAGCTACGTTTCTCTGGATGTGACCTACATCGAGAACTGGACCGTCTGGCTCGATTTCAAGATCATCATGCGCACCATCGGCGTGGTCTTTGCCGGAACCGGCACTTAGACCTCTGCTCTCTGCGGACTACCCAATCAGCGCCATCACTCTACTGAACTGCCATTCAACCGCGCCTATGCCGTGGCGCGGCGCTGCTCTCCGGCCAGCTTTACGCTGATCACCTTTGATACGCCGCGTTCCTGCATGGTTACGCCGTAGATCATGTCGGCGGACTGCATCATGCGCTTGGAGTGCGTGACCAGCAGGAACTGCGTCTCCTTGCTGAGCGAGCGCAGCAGGTCGGAGAGACGGCCCACGTTGGTCTCGTCGAGCGCCGCATCCACTTCGTCCAGCGCGCAAAAGGGGCTGGGTTGGAACTGGAAGATGCCCACCAGCAGCGCCAGCGCAGTCAGCGATTTTTCGCCGCCCGAAAGCAGCAGCACATTTTGCAGCTTTTTGCCCGGAGGCGAGGCCACAATCTCCAGGCCGCTCTCGTCCTGGTTCTCCGCGTCGGTAAGCCGCAGCAGCGCCTGGCCTCCCTGGAACAACCGCGCAAATACCGTTCCAAAGTTTTCGTTGATCTTGGCGAAGGCTTCTTCAAACTTGGTGCGCGTAATCTGGTCGATCTCCTTGATCGTCTCCTGCGTGTTCTCGATCGACTCGACCAGATCTTTGCGTTGCGTTTCAAGGAAGCTGTGGCGCTCGGCGGTCTCCTTGTATTCGTCCAGGGCCATCATGTTCACCGGCCCCATCTGCTCGATGCGCTGCTTCAGGCTGCGGCAGGTCTCTTCCTCGGCGGCAAGTTCGTCGCCGGCGATGCGCACTATCTCGGCATCCTCGCGCAGAACCTGGGCCTCCAGGTTCACCTCTGTCAAGCAACTGGCTTCAAGATACTCAAGGTCGGAGTGCAGCTTGGCCAGGTCGCTCTGCAGCGTGGCTCGGTTGTCGCGCAGTTGATCGAGAGCCGCGCGCTCGGTCTTGAGCTGCGTCTCAAGTTCAGCAAGCTGCGAACGCAGCGCCTTCGACTGTTCGGTAATGGATTGGGCAAGAGCCAGTGCCTCGGCGCGCGCCGCAGTTAGCTCCATCTGCCGCGCGGCCAGGCTGGCGCTCTCAGCAATGCGCTGCTCCCGCTCGGCGGTGGCGGCGGCCCGCTGCTGTTCAATTGCCTTCACGCGGCGATCGAGATCGGCATAGAGCCGGTCGATGCGCTGGAAAGCCGCCTCTGCGCCGCGGCGGCGCTCTTCAAGCCCGGCCAGCTCGGCCGTTAAACGCGCTGCCTCCTGTTGCAGGGCTTCGCGCTGCTGCCGCTTCAGGTTCAGTTGCGATTGCCGCTCCTCAAGCCCGGCCTCGGCCTGCGCCCGCTCGGCTTCAAGCCGCGCCGTCTCTTCGCGTTTTTGCTCAATGGTGTTGCGTTTAATCTCGCAGGCGTCCTTGTTGCGCGCGGCCTGCAGCTCCCACTCCTGCATACGCCGTTCGATGCGCTGCGTCTCGCTTTCCATCTGCTTCAGGGTCGCGCCCAGATTGGCACTTTGCGACTCAGCCGTGCGCCGCTGCTCGCTGGTAGCTTCAAGCCGTGCGTTCAGCTCTTCAATGTTGCGGACAAGAATGGCCGCTTCGGTTTCGGCCTTGCCAAGCTCGCCGCCGAGTTTTGCAAGCCGCGCCTCGGCCTGTCGCAGTTCTCGCTTCAGCGCAAGTGGGCCTTCGCTGGCGGGTTTGCCGCCGGTCACCGTGGCGTTGTGAAAGCACTCGCCTTCCGGCGTAAGGAAATAGGCGTGCGTGTAAAGCTCAGTCAGCCGCCGCGCGTCTTCCGCGCTTGCCGCCAGGTAGCTGTGGCGCAGCTTGGGCAGAATCGCCTCAAGCGAACGGCCAAACCCATTCAGCACTTTGATGGCGTCGCGCATGGGAATCAGGCCCGGCTCATCCACCTTGCCGGCGTTTTCGTCGAACAGCGTGCCCTGCGCATCGGAGTGAATCAGGAATGTCGCGCGTCCGTCGCCGGCCTTCAGCAGCCGCACGCCTTCTTCCGCCGCGCCCCAGTCTTCCACCACAACGTAGTTCAGTTCTTCGCGCAGAAACTCGTCGACCACCGCCTCGTGCTCGCCGCTCACTTCAAGAAAATCGGCCAGCGTGCCCACCGGCGAGCGGCCATGGCCCAGCGCATCGGGCTTCAGCAGCTTGCGCACACTCTCGGTGGAGTAGCTGTGGTTGCGGATCAGCGACTCGAGCGAGTCGCGGCGACCTGTTACGGTGGCCTGATCGCTGCGCAGTTGGTTGGCCCGCGCGCGTGTCGAGCTTTCTTCGGCCCGCTTCACATGCAGAGTTTCGCGCAGCGAGGCAATCTCGTTTTCCAGCCGCTTCAGCTCTTCGCCTGCGGACTCAAACCGCAGCCGCGCCTGTCCGCTCTCTACGCCCAGATCTTCGCGCTCATTCGTGGCCTGGCCCATCTCGGCCCGCAGCCGCTCTGCCTCGCGCTCCAGCGCTGCCAGCGACTCCTCAGCCTGCGCGGTCAAGTTGCGCGCGTTGCCGGCCAGCGTTACAAGCTGCATTGCATGGCGGCGTTCGGCTTCAAGCTCGCGCTCTTCTTTAAACACTTCGTCTGCCGCGGCGCGCGCTTCCTGCTGGCGCGCTTCCACATTTTGCCGGAACTCACGGGCCTCGCCCGCGGCCGAATCCAGAAAGCTCTTCTGCTGCGTGCGCTCTTCCGCAATGCCCGCAAGCTGAACGCGGGTTTGCTCCAACTCTGCGGCTGCTGCGGCAATGCGCGTTTCAAGATCGGCCACGCGCTCGGTGTTGCTGCGCTCGCGTGCAATCGCGCGCTCCAGCTCGACGGCAGCCTCGTTGGTTCGCTCCTGCGCAAGATGTCCGTCGCGGTCCAGCTCGTAGCCGCGTTCGGTCAGCGCGTGCTGGTTGGCCTCCTGCTGGCCAATCTTTTCAAACGACTCGTTCACGCGTTCGCTCAGCGCGGCAATCTGCATTTCCAGATTTACCTGGTCGGCATCCATCAGCGCCATGCGGCTTGAGAGCACCACACGCAGCCGTCCGCGCAGCTCGTCGCGCACTGCGGCAAAGCGCTCGGCCTTGGCCGCCTGGCGCTTCAGCGAGTTCATCTGCCGCGTTACTTCTTCAAATATGTCGTCAACGCGGGCAAGGTTCTGCTTGGCGCTCTCCAGCCGCAGCTCCGCCAGCCGCTTCTTGGTCTTGAAGCGCGTAATGCCCGCGGCTTCTTCAATAATGGCGCGGCGATCGTGCGGCTTTGAGCTGAGCAGTTGTCCAATGCGCTCCTGGCCGATGATGGCGTAGCTCTCCGGCCCCAGGCCGGTGCCCATAAAGATGTCCTGAATGTCGCGCAGACGGCAGAGCTTTCCGTTGAGCAGGTACTCGCTTTCGCCGGTGCGGAACAGGCGGCGCGTAATCACCACTTCGCCCTTTTGCGCCGGCGTGCGATGGAACTTGCGGCGGCGAATCTTGAGCACTACCGCTTGCGGACCTTCGTTCGATGCCTGCGCCTCTTCCGCCTCGTCTTCGTCAATGGAGTGGCCAGGCTGCTGCGCTGCGGCCATCTCTTCGGCTTCGGCGGCGCGCTTGCGGCGCAGCTCGGCCTCGTCCCAATCCATGGGGCCGTCGTTGTCGATCACCACTTCCGGCTCCACGGCCATCGGGCCGATGTAAGCTTCGGGATCGACCATCGTGATGGTCACCTCAGCCATGCCCAGCGGCTTGCGGTCGCGCGTGCCGGCAAAGATCACGTCCTGCATGTGCGTGCCGCGCAGCGACTTGGCGCTCTGCTCGCCCAGCACCCAGGTCACTGCGTCCAGAATGTTTGACTTGCCGCACCCGTTCGGCCCCACAATCACGGCCGTGCCTGTTCCCGCCACGGCAATCTCCGTGCGGTCACAAAAGCTCTTAAAGCCGAGGATGTGGATTTTCTTTAGTTTCAGCATCTTTGCTCCCGAACGTTCAAGCGTTTTCTTCGCGTCTAAGCGAGCCTGGAATCCGATTGCCGCTAGCCGGAAAAGCCGGTTTTCCAATGGCAAATGGCGGGCCTCGACATAAGCCCGCTAACTGACTCTACGAAGCCTGACGAGACGGGTCAACGTTGCAAAAAGGGGATTTTGTGGATAAGGCGGCGATAATTCCAGCCACTGAAATATCGAAAAGACTTAGCGCGAGCCGAGGATTACCCCAGTGCAAAATTTGCCCGCGCAAGCCAGCCTTCCGCCCGCGCGGGCAGATACAAACACTAGCGGCGCCGTCAAGGTTGACGATCCCGCCAGCTATGTGGCCAGCGGGGTTGTTCTGTTTGCCATTGCGCTGGCCGCGGGCCTGTGGCCGGCAATTCGCGCCGCCACAACCGATCCTTCAACCGCATTGCGCTACGACGGATAACAGCCCTGAGCTACGACGGATAACAGAAACGGCCGGCATCGATTTCCTCAATGCCGGCCGTACTTGAATCGTTCATATTTATCCAGCGCGCGAGCCGCGAATTAATTCGCCAGCACGGCGCGGTACCGGACCTTGCTCTTCTTTACCTTCTCGATGGCTTCGTTGGCCTTTGACATGGGGAACAGCTCGGTGGTGGCCTTCACTCCGTGGCGCGCGGCCACGTCGAGCATCTCGCGAATCCTGAAAGGGCTGCCGGTGGGGTTGCCGCTGATGGAGCGCTGACCGGAGATGAGCGGAAACGCATGAACCGATATCGGTGACGGAGGCACGCCCACAAAGCAGAGCGTTCCCGTGGGCCTGAGCGCCTGCACGTAATTTCCCCAGTCCTGATCGGCGTTTACCGTGGCCAGAATAAAGTCCATGCTTCCGGCGGCGTCGCGCATTGATTTGGTTTCGCGGCTGTTGATGAAGTGGTGCGCTCCCAGAGCGCGCGCTTCTTTCTCTTTGTTCAGCGAGGTGGAGATGGCCGTGACATGCGCGCCAAACGCACGCGCAAACTGAATCGCGATATGGCCCAGTCCGCCAATGCCCACAACGCCCACGCGCGAAGAAGGATTCACGCCATGAATGCGCAGAGGATTGTAAACCGTAATGCCGCCGCACAGCAGCGGTGCGGCCTGTTCGCTGGGCAGCGCATCGGGAACCGGCACAACAAAGCGGGCATTGGCGC
>Ga0302320_10015563_pt1 | contig 15611 bp, 13 predicted proteins | sample Bog_T0_3_FD_202130 | JGI IMG/M metagenome (GOLD analysis project Ga0302320, IMG submission 202130) | Peat permafrost microbial communities from Stordalen Mire near Abisko, Sweden - Bog_T0_3 | ecosystem: Environmental > Terrestrial > Soil > Wetlands > Peat | place: Sweden: Abisko, Stordalen Mire... | reverse complement strand
CCGCCTTCTACCTTTCGGCGTTTGCCCCTGGCCGGACTCGGCCAGAAAGGTAGGCTCTTATGGCCGCGACCAATCCAGCCGCCAACTGGTTTTTGAAGGCCGGCAACCAAGTCAACGGGCCAATGTCCATCGCCGAGTTGCAACAAAAGTCCGCAGCCGGGCTGATCGCGCCGGAGACACTGATTCGTAGGGGGGCTAACGGCCAATGGGTGCTCGCCGAAAAGATACAGGGGCTTTTTCAGTCGCCGCCCACAACGGCCACCGTTCCGCCGGTGCCTCCGCCGATGCCTTCAAGCGGTCCGGCAGGCGATTCTGGGAACCGAAGGCGGATGAGGCGTTGGCTTCTGGCTGGGGTTCTCGCCGCAGGTGGTGTCGCGACGGCGGTTTTGCTGGCCGTGTTGCTGGTACATCACGGCAAGAACAAGACGCCCGATCATACCGCGAACGCTGACATTGCGGCACCGACACCAACATCACCGCGCGTGGCAACGGCCAACAACGGCAACGTTTCCGACAAACCGACGCCCGCGGAATCGAAACCTGCACCGGTAGCCGATGGTACCGATGCCTTGGATTTACCGGACCTTGTTGAGAAGGTCGCGCCGTCAGTCGTGCAATTGAACGTGAGTGGCCCTACGGGATCGTTCACCGGGAGCGGATTCGTTATCGACAAACAAGGTAGCATCATAACCAATTACCACGTAATTGAGGATGCGACCAAAGGAACTGTTGTCTTTTCCGACAAGACGAGCGCGCCGATTACCGGCTACGTTGGCGCATGGCCGGAAAAAGACATCGCAGTCTTACGCGTTGATTGCGCGCCCGACAAGTTGCATCCGCTTGAGCTTGCAACGTCGCCGCCCCGGCAAGGCGAGCGGGTGGCCGCCTTCGGAAGTCCGCTTGGGCTGTCAAAATCAGTGTCGGAGGGAATTATCAGCGCGGTTCGTCAGAGCAAAGAGCTTCGGACCGTCGTTCCGCCGGAATTCAACTCGCTGTTGATCCAAACGACGGCACCCATTTCACACGGAAACAGCGGCGGTCCGCTGGTGAATATGAAGGGCATGGTCGTCGGCGTCAATACTCTGGGGTTGAGTTCCATCGGCGGGGAAAACTTGAACTTTGCCGTTTCATCGGCGGACGTTCAGCCAGTTCTCTGGGGAAAAAGTAAGGACCTCTTGCCACTACCGGTAGGCGGCACGGGTCCATCGACGGCCGGTGAAGTGCGCCGGCTTCTCGATCGAGCTTGCGCCCACATTGCCGCGGGGGAGTTTTACGAAGCAATTGCGGACTGCACCGAGGCCATTCGGCTTGATCCGAAGTGCGTCAAGGCGTATTACAACCGGGGCTGCGCCTACTGGCAGAAGGGTGACCACGACAAGGCCATCGCCGACTATTCCGATGCCATCCGCCTGGACCCGAACTCGGTCCAAGCGTATTACAACCGGGGGTGGGCCTACGGGCAACAACGCAAATACGACACAGCCATCGCCGACTTCACCGAGGCTATACGCTTGGACCCCAAAGACACAAGGGCGTATGTCAATCGAGCCTATGCCTACCAGAGCAAGGGCGACTACGACATGGCCATTACCGACTGCACGGAGGCTATTCGGCTCGACCCGAAGAATTCTGGGGCGTATTACTACCGGGGCTGGGCCTACGGGCATAAGGGTGACTACGACAAGGCCATTGCGGACCTCAACGAGGCCATCGGACTTGAGCCCGAAAACGCATTGGCGTATAAATGCCGGGGATTTGCCTATGAACGCAAGCACGACTACGACAAGGCCATTGCCGACTATAGCGAGGCCATCCGGCTTGACCCCAAGAACGCAGGGGCGGATGAAACGGCTAGAAGGGCGAAGAAAGCGCAAAACGAGAGGGCCAGAGTCGCAGCGGCTTGGGGAGAGCTAACGCTCGGAATGGGTCCCGCCGGGGTAGAAATGCTCTTGGGGCGCGCGAATGATGTTCAGACCTTTGGGTTCGGTCTAATGACCTGGAAATATCGTTACCCGGATCAAATTTCTCGCTACGAAGGAACAGTCGATTTCACTAACGGCGGCGTCTCCGGGTGGCGGGAACCGTTGAAGTGGGGAGATGACGACTGACTTGTTGCAACTTGAGTCCGGCGCGTCAACACGGAAAGTATTTCTATGAAAGCGTCAGCGTCGGCCCCGATCGACAAACCTCTCGGTGCGGTCAGAAAGGTGATAAAGACGGCAAAGAGTCTAGTTGCTCGTCGGGCTGAGTGTGGCAGCGAATACGAGGCATCCCAGAACGAACAGAAGGCGCTCCAGGAGGCATACGACGACTTCCAGGAACATCGTAGCATCATGGCGGCCGTCGCGGACGATCTGAAGGTTCTCGATTACAAGGATGCTGAGTTCGAGTTCCAGGATTTCGACGGGGCACCAATCCGCCGTCATGCGGTGGGAATACGAGACTGCTACTTTTCGTGGGCAGGTCCAAAAGGAAGGCGAACTTTTTGGTCGCAACTCTTGATGGGGCATGAATGGGTCCTGGATGCCTTTCCTGTCCTGGAAAAGGCCCTGGAAAAGGCCCGGAAGTGGCTGAAGACGCGGAAGGAACCCGCGCAGAAGGGGGCCAAGCGGCCGGCAATTTCCCTGATACCAAAGGACGAAGCAATACTGCGGGCTCTTGCTAAAGATGCCCCGACAACGATGACGCAAGAGGCATTGGCCGACGTGACGCAATTAAGTGTTCGCACAGTTGGCACCCGTTTGACAGCCCTGCGAAAGTCTAAGCTGGTTTGGCGTCCACAAGGGGATAAGAAGGGCGAAACAATCACCGATGCGGGATTAGAGATTCTTGTTGCGCTAGGCAAGTAGTTTGCAGGATGTTTGCCTCTTCTTTTCCTGTTAATGCTTTTGGTATCTGCGGATACTAAAAGCACCATGCTCACACAAAGCAAACTTCTGCCCATCGGACCAACGGCCCGAAGATTCCGCGTGCCCGTGCGATGGCTTCGCGCTGAAGCCGAAGCCGGGCGAATTCCGCACGTCAAAGCCGAGCGGGTTTTATTGTTCGACCCCGAGGCCGTGGAACGGGTTCTTCTTGAACGCGCCCAATCGGCGGCCGTAGCTGGGGAGGGCAAGCCGTGAAGACAGCCCCCCACAAGCCCGTCAAGCGTGCGCCTGCGGTCGTTAGGGCAGGTGAGGTCTATTCCCTTGCCGAGTTGCGGCGGCGGCTGCAATGGCAAGAACACGCGGTTAGACAGGCCCGAGTGAAGGGCTTGCGGCTGGTTGTCTTTGGGCGGCAAAAGTACGCGCTTGGTTCCGACGTGCTGAAGTTCTTTGAACGCCTGGCCGAGAAGCAACAGGCCGGCGACGGAGGGCGCGGCGAATGACAATCGACCTGCCCGTATGGGCGCGTGATATTCTGTCTTCGCCGCCCCGCCGTGGTGAAGGGTTGAACCCGTGGCTTATGCGGGCGTCCGTTGCGCTGCGCCGTAGCGGGCGCAGCGAAGCGGAAACGATTGAAGAGCTGCGCTGTCTCACCGCGGGCGAGCCGGTCAAGCCGGGCGAGATTGAACGGGCGGCGCGCCGGTCCGCGGAGTACGTCAACAATGACGGCGCGGCATATCGCCCGCCCGCGCCGAAGTGGCCGGCGGTCGATAAAGCGGCACGGGCGGCCGTGATTGCGGAGCATGACGGCGGGGCCGTCGAATTGTGGGAACGGTCCCCGGCCCGGTTCGATGATGATTCTTCGCATACTGAGGAAATTGTTGACCGCTTGTTCCCCGGCAACCCGTTGATATGCGTTGCCGATGGTCCAGAATCGGCCGTCACGGGTCCCCGTGAATCTTTCCGCGGGCGACTTGGCGGCAAGGGGCTGATTGTACCCTCACCAATGACGAAGCTGACCGGTATCAACCAAGACGGTGAAGAGGCGGTCCGTTGTCTCGACAATACCGGCCCGCGGCGGTTTCTGATTGTGGAGCAAGACAGCGGCACGCAAGACGAACAAGCGGCCGTGATTTTTCACCTGGCGAATCAGGCCCCGTTGTTACTGGTTGTTCACAGCGGCGGCAAGTCTCTTCATTCGTGGTTTGCTTGCGGCAGTCAACCGGAAAGCGTTTTGCGGCGATTCTTCAATCATGCCGTAAGTCTTGGCGCTGACCATGCGCTTTGGACGCGATGCCAGCTATGCAGAATGCCGGACGGCACGCGGCGAAAAGATGGAAAGACGGTACGGCAAGCCGTTCTCTATTGGAACCCCGGCAATACGGAGCCCGCGGCATGATTGGAATTGACCATTGGAATGTATCGGACGAATCAAACGACCACCAGGGCAACGGGGAGGCCCACCAGGGCGGCGACACATTGAAGCCTATCGAGTTCCGGCGAATCACTTGCGCCGAGTTGGACGCGGCGACGTATGACCTTGAATACCTCATCGACGGCGCGTTAGTGGCTGGTCAACCGTGCATCCTGGCCGGCGGCAAAAAGTGCTTGAAAACTTCGCTACTCATCGACCTTGGAATTTCACTTGCAACAGGCGGTTATTTCCTTGGACGGTTGAAAGTCAACCGGGCTTGCCGTGTCGGCATTATGACCGGCGAATCCGGGCTTGCCACAATTCAGGAAACGGCGCGACGAGTTGCAGCGGCGGCCGGCTATCGTCTTGGCGATATCGACGGGCTCGTCTTCTCTGAAGACCTACCGCAATTCGGAAGCGTTGCCCACCAAGAGGCGCTAAGGCGGTTCATCATGCGCGATGGATTGGAAGTAATCCCCGTTGACCCGGCGTTTATGTGTATGCCCGATGTTGACCATGCGAACCTATTTGAAGTCGGGATGAGGTTGCGGGGCGTTTCGCAAGTATGCCAAGAGGCCGGCGCGTTGCTGTTGCTTGCCCACCATACCCGCAAGACAAAGACGGATCCATTTTGCCCGCCGGAGTTGGAAGACATTTCATGGGCGGGCTTCCAAGAGTTTGCCCGGCAATGGTTGCTTGTTGGCCGGCGGGAGTTGTATCAACCGGGCACGGGTGAACATCGTTTGTGGCTGTCTGCGGGCGGGAGTGCGGGGCATAGCGACTTGTGGGCGGTCGATATCTCGGAGGGCACACGCAAGACGCCCGGTGGTCGATTCTGGCAAGTAAACGTCATGCGGTCGGATGAGGCCCGGCAACAGGTGGAAGACCGGCGGGAGGCCGGCAAGGAAACATCTCGCCAAGAGCGGCTAGGACGCGATAAGCGGACCGTATGCAACACCCTGGCAAAGTTCCCCAAGGGGGAAAGCAAGACCGTCATACGCGATGCGACGGGGCTTCATAGTACGCGATTCAATGCGGCGCTTGGCGAGCTACTCGCCAACGGTACGGCGGTCCCATGCGAGATTGTGAAAGGGCGGCGCAAAACACCCATTGAAGGATACATGCTGAAGGAATCAAGCCCGGATGGTGAATAGTCGGGATAGTCGGGACAACGTACACGGGATGCCCGCCCCGACTGTTGAATAGTAGTAGTCGGGATTTCCCCTTAAAGGGAATCCCGATCACTACTACTACTCGGCCGAAAGCCGGGACAGCGGGAGTTATCCCGAGTATTGCAAGGATAATCGAACCATGAACCGCAAGCATTTGGAACGCGAAGCCGTAGCAGCGTGTGACGACGGCGGCATATTGCCTATGGTCCCCGGCGCTCGAGGTGGCACGATGAAAGGCATAGACCGACAACCCAGCAGCGACACCGGCAAGCCCACCTTTGCCTTGACCCTTGAGGCGTTGCCAAGCTGGGACAAGGCCCCCGCAATCAACCGGCTGCGGCGGTTCCTGAAAATGGCCCTGCGGTCCTATGGGTTGAAGTGTACAGAAGCCCGCGAGATTACCCCAGCCCTGCCCGATGCCGCCGGACGGATGCGGACACCACCAGCGGCAACGGAGAATGGACGATGAACGAACGGCCTGAACGACTGGCCTTCCAAGCAAAGGTCGAAGCTATCCGCGCGAGGCTCGACGCGATCAACGCAAAACTAAACGCGGTCGAGGCGAAACGGAACGCGGCAAGGCAGGTTTGGCAACAGGCCCGAGCAGACTTCCTGGCGGAGATGGCGGCCGTTCGAGCCGAGCGGGAAGTCATCCAAGCCGAGGCCCAGGCGCTTGGCGAAGAATGGGAGCGCCTTCCACCCAAGCCCCTGGACGTGGCCGACCGTTGACGCGGCGGCGACACGCGGGAACGGAAGGGCCGAATTGTGTCCGGCTGATAGTCGTTCAGTCTGAAAAGGCAGAAAGACCCGCGAAAACAGGCCCCACGCGAAAAACTGTTGACAAACCTGTTGACTATTTGGAAAAAAAGACGATACTTACCCTTGTGCGGTCGAAGCATCATCGGCCGACAAGGGCTTAACACCCTTTTGTGAGAATCTCGATGGTTTCCAACAAACAGGCCTCGGGCCGTGGTATCCGTGCGCGTAACCAAGCGGCGATCCGCGTAGGCGGGGAGCAAGAACGCGCGGCAGTCTCACAACTGCTGTTAACCGGGTATCACGGCCCGTGGTCTTTCTTGGAAAGGGTTTCCTATGTCTGAGGAAATTCGAGTTACCGTTGTTTCGTTTGGCGGCAACAGGCCGCTGGCGCTACGTTGGGTTGACCCAGCAACCGGGCGGCCAAAGTTCAAGAGCGCTCGCACCCGGAAGAAGAAAGAGGCCGAGCGGGCGGCGGCGGCCCTGGAACATGACTTGCGAGACGGCAAGCTGGCGACGAATGCCCGGATGGGCTGGCAAGACTTCGTCGTCAAGTTCACCGAGCAAGTCTTGCCCGGACGCGCCCCGAAAACCCGGCTGGTGTATGAGACCGTCTTCAACGCGATCGACCGGCTGGTGAAGCCCGATCGGCTTGGAAGCCTGAACGCAACCCGGCTTGACGAGTTTGCGGCCCTGCTGCGGAAAGAGGGCAAGGCAGAGGCGACAATCAAGACCTACTGCGCACACTTGCGGGGCTGTCTTGGTTGGGCGGCCAAACTGAAATGGATTCGCACCATCCCCGAGTTCCCCGAGGTCCTGCGGGCACCGAAGGGCGATGGGGAGATGAAAGGGCGGCCCGTCACCGGGGAAGAGTTGTGGAAGCTGCTCAAGGCCACCAGAAAGGTCGTAGGCCCTGCCGCGGCGAAACACTACCGCCGGTTGCTCGTCGGGCTTTGGTGGTCAGGCTTGCGACTTGGCGAGGCCCTGGCCCTGCGGTGGGATGGAATGTCGGCCGGGCTCGTCGTCGATATGACAGGCCGGCGGCCGATGTTGCGGATTGACGCGGCGGCCGAGAAAGGGAACCGGAACCGGCTGTTGCCCCTGGCCCCCGAGTTCTGCCGACTGCTTACGCGTGTTCCTGCCGACAAGCGGCGGGGCAAGGTGTTCTCCGTGTGCCACCCCAAGACAGGGCGGCCCCTGCTCGTTGTCGAGGCGTCCGCGATCCTTTCCGCGATCGGCAAGAAGGCCGGCGTCAAGGTCCGTACCAAGGTCAAGAGCAAGGTTGACAAGACGACCGGGGAGCGGAAGCCCGTGGAACTGGTCAAGTTTGCCAGCGCTCACGACCTGCGGCGGTCCTTTGGCGAGCGGTGGGCCGAGCGGGTATTGCCGAAGGTTCTCATGGAACTGATGCGGCATGAAAGCATCGGTACCACCATGCGGTTCTACGTCGGCCAGAATGCCCAGCGGACGGCCGACGCGGCTTGGGCGGCCTACGAGTTGGCCCAGGCCCGTCAACAGGCCAGCGGGAAGCCCGGCCCTGTCAACACTTTTGTCAACAGTCAGGCCCTGGAGGTCCCCGCGGCCGAGTCCGAAAACGACACAAGCCCTTGTGAGACAAGGGCTTGTGGAAACTGGGGAATAGGGATTTGAACCCCAACTAACTGATCCAGAGTCAGTCGTGCTACCGTTACACCATTCCCCAAAAACTTGGCCAACTGCCACAAAAATATCACCATACACCAGACTGGGGGGTCGGCGAAAATGTCCTGGCCATCGGCCGCCGAACTTCTCCAATCGCGAAACCTTATCTTCATGTTAAGGTACGGCTTACATCGCACCGCGTCAAGAGGACCCGCCCCACCGTTGACTACTTAGGGCCATAGACCCTAGAATCAGGGCAGCCTGCCAAACTATACGCAAGGAAACGCACCCCCATGCCCGAGCTGCGCACGATCGAAGGCCCGCACCCCGGCGGAGTGTTCAACCTCGAACAGGACTCGGCCATCCTGGGCCGGCATCCCGATTGCGACATCGTGTTGGACTCCGGCGCCGTGAGCCGCCAGCACGCCCGCATCCTGCGGATCGATAATGCCTTCTTCATCGAAGACATGCAGAGCCGCAACGGCACCTATATCAACGGCCACCAGATCCGCGACCGCTATCGCCTCAACGACCAGGACCGCATCACGCTCTGCGACGTGGTGCTGCTCTTCCAGGACGACCGCAAGCCGCTCCCCAGCGACTCCTGCACCACCCCAGTCGCCCTGAACTCGGCCCTGATCGTCGACGACGAGCCGACCGCCAACTCGACCGTCATGCAGCGGGTGGACATTTCCTCCGGCTCGTCCAGCCTGCGGCCGGAAATCAATCCCCAGGCCAAGCTCAAGGCATTCATGGAAATCAGCATGAACCTGGGCCGCGCCTTGGCCGTCAACGACGTCCTGCCCAAGGTGCTCGACAGCCTGCTGACGATCTTCCCCCAGGGCGACCGCGGCGTCATCGTGCTCCGCGATGCGGCCTCGGGCAAGCTGGTTCCGCGGGCACTGAAGCACCGCCGCCCGGAACTGGTCGATACCGTGCGCATCAGCCGCACGATCGTGCAGAGTGTGATGTCGAGCAAGGCGGCCATCCTCTCGGCCGACACCTCCTCGGACCTCCGCTTCAATGCCTCCGAAAGCATCGTCGATTTCCAGATCCGCTCCATCATGTGCGCCCCGCTGGTCAACAGCCAGAGCGAAGTCTCGGGCGTGATCCAGATCGACACGTCCGACCAGCGGAACCGTTTCGACCGCGACGACCTGGAGGTGCTGGCGAGCGTCGCCTGCCAGGCGGCCATCGCCGTGGAGAATGCGGAACTGCACGAAACGGCCGTGCGCGACCAGCGGCGGAGCCGCGAACTGGAACTGGCCCACACCGTGCTGCGGGGCTTCCTGCCGCAATCGCCGCCGCGGATCGAGGGCTACGAATTCTTCGATTTCTACGAGCCGGCCAACGAACTGGGCGGCGATTATTACGACTACATCCCCCTGCCCGGCCGGCGCCTGGCCTTGGTCGTGGCGGACGTCTGCGGCAAGGGCATTCCGGCCTCGCTGCTCATGGCGCGGTTTTCGGGCGACGTGCGTTACTGCCTGGCCAGCGAGCCGACGCCCGCCGACGCGGTGGCCCAGTTGAACCGCATCTTCATTTCCAACGGCTGGGAAGACCGCTTCGTGACCATGTTGCTGGCGGTGCTCGACCCCCAGCGCCACGAGTTGACGCTCGTCGACGCCGGACATCCGCCCGCCTATCTTTGCCAGCAGGGCAAGGTGCTCCAGGTGATTGACGAAGCAGACTCCCGGCTGCCCTTGGGCGTGACGGACGACGCGACGTATTCCCAGGTCCGCTATTCCTTGTCGCCGGCCGACTGCCTGGCCATGTACACCGACGGCATCTCCGAGGCCATGAACGAGCGGAACGAGCTTTACGGTTTCCCACGGCTGCAAAAGCAGTTGGGCGTTGCGGCCTCCGGCGCCGAGGCCCGCGGCCGAAACGTCCTCCGCAGCGTCAAGGAGTTCGTCGGTAAACGCGCGCAGAGCGACGACATGTGCCTGGTTTGTCTGGGAAGAGTGAAGTAGCAGGCTTTGGAGTGCGGTGGCTTGCCACCGCTTTTCCCTGCGGTTGGTGGCTGGTTTGATCCTCGTCCCGACGCTAAGAATCTATCTCAGAACTCAAAGAGAACCACGAAAGACACAAAGCACACGAAAAAAAGCAGTTGTATTTCGTTCTCTTTCGTGTCATTCGTCGGGGTACCCGGTACTCCGGGTCGCGTGGTTCTTCAAGAGTGTTTTGAGATAGTTTCTAACAACGTCCGGATGCTAACAGCTATGATATCAACGACGCGACTACGCAATAGCCCGACGCTAACAGCGTCCGGATCATCGGAAATAGTCTCTACTTGTCCGCCGGAACTAGGCAGACGCGGAAGCCCAGATAGATGCGGCGGACCCCGGCCCCGTCGGACTCGCGGACCAAAGACCGGCAGAACTCCGCCGGGTACTTCCAGCTACCGCCGCGATATACGCGGAGCGAGCCCTTTGCAGGCCCCGTCGGATCGTCCGTTGGTGACTTCGCATAGTAACGATGATCATACCAATCCTGACACCACTGCGAAGCGTTCCCGTGCATGTCGAACAGGCCCCATGCGTTCGGTCGCTTCTGCCCCACCGCATGCGTCTTCCCGAGAGAGTTCATATCGAACCATGCGTGGTCGCCCAGGTCGCTCACATCGTCGCCGAAGCTAAAGAGGGTTCGCGTGCCTGCACGGCAGGCATACTCCCACTCCGCCTCCGTGGGCAAACGGTAATGCCTACCTTCCTTCCTGCTGAGCCACTCGCAGAACGCCTTGGCATCGTCCCACATCACATTGACCACCGGGCAATCGTCGGTCTGCTGGAAGCCGACATTCTGCCACCACGTCTTGTCAACATCATGTTTGCTCTCCTCGACAAACTTGCGGTACTGCCCTACCGTAACCAGGTGCATGCCCAGCCAAAACGGCTTCGTGATCCGCACACGGGGCGGCAGAGTCCCGCCGTAGAAGGGAACATTGTCCGGCTCCAGCGAACTCATCAAGAAAGTCCCGCTGCGGATCAGTATCATCGTCATGCCTATCGAGTTGACGTACCACTGGGCGCCAGTCTGCGGTTGCGTCGCGGGCAAGGCAAGCTTCCACTGCCCCAACGCGAATCCGGCGGCGCTGTGCGTAGCCGCATCCGGCTTGCTTCGATACCAGTCTTGTAGGGCCAGTCCGAACGCCTTTTTCTCCTCCGCGCCGAGACCGTCGGGCGATACACCGTCCATCGCACAACATACTCCGGATCGAATTGTGGAGTAATCGGCGGCTTCCAGCGTGGGCAGGAGGTCCGCAAGGTCGCCGTGCCAGGCTGCGAAGGTCTTAATGAACACGGTGCGCTGAACCGGATCGGGCCTTTGCTCGACCTGGAGCATGTCGCGAGCCAAGGCCGCCTCGCCCAGGTGCAGAGCGACAATGGCGAACCGCGCCTTCTGAGGCCAGTCTTTGTTCTTTGCGGCCTTCTCCGCGTGCTGGCGAAGACCCTGCAGGGCGGCTTCCATGTCCGGGCGCAACGCGGCGATGAAGTTCCGGCGCTCGTCGGCCTTCGCGGAAGCGACGCTCTCGACCAGGAAGTCCCGTTCCACTCGGCCCAGCGCGGCCATCGCGAAGGCCGCGTGGAGTTGTTGCGCGGGCGGCAACTGGCCGCCGTCATACTGCCGCTCCAGAATCGGAAGTGCGAGTTCCCCGAGCGGCACCAGGTTCTGGATCGCATTGGGAACTGAATCCCCGGGTGCGGCCAGCACGGCGTCGACCAACGATTCGGCTGCTTGCAGCGCCTTTTCGTCAGCCCGCTTCTTCTGCGCTTTTTCAGAGACAGCAAACATCGATGAAACGATGATGCCAGCAACCAGCGTCAACGCTACCGCACCAATCAGTCCCGCCACTACCGGCTGCCGCTTGCACCAGCGCCAGAACCGCTCGGGCCGGCTCACGGGCCGGGCTTGGATCGGCTCGCCAGCCAGGAACCGCTTCAACTCGTCGGCCAGTTCAGTCGCGGTCGCGTACCTCCGCGCGGGCGATTTCTCCAAACACTTGGCGCAGATCGTCTCCAAATCCCGCGGCAACTTGGGGTTCAACTGCCGCAGCGCAAGCGGCTCCTGCTCGCGGACCTGCAGCAGCGTGTCCAGCGGATTGTCGGCCTGAAACGGCGGACGGCCTGCCAGCAGGGCGTAAAGCGTGGCCCCCAGCGAATAGACGTCCGATCGCTCGGATATCTCCCGCACTCGGCCGGCGGCCTGCTCCGGCGGCATGTAGGGGGGCGTCCCGAGTACCTGCCCACTGGCCGTCAGGTCGCTGTCACCCTGCACCCGCTTGGCCAGGCCGAAGTCGGTCACATGCGGCTGCCCCTGCCGATCGACGAGGATGTTCGAGGGCTTCAGGTCGCGATGGATCACGCCCCGGCCGTGCGCGTAGGCGATCGCCCGTGCCACTTGCTCAATCAGGCGGGCCGCCTCATGGGCCGGCAGCGGATTGGTCTTCAGCCGCTCTGCCAGGCTTTCGCCCTCGACGTAGCGCATCGAGAAGTAGTGCTGGCCCTGGTGCTCGCCGATCTCGTAAATCTGCACGATATTGGGATGGTCGAGTCCGGCCGCCGCTTCCGCTTCGCTGTGGAATCGCAGCACGTCCTCCTCGCCGGCCAGTTGCCCGGCGAGGATCATCTTCACCGCCACGAGCCGCTTGAGGCTGGCCTGGTTGGCCTTGTAGACCACGCCCATGCCGCCCTTGCCAAGTCGATCCAGCAAGACGTAGTCGCCGAAGTATTGCACGCTTGCGCCCGGCGGCGGTGCGTCCGCGGCGGCCGGCCCGCGCGGAGAACCGGCGGCGGCCATGCCCGTGTCAACCGCCTGAAGTTGCTTCGCCAAGTCTGGATAACGTGATCCGAATGCGTCCAGGTATTCGGCGTGTGCCGGCCGATCGCCGTAGCGGCAGCGGGCGTAATATTCGGCGACGATCAAGTCACAGGGGAGTTGTTCGACCGGGCCGAGCAGTGGGTAGTGGGCGGCGTAGTCGGCTAGGCGCGGGCGCGGGGGAACTGCCCTCACCCCCTGCCCCTCTCCCGGAAGGAGAGGGGAGTATGGCGAGGCCGTTTGCTGCCGGGCAGCGGCGTCGGCCGTCTGCCAACGCCCTTCGAGGTCGATACTGACCAGATGCGTCAAGAGGTCAAGCCTCGCCGGGCCGCTGATCTCCAGCGATTCGGCCGGCAGGAAATCCTCGATCCGCGGCGGCTGGCCGGTCTGCCACGCGGCCTCGAATCGGGAACAAGCCTCGTCGATCAGCGCCCATTGCGATTCCGACCGCTGCCCGTCTTGATCCGTCGATTCACCGCCCATGCTTCGTCCCTCGCCTTTCCCTTATCAGAAGCCGGATTGCCTCACCTGCCGGGCGATGGAAAATCAACGCCTTTTCATTTCCCGCTGGACCAGTTGGCACAGCCGGGCGCGGTACTGCTCGTCCAGTTCCGCCGCCGCCGAGTCCGGGCGGGCCTTCAGGCGTGCTGCGATGTTCTCGTGCTGCTGGGAATCGGTCACGTCACACCTCCACGGGGCAAGAGCGCAGGGCGATTGGAGTGTCAGACTGCACCGGATTCTAGTTTGAGCGCCCGCGGAACGAAAGAGGGGGGCCAATCGCGCGTCCTGGCAAAGGAATGTGGTCTAATATACGCGCAATTGCCCGCATGCCATCCGCCGGGCACCGGGCCGGAAAGAGCAGCCGACCCATCAAGAAAAAAATTGGGGCCTCTGACGTGCCACATACCATAGTGGCAAATTGAACAGTAAGGGCAAGGTAACCGTCCAAATTAACAACGTCAGAGGCCCCACGGGCCAGTCTCAAATTTGACGACCGTTGGGATCGTCGGCCACTGATAGAGCACGCGGCGCGCCAATCTGGCAGAAATCATTATGGAAAATCAAACAAAACACATAAGTCGTTTCGTGATAAAGTGTTACGTACTGACAACTGCATTGAAACCGATTCCGACCAATTACGTGTCTCATTTCACTGCGCTGCAGCGTTTCGCTACAGCACTGTAGCAATCTGCTACAAGCAGAATCCGCCACCAATTTCGCTATATACTAAGGTCATGGAGGAATCAGCGGATTGGAAAACGCAAGTTCACGACTAACCGCCGAATTGCGGCAAGTGATTGTCGCAGTCAACCCGAAGGCGGGGGCAATCTCCGCCGACGATCGCGTTTCGCGCCTGGTCGATCTCCTGGAGGAACAGGGGATGGAAGTGGCCGTGCTCTCGGACCTGGAAGAAGTGGCCGCCCAGAGCAATCGCCTGTTTGCCGCCGGCCGACTGCGGACCCTGATCGGCGTCGGCGGCGACGGCACCGCGGCCGAGTTGGTCAATCGCACTGTGCCCGGCGTCCCGTTGACCGTCTTTCCCTCCGGCAATGAGAACCTGCTGGCGCGGCATTTCGGCATCGGACCGACGCCCGAAGAATGCGCCCAGATCGTTGTCGAGGGGGCCGTCGTGCAGTGCGACGCGGGCCGGGCCGACCATCGCGTCTTCCTGGTGATGTGCAGTTGCGGCTTCGACGCGGACGTGGTCCGCACGATGCACCTGCACCGTAAAGGACACGTCAACAGCGCGAGTTATATCAATCCGCTTATGGACACGTTGCGTCGCTACGATTATCCGGAACTTCGGATATACTGGAACGGTTGCGGCGGCGCCTCACCGGCCCCGACAGGACCGGCCACCGGAACGGCCGAACCGCAGGGCCAGTCCGACGGCGTTCGCTGGTTGTTCGCCTTCAACATGCCCTGCTATGGCGGCGGCTTGCAGATCGCACCGGAAGCGGACCCCGCGGACGGCCTGCTGGACGTGTGTACTTTCCGCCACGGCGGAATGTGGCACGGATTGTACTACACCGCGGCGGTGCTCACGGGCACGCACCAATGGCTGACCGATTTCGGCCGGCGGCGGACCGCTTGCGTCCGCGTGACCTCCGACGCCAAGGTGCCTTACCAGTTGGACGGCGATCCGGGCGGTTTTTTGCCCGTTGAGATCGCCGTCGTGCCCAAACGCCTGACGCTGGTGGTGCCGCAACGGAAGGAAATGCCTTGAACCCAATCAACATCGGACCCTACTGCTGCGGACGCGGCCAACGGCTGCTGGTCATCGCCGGCCCTTGCGTGATCGAAACCAGCGCATTGACGCTCTCGATCGCCGTGACGCTGAAGCAGATCGCCGACGAGCTTGCGCTGCCGCTGGTCTTCAAGGCCTCGTTCGACAAGGCCAACCGCACGAGCGTCAATTCCTATCGCGGCCCCGGCCTGAGCGAAGGGCTGGCCGTGCTGGCGGGCGTGAAACAAGCGACCGGGCTGCCGGTGACGACGGACATCCACCTGCCCGACCAGGCCGGTCCGGCGGCCGAGGTCTGCGATTTGCTGCAAATTCCCGCCTTCCTGGCCCGGCAGACCGATCTGCTGGTGGCCGCGGCCCGCACTGGCCGGCCGGTGCATGTGAAGAAGGGCCAGTTCCTCGCCCCCTGGGACATGAAACACGTCGTCGGCAAGTTGCAGTCCTGCGGCTGTCAGAATATCCTTTTGGGCGAGCGCGGCAGCTTCTTCGGTTATGGGCGGCTGGTGAACGACATGCGGAGCATCCCGCAGATGCAGGCCCTGGGCGTGCCGGTGATTTTCGACGCGACCCATAGCGTGCAGGAGCCGGGCGGGCTGGGCGAGGCAACCGGCGGCAACCGCGCGATGGTCGAGCCGTTGGCCCGCGCCGCCGTGGCCATCGGCGCCGACGGCCTGTTCTTCGAAACACATCCCGCGCCCGAC
>Ga0302320_10015562_pt1 | contig 15611 bp, 9 predicted proteins | sample Bog_T0_3_FD_202130 | JGI IMG/M metagenome (GOLD analysis project Ga0302320, IMG submission 202130) | Peat permafrost microbial communities from Stordalen Mire near Abisko, Sweden - Bog_T0_3 | ecosystem: Environmental > Terrestrial > Soil > Wetlands > Peat | place: Sweden: Abisko, Stordalen Mire... | reverse complement strand
CTCAGGCCATTTTCGTCTCCAGTATGGAAATACTGGGAATCTGGCGACTTGAACGATTTTAGTAACAGGTTTTAGTAACGGAATAGGTAAAGTCTTTAGAATCAATCGCTGGCGGAGAGAGGGGGATTCGAACCCCCGGTACAGCTTTTGACCGTACAACGGTTTAGCAAACCGCCGCCTTCAGCCACTCGGCCATCTCTCCGCGGTCTGATTCGGATTATACCGGAAGTTCACCTTCCCCCGCGCAATTGCTTAAAAGATGACTCCAACCACCCATCCTCTGCCCCAGGGCAATTTTTCCCTTTCTGGAATCGGCCAGGGTTGTTAAATTCGCATCTATGCCCCTGATCTTCAAACCTGCCCGGCGAAAGATGCGCTTTCTGCCGCTCATTGCAGCCACCTACTTTATGGTGTCCGGAGGCCCGTATGGCATCGAGGACATCCTGGGTGGGGCCGGGTTCGCCAAGGCAATTGTGATACTGCTCATTCTGCCTGTCCTCTGGTGTTTGCCAACCGCGCTCATGATCGGCGAACTTGCCAGCGCCATTCCAGCCGACGGCGGCTTCTATATATGGGTACGGCGGGCGCTCGGGCCTTTCTGGGGATATCAGGAGGGCTGGCTTTCGCTCTCAGCCAGCGTCTTTGACATGGCAATTTATCCTGCCATCTTCGTACTCTACCTGGGCAAATTCAGCCCAGCGCTCACTGACGGCTGGAGAGGCTACGGTTGGTCGCTCGCCGTGGTGGTGCTTTGTTGTTTGTGGAACCTGCGTGGAGCCCCCGCGGTGGGTGAGGGTTCGGTCTGGCTCTTTGTCCTTCTCTTGGCGCCATTTGTGGTATTTATCGTTCTCGGGCTATGGCACTGGTCCACGTTGCATCCGGCAGTGCAATGGAGCCAGCCCACCTCAGACGACGCACTCGCGACCGCGATCACTGTGGCCATGTGGAACTACATGGGCTGGGACAACGCCTCCACCGTTGCCCAGGAAGTGGAAAATCCGCAGCGCAATTACCCTCGTGCCATGATCGCAGCCACAGCTCTCGTGGCTTTCTCCTACATTGTGCCGATGGCATTCATGGCGCTCGCCGGTCTCTCCTCGGTCGGCTTTTCAACCGGCGACTGGGTCCATGCGGCAACATCGATTGGCGGACCTTTTCTGGGGTTCGCGGTGGTTGCCGGCGGCGCCATTACCGGAATCGGCATGTTCAACGCGCTGGTCATGAGTTACAGCCGACTCCCCATGGCCATGGCCGAGGAGGGCATGCTGCCATTGGTCGTAGCCAAGCGCAACAGCCGCGGCGTACCGTGGGTGAGCGTAGTCTTGTGCGGACTAGCCTGGGGCCTGGCTCTCAAGTTACCTTTTGAAAGGCTCATCTCCATCGACCTCATTCTTTATGGGTCGAGCCTCTTACTGGAATTTGTTGCCCTCGTGGTGCTTCGTATCCGCGAGCCGAAACTCGAGCGGCCCTTCAAAGCAGGCAATTTTGCCGTCGCCTGCCTGCTCGGAGCGGGACCTGCCGCGCTGATCGGCTATGCGCTCTATACCGCTCGAGACGAAAAGATTATCGGGACCACATCTGCCCTGCTATTCTCAATCGCCGTAGCACTGCTGGGGCCGGTGTTCTATTGGCTTACGGCCGCTCCTTTAGCTCGGCGGCGGCTGGCTGCCGCACCGGCAGACGGCGATTAGTATGTCGTTGACCAAGAGCCCCATGCGCTGATTTCTGCCCTCTGGGCTTTAGAACGTCGGCGCCGCTCATTGGGACCCAAAGTTAGACTCCAAAATAAACGCCTGGCCATCGATTCAATTTCACCTTTCCAGAATGTACAAAACGCAAAAAAGTTGACAATCGACCGTAATATTCGTTTTAAATTGATCACTCTCGTTTAGAGAGCCAATCTGGGCCGAAGCTCTTCATCCTCCCCTGAGCCGGTCGGCACTCGATAACCGTTTTTTGCCCTTTTAAAAGACAAACTGAACCTGATTTCCCTCATCTGCCAATCGACCGGAATGAACCAGCAGGTGAAGAAAAGAGATCTTTATGCAAAATGCAAACAGGAGTTTCGCGTTCATCCAAAGGTCGCTGCGCTCAACACTGGCGTATTGGCCGATCTTCATCGTCCTCGACATCGGCGCTTCGGCACCCACATCGGCACAGGAAGCTGTGCAAGCCATCGAAGGGACGGCGGCCGCGACAGCGCCGATCGTTCCCCAGCAGGTGCGCTATGCCGGCAAGCTCGCCACGCGCGCCGGAGACACGGTGGAAGCCATTTTCCGCATTTACGCTGCTTCCGAGGGCGGCGATCCACTATGGACAGAGACGCAGCGCGTAGCCATCGCCGAGGACGGCTCCTACTCCGTTTTGCTTGGCGGCGCCAGCGTCAGCGGACTTCCTCAGACGGTGTTTGCCGGCGGCGCGGCTCGCTGGTTGGGCGTGAGCGTTGAACGAGGTGCAGAACAGGAGCGCGTTCTGCTTTCCAGCGTTCCCTATGCCATGAAGTCGGCCGACGCAGAGTCTCTTTCCGGCCACGCAGCATCGGATTTTGTAACCCAGGCCCAACTAGCCCAGTTGAGTGCTCAGTCCTCGCAGTCCAGCGGCGCGGCGACCACGATTACGCCACTCACTTCCGGAACTGTCACCGGCTCAGGCACCGCGGGCACCGTTCCGCTATGGACTGGAACGCTCACGCAGGGCAATTCCGAGATCACACAAGTAGGCTCGGATATCGGAATCAACGAAGCTACTCCCGCCGCAACGCTTGACGTGGGTGGCACGTCGATGTTTCGTGGGACAGCAACACTGCCGGCAGAGGCCACGGCGACCACCTCCGCCGGATATCGCTCACAACTGTTGGATTTCAGCGACAGTGCATGGTCGACAACAACCAAGGCGCCCGTGACGCAGACCTGGAGACTTTATGTAACCGATTCAGGCAACAACAGCGCAAGTCCGACCAGCAGCTTCAATTTTCAGTTTCAGAATGGAGCAGGCGCGCCGACTCCGACCATTCTCTCCATCGGTCAAACTGGGGTAATCGCCTTCGCACCTACGCAGACTTTTCCCGGCACCATCACGAGTGTGACCGGAACGAGTCCGGTCACTGCGACAACCACATCGGGGGCCGTCAGCCTGGGCCTGAATACAAGTGCGCTGGAAACCACCCTCAACGTTCTATACCCGCAATTGGCGGTTGCCGACAATTTTTCAAAATCGGTTGAGGCACATCAAACCGCAGGCCCCGGCAGCGCCGCACTTGAAGGCGTTGGAACAAGCGGCTCGATAGGCGTTCTTGGAACGTCGGATACGGGGTATGGCGTGAAAGGAACCAGCACTTCCGGCTTCGGCGTGTATGCGAATGTAACTACTCCCGCAATCGGCTCGGCGGGTGTATTTGGCTTCACCGGCAGCTCTCACAGCACCACTTATGCCAGCGAGGCAGCGACTGCCAATGCCGGAGTTTGGGCAGACACCTCGAGTGCCGGCTCTGGAGCCCCAGTTGGTCTGTTCGCCACTGCGGATGACGCCTACGGGGTCGCTGTATATACCAATGGCGGGGATTTTTCGTCAGTCTTTGTAAACAATGACGGCGGCTCGGCCGGCGAGTTCAATTCCGCAATGGGCTACGGCATATCCGGAACAACTGATTCCGGAACTGGCGTGTATGGCACCACCACGGGCAGCGGAAGTGGCGTTGAGGGCTTTGCAAGTAACCTCGCAGAAGAAGAAGCAGGAGTGCTGGGCGTTGGCAATTCCGAAAGCGTTCTTTTCGGAACCGGCTATAGCATCTACGCCGGAGTATGGGGCGATACGGGAACCAGCAGCACGACCATTTCTCCGGTCCTTGCCGCCGGTGTTGTCGGCACTGCGGACGACGGCCATGCCGGCATCTTCTTGAACAACAGCAGCGGCTTCTCGACGCTGTATGCCTATAACTATGGCACCGACGGCACAACAGGCCTCTTCAAGACCCTCATGGCGAAAAGCGCGGATGGCACCTGCGGCATCGGCAGCGGCGGCAGCCTGAGCTGCACCGGCCAGATCAAGTCCCTGGTCAGTGCCGGAGGCGGCGAGCGCAAGGTAGAAACCTACGCGGTGCAGTCACCCGAGAACTGGATGGAAGACTTCGGATCCGGCCAGTTGGAGAAAGGCGTCGCAGTTGTCACGGTAGATCCAGCCTTTGCGGAAACCGTCACCGGTGACGCCAACTACCACGTGTTTCTCACTCCAAGAGGTGACTCGAAAGGTCTCTACGTAATCAACGCGACCCCCACTACCTTCGAGGTCCGCGAGTCCGGCGGCGGAACCTCATCGCTCGCCTTCGACTACCGAATCGTTGCCAAGCGTCGCGGCTTTGAAGCCCAGCGCCTCGTCGACGTTACCGAGCGCTTCAACGCCGAGCAAAAAGCTGCGAACTTGACCAGGAGTTCCGTCCCCCACCACAAGCCGGCCCCGTTGGCCAAGTCTCCCTTGCTTGCGAAAGTGAACTCCCACCCGCGTGTCGCTGTCCCGAACGTGCATTCTTCGCCAACCAGCCAGCCGACAGCCACGCACCCATAGATAACTCAACGGCCAAAAAAGAGCCGCGGACCAGTTACCGCGGCTCTTCCCTTTTTCGCCTCAAATAAGCGACAACGACGACTCCTACTTCGTCGCCGCCTTCTTCGCCTTGGCATCGTCGAACTGCTTCGTAGCCTTTACCACCTGGTCACGTGCGTAAGCGGCGTCGTGCCAACCCTTGATTTCCACCCGCTTGCCCTCAAGATCCTTGTATATCGAGAAAAAGTGCGTAATTTCCTTAAGCATGTGAGGGTAAATATCGGTATAGTTCCACACGTTGGTATAGCGAGGATTGTTCTTTCCCACCGCGAGCACTTTTTCGTCCAGTACCCCTTGATCCAGCATTTCCAGAAGCCCAATCGGTCTCACTTCCTGCACACAGCCGGAAAAACTCGGTCCCGGCACCAGCACCAGTACGTCCAGCGGGTCACCGTCATCGCTCAACGTCGAAGGTATAAAGCCGTAATCGCCAGGGTAGTGCACCGGCGAATGCAGGTTGCGATCCAGCTTGAAAACGTGTAGCTCTTTGTCATATTCGAACTTGTTAGTGCCGTCCTTGGGGATTTCGATAACTGTTCGAAATACCTCGGGGGATCGGTCGCCAATCGGCAGTTCCAGATAATTAACCATCTCTTTTATTTCTCCTTAAGGTTGGAAAGGGAGGTGTCTCAGCGCGGAAAGGCCTGCCGAAACGTCGAAAGTGTCCGGAATAAGTACCGGTCATACTATAATCACGGATAATGACGGCGCATGTCTATGTCACGCTGAAGACATCGGTCCTCGATCCACAGGGCCAAACCATCCAGAACGCCCTCCGCAAAATCGGCTTTGCCGAGGTCACGGCCGTGCGCCAGGGCAAGTATTTCGCCCTTTCGCTGGCTGACGGCCTCTCCACCGAAGCCGCCCGCACCCTGGTCGAGCGCATCGCCCGTGAGGTCCTTACCAACCCCGTAATCGAAGACTTCACATACCGCATAGAGGAATAGAGCAGTCGCTCAATACTGTTCCGATTGCGCTTGCACAGCCCGGCCACTCTAGCCAGGGAGTTGCCTTCGACGCGCCGATCTTCAAGCTGAATCTCCCGTTTTCAGCCCTACCACGGCTCAAGGATGGCAAAGTGATCCGCGTGGGCTACGAAGATGCGCCGGAAACGGCTGGTCGCCATCAGCCCATCAATCTCCGCCCCCTGCGGATTCATGTCCGAGCCCGTGGGCGTTAACAAAGGTACTTTGTCCATTTCAAGCGGGCCGATCTTCACATCCTGAGGAGGCAACGCCGCAAACTTCCTTTGCACTCCATCACCGCCGGCCCCATGTAGGGATGCACCTTGGAATGATCCCAACGCCATGAATTGAGAGGCGTCGTACAGGATGACGGCGTTGGAGCCTGAGTCGAGCTTCAGGCGCACCGGCCGCCCGGCATGCGATATCCGAGCCGCGACAATCAGCGACCTGGGTAGCCGGGAACGGCCGCCCGCCTGGGCAGGCTCCAAAAGCTCGACATGCGGCCCCCTGACGTTTCCGCGCATGATGCCGGTGTCGTCAAGGCAGAGCATGGCGTGCGCGTTGTCGATCAGCATGTCGAAGTGGGCAAGAAAATCCTCGCCTACAATGCCACGCACCTGGAGATCGATGGAGGGGAGACGTTCGAGATCATCCACAAACACATCCAGGTTGGGGACGGCATGGGAACCGGCCTCCATGCGATCCAGGGTGGTCAGAGATGCTGACACGTGAAATCCGGAGCCTGCCACATCGGCCGCACCCTGATTGGGAAGATGGAGCTCAGAAGCAAGGGAAGAATCGAGGATGGTGAACTGTGTCCCGGTATCCAAAAGGAACTTGTAGGGACCGGAGTGGTTGATGGATACATCCATGATAAACAGATGGCCGTTTACCGGAGATAGAGGTAAACTTGCCACATTCCCGGGGCAATGCGTTTCTGCTGAGAGGGTAGAGACCATGGTTGCTGCAAGAACAACGGAAGCGAATCCCTTGAAATTTGTCATCGCGAGAGCTCCTCAGCCGGTTTGGCTGAAGGCACTCTGGGCGCATGGCTCTACATGGTCTTGAGGTACTCCTGATCAGTTTGTGGACCCGATTGATCTATTTCTGAAGCCGCATGATGGAGTTATGATGGCCGGCAAGTCCTTTGTTTTCAGATTTGGCGACGTCCAGGTTCGGGAGCGGGAGTTTTCGATCGTCAAAGCTGGCGAGGTATTGCCGATCGAGCCGAAGGCGTTTCGCGTGCTCCTGATCCTGCTGCGCAACCCGCAAAAGCTGATCTCCAAGGAAGAACTGCTGAGTGCGGTGTGGGGCGATACGGCGGTTTCGGAGAATTCGCTGGCGCGCAGCATTGCTCTGCTGCGACGGCTGCTGGGGGATGAGACTCGCCACCCGCGTTACATCGAAACAGTGGCGACGGTCGGATATCGTTGGATATGCAAAGTAGAGGTTGCCGAGGATATTGCAGGCAATCTGGAAGGTACCGATCGCGATGTGGGTCCGACGCCGCCGGTCGTCGAGGTAGCTGACCAAGGTGCGAGGAGTGGAGGCCAGACGGATGGGACGCGAAACAGGCTCCGGAGCCGGCTGCTAGTGGGTGTCCCAATTCTCGTCGTTGGAGCGGTAACAGCAGTCTGGCTTCTGCTTCCCGCGCTTCCACATCCCACAGTCACCGGAACGACTCAACTCACGCAGGACGGCGTGGCGAAATCGAACCCCTGGGTGACGATGCCGATGTTTACCGAGGGTTCGAGGGTCTACTTCCAGGAGGTAATCCCCACATCTTACTGGCCAGTGATGCAGGTTTCGACCGAAGGAGGTGAGCCTGCCTCAATAGATAACTCTTTGCCGTACTCCTGGCTGGCGGGCATCTCGCCGAACGGGCATGAGCTGCTTCTACGCGCGGGCACTAAAGATGACGACAGCTACGCGCTCTGGCGGCTACCGCTGGTCGGCCTGCAGCCACACCGGATTGGCAACCTTACTGCCGAGTTCTGGGCAGCGGCCTGGTCGCGAGACGGCAGTGTGATTTACTACGGTTTGAATTCAGGCATATTCGCTGCCGACGCCGATGGAAGCCACCCTCGAAAGCTTTTGACCACAGCCGGTGTTCCCATATGGCTTCGCGTGTCGCCGGATGGGAGTCTGCTTCGTTTCAGCGTATCGGACGCGCAGGGTTCCAAATTCTCCTTGTGGGAAGCGCACAGCGACGGCAGCGGGCTGAGGCAACTTCTTCCCGGATTCGACAATTCAGCGAAGGTGTGCTGCGGGAACTGGACCGCGGACGGGAAGTACTTTGTCTTCCAGTCCACGAGCGGGAAAATCTCATCTGTGTGGGCGATGCGGGAAACGGGGGACCGGTGGCGCAAGGTCAGCCGCGTCCCTGTCCAACTGACCAGCGGTGAAATGAATGCCGAGTCTCCCCTGCCCAGCAAGGATGGGAAAAAGATATTTTTTATCGGCACGAAGCGTCGCGGAGAGGTGATGCGGTACGACCTCAAAGCCCATTCCTTAGCGCCATACCTGCCCGGCTTTTCGGCCGAGGGGCTCAGTTTCACGAAGGATGGGAAGCGCATGGCCTACGTTTCTTATCCGCAGGGGATTCTCTGGCAGAGCAAGACGGATGGAAGCGACCGCCATCAGTTGACTTTTCCGCCCATGGAGGCGGGCCTTCCGCGCTGGTCTCCAGACGGGTCGCAGATTGCTTTTACAGGCTACCCGCCGGGAAAGCCGGGACAAGTCTTTCTGATTCCCGCCGTAGGAGGAGACCCGGAGCAACTTACATCCGGCGACGCGGGAAACGGCGATGCCACCTGGTCAGCGGACGGCGATTCCCTAGCGTACAGCGCGCCGTCGGCCTCTGAACCCACCAAGATCGCGCTTCAAATCATCAACCTGAAGACTCGCCAGGTGACGGTGGTGCCGGATTCGGCAGGGTTGTACTCGCCCCGCTGGTCGCCCGACGGACGGCATCTGCTGGCTCTGCCAACGGATTACAGCAGGATCATGTTGTACGACTTCAACCTCCATGGTTGGCAGCAACTGACGCAGGGCAAACTGGAAGTCGATTATCCCAGTTGGACCCCGGACGGGAAATGTGTCTACTTCAACTCAGCAGGCGAAAAGGGTGTCCCGGAATACCGGATTTGCCTGAGCGACCGCAAGATCCAGCGTGTCGCCGATATGGCTCAGGCCGGCAGCCTGCTTAACGTAGGCGCTGGCTGTTGGACGGGGCTTGCGCCCGACGGTTCAATCCTTGGCACGCGCGACACCGGTAGCGAAGAGATTTACGCGCTCGACGTAAACCTTCCTTAGGCGGGTGACCCTTCGATAAGGTCGAAGGGTTTGTCAAGGCACAAAACACCTGTGCGGTGTGTGAGCACCGCTGATCTCGCCAGAGAGGTTGAGGACCAGAGCTCCGGTTTGAATCACGCTGCATCACCTTAAAGGGTGTGAGAACCCGGGGACAGACGGGAAGTTCACGGAGCCATTGGTCAGTAACGAAAAGTCGGCTCCTAGCTATGCATTCACAGGACTAAGCCAAATTCCAGCCGATTGACCACCAAACTGGACACTGACCCGCCGCGCAACGACAGTCCCCCGAATCCAACAGAATCCAGCCCCAAAGTTTCTTTTCCAGATTTGCAGTCTATTTCGCCGAAAGGTGCATACTTCAATCATGACCGCCATGCCAATGCAGCAATCCACAGCTTTCCTCTGTCATGTATGTGCCCGGTCTGCACCCAAAAAACATGACCCCCACCCCCCCTTTATGCCCTTTGGTTGACAGCAAAGGACTTAGGAGGCACCCCTCACTGAGGGTCTAACAAAACAAAGTACTTACATCGCAACAAAAACCGGAAAACAGCGCAAAACGCCCATTTCTGAGCGGAAAACAGCCGGTTTCCCATCGTTTTCAAAGCACAGCAAGACCCAAAGACCCACCCGCATTCGTTTTCAAGTCGCGTGCCAGCAACCGATGAAACAGGTGTTCCCCCGCTTCGCGTCTCACAGACAGCCGGCCTGCTCGGTACGCGCGTGATGCCAAACCCTTTTGCACGGACTCGCAGATAGCAACATCTTCCTCCTGCACCTTATCGCTCGTAGCCACGCTCGCCGAGTTGTATTCATCTCGCGCGGCAGATACATCGCCAAAGTAGAAGTCAAAAATCACCCGGCACTTATCCGGCCCGAAAGGCAGCACGAGGTTTGTATCCATAACTCCCTCGTAAATATTCATCATGAAATTCGGATAGATCCAGAAGTACCAGGCGCGGTCGCCCGTACGCGTAGCCGACACCTGCGCATCCTCGTTTGAAGCAACCATAGGGCTCGATTGCAGGCAAAACCGCTCGCCATTTTCGATTGTGTAGTGGCTATAATCGAGCACACTGTTCAATCCTTTGTGCAGGTGGGGAACGTGATAGCCTCCGTCGAGATAGTTATCGACATACACCTTCCAGTTACAGTTGAGTGTGTAGTCCCTGCGCGAGTGAAATTGCAGTTTGTCTAGCCCCAGCGGTGTAACCAGAGGGACAAGATCGCTGAGGTAACTCACAAGCGGCGTTGGATTCGACGCCAGGTTCACGAAGACGAAATTCTCCCAGATATCAACCGCCACCGGAACCAGGCCATTGACCGATCTATCGAAATTGCAAACACCCGCAAACTCCGGCATGCCTTTAAGGCTACCGTCGAGCCCATAATTCCATCCGTGATAAGGACAGCGAAATGACTGTGCATGTCCGCATGGAGCAGTAGCAACAGCGGCGGCATGATGGCGGCATACGTTGTAGAACGCGCGTAATTGCCCGTCAGCTCCGCGCACAGCCAGAATAGGCTCGCCGGCAAACTCCGCAGTAAAGTAGTCGCCCGAGTGAGCAACCTGGTCGATTCGTCCAATTGCCTGCCAGTTCCCGCCAAACACACGCTGCTGCTCAAGCCTCTCAATTTCAGGATCGAGATACCAGGGCGCAGGGATCGTGTGCGCTTCTTCCAGCGGCGCCGTGTCATTGTAAAGCGCGAGAATCGAGGCCAGCTTTTGGTCCATATCTGTCTCTTCCTTCTTGATGTGAAGCTCTATTCCGGACTATTTTGCATCATTGATACAGCATTGACCATCATGGTTTGTGCGCTCGCACTGCGTGCCTGCCTGCGTTTGCCCACCACGTAGTTCGCAATCCCAACGACGAGCAGGACTATTGTCATGCCTACCACCTTGACGACTGCCAAAGTCTTGTTAGGCTCGTCGTCCGACGGCAGTACCGAAAGGCAAATCGTAATACTGGTAGTAATGAGCCCCATGATCGCCAGCACAATCGCGACGATTTTGCCCCCGGGGACGCGAATAACCTCCGGACCGGCCGGATGCTTCTGTACTGAAATCATGGAAGCAAACAGAAACAAGTAAGGAATAAAATAAGTGATGACGCTCATGCTTACCAGCACATCGTACGCACCCTTTACCGAAGTCGCGGCCTGGCCTAGAAACGCGAACAGCATCCCCGCAAGCCCGTAGAACAGCACCGCAACGTAAGGCGTGTTCCACTTGGGATGAATGCGACCGAAAGCTGCGGGCAGATAGCAGTCAATGCCAGCCAGAAAAGGTAGCCTTGAACAAGCCGCAAGATAAGCGCCGGCCGCTCCAACGCAGCTTAGCGTGACCATTAGCGCGATGCCCGTGACCATCCAACTAACTCCGAGGCCCTGGCACATCTGCGCGATGGCGGTCATCAAGCCGCCCAGCCCGTTGATCTGTTCGCTAGGCATCGCGACCAGCATCGCAATTGTCCCCAGGATGTAACCCGTAGTGATGAGAATCCCCGCAAATACCAGGGCTCTTGGGACTGTCCGGCGCGTATTTCTGATCTCTCCGCCCATGAATGAAGCGCACTCAACTCCGCCGAACGCGAAGAAGATCGTCGACCAGAAAATTGCGTTCTTCACACTCGCATGAGGAACCATCGCCGCCAGCGTAAAGTGGGTTGCACTGCCCGCGTGCTTCCAGGAAATAAATCCGAGTACGAGCAGCACCAGAACCGGTATCAGGCTTCCCAATGCGCCCACGTTGTTAAGCCATTTGCCAGGCTTTACGCCGCGGATATTCAATACGATAATTCCGCCTAGCACAACCAGCGAAAAGGTCATGAAGTAGCTGCTATCGCTGGCTAAACTCAGCAATGGCCCATGTGATCCTCCCACGAACAGAGCGCTCCCCGCCGCAAAATAAAGCACTGCGGAGAAATACGGCAGATTGCTCATCGAGTAAGTCCATCCAGCGATGAATCCCGCGAAATCTCCCAGCCCCTTCTGTGCCCAGATATAAAGTCCGCCCTCTTGCGGATAACGGGAAGAAAGCTCCATCACGCAGCCAGCAAGCGGCAGAAAAAAACCAATCCACGCGAAAATCCAGACGACGATGGAGCTTGGCCCCGAAGCCGCAGCAGTGGCGATCCATCGAAGGCTCAAGCCGCTCACCACGTAAAAGAGGCTAAGGTCGAGGAAACCAATCTCGCGCTTCAAATGGGGCTGAGGAGACTCGCATCCACTCGCCGCGCTAGGGTCGGATGTTTCCGCCAATGCCGCCTCCTTTATCTCCTGAACACATAGATCATTTTCGTCGCACAGATTTCCTCGAATTGTACAGCGTAAGAACCTCTCGTGAAGTTTGATTTGTTCCGATCGCTGGGGCGAGTAAATGTCAATCGGACTTTGAGTCGACCAGCCCTCTGTTGCCCCCAAGACGTTTATAGTCCTTGAATTCCATGGTGTTCATCCGCGCCTCGTGTCGAGCCTGGGTGAGTTTAAGCTCTGCGCTCACCGGCAAAAGGTATCTGAGACCATTGATCGCTACATAGTCATAGTTAACGCCAATCGACGTAGCGTGCGTTGGGAAGTCCTCAGGTAGACCATCGGCAATGAGTGTGACACGGCGAACCCGGCGGCCGCCGCTGTCGATAAATACCTGACCATGAAAGCCAACAACGAGTTGCTTGCCGTTCGACCCCGTAACTGAAAATGAGGAATTAGTCTGAGCAACGCGATAGTCATAAACCTGCACCGTTCCGCCATTCAATGAGTCGGTTTTCTTCCACTCAAAATCAGCTTTCGACGCGTCGCGAAACACCGTCTGCAGAACGCCGCCAAACTCTCCTGCCGAGAACGTTCCCTTCAACGCCTGTCGGTCGATATCGCTGGTCCTGCCGTTTACCTCCAGCGTCGTGCGCGTTTCCGTCCCGTCGCGAAAACTCAACAACTCGACCAGTGTGTCGCGCAGTCTCCATTTACCCTCAGCATTTTCATCAACAGAGCGCCTCGTTACTTCAGTGCAGCTGAAGCTCGGCAATAACTCGCTATAACTCATTGCATGCTCTCTCGCTGCCTCAACAAGCATGTGTGCCTCATTCGGTCCAGGCGCCGGCACGGGGTTGGGAAGCGCTTTGATGGCCAACTCGACGGGAGGCTGTGCGTCTGCGTTCATCAGTTCGTTTGCTGCATCCAGGTTCATGTCCGTTCCTTGGAACCAGTTCGCTTCCGCATCGGCAACTGTTGTTCCCGCCGCTCCAGACACACTGAACCTCTCAGAATGTTCTGTCGTTTTTCCGTCCTGGCTAAGGTATGCCCGGACTTCATAATTTCCCGGTTCCAGAGCGCGGACCTTGATACTCGCGAGATAAGGGATCGGAGCGTGCGCGCCCTCTGAATTCAGAATCGGTGTGCGTTTTCCCGCTTTGCCGTTGTGGATCAGTTGCATCTCCAGCGTCATCGGGCCCTTTGCCGCGGCATCGGGATGAAGGATGAAAAACAAAGATACATTCTTGGAACTCGGCGGCAACTCACCCATCAGATTCGGAATTACATTCCGATGTTCGTAGCGAAGTGGCTCCAGCGGATCGTCATCCACTTCATGCGATCCCTCCATCGACCGTACTAGCACCATATCGCTCAATGCGACAGTCGCAGGCGGTTCTGGAATTTCGAACTCTCTCCGCTGCGCGCCTGCCTTTCCGCTGTTTTGGTCGAGGACCGCAACCTCCATCGTGTACTTGCCAGGTGTACAGATGAAGTGCCGTACAAGTGAGATCGTGGCCCGGCTGTCGTGCGCAAGTGTCTCCGTAACTCCACGCTTTGTAATGTCCTGGCTATAGTGCTCGACAACGACGCCTGTCGCATCCTTGATTTGCGCAACGATCGAAACATGCGCGGAAGACAGATTTGCTCTCGCGTCTAGTCTTGTTGCCAACTCTGAAAGTGGCAATTCCACTGCAACGCTGTTGCTGTTCCCATCCGGCAGGTCGCCAAAACGCAGCACAGCCGTATGAAACTTGATGTCTTCGGGCAGCTTCTCCAGAGCAATGGTCTTGAGCAGGGGCAACTCAAATGGCTGAATTCCACCGTCCGCACCCGGCGCCAGTGCGAAATAACCCGCCTTGGTTTGAATCGTTACGCCGGCCCGCAACGGCGTCACAGCGATGGTGCGAAACTTCCCGTCGTAGTCCTTGAACGGAGGAACATAGGCTGCCTGGTAGTAAGTCGTCAGATCCTGCACCATCTGCTCCAGCGGCTTCTTTGTTGAGTTTTGAGCGTCGATGTATGCGCCACCGGTGGCTTTGGAAAAATCCGCCATCGGGCTCTTCGTATCGGCAAAGGGATCGGACCTGTCCTCACCGCTGCTGCGCATGAAATCAGTGATCGCCTCTATGTCCTGCTGGTTGGTCCACACGAACCCTCTGCCGTCTGGCGAGGGCGAGCCCTTGATGGGCGCAGAAGATTCCTGTATACCCCCAGTTCCTGTCGCCGGATTCAGCCCGTTCATCAAAGCATTCGCCTCGTCGCCCTTCGACGAGTTGCCAATAGTATCCATGTCGATCGTATAAATGCTTACCCCCGCACGAGCCGCGGCGCCAGTGATGGTTTGCAGCATTTTCTTCGACGCAGGATCCATCTGCTGGTTCTGGGTGAAATAGATCAGCGCCTTTCTCTCGCTCATGCTCTGCTGCGACTTCACCAAAGCCAGCAAGCCAGCCAGATAAAGTCGGGTATGTTGCTCTTGCAGAATCGTCTGCGAATCGTTGAGCGCGGTCAGCAGCGTCTGAGCAGCGACCCGCTCCTTCACATCGACATGCCGGCCGGAGGCGTCAACGCCCGTCTGTGCAACGGCAATCAGATTCTTCTCTGCCCGCCCCGCCGCCTTCGCTCTGTCCTCGTCTGCAGCCTTGTCGTCGATGATTTCCAACGGCAAAGCAAGCGTGGGCTGCATCGTGATCGGCCTGCTTTCGGTAAGAAAATCCACGGCCTGCTGAACGGCTTGCCGATTGGTCGTGAAGCCCTGCATCAGCCGAAGCCTGCCTCTGAAGTCCAGAACGGAAAACGTGTAGCCCGCAGCTGGAAGCACGCTCAGAATCCTGCCTGCAAGGGTTCGCACGCTCTTCGCCGTCGGACCATGGAATGGGTCGAACACCATGGTGATAAGGTGACCTCTGTTTGCGGATGCGTCCCCGCTCACCAGGCGGAACTCCGTCAACTTCACTGGCTCGCCGTTGTCTGTAACGACCAGGTCTTCCGGCTTCAAATCCGGAGCGCCATTGTGCCTCTTATCGCGAACGATCAAATCCAGCGAAACCTCGTTGACGGTGGTGCTGATCCCCGACGACTGTTCCTGAGCCATCGGTGCAGATTGGGTTTCCGGCACCATCTGGCCGTAGACCGGCAATGCTAAAACGAACAGGAATATTTGTGAAAGACACCGGATCAGAGTCTTCTCCCGAACGACTACTTCAATCAGTCTCGTACAATGATTGCTCACGATTGCGACCGTCTCCTGCTCACTGCTCCGCGTCAATTTATCCAGCTGAAAATGCTTCTTGCTACGATGTTTCAGCCTGCGTCGAATTCTATTCCGATGCTTGACCTCCGTCCGCGACTGTTTTGACCTCATTTTTCCGCTCAGGTTAGGGCTCAATCGCTCTCGGCGGTGGCCCGCCTCCAAGCTCATGAATCACATCTGGCGGAAGCCCCCGTCGCTTAAAATCTTTTTATGTGCGGAAT
>Ga0302320_10015560_pt1 | contig 15614 bp, 11 predicted proteins | sample Bog_T0_3_FD_202130 | JGI IMG/M metagenome (GOLD analysis project Ga0302320, IMG submission 202130) | Peat permafrost microbial communities from Stordalen Mire near Abisko, Sweden - Bog_T0_3 | ecosystem: Environmental > Terrestrial > Soil > Wetlands > Peat | place: Sweden: Abisko, Stordalen Mire... | reverse complement strand
ACTCCCTGGTTCCTCGCGAGCGTACTTCGCGCTGGAGTCGATACGCGGAGACGGCTTGCCATTATGGACCGGAGGATCAGGCCGCCAAGCAGTCTTTCGTCCGCAATGCGCTGGGTCGCATACGGCCCGCTCGCGTTCTCGATGTCGGTGCAAACACTGGCGTATTTTCACGTCTTGCCGCAGCGTGCGGTTCTGAGGTTGTGGCCTGGGATACCGATGTGCAAGCCGTCGATCTCAATTGGCAGGCAGCGCGCAGCGCAGGCCTCTCTATTTTGCCGGTGGTTGCGGACTTCGCACGGCCCGCACCGGCAACGGGTTGGCAGAACCAGGAGAGCGCGAGCCTGCTCGATCGTGCCAAGGGCCGATTCGATTGCGTGATGATGCTCGGAATCCTCCATCATCTTCTGGTCACCGATCAAATTCCTCTTCCTGCAATCGTCGACCAGTTGTGGGAGGTATCGAAGCGCTGGGCGATCGTTGAATGGATACCCAAGGATGATGTCCAATTCATGGGGCTTTCCCGCGGGCGCGCAGAGCTCTGTTCGCAACTGAGCGAAGAGTATTTCGTTCAGTCAATCTCAGAAAGATTTGCCGTCCGCGATCGCCAACAACTCCCCAATGGACGCTCGCTTTGGCTGGTGGAGAGAATATCGTGAAAAGGCGTAGCGCATTGGAAGGAGTTGGCGCGGCGCTCCTGCTGCTGTCCTTTGACTACCTGCCATTCATCAATCCCCAAAGCCAACGCCTCTACCATCATGGCTTGCCGGTCACAAACCTGATTGGAGGCCTGCTAATCGATCTGTTTGTTGTCGCAGTTGTGGCGGCATCCTTTCTGGTTGCAGTCCGGCTTCTCTCGCAGCCTGCGCGGAGAATTATCGAGGCTATGTTTGCGGGGCTGGTGCTGTGGAGCATCGTAGAATATGCAATCCGGCTGCAAACCGGTATCAGTTATCCAAGCGCGGATTTACAGCGCACGTGGGAGTGGAGCGCCATTCCTATACCGGTGTTGTTGGGATTGTTAGTCTACTTTCTTCCACGCTTTATCCAACCTGCATTGCGGACGTTTCGACTTGCCCTCGCTTCTCTTGCTTTCTCCGCCCTCTGGATTGTTCCGCAACTAATTCATCTCGCGCTGCTTCGCCCGCCCATCCAGAGTGCCGCTTCCAACCATCTAAATGCGCCCGTGACCGGCAGTTCAAACCGGCGAATCGTCTGGATTCTCTTTGATGAGCTTTCCTACGATCAGACGTTCGACCACCGCGATCCCGGCATCGAACTCCCCAACCTCGACCGGCTCCGTGGCGCGAGCGTCGCGTTCAGCAACCTGGAGCCTGCAGGGTATCGCACCGCAAGCATCATACCGTCTTTGTTTTTGGGACAGCGTTTCGACAAATTTCGAAGTACGACCTATGGGGGGCTTTCGTTCTGGGATGAATCTGAACGCCGCTGGAGCGCCTACGATCCAAATGCCACGCTGTTTGGCCTGGCTCAGCGGAGCGGGTGGAGGTCTGGCGTCGATGGTTGGTTTAACCCCTATTGTCGAATTCTCGCACCTGTCATCAATGTCTGTTATTCAAATGTCGGTCGCGCCTTTCCATTGGAAAACTATGGCGCATCGGAAGAAAAGTCGATGCTGGCCAATTCGGTCGCACTGTCAAACCAACTCCTGGCTGTCCCGACCCACTATACGGAAGCCGATGCCGATGCCGACATTCTCGATTACCGAAATATCATGGCGCACACGCAGGCATTGATCGACGACAATCAGCTCCGCTTTGTCTTCTTCCATCTTCCCACTCCTCATCCACCAGGCATCTATGACCGCCGGCGCCACGTGCTGCGCCCAGGCGGTGATTATCTCGATAATCTGGTGCTGGCCGACGACACACTCGGCATCCTCATGAAGGAGATCGAGGCTTCTCCGTCGGCCAGCCAAACCACGGTGATTGTTACCTCGGACCATTCCTGGCGTGTGCCGATGTGGAGACCTGGTGAAGAGTGGACCGGCGAAGAAGAACGTGTCTCCGGGGGTAGATTCGATAACCGGCCCGTGCTGCTGATTCACTTTCCGGGTCAGAAATCCGGTCAGGATGTTCACGCCGCATTGCCTGAGATGCTGGAGCACGACATGATCGCAGGAATGTTGCTGGGCCAGATCGACAACTCGGAAGACCTGGATGTTTTTCTCTCTTCGGCTCATCGTTGATCAGTTCCAAGGTGGCCGTCGAGGCTCTGGCCAGGGCGCATGTTTGGCCCCTTGCCGCTCAAGCAAAGCCACTCGGACACATAACGCAGGAACGGCACACACTGAAGGAATTCTGAGCTTGGAAAGGAGATGCCTGTGATGCTTTCGAAACATGGCCAAGATACTTCTACCGATTGCCTGGCCTATCCGCTTATCGAAAGAGAAGCCTGGATACTGAAACGATGCGCTGGAAAGAGAGTGTTGCATCTGGGCTGCACCGACACCCCCGCAACCGTGGAAAAAGGCGACTGCGGAGTACTGCTCCACCAGCAGCTTGCTACGTGTGCTGCCAGCCTGACCGGGGTTGACATCAATGGAGAGGGACTGGAGATCTTACGCCGCAAATACGGATTCGATAATCTCCATCTGCACGATGTCGAAGAGCTTGAGACCCTGCAACTGCCTGAACCGATCGATGTGGTCGTGGCTGGCGAGGTGCTCGAGCACCTGAATAACGTCGGCCGGTTCTTTGAAGGATGTAAAGCTCTGCTTAACCCCAACGGGGCAAGCCTCCTGGTCACCGTGCCCAATTCCCCCTCGATAAAGCGCATCTTCGCCGCTATCGTTCATGGGAGCGAATCGGTTCATCCCGACCACACCTGTTACTTCTCGCCCAGCACACTGTCAGAAGCGGCGCGGCGGCATGGAATGCGCACCGTCGAGATGAGGATGTTTATGTGGCGTAGCGCCTCGCTCGAAAGCAAATGCGGGGTGGCGCTTTGCGAAACGATGATACGTTTGCTGCGCGCCCCACTCCTGGCCGACGGCGTGGCGGCCGAATTCACAACCGGCAAATGCTAGGCAACCGTTTTCCTCAGCAATAGCTTGTAGCGCGGCGCGCGCACCAGGGACGGCGTAAGGCGGATAGGCGCGCGCACCATAATATTCTGCGCGCACGCGGCTGCGGTCAGCAAGCCAATCGCGCGGAGAGCGAATTGGCATCGGGTTGCCCATGTGAAACAGGCATGGTCAACCTAATATGGAACCGCGGAGTTCAAGCGCATTCATTCGTCAAGAGCAATCCACGCTGCAGTCTCTTCGGGATGGCTTACCGTAACCCTGAAAATGCTTTGCTGCGGGCGGCTTCCGGCTAGTTCGCGTTTTGAAGCAGAAAAATGCCTTTGCGGGCGTATAAGGAAGGCTTCGATTTATCGAATTCAGGGGAGATCCAAGCTGGCATCGGGGCCATGTCTAAAGCTTCATTCCTGATAAACCTATAGCCCAGCGCCGCAAATATCCGCTCGTAGTCGTAATGACGCATGCGATTCTGCGAGTAGGCGTAATGATTGTGCTTTTTGAACTCATCAGCAGAGTATTGCAAGAAATGAAGGGGGCCGATTTTTGGATCAGTATAAGAATAATGATCTGAATAATCGATAACCGCGGAGATCATTCCCCCCGGTCGGATGATTCTGCGCAGTTCCTTGAATATCGCGATGACGTCGTCTTCGGGAATATGTTCGAGCGTGTCGGTTGAAACGCAGCCGTCGAATGCGTTGTCGCCGAAGGGTGTTTTAGAGGCGTCAAATGGAGCAATATAGAGAACCCTATAATATCGCTCTAAGTCGGAGCTAGCTTCCATGGAGTGATAATCAAAGGTCGGATATTGTTTGGATATCTGCGACGCCGCGTTATTTGCCAGATCGATGTCGAGCATCGGAAACAAATCGACGACCGTCTGCGCCCCGAAGTATTGAGAGAGAAAAATGTTCTGCGATAGGTCTTTTCCGGCTCCAAACTCGAAGACTTTGGGGCGCTCAAGCGACGCCAGGTTGTCTTGATGCACCAACCAGTTCTTGACTCTTGACGAAATGTCGACGCGCGATCTCCTGGTGATGTTCTTCTGCAAATAGTACAGCGTCCTGTGCAGCGAGAAGGCGTCGATCCAGCGATAAGCGAAGGATTTGATTTTCCAATTGATATTCATGCGGAACCTGTCTTTTGACGGAGATCGTTTGGGTTATAGGCAGCGGCACGGCTCTCACTGCCTATGGCGAATGTTGACAATTCGGCAACACAATTTCTCAAGGTCGAAGCCCATGTTCAATTTGAATCACTAACGGCAGGATTGAGGTTGTGCCCTTTCAAAACCTGACTTTCACCACGGGCTGCCCGTGTCGGAGTCAATCGTCTCCTCAACAGAAATCTGTAGCACAGCGCGCGGAGAAAGGATGGCGTCAGTCGGGCCGGCGCACGCAGCAGAATGTTCCGGAGACATCCGCAGGCGCCCAGCAAGCCGATTCGATAGAGATAGAACTGGAACAAAATATCCCGCTTGCAATAAGCGTAACCGCCTCTGCGGGTCATCATGCCATTGCCAACGCGGTGATAGAGAAGTATCTCCTGCATGTTGTACAAGCAATAGCCGAGCATCAGCATTCTTGCGAAGAGGTGATAGTCCTCAAAATCGAGATACGACTGGTAATTGCCCGCAGCCAGCACCGAGGCTTTGCGAAAAATGACCGCCGGATGGTTGATAGGATTGCGAAATCGGGCATAACGCAGCAGTTCCGGCCCCTGCGCCGGCAGGGCGCGCATCGAGTGCGGCCGCGATGGATCCTCATCGAATTCCACCCAGGTTCCGCTGACGACATCCACGCGCGGATTGCGCTCCAGGAAATTCATCTGCATCCAGAATCGCTCCGGCACGCAGATATCGTCCGAATCCATGCGCGCCACGTATTCTCCCCGGCAGACGTTCAGGCCCTCGCGAAGGGCCGCTCCCAGTCCGACATTGGCCGGCAGGCGCAGGGACACGATTGGAAGACAGGATTTGTAGGCCGCAATGACCGCCTTCAATTCCTCGCCCAGTGGTCCGTCCTCCACAATCACGATCTCATCCGCCGCAAGAGTTTGGCCTGCGATGCTATCAAGACTCTGGCGGAAGAATGCCGGAGACTCCCTGGCGTATACCGACATCAATACGGAAAGTTTCATTTCGCACCTCGGTTCGAGCGCTGGCAACAATCTCGGCAAACCGGTGAAGGTTTGCCCGGTAATAAAACGTCTCCTTGAAGGTCTTCCGGCACGCGTCCACGTAGTTTTCCGATTGCTTTCGCATTCTCTTCACCACCTCCAGGATGGACGCGGGATCGTCGCCGGAATCGACAAACTCCCCGTTTACTCCGGCGCGAATGTATTCCGGAAAGCTGCCGACCCGGCTTGCCAGCACCGATGTGCCAGCCATGAAGGCTCTGGGCACCACCCCGCTTTGGGTGGAGCGCAGGTATGCATTCCAGACGCAAAAGCAGTTTAAGTAATGCCGGTTGATCTCCTCGTTTGAAAACACCCGGCCATGTTCCAGCTGAATCTTTCCCTGGCTCACCAGGCGCGCGAGCTCCGCGTCGGCAGCCAGCGCGGAGGTAAGATCAAGCCGCGTTGCAATCAGGAAGCGAAGGTCGCTGCTCTTCGCAGCCGCATACTTGGCAAAAGCTACAAATGCATCGAAACCGTGCGATTTGCACGCAGTTCCCACGAATCCGAAATAGCGCTTGCCGCGCCGCACCTGTTCCATGCGTTCGTCCCCGATCTCATCGTCGAAGAGAAGAGGTATAGCGTGGACCAGGCGGTTATGTTTGCGGTAATGCTGTTCATAGAGCGCTTGCGCGCATGAGGAATAGACGATCACGCCCGACGACCGTCGAATGGTACAGATGGAGAAGCAACTCGAAATCCAATGCCGTAGGGTATTCTTCCAGCCTTCCGCTATGAAGAACCTCAAACTCCACGCCGGCTCCGGGGTGTGAAAGGTATAAAAGACCGTGGTCCCGCGCTGGCGCAGCGCGCGGACCAGCGAGGGATTCTTGGTCGCGCAATTGTAAAAGATTGCAAGATCGAACGGTCGCGAGTGCGGGTTGACGTAAGCATCCCGGGCGGCAACAACTTCTCCTAGAGCGGAGAAATCGGCAAAGGGAAGATACTTCTCATCGAGTATGAAGGCGACCTCATAACCGAGCTCATGCAGCAGCCTGGCCAGCGCGATCATGTGCGACGAATGCCCGTAGGAAAAATACAGGGAAACGACTGCGGCTCTTCTGGGATGCTTTGTTCTTTGTGGGCTCAGGGTTTCAGCGTCGACCTGCGCGGGCAGTTTCATGCGGCCGGCGGATGGCGATGCGCACATCAGCCGCGCCCGGCTTTCCTGGAAAGAGCCCGTGAATGAAGCTCGGAATCCAGTGCACGAGACCGAGCGGCATGCTATCGAAGAAAGGCATCCGGAGAGCCCTGTTGTGCTCCACCGTTGCCGCATGACTCTGAGCTCACTGGCAAAATGCCGCAGCGCGCGCCTCCACACAACAGGAGACAGCCAACGAAAAACGTCTCCCGCTTTGCCGGCAATCGCGCCCTCCGGACGAGGCATAGAACAACAAGATGCATCCATCAACATCGGTTCTCCTCCTGCTCCAATGCATTCGGTTGCGCGCCCTGGCATGCGGGGCTTGCGCGGCCATGCCTGAGGCAGCCGCGCCGCGCCAGACTGTTTGCGGCTCGATTTCATATCTCCATCCCCTAAGTTTGCAACTCCGCATCAGGCCGGGGAAGTCACGTCCCGGTTCTTTTCATTCAGTCTGTGCATTAGGGGAAGCAGTCCCAAAACGACCCATCCGGAGGGGTCGTACTTGGACAGGATGAACCAGGATGCCAGATACATCATGAACCAGGTCGTACGCATCGACGGCGAAGTGGAAAGGCTTCTCAGGCCGGCCGCCAATCCCGCGATAAAGACGACTGCGGTAACCAGCAAGCCGACGGTGACGCCTCCTGCCGCAAAAATCGAATACGTGTTTTCGAGCCACACAAAGGCAGGACTTAACAGCGCAGCAAACGTTTTGATCTTGATGCGGACATCTGCAGGATTTCCAGGAAACAGAAAAGCCTGGGGATTGGATAGGATCACGATGTCGGGGATGTTTCTCCAGGATCCGACCGAAATGGTCATCAAATCGATCATCGATCCACCCGCAGTCACCATGGCGTTGCTGATTCGATCGCCGAGAACGGAGATTGTGACCACCACCGCTGCCGGCAATGCCACCACGGTAAGAAAGGCGTGCCTCTTCTGGATGAAGAGCACGGACACAAAGCAAATCACGACGATGAGCACTGAAATACTGCGGGTTACCGCCACCGTCGCCACCATGGCCCAGATACCCTCCTTGAACAGGGACTTGCGGAGCGGTGCGCGGGTTGCGCACAGGCCCTCGATCCGTCCGGAAAGAAGAACGAGATAGAGGGCAAGAGGGCTGGCAAGTAGCGACGGTTCAGCTTTGAGGCCCGCTCCTCGCCCGAATTCCAGAAGCATGTGGGGAAATATCGGAGCCCATATGTAGGGACCGGTGATCGCCTGGACGGCGGCAATGACCAGGGTTACGATCATGCAGCCCTTTGCAAGCTGATACAGACCGTTCAGATCGGCGATGCGCAACTTCTCGCACCGGGAGGCGGAGAAGGCGAAGGAGAGATTTGCAATTAGACAGAAGAAGTTGAAAGCAAAGTAACCGTAAGCCGTTGTGGCGATCAACGGCATCAATCCAAGAGACATCCATCCTATCCGCGACGGAAAAACCCATATCCAGCAGCAGAGCGTCAGCAATTCTCCGACCGGGTAATTGAGCGGATAGAGAAGCCCATAAGGAAAGAAGGTAAGCAGCAGAGCGACGGCAAAGCGGGTCTTGATCGCCGGAAACAGCAAGGTGGAGAGCATTCCGCGTTTCCTGGATGCGCCGCTCATTTCGATCGCTTTGCTCACTTTGCGCCCCTGGCCGTGCCGTTGTTCCTCAGCGCTACCCCTGAGGCGCCGACAATCGACGCGGAACAGAACGGTATATCGGGCAAAGCGCCGCAGTTTGCGACATGGAGCTTTCTCTGCGACTGAAAAATCGCGATGGCCCAAAGCAGGCCTACCACACCGCTCACTGCAAAATAGATGATGGCGATCGCGAGACTTCCCCATCGCGAGGCGGTAAGGAGAATGCCGGCGACAGTGAGCAATGCCACGGCCATCGATTGGAACAGATACGGTTCGCGCTTGAACGAGCGCAAGTAGATGGCCATGCTCTGCACCGCAAAACTGCCGGCTGCGGCAAAGAGCAACAGAGCGAAGATGAAGGGAGTCTCCAGGCGCGAGCCTATCTTTGGAAGGAGGGATTGAACGCAGAGAACGGCCGTGAAACATGTTCCTGTCAGGATCAGAATCAGCACCACGGATTGTTTGAACGTTCCCCAAAAAAGAGCGTCGAGTTCCTCGAACCGGCCGAACTTGATCAGTTGGCCAAAAGGCACCGCCTTGGGCATCATCCAGCAAAGGGCGACGATGGGGAGGTAGCCGACGATGCTCAGAGATATCCCCATTCTGCCCGCTTCTTCCGGGCCTCGAAAGGCGAAGATAACGGGCGTAAATACCTGCATGGTGAAATAGCAACAGAGCCAACTCACCGCAATCTTCCACTGGAACGGCCAGATTTCGCTTCGCCATGAGATGCCGTTTTCACCCGTCGGATAGCGGAGCAAGGAGAGGACAAGCGGACCTCGCCTGGCTAAAAAAACCAGGCAGGACACAGTCCAACCCAGGTTGATCAGCGCGCAGGCATAGAGACCGTGACCGGAGGCGATCGTGCTCCACGAAATCGCCATAACAATGAGCGCCTGATACATGCGGAGTCTCGCCACCTGTCGAACGTGGTTGCAGCCTTCGATAAATGAACACAGCGGGGTCAAAAAGAAAGTGACGGAAGTGGCGAGAACGGCTGCAACCCACGGACCAAGCCAGTGCACGCGATCCACCGCGTGGGCCATCTGCGCAAAGAAGAGGATGCCCAGGGGGAGAAGAACCACGGCCAGCGCAAGCGCGGCGCGCAGATACCACCGCACTGTCAGATGGAGCACAGACGCAAGGCGCGCATGAGCTACATGATCGCCTTCGATCCGTCCATCGGGATGAAAGATCAGGAGCGCGGATTCGTGCGCGGCCATCTGTAAAATCACGAAGGAAAAACCGAGTTCGAAGACAGTTTGCAGGGCCGCCAGAGAGAAAACGGTGTAGTAATAGCCCTGTTCCGCGGGCGATAGGAAATGCAGTATAAGCAGGACTGTTCCAACGCTGCTGGCAATTTGACATAGCCGCGCAGCAACCGTATAGACGATAGCCCGGTCGAGACCGATGGCGCGCCTTAGCCATTCAACCCACCCGCGACGTGTTGCCATCGGCCTCCAATGCAGGGGCACAGAATCAGTCCGGCAATGCCAGAGCAAAGCGGCTCTTGCGGCGGGAACCGGAACGGCCGTTCCCGCGCCGCAATCAGAGCGAATGCTCCCGACATAACTCCTCAACGGTAGCGCCCCAGGAGCCGGAGTTGCGGTAGGTGAGGCGCACGTTGCCTGCCATCTCTGCCACTTGCGCCGCAAACAAGGCCAGAGGCAGTGCCGCCAGCAAGGCCCCCAACAGAATCCAAAGCTTGAAATGTGTGGGCCGGTCGGGAACCACGGCCGGGTCGACGATCTGGATCATCGCTCCCTGGCGCGCTTCATCCACCCGCGCCCCTTCAAATTGGCGCGTCAGAAGGTCTTGCACCGTCTCGCGATACTTCACCTCGCGCATGGCGCGCGTGTAATCCACGGTATCCTGCGTGACTTTGCCCTTGGGTTCGACCAGATCGCCCGTCTTGCGGTCGTTGGCCGCATCCATGGCGGCCAGTTGCGCTTCCATACTGGCCGCCTCCTGCTGCGCACGCAGCAAATCCGGATTCCGTTCGCCGGCGAACTCGTGCATGGACCGAATCTCGACCAGCTTGGCCGTCAACTGGCCGCGCAGCTCCGCGGCCGTGGCGATCATGGCGCGATCCTGCCCCTCGATATCGATGACTCCGGTGCGCTGCTCGGTCTGTTTCATCGCTTCTTCGGCCTGCGCCAAATCTTGGCGCGCAATATCCAGTTCCCGCTCGTAGAAGAGCCTCCGCTGCGATGCCTCGGTGACGGCCAGCGTGGCGGTGAAGCGTTGGTACTCCTCCACCCAGCCGTTGGCCATTTCAGCGGCCCGGCGCGGATCGGTATCGGTCACGGAGAGATGAATCAGTCCGTCCTTCAACCCATTGTCAGTCTCTGTGTGCTTCTCGAAGCTCTGGCGCGCCGTGGAGAAGTATTTGCGGCGATAAAGCTCGCGCAGGTGAAAGCGCGCCACCATCGCATCCTCCACCGTGCGGCTCTTCAACAGCGCGATCTGCTGATCGTTGGGATTCTTGATTCCCATGCCGCCGGCGGACGCGCCCAGTTGTCCTGCTCCGCTCAATTGCGCCATGATCGCCGCCGACGAAGAGGCTCCGCCCATCTGCGGCGGCAGCAGGACCGCGGAGGCCGTGTAATGGTTGGGCAGCAGGAAGGCGGCTCCTACCCCCAGTAAGACGATCCCAAGCGCCGTTCTCCAAACCAGCTTCTTCCATTTGATTACAATCCGCAGCCAAGACAGGAGGGGACCGCCGGCTGTACCGGACGCGTGGTCAGTCGTTACGTTTTCCTCGGTAGGCACACGTTCTTCCTCAGAGTGAGATCGGTTTCGGTCGCGCATCTTTGAGTGGCGCTTCGCAAATTCAGTTTCAGGCAAGACCAACAGCGGGGAATAAAGAATTGAGCGGTTTTTTCTTCTCCCTTCCCGTTTTGTTAAGGAGCGGCCCAAACTGGAAGAACGCAAACGGCAGGCGCGAGAATTTCGTCCCTATCGCCGCAAACTGCTTTTACGATCGTGGCAATGAACGCAGACTCGATTGGCCGTGCTGCCCTCAATAGCGCCTTGCTGCTTTGGTTTTCCCTCGCAGCGGCCACCGCTTTTTCCACTCCCGCCCTTCGCGCGCAATGCATCGGTGGGAGCGGCCCCGATTCGCTGGGCTGCGCAACTGCGCCGGAACCCAGCGCCACCTCGACGGGCAATTCAACTTCGGTGTTGATTCAATCCAGTTCGGCGCCGGAATCGCGCCCGGCGGATCGCTCCAACGCAGCCTCGGCCGATGGCAGCCTCAACAGCGGGGCTAGCTATTCAGAAAGCGCGCTCAAGGCGGGGTATGTTCCTCTGCACGCCGCCCTGCCCGAACCGCCCAATGAGTTCCAGCAGTTTGTGGCCGCCACAAGCGGCCAGATGCTTCCAATATATGGAGCCAAGCTCTTCACCACTCAGCCGACCACGTTCGGCCCCCTCGATCACGGTCCCGCGCCCGGCGACCTGATCGTCGGCGTGGACGATGAACTGCGCATCCGCATCTGGGGCCAAGTAAACTTCAGCGCGAATCTGCGCGTCAGCCGCGAGGGAGAGATCTATCTTCCCAAGGTCGGCCTGGTGCATGTGGCCGGCATGCCGTTCAGCGCAATCCCGGCGCATCTGCGCAGCGTGATCGAGGCGGTCTATCGCAACTTCGAGCTGAGCGTGGACCTGGGAGAGATTCATACCATCCAGATCTTCGTCACCGGCATGGCGCACGCGCCGGGCGAGTACACGGTCAGCGCTCTCAGCACTCTTGTGGATGCGGTCTTTGCCATCGGCGGCCCTTCGGCGTCGGGTTCTATGCGCCACATCCAGCTGCGGCGCGCAGGCAGGGTTCTCGCCGATTTCGATCTCTATTCGCTGCTCATCCAGGGCGACAGATCCGGCGATGTGCAACTGCAACCGGGCGACATTCTCTATATTCCCGTAACCGGACCGCAGGTGGCGCTGCTGGGCAGCGTGCGCCAGGCAGGCATCTACGAACTGCGCGGCGAGGAGTCGGTCGGCCAACTGCTCGACACTGCCGGAGGACGGACGGCGATCGCGTCCGGCGCGAAGTTGTCGGTAGATCGCATTGAGGATCGGGCGCAGCGCCGCTCCTTTGAACTGCCGACCGATACCCAAGGTCTGGCGACGCAGCTGGCTGATGGCGACATCGTGCGCATCAATCCCATTCTCTCTGTCTTCCGCGACGCGGTTACGCTGCGCGGAGCCGTGGCCAATCCGGGGCGCTTCCAATGGCATGAGGGGATGCGCCTGAGCGAGTTGATGCCCGAGCGCGACGCGCTGGTCAAGCGCGACTACTGGTGGCAGCGCACCCGCCTGGGCCTTCCCGCGCCGCAGCTTGCCGCGCCCGGCAGCGGACAAGGCGCGATGGAGAAGCCGACCGCGGTGCAAAGTCCCGGCGCGCAAACCAACTGGAACCGCGCGGTGGTCGAGCGCATGGACCGTTCCAACATGACCACCCGGCTGATTCCTTTCAATTTGGGCAAGCTGGTGCTCGACCACGATCTCTCCCAGGACCTCCAACTGGAACCGGGCGACGTAGTCACCATCTTCGCGCAGCAGGACATTCAGCTTCCGATCAGCGAACAGACCATCTATGTGGAGCTTGCGGGCGAATTCGTGCATCCCGGCATCTACAGCATCTCTCCGGGCGAAACCTTGCGCTCGGTGGTCGAGCGGGCGGGCGGGTTGACGGATCGCGCCTATCTGTATGGGGCGTACTTCTCCCGCAAGAGTACGCAGGCGCAGGAGCAGGCGCAACTGAACGACTATGTCAGCCAGCTCGCGCATCAGCTGGACCGCAATAGCCTGTCTCTGGTGAGCGCCTCGAGCGGCTCCGGGTCGCAGGGCGTTTCGATCGCCTCCGAGCAGGTCGCGGCCGTGAATCGCCAATTGATCGACAGGATTCGCAGTATCCGCGCCACCGGACGCATCGTGCTCAGGATGAGCCCTGAGAGCGCGGGAGTGAACGCGATTCCGGATATGAACGTGGAGGACGGCGACCAGTTCACAGTCTCATTCACTCCGGAAACGATCCAGGTTGTGGGCGCCGTCTTCAACCAGAACGCTTTCCTCTACGGCGATGATGCCCGGGTTGACGAATACCTTCGTCGTGCCGGCGGCCCCAGACGTGAAGCCGATCGCAAGCGCATGTTCCTGCTGCGGGCCGACGGATCGGTCATCCCCTATCGATCGGGCGGTGGAATCTTTGAGTCCGATTTCTACAAATTGCGTCTTTACCCCGGCGACGCCATCGTCGTTCCGGAGAAGGATGTGCATCCTTCACTGATGAATCAATTGATGATTTGGGGCCAATTCGCGTCGGGATTATCGCTCAATGCGGCAGAGGTCCAATTACTCAAATAGGAATTCCGAACGCGGGATGCCTTGCCGGGGAACGCATTTCGTGAAGCTTGCAAGCGCAGACTGCGTTGGTCTTGAAGGCTGTAAAGCGCGGAACGATTCAGCGGCATTTTTAACAGTTGCCGCTCTATCTTCTGCGCCATTTCATAAGGGGCATTATCATGCAGAATTGGAATGAATCGTTCGTCGGGAGCTTACGCGCATCTTTGGGGGGAAGCTCGGCGGTATCGCAAGGCATCTTCACCGGCGATGCCCTCCTGCCGGCAGCAGCTCCGACGGATTCATGGCGTTATCGCTATATCAAGCGTGCCATCGATGTCATCGTCTCTCTGGTGACGATACCTGCCTTGGCGCTTCCAGGGCTGATGATCGCGGCAGCGATCGTTCTGACCTCCGGTGGCCCGGTTTTCTATCGCGAAGAGCGTATTGGCCGCAGCGGCCGGGTCTTTCGCATCTGGAAATTTCGCTCCATGCGCCGCGACGTCGACCGGCGGATTCCCGTTGTCGATCTGGAGTTGGGCGAAGCGGGGGCGGATTTGAGAATGCGGAAGCATCTCCCCAATCCGCGGGTTACTCCGGTGGGCGCATTTCTGCGCACTTGGAGCCTGGATGAGTTCCCGCAATTCCTGAATATCCTGAGAGGCGATATGTCGCTTATCGGTCCTCGCCCGGTGGTGGAAGGAGAATTGCATTTGTATGGGAACCTGCGGCATTGCTATCTAAGCGCCACGCCGGGGCTCTCCGGATTGTGGCAAGTTTCGGGCCGCAGCCTTGTGAATTATGAGAAACGGGTGCAGTTGGACGCCGCGTACGTCAATACGTGGAGTCTGCGCGCCGATCTCGATATTCTCTTGCGTACCATTCCCGCGGTACTGCAACGGCTTGGAGCCTGTTAGGCGGCCTTTGACCGGAAGGTGTGAGTCGGTTTTGCTGGAGCAGGGGGTTCTCTAAGCGAGGGAGCTATGCGGACGTTCGCCGTGAGGATTGCAACACGCGAGGATTTCTTGTGCCGGATCTGCTGAAAGTTCGCCATCTGGTCGACATCCCGAATCGCACCGGCCAGAGTCGTTATGGACGCAGGTAGGCCGCCGCAAAATGCAAGGAATGCCTCAGTCGTCCGCTGCCTGTTGCACCCTGGGCGCAAGATCGGCAAAGGAAATCAGCTCGATGCCCGGAATCGCTGGAATTGCGGCCAGGGCCGCGCGTTCCAGGTCGCGCGAGGCACGCAGCCGCGTGCGCACCTTCGCCAAATCGGCGTCGTTATAGCCGGGATGCGTCACCAGCTCCCATGTGCCTGCGGGCAGCTGCCGGAGCAGGGAACGCAACGTAGCAGCATCCAGGCTTCCCGTGCCGGCCACCGCGATGGTTCCGTCGCTGGTGACAAAACCCTCCTGCGTAAGAATCTTGCGAGAGCGCGGCTCCAGCGGCCTCAGCGCCGCAATCTGCACCACGCGCGCTAAAGGAGCGCCAATTGCGGCGCGAACGGCCCACTCCGGCTCAAAAGGGTGGCGCACCGCGCGAATGCCTGCGGCGCGGGCGGCTCGCAGCACCGGCTGCAGAACCGCGGAGAACACGTGCACGTGCTTGTGCGTGTCGATGTGCGTCAACCGCACTCCGCGGCCCTGCAGAAGTGCGATTTGCGCGGCGGCTTCAGCCTCGATCTCTTCCGCGCGGATGCGGCCCGTGAAAAGCCGCAGCAGAAATGTCGTGAGTGAGCGCGGAAATTGCCCGGTTCGGCGATCGACCAGACTCGGGATTTTATCCGGCGGCAGTACCGGCTCGCCATCAATAAGGACCACGTGGCAGCCCACGCCGAGAGATGGAGTTGCGCGGGCCAATTCGATGGCCTCGTCGGTCGCGCCGGCGCACGCCATCAGGGAAGTGCTGGTGACCAGGCCCGCCGCATGCAACTCGATAATGGCCCGGTTCACGCCCGGCGTCAGTCCAAAATCGTCGGCATTGACGATGAGACGGCCCACGAGCTTGAGTTTATCAACTTGTGCCGTTGCGGCATCCGCATTACCAGCCCACTGGTATCATGACGGTAGGCGCAATTCGCGCATCGGCGTGGGCGGTTAGCTCAGTTGGTTAGAGCGCCTGCCTTACAAGCAGGAAGTCGGGGGTTCGAGTCCCTCACTGCCCACCACGAACCTGTTTTATGCCGTCCTAGATCGACCGGTATTCCTTCGAAACACCCAATAAAATCAACGATATTAGGTTCATTACCGTCTTAAGCGGTATTATGGAAGCCAA
>Ga0302320_10015559_pt1 | contig 15615 bp, 7 predicted proteins | sample Bog_T0_3_FD_202130 | JGI IMG/M metagenome (GOLD analysis project Ga0302320, IMG submission 202130) | Peat permafrost microbial communities from Stordalen Mire near Abisko, Sweden - Bog_T0_3 | ecosystem: Environmental > Terrestrial > Soil > Wetlands > Peat | place: Sweden: Abisko, Stordalen Mire... | reverse complement strand
TGTAGTCCAAGGCAAGACGAACGCCACTTTCCCCTATGGCGTGTACCTGGACGGCGAAGCGGTAGAGACCGGTTCGGAGCTGGAGGTTCACTTCATAGGACCGCTGGCTTCAGGTCGGAAGCAAACGATCGACGAAATCCGGCTACAGAACATAGGACCGCTGGCTCAGGAGATGAAGCCGACGCTTGACGAAATTCGGCAACAGAACCAGGCCGCTGGCACGAAAGGGCGACGGGTTTATTGGGCCGCTGCAACCCCCGTAAATCTTGAGACTCGGTTCAAACGATACGAGGCGCTCCTCAAAGTCACGTCTGACAAGCGCTTCGCGGAAGACAGCTCTTCTGCCACGCAAGACGCTCTTTCGGAGAAGCGGAAGGAACGGGACGAACTCCGGACGGCTCTCGTGAAGGACCTGGAAAAGGCGTTCCTCGCTGGAACCCTATTCTATGCTGGGCAAGAACAGCCCCTCGAAGATATCACGGACTTCAAAGCGCCAGTACAGACTGCACTTAGCGCCATCATTCCGAACATCTACGCCAGTTTCGGCATTGGGGACCGCCCCTGTGAATTCGCCCGGCAACTGAAGGCTGTCCTCAATCCGGCGACTTCCTCGTGGCATGCGGTTGCCCCGGAATTGGAACTGTTCGACACGCAGGGCAGCTTGCAGCAGCAGTCGGCGCTCGTGTCACAGGTGCTCGAAGTAATTTCGGATCTCGAAGATGAAGACGTGGAACCAGCGGGATGGCTCCTCCTCGAAGCGCCTGACCGAAAGGGCTTCCGCGGCTTCAGCCGTCCGCCCTTTGGGTGGTCAAGCGAACTTGTTCGCCTCGTTCTTGCGGCGTGCTTCCGCTCCGGGGCGATCTACATTGAGCGGCCCACGTCTGCCGGCCCCACACCGCTCTACGATTACAAGGACTCTTACGACCTTTTTTTCAAGATCAAGACCTTCGATAAACTCACCTTCCGTGTGGCTGAAACCCGGCTCTCCGTGGACGAGATCAAACGGGCCAACAAGAGCCTGATTGCGATGGGCGTGACAGGGACGGCCGAGTCCGGAAACGCCATCGCCGGTGCCGTTCGAAAGTTGGGCGAGTCGCTCAAGGCCGGAATTCAGGAAGCGCGAACGCATGCGGACCGCGGCCTCCCCATCCGCGACTCAGTGCTCGGTGGCGGTACCGCGCTTGCGGAGCCTACGACTGCAAAGGATCCTACTAAGGTCGTAACCGCCTTCCTTGCACGCACAGAGGAGTGGAAATCGCTCAGACTCTCAATAGAAGCATTACGTGCGTTCCTCATCGAGCAGCGCCACGTCGATTACGAGATATCGCGCCGTATCGCTGAACTCGTCACGAACCACCCCGTCGAGTCAAACCACGGCTCACGGACGCTTCTGGATCGCTCGCTGAAGGACATGGACGCGATCATCGCAGAGAAGTCGGTAGTGGAGAGGTGGTCCGATTACCGACTCGCTTTCGAACATGCACAGCGGGCGTACGGCGACGCCTACCGCGACGCGTACACTCAGGTCCTCCAGCAGGCAGAACGCGCGGTGACGGAGATTCGAAGCGGCGCTGCTTATCGGGCGGCGCCGCAGACAACCCGCGACAGCGTTGTTGACAAGGTCTTCGGCTCGGGTGGCCCGTGCCATTACCCGGCGCTTTCGCTCGGCTCCGCCGTCCTGCTCCTGAATGCCGCGGCGAAACGGAGCCTCAGTTCGCTGGCGCAAGCAGTGGTCGCGTTGCCCGCGTATCAGGCCCAAGTGGAATCAGATTTGCGCGCATTGACCGTCCCGGCTCCCGCGCCTGACGAGAAGGTGTGGGAGTGGCGGCCGGCATCGATTCTTGCCGGCCAACGATTCAAGAAGGAATCGGACGTCGATGCGGCGCTCGGCCAAGTCGGAGAACAGATCAAGTCACAGATTCGTCAGGGTTTCACGGTGGTGGTGAAGTGAACAGCGCGCCGCAATCGTTGCCAGACGACTTCAAGAATGCCGTAAAGACCTGGGTGCCGAAGGTGCGGGACGTCCTCGACCGGGACTTCACCGCTGAGCTGAAGCGGCTCGGAATCCCTGCGACCGGCAAGCCCGTGCCAATCGAGACGATGAGCCTTCCCGAGGCCGACAAAGGCATCAGGGCCCGCGTCGAGGCCTTGTTGCGCCGTGACTCGCTGGCAGAAGGGTCGGAGTCCAAGGGATACGAGAATGTCCGCCGGGAGCTGAGCTACACCTGCCTGAACCGGCTGGTGGGCTTGAAGTGCATGGAGGCTCGCGGGCTGCTGTATCTCCCGCCGGCCGACAACGAACACGGCGCGCCGGAGCCGACGAGCGTCGTTACGTTCGAGGAGGGCCAGGCAAGGTCGCGTTACCTGCGCGACCTGCGCGCGGCTGGAGGCAGCCGATATAAGTACGGCGACGACGCGGAAGAGAGTCTGCTCCGCGATGGTCTCACCGCGGCGTACCGCTTCATGACGTCCGAGATTGGAATCCTCTTCGACCCCAAACACGAATACGCCTGCCTCTGGCCCACCTATGGGTGCCTGGCGAAGGTGATCGAGATGATCAACAACGATCTCCCCGACGCCGCGTACCAGGCGCAGGACTTCCTTGGTTGGGTCTACCAGTTCTTCAACCGTGACGAGAAGAAGCGAGTTCGCGACGAAAACAAGGGCACGCCCCGCAGCTCATACGAGCTTTCGGTGATCAATCAGTTCTACACGCCGTCGTGGGTCGTGAAGGCGCTGGTGGACAACACGCTGGGACGGCTGTGGTTACAGATGCACCCGGACTCTTCGCTTCGGGCTACGACCCCACCGCCGTTGCCGGAGGAGGGTAATTGGTACCGGCCGGTCGCGGATTACCTGGTGCCGAACACCGGCGAGAAGATCCGCTACGAACGGCTCACGGATGACGGCCAGGTGGAGACGTTCAAGAGAGCCGCCGACATCGCGTTGCTGGACCCTGCGTGCGGCACCATGCACTTTGGCCAATACGCCTTCGGGTTATTCCGGCAGATGTATCTCGATGAGATTCAGCACGCCGGCGAGCCGGGCTGGCCCGCTGAGCCGTCGATTCAAGATCCGGATGAGATTCCGACCGCCATCATCGAGCGCAATCTCTTCGGCATCGACATTGATGCACGCGCGATTCAGATCGCCTCCCTCTCGCTTCTCTTGACGGCAAAGGAGGCGGCGGTCGGCGAGGGCCGATCGCCATTGAAAGTGAAGCTGCGGCGAACGAATCTTGTCGTTGCGAACGCCGTGGACATCGGCGAGGAGCAACTGCGCGCGCTGGTTGGCGGCCTTGATGACCGGCTCGGATCGCGCAGCCTGCAGGAGGCGCTCTTCAAGACGCTCTGGGAAAACCTACAGAACGTCGGCGAGCTGGGCAGCCTGATTCAGGTGCGCGAAAGCGTGACACGCGTCCTCGACGAATGGGTAGACCGCCAGGCCAAGGCTAAAGGGATCACGCGGATCCGTGCGCCCAAGGAGACGAAGCAGCTCTCGCTAGAGATGATCGTGTCGGACTTGGTGCAGGACCAACGGCAGCAGTTAGAGTTGGAGCGTCAACTTCTGGAGGATGAGGCGGAGTTGATTCGGCAGGAGCTTCTCTCCGGGCTCAAGGACGCCGCGAGGTCGGCGGTCGATCCTTCCCAACGCCTGTTCGCGGAAGACACCGCGCGCGGCCTGCAGTTGCTGGAGATCCTGTCCAGGCACTACGACGTGGTTGTGATGAATCCACCCTATGGATCGTTCGTGCCCAAGGTGAAGGACTTCATCAACACCGCGTACAAGCTGACCAAGAACAACATCTACTCCGTCTTCATTGAGCGCGCCACGCAACTGGTGCAAGACGTCGGCTACGTTGGCGCGCTGGTTTCGAGCACGTTTGTGAACCTCAAAGACTTTGAGAAGCTCAGAACCGAGATCTTGCTGAAGCGAAACCCGATGATCGTCATGCTCGACCTCGGCTACGGAATCCTGGACGACGCCACGGTTGAGGCGGCAGCCATCGTACTGAAGGGTGGCGCGCGATGACCCGGATTCGATGGCGTTGGGAAGAGAAGGACTTCGGTTTCCGCTTCAAGAGCGGAAAGGGTAAGAACGCTGCGGAGTACTACCAGGCCAAGCAGCCGGGAGAGTTCTATGTCGTGCCCCCTGATCAGCGCAAACTTGAGAAAGATCAAGTGGACGCGCTGGCCGAAGCCGCGACGATCCCGACGGCGCCGCAGGTCGTCGTCAATCCCTGGAGTAACTACACGCTTCACTGGGACTGGATTAAGTCCTCGGATGGCATCTGCCTGAACTACGCCGGATGCCTTCATCCAGAGGAGATCGCCCGGCGAGAGGACGAAGGCGTGGCGCGGGCGCGAGAGTTCGTGCTCGCCCTCCTGGATCGGCCCGAACCCGCTGCCCTCACCACGTCATTGATCCGCCAAGTTCACCGCGAGCTGATGGGAGACATCTACCCGTTTGCCGGAGAGTGGCGGACCGTCGCCATGCACAAAGGAGATGGACCGACGAAGTGGCCTCTGCCGCCGACCGGCATTCAGCCCCGGATGGACGAATTCGAACGCAAGATCCTGGCGCGAACGCCGTTCATAGCGGATGAGAACGAGGCCGTGTTCGCCTTCGCCAGCGAGGTCATGAGTGAGTTTCTTGCGATCCATCCATTCCGGGAGGGCAACGGTCGAACAGCCTTTATACTGGGCGATTTGATTCTGATGCAAAACAGCCTTCTTCCGCTGAGCGAGTACGATCAGCATCGCCACGAAGCACCGTATTACGCGGCGTGTGAGGCCGGGCGCCTCCAGGGGAACTACGCGCTCCTGGCGGGCTTGATCGCAGAGTGGGAATCGGAAGCCATGGCGCGCTGGGAGGGGATGGCAGATGAGCAGTAAGCGTATCGATCTGAAGAAGATCCTTGCCAGTTCGGACCTGCGTCGCAAGCTGATGGTTTCGACAATTCAGGCCACACAGGCGCGAGAGGGAATCCAGACGACTGCGGCGCAAGCCAGCCGGGCCTATTACGTGGTGACCGAGGGGGACAAGACAGCGTTCTTCGACCTCGATAGGTTCAAACCCGGGAAAGGGGATGGCGATCATCGGCACGAAGTCTTTGTTCGCACCATGCGCGACGGCATTGATAGGGTGCGATTCGATGTCGCACGGCGGGATTTTGCGTCAATTGAAGGCGCACCACTGGACTTCCGAGGGATCGGCGCTGTCGCCCACATATTCCGAGAAGTGCCCGCTCTCGAACCAGGGTGGGGAATCGCCAGGCAAGGCAAGGCTACGGGAGATGATCCCAGATGGGTCAGGCACTGGTGGGAGGTGACCGCTGAGTCCGGCTGGGTCCCGTTCGCCAAGGGAGGTGACTACTGCCGGTTCTACTCTTCGGTTGATCTAGTTCTGGACTGGCGGCCAGAGAAACGTGGAGCTTTGAAAGAGTCGGGCAATGCACTGCCTAGTGAGGAACTCTATTTTCGTCCTGGTCTTACCTGGCCGCGACGAACTCAGAGGGGCTTCAACCTTCGCGTTCTACCAGCCGGATGTGTGTTCGCCGACAAGGGCCCGGCAATCTTCCCGAACAGGGAATCTGATAGCTTCTATTTGCTGGGAATAGCCAATTCGGCGCCGGCCGAGTATTTGCTGCGCGGTCTCATGTCCTTCGGCTCTTGGGAGGTGGGTGTTATCAGGCGGTTACCAATCCCTGCACCTGCCCCAGAACAAAGGAATCAAGTAGTCAATCTCGCGAAATCGATTTATCAGCTAAAGGCCGAGTGGGACCAGGGGAATGAGGTGGCCACGCGCTTTGAGAGGCCATGGGTGCTGATTCGTGAAGATGTCACGTGCTCCCCCATCTCGGCCACGCTCGACCGCCTTTCTGAGGAGGAGGCTGACAAAGAGCGTGTTGTGCAAGAACAATACAGCCTCCTAAACGAGTACGCGTACAAACTCTATGGCATTCCAGCCGACGTGCGAGTAGAGATTGGACACGTAATGGGAGATCGGCCGGTCGAAACCGTGTGGCCGCAGATGGAGGGTAAAGCTTCCGATCAGAAGAGGATGGAACACGTCTGGCGCCTGCTCTCCTACGTGGTGAAGAGGGTCGTGGAACACGACGTAGATGGGCTGGTTCTGCTTACGCCAGTTCCTGGCAAGACGCCGCTCCTGGAAAGGATGCACACGGAACTGGCGAAGTTGTTCCCTGGGCGAGATTCGAGCGAGGTTGAAATCGAAATCGTCAATGAACTGAAGCGCAAGGTGAAGGGCTACGAACGGGTGGAGAGCCTTCGGGAGTGGCTTGAGAACGCCTACTTCGACTACCACGCCTCGATGTACAAGAACCGGCCGATCTTCTGGCACATCTCGAGCAGGCAAGGCAAAGGCCCGGCGGCGTTTTCCGCTATCGTCCACTACCACCGATTCGACAAAGACCAGATGGCGAAGCTGCGCGGCGTTTACCTGCGTGAGGCTCTCGCCGCATTTCGCCGCGAGGCCGCGCTCGCCGGACAGGAGGGACGTGCCGACGACCGGCTGGAGTGGCAAGCCAAGGTAGAAGAGGCCGAAGAATTCGACCGGCGGCTGCAGCAGGTTCAGGAGGGCTTCCACGAGGGCGCAGCGGATTTCGGGATCCTCACGCCATGGAAGGCTGAGGGAGCGCGGCCGAAGGGATGGGATCCCGACATCAATGACGGCGTGAAGGTGAACATCGAACCGCTTCAGCGCGCCGGCGTCCTGCGCATCGCCGAGGTGGTCTGATGATCCTCGAGGCACTCATAGAGGAGCTCGCGCGACGCTTCCAACACGAGAAGCGGGCGCGTGTGTGTCTGTGGTTCGACGAAAAGCGCGAGTTCGACGCCCTTTTGCCGAAGCTGAACGAGTGCCTGGCCGGACGCGCGCCGGCTCCGTTTCAACTGCTTCAGTACGAGCCGGACGTGTTTCACGGCCAGATCTGGCTCAAGGACCAGGTGCGCAGAGGCACGGCCGAGCAGCACTTTGTGGTCTATCTCCCGCTGTCGGAAGAACGGCTGGATTCCCCGGACTCGAACGGCGAGCATTACCTGGAGCTTCTGACCGAGTACCGGATCGCTGGCATCACATGGCGCCTGAACGGAAAGCAGCCGACGCTGTTCAGCTTCTTGCGCCAGGCCGGAGTGGGCTTGCCCGAGAATCCGGCCGAGCAAAGAAGGCTGTACGACGGCGGCCGGAATTCGCTCTTGGCGAAGTACGCCGCCAAGTTTGCCGACCGTCCGGTGTCGTTCTGGCGCGAGACGCTGACTGCCGAGAGTGTGCAGGCGAAGCTGATCGGCGACCTTGAAAAGACGATTCTGGACGTCGCCGCGGCGCCGGACACGGAGTGGAAGGCGCTGGAGGCAAGCGGCCTGGTGACGGAGTTCACCGAGATGGTCCGGGATCGCTATGGGTTCTCCGCGGCGCTGGCCAACCCCACCGAATGGGTACGAGGGCTGATCGAGATGCTGGCGCTCACGGAGACCTACCTCGGATACCGGGAGCAGCCCGACTTCCCATTCCTGGAACGACTGCCGGCGCCGACGTTCCGAGAACACCACAAACAACTACTTGAGCGGTGGTTGAAGGACGCGGAAGGCCGGCCCGTATGGGAGCGGTGGATCAGGCAGGTGGAAGTGGACCTGGACCTGTCCGAGTGGGCTGCCGACAAGCCGGGCCATTCGTTCGCCATGCCGCATCTTGTGGCTTTGCGCTGGAGCCGCACACTCCAGGAGTTTGCTGCGGCGGCGGACCGGGCGTCGAGCACGCTTGAGTACTTCACTAAGAACCGTGCCGCGATTCGCCGCGAGGTGGAGTTCGGCAAGGCGAATCCCGCTCCGGTCGGGGCATGGCACTTGTTGGCCCAGCTCGACAAGTTCATCGCTTCCTGCAATGACGCAGAGGGACAGGTACAGCGGCTGAACTCGCCTGCTGAGTTGGCGCGAGTTTACTCTTCGATGGTGGTTCGAATCGAAGGCGAGCATATCCGCCTTCGCAGCGGCGCGATGATCGTCGGCCTTCCTGTGGTCGGCAGAGTCGCTGACCGGGCCTACGCCGCGTATGCAAAGCCGCTAAATGACAAATTCGTCGGGCTCTACGCCGCACAGGGGACGTGCGAAATCCCTGGAATCGAATCGGTTACTGAGCATCTGCAGCGGGAACTCTGGCATCGGTCTGGCCGCCGCGCGGTCATCATTGTCGACGCCCTGCGCTTGGACGGGGCATTCGCTATCCAGGAAGCACTGACCGGCCACGACGTCGAAGTCCACACGGTGCGGGCAATGCTGCCCACGGTCACGCCGATTGGGATGACGGCAATGTTGCCTTTAGCCGGGGTCCACGTGACATTCGAGGTAGAGGCAAACACACTGCACCCGCGAGTGAACGGGAAGGACGCGGCGGCGCGGTCGAACAGGCTGGCGCTCCTGAAAGAGTATGGCGCGGATTGCCGTGAGATCGAAGCGGTGGAAAACATGACCGCCGCCGGTGGTGAATGTGGCGAGCTTCTGGTTGTTTTCGGTCACGAGGAAGTGGATCATCTGGGCCACGGTAGCGCAGAGACGCTCATCCGGCATGTTGACCGCGAAGTGGACCGTCTGGCGCTATTGATCCGGCGGCTGCACCATTGGGGCTATCCCGAAGTGCACGTTGTCACCGACCATGGGTTCATTCTTCTCGATGAAGAGAGGCTACCGCCCGAGGTTACCTGCGACAAAGACTGGTGTTACGTTCGCAAGGAACGCTTCGCGCTGGTCCCGGCGAGCGCGGATCTGCCGCTCTTGACGTTTCCCTTCGCTTGGGACAACAGCATCAGGGTTGCTGTGCCGCCCGGCCTCGCCTTCTTCTCGGCTGAGAAGTCCTTCTCCCACGGCGGCGCAACGCTCCAGGAGATCCTGATTCCGCACCTCATCTCGCGCGTGGCGATGCAAGAGCGGCGCATTGGGGTCGAAGTCGTCGTCCCGGCGACTGAACTAGCGCGCAGCTCCGTGAAGGTCACGCTTCGTCCAAGGGTCACGTTGGGCGCCGGTCAATTGAGCCTATTCGTCGAACTTGGCAGGAATCTACAACTCGACGTGCTGAGCAGCAGCAGTTCTGGAGACCTGAAGTCAGTGCTCGCCACAGGCAAGCAGAAGGTTCTGCGGATCGAAGCGGATAGTGGTGACGTGACCGTGAATCTCTTCTTCCACACTGCGCTGACGTTTCGGCGTGGGGAGACACTTGTCTTGTCCGTGCGCGATACCGATACTCTGGAGCAATTCCCGGCCGGCGGAATCAAGCTGACCGTGGGAAGGGATATGTAACCAATGGCTGACCAACCAGTGATGATGGACGAACTCGACCAGACTGCCAACGAGGTCTTTCCTGGATTGGTGGTGCGGAAGGACCTGCTGCGACGGATGCGGAGTGCCTTTGGCGTGCCGGCGTTCGTGATCGAGTTTCTCCTCGGCAAGTACTGTGCGTCGACGGATGAAGAGACGATCAAGGAAGGGTTGGAATTTGTCCGGGAGACGCTGTCGTCGAAGTATGTGAAACCGGATGAGCGCGAAGCCGTCAAGTCGGCGATTAAGCAGCACACCACCTACGAGGTCATCGACAAGATTTCCGTCGAGTTGGTTGAGACCCACAACAAGTATTGGGCTCGCCTGTCCAACCTCAATCTGGATTACATCAATATCGATGAGAGCGAAGTCCGAAGCCATGACCGTCTTCTCATGGGCGGTGTCTGGGCAGAGATCTCTCTGCGTTACGACGAGTCGTTCATCTTCAAGGGGCAGAACCGGCCCTTCTTCGTGGAAAGCCTTCGGCCTATCCAACTGTCTAGCCGCAACATCGAGCAGTTTGTCGAGGGCCGGAAACGGTTCAGCCGCGACGAGTGGCTTGACCTGCTGATGCGCTCCATGGGCTATGAGCCCAATCACCCGTACTTCACACCGCGCAGGAAGCTGCACTACATGCTCCGGCTGCTGCCGTTCGTCGAGAAGAATTTCAACTCGGTGGAGTTGGGGCCGCGCGGCACCGGCAAGAGTTTCGTTTACCAGCAGATGAGTCCGTATTGCCACTTGATTTCAGGTGGACAGACCACCACGGCGCAGATGTTCGTGAACCTGGCGAGCGGACAGCGCGGGCTGGTTTGTCTTTGGGACGTGGTCGCGTTTGATGAAGCCGCCGGCGTCCACTTCACTGACAAGACCGGCCTGAACATCATGAAGGGCTACATGGAGGATGGCGTCTTCAGCCGAGGGCGGGACATCATAACCGCCGAAGGCTCGGTAGTCTTCGTCGGCAACCTCGACGGTGACATCGAAACAATCGTGCGCACCTCGAACCTCTTCTATCCGATGCCCAAGGAGATGGACACAGCCTTCTACGACCGAATTCACGCCTACATTCCCGGCTGGGAGTTTCAGAAGACCCGCGACGATGTCTACACAAACCACTTCGGCCTGGTAACCGATTACTTGGCGGAGGTGTTCAAGGAACTGAGGAAGCGCAGCTACGCGGATTACGCCGAGCGCTTCTTCCGATTCGGCGCCCATCTCGGCGGGCGAGACCAGAAGGCAGTGCGAAAGATCGTCTCCGGGCTGGTGAAATTGCTGCACCCAGACGGCCAAGTGACGCAGGAAGAGATCCAGGAATATCTGGCCTACGCGATGGAGATGCGGCGGCGAGTGAAGGAGCAGCTGAAGAAGATGGGCGGTCTGGAGTATTGGGACACCAGCTTCTCCTTCATTGAAAAGGAGTCGGGCCAGGAAACGTTCGTTTCTGTCCCGGAGATGGGCGGCGGAACGGTGATTGCGGAGGGCAACCTGCCGCCGGGGAGCGTGTACACGATCGGCACCGACGTTGCTGACCGGCGCTTGGCACTTTTCTTGCTTCAGTCCCAGATGAACCCGGGTTCCGGCCGCATCATCCCGCTCGGCAATCTTTCCACCAAGATGAAAGAGGCGATCAAGACCGCCGATGCACACCTTAAAGCGAACTTGAATAACCTGGGCATTGATCGCGACCTGAAGAGTTACGATTTCACCATCCAAGCGATCAATCTGAATCAGGCGAAGGAAGGGGCAGAGACTGCGGTCGCCTTCTTCCTCTCCATGGTCTCGGCGATCCTCGGCAAACCGGTCCTCGACCGAACCGTCGTGTTGGGGGAGATGAGCGTCCAAGGCATGCTGCTGAAGGTGAACGCGCTTCCCGAGCGGATGCAACTCGCGGTGGAATCCGGCGCCAAGCGAATCCTAATACCGAGCGAGAATAAGCGCGACGTCGCGGATGTGCCGGACGCCGTCCTCACAGCGATCCAATGGCAGTTTTACGATTCGCCGACGCGCGCCGCAATCCTGGCGCTGGGATTGGGGTAAAACACCTTGGAGCCTGCATTAGGGTGGACACTGCTCTCTGCTGAAGCCATTCGCCGGGCGGAAGCTCAGTTGCGAGAGGACGTGCGGGGAGTCCGCGACGAGATCGGGTTTCTGTTTCTCCACCAGGCATACGCCGACCGGTTCTTCCCAGGAACTTCGGTTCAGCAAACGCGCCTCCGCTATGCCCTGTTTGTCCCCTGGATCTATCAGCGGGTCGCCGCATTGGATCGTAAGCGACTACAGCAACAGTCAATCGAGAAACTCGTCCTCGAAGAAGAGGTGCGGCTGACGGGGAGGTTGCTCAACTCGGGGGAGACTGACGGTGTCATCGGCAGGAGGGTGTATCCCCAACGAAGGGCCAGTTCGCAACCGGCCACGATGGTGTATTGGTCGGCCCTGAGCAATTGGGGAGTGTTGCGGAGGCTGGATGATGGGTCCGCGCCATCTCGCGCCTCGGTTCACAGAATGCTGGCGACCCAGTGGCGGAGAACACAACTGCTCGACGAGTACGGAGTGCCGGTTGAGGAAGCTCATAGCCTCTTTGCAGCATTGCCAAAGCAGCCGAGTGAGTGGCAAATCCTAGGGGAGCCAATCACGTTCCGTCTTCTGTCGGGCGAAGCGTCCTTCCTGAAGAAGCAGCTTCTCACCACTCGCAGGTCAGGCGGCCAAGATCCGTCTCTCCTGGCTCGGCTTGCCGAGGATCCAGGACGTGTTCGGACGGCCAATGCACCCTGGCAGAAGGCGGTCTGCGGTGTCGCAGACGCTGTGGACAAGGCGGCGATGGATCGAGCTCGTCGCGTCGCATCTTTGGCCGCCATCGGCCGCGCGGTCTATGCCGCGCTGGTAGAGACTCTTCGTGATAACCGCGACGGGTTGTCGACTTCTCCCAAGCACAGATCCAACATGCCGGACGTGATCACTCGATATCGACAGGACGCAGTGGATGTCGATATCCAGGCTGTTCACGAGGATGCGCCAAGTTTGCCGTCTCTTTTTGTCAGGGTACTCGAAGGGACTCAGCAATGGCTGAGCCGTCCAGACAATCCGGATTCACTTCTAGATCTCTACGCTTCGATGGAGCAGAAGCGCAAGGGCAACAGGGCTCGTCTGGCGCCCACCCCTTTGGGCAGACAACGACGAGCCGAGTGGGACAACGAGAAACACCCTCTGGCCGAGCCGCTGCACTATCGCTGGGGCAATGTAAAACGAATGCTGATGGACCTGGAAGATCATGACTGAGAGCAAGCACTGGCGAAGTTTTCCCTTTCTGCAGGCACTTCGGCCGGAACCTGGCGAAGTTGTGGACGGCGCGATACTGGCGACGTATTCAGCCGATCTTGTCGTCGTTGCTGCATCTCTGCTCGCACTCGCGGGTCTTGATGATGACCGGGGATCGGGCAGCAAGGTCGATTTCGCGAATGCGTTCGAGCGGCTGAACGGAAGATTTCGGATACTCTGCCAGCGAGGCCGCATTCTGGCGCCGTTCCGCAGTCTGCTGATCCTGAACTTGATGGATCGGTTTGTCCGAGAGGTTGGCACGGACGAGAACACTTCGTGGCACCCCAAGATTGCGCTCGTTCGCTACACGAGAGAGGATGGACCGCCATCTTGGCGAGTCTGGCTTGGTAGCCGGAACCTAACGAGGTCCGTGGCTTGGGAAATCGGCCTCCTGCTGGTGAGCGCCGACTCAGGAGGACAGGTCGTCGAAGGGCTTGGCAATCTCGCCCAGACACTGGCGCGGCGCGCCAACCTGGATAGGTTTGAAGAGGGAAGCATCGGCCGCGAGTTCAGTCGTCTCCGATGGGTGACGCCTCGCGGTACGCGAACGGAAGATGTTCGGTTCTGGGATGCCGGAGAGGAGCGTGAACTTCCTGGCCAACCGCCCCGGCTTAAACGGCTGGTGGTGGTTTCGCCATTCCTGGACGGGTCGATCATTGGTCGACTTGGGAAATGGGGCGATCAAAGCACGGAACGCATCCTCGTCTCAACTCTCCCCGAGCTACAGAAGCTCGAGGTACAAGTTCAGCGACCGCTGGCTGGTTTCAGCAACAACCTTAGATATCTCGATTCACCGATTGAGGATGAGATCGAACAAGCCTCTGGAGAAGCGCACGCCGGACTCGATGAAGAGCAGGAGTCCCGGGGACTGCACGCGAAGTTAGTTTACGCGGAGCACGGGGCTGGTAGAACCCTTTGGATCGGTAGTGCCAACGCCACTCATCGAGGTTGGCTCGGCCCCAATGCGGAGGTCATTGCGCGGCTGTCGGTTGACGCAGAAGTTGCCGAGGGCTTGAACGCATTCATCGACTCAGAAACGTGTGACGTGTACGAGGACATCCTCAGATCTGTTGAGACTCCGGACGCCGACCAAGAGAGGATTGAAGGTGTGCGCAACTCCCTCGCGGCGTCGTGGAATCTACGGCAGGAGGTGGACGAAGATGAGAGTTGGCTCTGCGGCGATTACGACCCTTACAGCCTCGCATCTGACATGGAGATCAAAGTAGGACGCCTGGGCGCCCCCCTCAATGCGTGGTCGCGCGGGTCTCTTCGGTTGTTGTTGCCACCCACGAGTCACGCCGGAATGACTGAGTTCGTTGTCATCTCCCTGCAATTGGGCGCGCAGGCGTCCACATGGGTCCAAGTGGCGCCGATAGTCGGGTTCGATGCCGAAGGTCGAGACAGGATGCTCCTTGCGGAGTATCTCGACGTACGAACGTTCTTGTCATGGGTTCGGAGTCTGTTGGATGATTCCATTGGCGGCGACGGTGGAGGGGACTGGAGCGACAGTGGGAACCCGACGCCGGGGAACCAGAACCGAGGCGACCTCTCGCTCTGGGCGCCGACCCTGGAACAAGCGCTAAAAGCCTGGGTCCGTGATCCGGAACTACTCAGGCGGGCTGACAACGTACTGGCCCGGTATCTCGACACGATTTGCTCATCGAGAGAGAGAACCTTGTCGCTCGAGGAAGCTCGGGCTCTCGATGCCGTCCAGAAAGTCTGGCCTGTGATTCGACGGGAACTCGTGCCGGGTCGGCGTGAAGCTGGTGGGTCGAGATGACGGAGCCGAAGGCCTTTCAGGTGGCGACGATTCGGGCGGCGGTCAAGGTGCTGAGGTCGTCAAACGGCCATAGACACTTCCTAGTAGCCGACGAGGTCGGCCTCGGAAAGACGGTGGTGGCGCAAGGCGTCATTCGCGAGCTGATGTCGCAGAAGCGCGATCACGAGAATCGACCGCTCGTTGTCTTCTATGTATGCAGCAGTCTGGCGATTGCGGCGCAGAACAAACGAAAGCTGTTGGAAGTCCTGCCTGAGTCTGAATGGCCCGATGCACTGTGCACCGTGGACCGATTGACTCTTGTTGGCACCACGAACTCACCGCGACATCGTGAATTGCACCTGTATTCGTTGACGCCGGAGACCTCGATCCCACGTTCCGATGGGCGCACTCGCAGAGGTTTACAGTCGGAACGAGCACTTATCTTCGCCCTTCTCAAGCATCGATTCCCGAAGCTCTTGCGGGTGCTTCGTCAGGATGACTTTCGGCTGAAGCCCGGGCCGGCAGCAGACGATGTGGTTTGGAGAAGATGGGTCCATCATCACAAGGGGCTCATCCAGGGAAATGCGACTCTTCGGAGGGAGTTCTATTCCGCGGTTCGGGAAGAGCTTGGGCTACGCGAGGGCGAGTGGCTTTTGCCTGCGCTCAAGACTTTCGCTGATGATCCCCATCAGCTCATCGGGCGACTGAGAGGCGCCCTGGCAGCCGCGAATCTCAGCAAGCTGAATCCGGACCTAGTGATCTTCGACGAGTTCCAACGCTTTCGGGCGTTGGTTCAGGAGTATGAAGACCCCGCTGAGGATAAGCCGTCTCGAGTACTGCAGCTGCTGCGCGGTGAAGAGATGGATGACCCGCCCGGCTTATTGCTTCTCTCGGCCACACCATACAAGCCGTACGCGCGGCGATGGGAAGACGTTGACGGCGGTGCTCACAGAACCGAATTCCTCCAACTCGTCAAGTTTCTTTACGGAAATGATCTAGAGGCGGAATCGAAGCGTCGCGAGTGCGAGGGCGCGTTTCGAGTGATGGAGAGGGAACTCAGGCTCGGCCAACTCGAGTCTGATGAATTCGTCGCTGCCAAGACTAAGATCGAAGCCTTGCTGCGTCCGATTATGTCCAGAACGGAGCGAATGGCTCACCCCGAAGGAACTCGCACAGCGTTGGTTCTTTCGTGGGAAGAGGATCTTAATT
>Ga0302320_10015557_pt1 | contig 15616 bp, 8 predicted proteins | sample Bog_T0_3_FD_202130 | JGI IMG/M metagenome (GOLD analysis project Ga0302320, IMG submission 202130) | Peat permafrost microbial communities from Stordalen Mire near Abisko, Sweden - Bog_T0_3 | ecosystem: Environmental > Terrestrial > Soil > Wetlands > Peat | place: Sweden: Abisko, Stordalen Mire... | reverse complement strand
AAATATAATATAGAAAACAAGAGCTTAATATAATATAATATATTATTTAATTAGAAAAAAACTCTTAATTCCCTTTTCCTATTCTTTTATATAATAATTTAATAATTCCTTCATTCCCTTTATTTTATCATTTCAATGTTTGCTTCTTTCAGTGTTCCCAATGAAATAATCCCCAATCTCATCCTAACGAACTATTCCTCAGTTCAAAAGCTTCTTTCCTCACCCAATCCTAAAATCACTCATATTCTCACAGTCGCGGAAGGCCTGAGTTTTGCGAAAGAAGCCTTATCTCTTCATATTCAATATAAGCTCATACCGGCTGAGGATTTCGAGGATTTTAATTTACTTGAATATTTCGATGAAATGACTGATTTCATACATGAATGCCTGATGAATCAAGGATCTATAATAGTTCATTGCCTGATGGGGATTTCTAGAAGCGCCACAGCTGTGATAGCTTATTTGATTAAATATAAGGGTTTCACAATGGAAGAAGGCTTGAAATTAGTGAAGGAAAAGAGATATGTGGCTAGGCCTAATGAAGGCTTTTTAGATCAATTGAAACAATACGAGAAACTATTGAAAAAGGCACAAAAAAACAAGGAAAATGGAATAAAAACGAATGATTTCCTCAAATGCAAGAATTGCCAAGGAAAAGTCGTGGATTCTAAGGAAATCAATCATGGATCTGAGAAATGCGGGTCTTATTTCATTGAAAATGAGGTTTCAGAACGTTTGGAAGTGGATCCGAATGAAAATCAGGTGCTTTGTCAGAAATGCGGCTTTATATTAGGAGATATTAACACTAAAGGTTCTAAATGCTCCTGCGGAAAATGGGTGCCTCCCAACTATCAACTGCATAAAAACAAGCTGGATTAATTAAAAAAACTTAAAAAAAGGCTTTTTTTTTTGATATAATTTTTCATCTTATTACAAAAGTTGAGACTTTTTTTTAAAAACAGACATAAAATATTGATAAATGATAAAATTGAAACAAAAAAACCCTGTTTTTTCTAAAACAAAATTAAGCAGTGCCTCTTTGTTGTTCAAATGATCGACATTCATTCATATTCTGTCTGAACATATTCATGTTCATATTAGGCATTGCGGCCTGAGTTTGGGCATATGGTTGATTCACAATCAGAAAATATCCTGAGTTCTGTTGCGGGAACCTCCCATAACTTTCCATTGGCATTTGATTCATATTATTATTCTGCCCAACCAAGTTATATCCCATATTAGGGAAAAGGTTGTTTTGTGATGCGAGGCAATAATTCTGCATAATAACAGGTCCATTGGAAGTTTTCTGGATCACAGCATAGGGTTGCATTAAAGGCACTATCAGCAAATTATTGTTGTTTTTTTGAGGATTTTGTAGCGGAATGGCTTGTAAGGTGAAATTTTGTATTGGATTGGCAACAAAATTGTTGGCATTGTAATTGGAATTGAAATCCTGGCTAAAGTCTTGTTTTTGTAAGGGTTGTTGTGTGCCTATGCTGCTGCTATTGCCATTGCCATTGTCTTGAGTGTTTTGAGTGATTTCATTACTGTTATAATTGCTCTGAAAATCAGTTTGTGGCTTTTTCTTCCTTTCCTGAAGTCCCAATTTGACCTTCTTCTTATAATGATTGAACCAATTCTTGATATTTTTTATAGAACATTCTTTGTTGAGTTTTTGATGAATTTGCTCAAAATGGTATTTCTTCGGCTTTTTGACTCCATTGAAAAAGTCCTTCAAAATCTCGATTTCTTGTTTAGAGAATTTGTTCTTCCTTTGATAATTAGGCAACAAGCCTTTTAAAGCCAAGGCTCTTCTTCTGTTCTTGAACCAGGTTTCTAAATGCCTCACTGTACGATTGGTCAATTGGCCTAATTCCTTCATTTCTTCCTTTGTAGGATATTTGTTTCCTTTGAAAAACTTACAAAGTTTCATGGTCTCCTCATCAATGTCCTTGGTCTGAATATCGTCTAAGTATTCGAAACTCAGACTCGAATTCGTCATCAACAAGGCATCGAAAGAATTTTTCTTCGGATTTTCTTGATATGAGTTCTGATCCTCAAAAGGAACTCCATTTGGGCCTTCAGAGGATCGCATTAGATTTGAAGCATAAAATTGCGAAGTTTGACTATCATGAGACAATATGGAATGTCCATGAGGTGTCATTGAAGAAAGTTTGAGGCAATTCTGATTAGGGATATGCATATGAAAAAAGCGTGAATGATGAAAAAGGGATGGGGATGGGATCGATGGAAAGCACGATTTGGATGCGGAAAAATTTAATTATAATTTCTTGGAATGTGTCTGAGAAAAATAGGGCCAAAACCTGGAATTAATATCTTGGGAACTCAAATCTGGATCATTCGTTGATTTAGAAAGTTTGATTTATCATTTATCATAGCTAATATATAAATAACGCACTAACTTGGTCGTGGTCTTGAAAAAAATAAAGGAAAAGCGAATTTTTTAAAAGCTTGTATTATGAGAAGGTAGAGGATGAGGTCTTTATTAGAAGGCTTTACAGGCTAAAGAAATGCAGGGAGAAGAAATCTTGATTTTTATTTGAATTTTTTCTTTAATTAAATATTATTGCTTAATATGAAAAAAAATAAATGCCTTAATTTAAAAAGCCTCGAAATTTGACTTTGTGTTCCCGAAAACAGAAATTTATTGTTAAAAGTTTGCGATTTTTCTCTATTTTCCTTATTAATTAAAAATCCGATTTCCCCAAAATCCCGGACTTTCAGAGCTTTAAAAGCCTAAAACTACCGATTTCCATTGTTATGATTTCTCTAAGGATTAATAATCAAGGAATTTCCAATTTATGGTGAAATCCTTGATAAATGAGGATTTCGATTATTTAAAGGAAACAGCCTATGGAAATCCTAAGGAAAAGCGGAGTTTATTGGCAATGATTGGCTGGAAAGGAATCTTCAATAGTTTATAGGAAAACGAGAAATAATTAAGAAAGCTGAGAAATCTTGTTTTTTCTTGGAAAAAAACTAATAAAAATATTTAAAAATGAGATTTCGTGGATATTTATTTCAATTTTTTTTCAAAATTTTAAGGCTTTAATAGGATTTCTCTCATAAACTCCGATTTTTTATCATCTTTTTCTATTTTATTCCAAAGTCCAGGCTCTAAAGTCTTGACTTTATAGCCCATTTTTTCCAAAACCAGATATTTCCTCGAAGTAGATCTATTAAGCCTTTTCTCATTAATATAATGGTTTCTGCCATTGATTTCAAAGCAAATATCAGGCTTTATAAAGAAATCCACTATAAAAGGACCTATAGTCTTTTCTTCTTCAAAAGCTATTTCCATTTCCTTTAATAAAGTCCCAATAGTCTTTTGGAAATGCGAATAAAAGCGATTTTTCGATAGGTTTTGAGATGGGAAATCTTTTTGAGAAAAAGCCAGGAATTTAGGGTATTTCTCTATATTTATCAGGTCTTTATATAGGGTTTTCAAGGTAATATCCAAAAGTTTGGCTAGGCTTAGGTTTTTTACATAAAACTCGTCTTTTTCATTGATTTTATCAAGACTTTTCTCAATAAAATCAAGTATTTCATTGAAAATATCAAGATTTTCATGCCCGTTTATAATCAAAACATTCAAAGCGTTCATCCATTCGAATAACTTGATTTTCTCCTTATTTTCTCTAAGTAATTTCACGAATTCTTCTAATAAAGTCCTCGATTTTATCTCATAACGACCTAAAATACTGAAAACCTTTAATTTCCCATCTAATTGGACCTTTTCCTTTAAATCTCCTGTTAAAACACGCTTTATTAGAAAATCCTCCATTTCTATGAAAAAACCTTCTGAAAATTGGTTTTCTTGTGTATAATTCATCAGGACATTATAGAGTAAAACCTCAAGTTTCTCATGATTTTCCTCAATAAATATCGCTTTTCTATAAAAAGCCTCGATTTTCGCGATTTCCTCAGATTCAAAAAGCGCGAATTTCACTAGAGGAAAGGCTAAATACGAATTCTCTAGAAAACTGAATTTCTCGATGTTTTCTATATAAATCCTCTCGATTTCATTATAAAAAGCCTTATTTCTTATGTTTTCGCGATTTATAGAGACTATCACCAGGAAATTCAGGGTTTCTTGATAAATGAGGAAAAAAGACCTTAAATTTTCCCAGACTTTTGCTTCTATTAGTTGATATAAGATCGGGATATAGCTTTTCTCATAATCAGTTTTATTTTCTAATGAATTTAGTTCTAAAATCATTGAGAAACTATTGATTAATTGCTTATTAATGAGGTTTTTCTCAGGCTTTAATTCAGCTTTTATTATAGCGAAGAGATTGGCTATTGATTTCTGGAAATCTGTGTCTTTTAATTGAACCAAAGCTGTGAAAATTATCATCGAATTATCATAATTTTCATTAGAAAAAGGCTTGAATTTTTTCAAGACTTTAGCTATTCTATTTCTGGATTCTTCTATAGTCCTTTCATTAAAATTAGGGTTTTTCCTGATTCTTCTTAGAAATATAGCATTTGATTGATATATACTTAGGATTTCGGGTTTATTGATGCCTTTGAGATTATGAGAATTCAAGATAAAGTTTAAATCATTGAAAAGACTAGATTTCAGGCTATTTTCATTGAGATTATGAGAGAAAATGTTTAATAAATTCACACAGGAATGATAATTCATATTATTTATAGCCTTGCTATTGTTCATTTTCAAGGTTTTTAGCAGAGAAAATTCGAGTTCCTGAGAGAAAAATATCAATTTCTCTTGATTCAAGGCTTTTCCCTTTGAAAAGGCTGTTAAAATCATCGAAATCTCTAGAAATCCTATGGAATTTGAGCTTTTTTTTAACGAGAAATAGATCTTTTCGATTTCCTCAGAGGAAAATAGCTTTTTATGAATGAAATTCGTTGTTATTAATAAGGAAATCGTCTTCGGGTCTATTTTGTTGATGATTTTCTCATCAGAAACGAATAAAGGCCTGATATTTTCCTGAAAGATCCTATCAATGCCTGATTTATTCAATCTCACAAGCACTAAAGCCAATTTCTCATAATTTTCATGATAAATCAGGCTTTTTATTGATTCCATAGGCAATTCTAGCCTATATTTCTCATAAAGATTTTCCTCCTTGAGGATGATATTGAAGGAAACCAAGGCTTCTAAAGGATAGAATTCGAGGTTTTTCGAGATAAAAGTCCTGATATTTTCGAAGCTTTTTATGCTTTCGGAATCCTTGCAAGCCAAAAGCCTATTAAAAGCGATATTTATCAGAGTTATCAGTTTATTTATATGAACATCGTTTTTCTTGAACTCTTTAAGACTTTTCTCCATATAAATCTCTAATAATCTGTTAAAATTCTGATAAAAGCCCTCGTTTTCCTTCAATTTGAATATAAACACCATCTTTAATAAATCTATTAAAGTCTTTTCAAGGCTTATTTGGATTTCTCTATTATTGAGAAAAGGCCTAATAGTCTTTTCATCTATTTTCTTTAAAATCTCTCGGGTTTCTATAAGAAAAGACTCAGGTTTTCCTCGTTTATTCATCGTTAAATATAGCCTGAATATGAGATCTTTGAGAATTTCTAGGTTTTTCTGGTCATTTTTATAATAATTCGTGAAATGCGAGTCGATATTTCTCAAGACCTCATGAATCTCAAAATCCTGGGTGCTTTTATTGAAGAAAGTCGTCTTCACAGCGTTGAAAACCATGCTTTTTTTAGGCACAAACACTAGGATTTTCATGAAATTCATTAAATTTGGTCTCATTTTTAAGGATTTATTAGGAAAATTTGAAATAAAACGGAATCCCGAAAAAAAGGACTTAGAAAAATGAGAATTTTATTTCGAAATTCGGCATTTTAAAATGAAGTTTTTAATAAATTATTCAATACTCCTGATTTTTATTTTTATTTTAAATCTCCCAGGAATTCCTACTCTTCCAATCCCAGCATCGCCCATCAATCCCCATATCGATTTATCTCCAGAGCCTCTTAATATCACAGAAAATCAACATAATTCGGTTACAATTACATTAGAAAAGCCAGGAAAACTGGAAACAGGAGAGATCGCAGAAAACGCTTTGAAAGTCGATAAGCCTAAAGCCAAAGACAAAAAGGGTAAAGACGATAAGAAGGAGAAAGTTGAGGATGATAGCAAGTTGGATCTGAAAAAAAGATTGAAAAAATATAAGTCTCGCATAATTTTGGGAGCGATTTTCTGTTTAATTGCTTTGATCACAACACTTATCAATGAATATTCGCAATTAAGAGAATCCAGGATGTTCGAGGATTCGTTAAAAGCTTGTCGTGAGGTGTCTATAGAGGAATATGAGAAGGAGTTGGATGGGCAAATAGTGATAGCGAATGGCACGATTTTCGCTCAAAATAAGCTATTGGATCAAGAAACTGGAGTTTCCGTTGATCAATCCTTAAAGTTGGCTAGGATTGTTGAGATGAACCAATGGAAAGAGTTGAATATAGATGGAAAAGTGGTTTATCAACAGATTTGGAGTTGTGAGAAGATAGATTCAGACAAATTTAAAAACCAGACTTATAAGAACCCAAATATGGAGGAATGGGTGTTAGAAAATAAGACTTTTTATTCTGAACACTCGACTTTAGGCTTTTATAGGATTCAGAAGTTTCATATCGATTCTATTAAGAAACATGAAGGAGTCTTTATTCCGGAGAATTATGCGACTTCTATAGAAGGAAATTTAGGTGTTATATTGGAAAGAAAGGGACAAAATGATAGATTTCTTGCTATTAAGAACAATTTCATCTATGTGAAATCTAATGGGAATAATATAGATACTGTGGGTGATATTCGTATTAAATATCATAGAATCGCTAGTCAAGATTATACTATAGTGGCTGGGCAATATGAAAATACATTAGTGCCTATAACTAGCACAGGAAGTTTGATAAAGGTTTGTGATGAGAAGACTATTGAAGAAATTAACCCGAAAACAACGATTTTCTGGATTAATGAGAAAAAGCGAATTAAACAGGAGATGTTCAGATTAAGAGACCAAAGGAATTTAAAGCGAGATTGGTTATTACGTATTTTCGCTATTGGCATTTGTTTTCTCGGTATATATTTAATTATTTTCCCTTTCGATAGGAACTTGAAGGAATTGAAATTGGTGTCTTCTTTGGGCAAATTCGCTCATTTGTTCTTCACTTTTGTCTTGACGAGTTTGGCCGCTTTATTAATAATTGGCAGTTTCTGGATATTTAGAAAGCCATGGAAAGGCTTCTTTATGTTTTTGGCTATGATCCCATTTATTGTGATTCTCATTGTGATTTTTAAGAAGCCTGGAATCCCTTCGAAAGATAAAAAAGGCAAAGGCAAGAAGAAATAAGAGAAATTAATAGGATTTTATTTGATTTTTCGGAATATATTTGAATTTTATGAAAATTAATATGTTTTCTGCTAAAAGCTCCACCTTCGATTGTCAGAAACATGCGAAAAGTCCTGTGATGTTCATATGTTCGCTTCCCAATTGCAATTTCGGGAATTTCGTCTGTGATAATTGTATAAAAACCGAACCACATCATACTTCTATTCATAAGAACTTCGTCTATAATATTAACGATTTCCTCTCTCATCAAAACACCAAGGTTTCCACGAAACTCCTGCCTTCGCTTAATCAAACCCTAGTCGATATTGAGAAAAAGCTCAGTATATATTCACAACATATTGAAACCGAAACCCAAGAAATCGATCGTGATTTCGCAGCCTTATTCAAGATCTTTTTCAATGCCAGCGAAACCACCAAGACTTTCCTTAAGGAAAATGTCAAAAATGAACTTAAAAGACTCAATGAAAAATTAGTGAATTTGAAGAAAAATTCTAAGGAAGTGATAGAACAGGAATCTCCTAAGAAAAACGAGTCTTTTTTGGGTAGTTTCCTTTCCAAGGATCCTGATAAGATTGAGGCTTCCAACACTGAGGAATTGATTTCTAAGTTGATATTAAAGAACCAGAACTTTAATAAATTAAGAGCCGAGATCCTGAATTTGAGCGGGGAAACTGAAACTGCAGGGTCCAATCCAGTGAAATATAAGAAAAATGATCAATCGAAGAAACTTTATGATGAAATCAAGGACAATTTCGATAAATCCTGCAAGGACATGTATCGGCAATTCAAGCTTTTATTCGAGGGGATGGAGCCATCTGATATGAGGAAAAGCATCTTTACAATGAAGAAAAGTCTTCAACCACAGACGATTTCCATCGATCTCGATAATGTTTCAACCAAGAGCTTTTCCTCTCCTGGTCAGAAGCCTAAGCATTTAATTCCCGAAGGTTCTGATGTTATAAAGAAAAAGGTGGCTATTCAATCGTTCCCTGAAGATCTGAACCCGAATATCGCGAAAGTCCATAAAACTTTTGGAACTATCGATTATAAGCAAGAAGATAGTTTCTTTAATTCGTTACCAGAACAAGGACCTTTTCAATATGAAGATGGATCTGTTTATCAAGGCAATTTGAAAGACGATTTAAGGCATGGAAGGGGTCGTTTTTTATTTTCCGATGGGGCTTATTACGAGGGTTATTGGAAAGATGATATTCCTTATGGTTTTGGGCGTTTTATAAAGAACAATGGGGATTTTTATGAGGGGATGTGTGTGAATCTTAAAGCTCATGGCAAAGGCAGCTTTTTTTCCCCAGACGGTTATGTTTATAATGGTGAATGGGAAAACGATAAGAAACATGGAGTTGGACAAGAAGTTTTTCCCAATGGTATGGATATTAAAGGGACCTTTGAAAATGGATATTTGCATGGTAATGCGTCGATTAAATTCCCAGATGGGTCTTCTTATGTGGGGGAAATCAGAAATCAGAAGGTGAGTGGCAAGGGGGAGTTCACTTATGCCAATGGGGAGAAATATTTTGGCCAATTAGTTAATGGGAAAAAAGATGGCAATGGAATTTATCTATGGCCTGATGGCAGGAGGTATGATGGGCAGTTTTCTAATGATGTGAATCATGGAAATGGCATGTTTTATTGGCCAGATGGAGTCATATATAACGGACAATGGAAAAATGGCTATCAACATGGCTTCGGCATTGAGAAAAATGAAAAGGAAGGGGTCCAAAGGGAAGGGGAATGGGAAAATGGCAAATGGATGAGATGGACAAAACAACAGAAAATTTAAATATTTTTATTTGAAATTAGGTTTGATCAAAACTTTTTTAATTTTTTTTCGAGATTTGTGCATTAAATTTCTCGATGTCCCCCGGATAAAACGCTAAGGGCAGCATCTGGCGAATTGTATAGACTTGATATTCACGGTTCGGCTTCACTGAATAAACTAGCCAATTGTCTCCGAATTCAAGGCAGACTTGAGCACAAGCTCCACACATCTATAATTTTATCGTTTTTATCCGTCTTTTTTCTAATAAATATAAAAAAACCCATTTGCAATCTTCCAAATCTGTTGTTAAGACAATTGCTTTGAATTTACGATGGCCTTGAGCCACTGCCGAAGTGACTGCCACACGTTCAGAACAACTGATAGAAAGCAAATTATTATTCAGGTATGAGAAAATAATAATACATGGTTAGACCGTAAGAACAGTTTTCGACATTGGTGCCCACAATGATTTTGTCATCTTCAGTGAGAAGAGCACTGCCCACACGGAATTTTGAGTAGGGACTATAGGAATTCTGCTTAACTTCGAAGGCTTTATCTATGAGGGTTTCAAGAAGTTTGGGATCGAGAAGAGGAAGCGAGTTCTGATGATTTTCGTGGGAAGATATCATTTTTTTACGGGGATTTCTTATTAAAGTAAATTTCTTTTAAATTTTGGATTTTTATTTTGAAAACTATATATGAAAATTGCACCAACATAATAATCTTCAATAAGAACCCAATTTTTAAAAAAAAAGGTTTTTGTTTTTCTTTTTTAATAATTTTTAATGTTTTTGCAAATTTTTCCTGGAAAATTTAAAGAATTTTTCATTTATAAATTTGAAAACTTTTTGAAAAATTAATGAAAATTCAAAACAAATCCCCAAAACAATAAAATGATTAATTATGAGCTCTGGGAAATTTTTCAAATTAGCTCATTAATTGTAAAAAACTTTAACAAGCATTTTTATGGAAAAACTCCAAGTAAATTGCTCTATTTTGTGTCGGAGATCTGAAAACAGCAAGAACACATTAAAGGTACAAAAATTCCTTCAGTTTCTGCTTCATTTTTATTTTTTACTATTAGAAAAAATACTATAATCCAACAATTTTCGAGCTTTTGGACACCCATGAATCCAATAGGAATTTGTTTCAATTTAATGTTTAAGTGACTGCGCGAAAGTCCAACAGAAACGTAATAATTTTTTTAATTTTTTCCATGTTTTCGTTAAGAGATAAAAAATTTTAGTTCCCACTCAAACCCTGCAAAATCCAGTCAAGACTGGAAGCAAGCTCATCACACACAATGATGATGAGAACCAGAAAACAGAAAATGACGCGGATGATGAAGGAGGAGGATGAAGAAGAAGGGAATAATTTGGAGATTCCAAATTTTCTTCCAATAAAGAAAGTTAAGGTGACAATTTTTTTTAAAAGGGAATTGTAATTTTTTTATGAATAATTTTATAAAGTCTCTTCACTGCTCAGCAAGGCACTGTTCAATGAGAAAAAGTGGCATGGTTTTTTTAGAGATTTTATGAAGCTGTCTGATAAAATTTTATTTAAATTCAGGTTTCTTCGAAATTAAAAAGATATTATTCCTTAATTTTCAAAAAAATCCAAAGGAAGTCTAAAAAAATCAAACGATTTCGTGTTTGAGTTTGAGTTTGAAAATATTTAATTTTTCTGGTTTAATTCTGATAGCATATTATAAATACAAAAAAAAATGAATCTTTTATAAATTTCCAATAAACCAAATAAAAATATTTCCTCATGAAACCTTTTTCCATTTATATCAGCCTTCTCCTTTTGAGTTGCTTGGCCAATGCCCAAATAGGAGTCACCAATGTTTCAGTCACTCCGGATTATACGACCATGACTGTCTCAATATCCATAACATGTAACTATACTCCGACAAATGTTTGGGTGGTTGGGGGTCTTATCAATTCAACAGCTTCAGCCATATCACTAGCTGCTATCGACACGATCCTTGGAACTCAAACCACAGTTGTAAACACAATAACATGGAATTTTTATTTAACTAATAGTGCACCACCAGAGAGCTCCACAGTTAATTTGACAGTCACAGGAATCAAGAATGCGGGAGAGCAATACTATCTTTTTGCTTATTGTGGGGATTCAACCAGTTCTTCTAATTCTACACAGTTTGCACAAAATTGGAATCAGCCTTCAAATGGAGGATTTGATTATGGATTAGATCTAACCTTTAATAGTCAATTGTCAACAAGTAAACTGAATCAAATCGCTGTTATACTTGCTCAATATTATAACCAATGGCCTAATTTGGTATATGATGAAAATGGGAATTCTGCTGCTGGCACACCTTCCAGTTATTCGTTTGTTTCAGTAGATAATGTGTACTCATTTTATTTCGGAAGAAATTATTCTATAACAATAGATAACAATGGGACAAATGTGTCTACCTCAGTGAGCACAACGAACTTGCCAACAACATTGGCTGCTCTCAAACAATTATTAACATCAATATCGGCATTACAAAGTATTGCAGGAAGAACAATCACACCAGTAACTCCAATTTTGAAATCAAAAGTCAACACCCAAACAGTCTCTGCTATAACATTAGAATTGGACAATTTAAATGTCAACAGCAGAATTGCAGTGGTTGGAGATGTTATAAGTTCTGCATCAAATTATACAAATGTTGCAAATATCTTCAATGGTCTGAATGATTTAGGTGTTCCAGCTCCTCTTAGTTTGGCTACTTTTTTAAGAATTGGAAATCAAATTATTGTCCCAGCTTTTGCCCAAACAACAAACCCAGGGGTAAAATATAATTTCTGGATCGTCGCAATATCTGAAGGTTCCCCTATTGATACTGCATCGATTTCAACCATTAACAATGATGTTAAATCAGCTTCAACACAAATAAATATTACAAGTGTCCAGGCATCTCTTGCCGCCTACCCAACTGCAACAATTACAGTTACTTGCAACACTCAACCTGATATTGTTTATGTTGCTGGTGGCTTGGTTTCAGATGCTAGCTTTAAGAATATTGGCATTCAAGACATCACCAATGCTTTAGGAACAACCCAAACATCATTAGTTGATAATACAACATGGAGATTCTATGGAGCAGTGAAAACTGGAATTAGTGGTAGTTCAACAACTTTCACAATTTCTGGAATAAAAAATGCAGGACAAGATTATACATCTATTGCATTTTGTGGCTTCAATAATTTGTTTAGCTCAGGACTAAGTTCAAATAGTTGGACTCAACCATCAAATGGAGGTTTTGATTTTAGATTAGATCTTATATTTAGTGCTCCATTGCCAGCAGTCAACCAAACTCAACTTGCTTCGATAATTGCTCAGTATTACACCATACAAAAAAGTTTAGTTTATGATGAAAATGGAAATAATGCAACTGGAACTACAAGCAGTGTAGTATTTATCCCATCTGATAATATAAGTTCAATATATTTTGGAAGGGACTATGCGGCAACAGCTGACAACAATGGTGCAAATGTTAATAATTCATTGAATCTAACGAACAAAGCCCAAACACTGAAGTCTCTCCAAAACGTAATCAATAATGGATTTTCAGCACAATTGCAAGATATTTCAGGAACAAATATCACTGCAACAGCGCCAATACTTACACCTGTCCTCCAGGGCATCACCACTTCATCAATCGCATTTAATATTTCTAATCTCAATGTTAATAGCAGAATCGCAGTGCTAGGAGACTTAGCATTATCAAAGGCAAACTACACAAATGTCTCAAATCTTTTTCAAGGTCAAAATGATGCTGGACAACAGGCTCCTCTTTATTTTACCACATTTTTGAGAGCTCAACAACAACCTTTTACATATATCCTCCCGACATTCCCTCAAGCAATTACTCTTGGAAAGGTATACAATTTCTATTTTGTTGCATTATCAGAAGGCTCACCTATTGATGATGCTTTGGCCTCAACTATTGACCAAAGCCAAAAAAATCTGAGAACAGCAATGGGAATTAATAATGTCACAGCCAGTCTTGCTTACCCAACAGTCAATGTTTCTGTCAATTGTAGCTATCAACCTGATATTATATATGTTTATGGAGCTTTGGTTCCAAATTTCAATTCTCAAATAAGCATCCAAAATATCACCACGGCTTTAGGAACTCAGTTATCATTTGTTGACAAAAGTTGGAATTTCTATGGAATAGTGAATACCAGCATTACCAGCAACATAGTTAATTTCTCGATTTCTGGAATCAAAAATTCAGGAGAAGTTTATGTAGCTGCAGCTTTTTGCGGTGTTGCCGGTCAGAATAGTGGTCTTTTAGCGTCAAATAATTGGACCCAGCCTTCAAATGGAGGATTTGATTATGCATTGGATTTGGTTTTTAATGATTCGTTATCAGCATCAAATCAAACAAAGCTAGCTTCACTACTTGCTCAATATTATCTAGCATCACCAAATTTTGTCTATGATGAAAATGGAAATAACGCATATGCTCCTGTCTCACTTGGAGAAATGTCTGTCTCACTTGGAGAAATGTTAAGAGTTAATACTGGTAATACTTATTCAACATATTTCGGCAGAAACTATGCTGCACAATCAGATGTCCAATCAAATGTGAACATTTCTGTGAATAGTTCTAATGTGGAGACAACATTTATTGCCCTCACTAAATTATTAACTGGTCAAGTATCTCCAGGTCAACTCCAAAGTGTTACAGGCAGACAAATAACTTCAACATCTCCAACATTCACTGCTTCCAATATCACTTCAGTTTCCACCATAACATTGCAATTAAACAATCTCAATGTCAACAGTAGAGTGACAGTTGTAGGAGATCTAGTTACATCAACTTCAACTTCAACTTATACCAATTTCCAAAATCTGTTTCAAGGTTTGAATGACTTAGGTGTTGCAGCTCCTCTTAGTGTTGTCAACACCTTTTTAAGAGCTAATCAAAGTTCGTTAGTCCTTCCAGCTTTTTCCCAATCCCTCATTTCTGGAGCTAAATATAACTTCTATGTCGCTGCTATATCTGAAGGATCCCCTGTTGATGCATTACCATCATCTATCAATTCTCAAGTCAAATCAATTGCAACTCAAATCAGTATTACCACTGTTGGGGCAGCTTTGACTCCATACCCAACTGTCACTGTTACAGTCACATGTAATTATCAACCTGATTTCGTTTATGTAGCTGGAGGTTTACTTTCAGATGTCAATTTTTCGAATCAAAGTGTTTCAGATATCCAAGCAGCGTTGGGAAACCAAAATTCAGCGGTGAATATTTTAAATTGGAGATTCTTTGGATTGGTTAATACAAGCATTACGAGCAATATCGTTAATTTCCAAATTTCTGGTATCAAAAATTCTGGGGAAAATTATATTGCTATGGCTGTGTGTGTTGCCAATGGCTATATTACCAATAATATAACATCAAATAATTGGACTCAACCTGATAATAATGGAACAGAAAGCTCTATAATTTTAACCTACAACCAATCATATAATACAACTAAACAAGCCAAAGCTTTAGTGAAATATTTCAACGTGACCCAAAGCAATTTAGTTTATGATCAAGAAGGAAATGCCATTAATCCATCTGTGCAAATAATAGAATCAGTGGAGTCGTTATCTGAACAAGTTGAACAAAGAAGAATATTGTCAAAAGCAGTTGGAGATTCAAATACCAATTTCACATATGTGACCTATTTCGGAAGAGATTATAGTTTGGCAGTTGATAATTTCAACACAAATATCACTGAAAGCTTCAGTCAAGCAAATCTGAATGCAACTCTCGCCCTACTAACACCATTTTTAACAGGAGGTTCAACCCCACTTGCAGCCACTGCCTCCGGAATCGTAAATGCAGCTCCATTATTAAATGTTAGCTTGGTTACAAATAATCAAGGATTCATCCTTAACATAAACTGCACCAATACTAATGGACAAGTTAAATTTGTTGCAGACGTCAGTGACACAGTTGATGCAAACCATTTTTTGCCCCAAAATTATAGTAATTATACCGCAATTGGAGTCTTCAATAATCTTAATGCCTCTAATGTTAGAACTACCAATTTGACTGGCTCTGGATATTGCTTCACAGGAGGTGTTAATCTAACAATTGCTGTAAATAAGACTTCGACCAATGCTCAGAATTATTCTTTCCATGTTGCTGCTCTTTCTGGCGGAATTCCGGCAAATCAATTGTATTCATCAGTTTATAACCTTTCACAAGTTTCTAGCACTAGCGGTGGTAATTTTGGAACTAACATGGAGGTTGGAATATTGGGTTTGATTGTGATGATAGTCATTGCTTCATTATTGAATTAATTAAGATTATTAATTAAAAGAATTATGAAAAATTTCGAAAATTAAAAGAAAAAATTTAAACATTAAACATTTCAGAGAAATTAATTGTTCAAAATTTTCTTAATAGATAAATTTATTCTTTTAGTTTTCCGATATGAATGAAAAAAAAATAAAAAAT
>Ga0302320_10015554_pt1 | contig 15617 bp, 7 predicted proteins | sample Bog_T0_3_FD_202130 | JGI IMG/M metagenome (GOLD analysis project Ga0302320, IMG submission 202130) | Peat permafrost microbial communities from Stordalen Mire near Abisko, Sweden - Bog_T0_3 | ecosystem: Environmental > Terrestrial > Soil > Wetlands > Peat | place: Sweden: Abisko, Stordalen Mire... | reverse complement strand
GATTCTTTCCCTGGTTCTCGTCACCGGGGCGGCCGCCGGCCAATCCGCGCCGTTGTCGGCCGGCCAGCTACCTGCCACCACCTGCGGCACCAACGCTGCCTGCGTTGTGCCGTCGCCCGTTAACCCATGGCGGATGGGCGGCTCCCTGAATTATTCCTTCGTGGCCGGAAGCGACGCTTCCTTCCAAGGCGGCAAGTCCAGTTCCGACGCCCAATCGGTCAATGCCAGCGCCTCCGCGGAAATTCCTCTGAGCGACCCTTGGTTCCTTTCTCTCCGGCTCGCTTACCACCATCTGACGCTGGGCCCGGCGGCCGCTGTGCCGATCCCGGACCAAATCAACACCCTTGGCTTCGATGTCGGTCTTGGCTACCGCTTGGACCACCACTGGACGTTTACCGCCAGCGCCGGACCGCGACTCTACCGGCTGAGTGACATCGGCGGGGCCGACATCGGCGCCGGTGGATTGGTCATGGCCATCTATAAGTTCGGGCCCAATTTAACCTTCGCCGGAGGCCTCAATTACGAGACGGACCGGAATGTTCCCGTGCTTCCCGCGGCCGGTCTCCAGTGGGACATTCGTCCCGACCTGACGCTCGATCTGATGTTCCCAAGAACCGCCTTGATCTATCATGTGGACCAGCAATTCGACCTCTTTGTCGGTGCATTCGGCAATTTTACGGTCTTTCGGGCCGACGCCAATTTGGGCAGCAATATCGGCCAGCCGGCGTTCAACCATGGCTTGGGAACCTATCGCGATTTCGAGCTTGGCCCCGGTGTGGAATACCGGTTTTGGAAAGGCCTTTCCTTGGAAGTTCAGGGCGGCTATTCCGTGGGGCGTCAGGTTGATTACCAGCGCCTCGACCAAACCATCAATTTTAAAGCCAGCCCCTGCGTGCAAACGGCTTTGCGCTGGCGATTTTAATGGATACGCTCTGGCCCGGATCTTTCACCGTCGACCCCGCCAATACTGGGTAGCACAGGCGACCCGCCTGTCCCGGTTGGCGACCCGCCGACCGGAACGGAGACACCCAATCGCATCTCCGAAAGCGCCACCATCCAAATCCACCTCCTCGTAATTGAACGTCGATGTGTAGTTTAAGCCAATCTGAAGGAGGGATGCAACCCGCCTGCTTACTGTCACGAGCGGCAAAAACATGGATCACTATTTTTCTTGCCGGTGGTATTGGCTAAAAAGGAGTTAGTCGCGAAGCGACCGCGGACATAAGCCAGCTACGAAGTGGCTGGTGGTACGTCCGAACAAGTTCGTGTGTCCTGAAAGGACGCCGGATTGCCCCCGTCTGGTGAAAAGAACGTGGCACAAGATAGCCGAAAATCGAAGCGTGACGCCGCTTTCCTTGCCTGGCGGATAAACCACAACCGTCTCGTCTGGCTCGTGGTGCATCGCCTAATCCGAGGGAGCTAAAAATGCCACTCTGCCGTCCGAAAAACCGTGCGATTATTTCCATGTCCAACCACATTCCGACACAACCGCTGCCTGGGTGTCATCAGCATCATTCTCGTCCGGGTTCAGGAAGATGGGCGGCCAAATCGGAACATCCAACATGGCCACGTGCTCCTAACTTGCCAATTCGCCCTTGGTCAGGCAAATTGCCTTTGCGAGCAGCGGCACCGTGACGATGACGACCACCAAACAATAATGATACCGGAATAAATCACCTATTGAGCATGAAAAAGAATATTTGGTTAATTGGCCTGTTCTGCGGTGTAATTTTTTGTTGTTATATAATATTGAGGTTAAGGACGGAGGCGAGATTAAATGATGCGTCCGCTGTCTTGAAGAAGATGCAAAGATCTTTAGTGTTTTCAAACCGGTCGGACTATGTGTCTTGTTTTTATGGGGATGATAAGTGTATGGCTTTGGTTAATAAATCTTTTGATCTCGATCAGGCTGTTTATGCCTTTGACGATGCGTTAACAAATAAATTTGGCCCATTAGCTGTGGAGGAATATTACGAGTATCAAAGCACAAATGATCAATTGCCTTCTTTCACTTTTAATGGGGTTCCGCGCGATATTGACTGGGCTTCTTCGGTTGTTCTGACGAGAGAGCTTGACAAGTTTAGTTTTCTTAATCCGCAAACAGGTTTTGTCAATTATATTATACTGGTGAATGGTGGTTGGAAGATAGATTGTAAGAGTTTATTGCCGCCTGGCGCGGATCCGACTGCTTTGGTGAAATTTTCAGATGACGCTGTTCAATTTCTTGATGTTGCGAAATCAAATGTAATGCTGCCGCAAATGTCAATTGGAGACTTGAAAGATCGCATGGCTAAAGTTTGGCTTAGTGCGCATCCGGAAATGCGGCCCGAGTGACCTGTTTAGCCGCGGCTACATAATGTATTTCAGATTAACGAATGTATTTGTGAGCCTAATTGTGGTTTTTCGACGTTTGCAATGCGTAAAAAGGAGTTAGTCGCGAAGCGACTGCGGAAATTAGCCAGCTACGAAGTGGCTGGTGGTACGTCCAAACAAGTTCATGTGTCCTGAAAGGACGCCGGATTGCCTCCTTCTGGTCAAAAGAACGTGGCACAAAATAGCCGAAAATCGAAGCGTGATGCCGCTTTCCTTGCCTGGCCGATAAACCGCAACCGTCTCGTCTGGCTCGTGGTGCATCGCCTAATCCGAGGGAGCTAAAAATGCCACTCTGCCGTCCGAAAAACCGTGCGATTACTTCCATGTCCAACCACATTCCGACACAACTGCTGCCTAGGTGTCATCATCATCATTCTCGTCCGGGTTCAGGAAGATGGGCGGCCAAATCGGAACATCCAACATGGCTGCTATGTCTTCGACAGTGGGCCCACTCTTCCGTTCTTGGACCGGCGGAGCGAACATCAACCTGTCCTGGTCGTCCACGATGCGAATCCGAAAGCCTGCAAAAGTGTCGCTCCGTGCCAGACGCTTCAATTGCTCAAGGTCCTCCGCCTCGTGATTCGTGTTCATGAAGCACCCGGCGGCTGGATAAAATGTCTGGATACGGTATTTCATACGAAGACATCTAACGACCAAAGAAGCCACCTGGGAACTGTGACGCGGCAAATCAAAACGCTCAAGCGCAAAACAATTGCGCCCAGCCACGTTGGCTCCGGCCGATTGTGTCTATGCTGAATCATCTGGCTTCTGAAAATAAATGACGACCGACGCTGCTGGAAACATACCGACAAACCAAAATATTGCAATCGGAATAATCAAAGCCGCCAATCCGCCCTTTGTTTGTTCCCAATAGCCATAAGTGAACACATTCCAATCGCCATTACGGCACGCCTCGAAGAAAAGCAAACCAAAGCACAGGAGAAATGCGCAAACGGTAGGAAAGACGAATATGCTACCGTATGATGGAGCGCTGCTGTGACGAATCCAATATCGAGAAAGCAGCACCGTCCCAACCATTGTGGCCACTGATACGAGCAAAGCAAAGGGAAGTATGTCTGCCCAAACCCCACGATTCACAATCATCGCGCCAATCAAAGCAACCCAAACAAGAAACGCCGCAAGGGCTGCGAACTTGTGAATTATGGATGCGCGTTTCATAGTGGCCTACTGTTATCAACGTTTCCCGGTCAGTATATTGAAACCGGCGTTTCGGCAAATCCCAAAATTGTAAACCGTTCAAAATCAACGAACACGCGCCTGATTCAGCGATTACCGGATATTCTATCAAAATTTAGCCTTTGACAGCCCCTCTCCAACCTGCCGTCCGAAAAACCGTGCGATTATTTCCATGTCCAACCACATTCCGACACAACAGGCTGCTAGGTGTCATCATCATCATTCTCGTCCGGGTTCAGGAAGATGGGCGGCCAAATCGGAACATCCAACTTGGCCACGTGCTCCTAACTTGCCAATTCGCCCTGGGTGAGGCAAATTGCCTTTGAAAACAACGGCACCGTGACGATGACGACCACCAAACAATAATGGTTTTTCGACGTTTGCAATGGGTAAAAGGAGTTAGTCGCGAAGCGACCGCGGACATTAGCCAGCTACGAAGTGGCTGGTGGTACAGCCAAACAAGTTCGTGTGTCCTGAAAGGACACCGGATTCCCTCCGTCTGGTCAGAACGACGTGGCACATAATTGCGCGGAGTTGATAAAAAAACTTATGATATTTCTTATCGGATTTTTCTTGATTATTGCTGGTATTGTAGTTGATGGATCAGCAGCTCCATGGATAATTCGCAGATTTTCTCCTCCGCTTTTCTACGGTTTTGGCATTGGCTTCCTCGTGGCGGGCGTCTTTCATTTGGTACTAAAGTTGTTACGTTCAGAGAGATCACTCCAGAATGGCTCTTGGTTAAAGGCTAAAAGGAGTCATTAAAGTAGAAGCCCTTGAATCGCCTGGCAAAACTGCGGCGCGGTGGGATCGGCGGCCCGGCCCGGAAGCAGGGCCAGCTCCTGTTTCCATTAACGCCGAATGACGGGCGCCAGGGGGCTGCCGGCAGAGCCGTGATCCTCCTCCACTTCCAGGCGCAGGTAGTCCCAAACGACGCCGCTTTGGAGGTCGCCGCCCGGCACGGTGAAGGTCATCTCATTTTCGCCCGGTTTCATCAGCGCGGCGTCAAATCTCAATGTCCGCTCCTGCCATAGCCCCTGGTCGGAGTTGTAGCGGATGGTGCTGGTGGTGCGCAGGCGGGCATTGTCCGGGCTGCCGCCGTCGCCGATCGCCCCAATGCCCCGGCCGTTGACCGCCACGGCCAGCCGGTCCAGGCCGTCCACGCCGGCCAGCGCCACGCGCAATGCCGCCACGCCTTGCACCGTCTTTTTCTGGTTGAACCTGACGGTCCAGACCGTGGCGCGACCGCGACCGTAGATGTTCCATGGGCCGCGCTGATTGGATTGCGGATATTGGTCGAGCGATTCCGCCTTGACCCAGCCAAAGCGCTGGTTCGCGGGGTCCTTGGCGGTCGGATTGATGAAGGCGAAATTCGTCGCGTGCGGCACCTCCTCGAAGAACCAGTCCTTGCGGTAATCGCTTTTTCCGATGGCATAGGTGATGTCGTTCGGGAAGAGCAGGGCGTAACGCAGGTTCCAGCCCCACAACCAGAAGTTGGGGCCGTCTCCCTTGAAAAACTTACCGCCGGTGCGGTCGGGATAGCCAATGTCCCAGAGTTGCCGGCCGTAGCGCACCGGCTTCCAGTCGAGCTTGCCCAGATTGAGCGGCTGGCCGGCGGCCACGACCACATTCGTCTGAATGAACTCACCCAGCACGCCGTCGGCGAAGGCGTGGAGCGTGTAGGTGCCGGGACGGATATTGGGAATGGTGAACCTGCCATTCGCGCTGCCATCGCTCCAGAATTGATAATACCGCGCGTCATGGATTCCGTCCGGGGGCCCGCCGCGACCGCGAAAGCCGCCAAACCGGCCGCCGCCACTGACATTGTTGCTGCTTCCGCCGCCAAATCCGCCCCGCAAACTGTTGGTGCCATCATTGGGATGGGCCAGCCCGACAACCAAGTGGGGGAGCCTGGTCGTACTCGCCTGTGGATCGTCGAGGATGATTTGTCCGGTGACGGTTCCACGCTGGTCTTTGTGCGGATAATCCACGCCGTTGACCCACTCATAAGGCCATTGCGCGGTTTGTATCTTTGCCTCCGCCAGCGCGTCCTGAAACAAGGCGTTCGCGTTCTTCGTCCAGGCGGGCGGAATGGTGGGGTTGCCGGCGGTGGCGGCCAGCGTTGCCAGGTCGGCCGGTGATGGCTGTTTGGGTTTGGCCAGCGAATTGACGTAGATGAAAATGGGGCCGATAACCTTCGCCCATTCCTCCCCGGCGGCAATACGAGCCGTCGAGCCGCCGTCGTAATGGCCGCCTTCCCAGTAATCGAGAATGATCGGATCCGGGTCGTCCGTGTCGCCGAAGTGGCAATCGAGTTCCAGTTTGGTCGGGCCCCCGCTCAGGTATTCGATGGTGGGATTGATGAACCAGATGCCGATGTGATCCTTCGTGCTCGACCAGCCATAGGCCGGGGTCCGGTATTGGACGCCGGAATAACTGTATTTGTGCTCCACGGAATTCTGGTAAGGGCCTTTGCTCAGGATGCGCTGTTCCTTCGCGTGCACGACCACTCCCTCTCCCCAATCGGTCGGCGCGCATTCGAGCAGGTTGCGGTCTGCGTCCACACTAATCCAGTCAAAGGTCTGGTTTAGCTTGGTGAGGTAACGGCTTTCCGAACCAACGCCCCCGGCGCGGTAGTTGGCAGGATGGGAATAGATCGCATAGACATAAACCCCGCTGTCGCCGCGGCCCATCGCATAGCGGATTTCCATGTCGCAATAAGTTCCGCCGCCCGGCGCGCCGGATGACAACTGGACCTTTCCGCCCGTCACGCCCTTGACCGAAACCTCGGCGCGTTCGCCGCCGTTTCGCGACGGGTCGATGGTGATGGCGTTCGTCAGGCCGCCCACGGCTGCCGCGGCGGAAGGATCTTGCTCCCAGCATCCCGGCTGGCCCTGTTCATGGCCCATCGTGTCAATGCCCTTGTAAAAGAGCGAATCCATTGCGCCATTGTGCTTGTTAATGATCGCTTTGACGACCCCGTCATCGAGCGTCCAGGTGCCGCCATTGTCGGTGACGGTCACCGGGGCGTTGACCGCAGATTGGGCCAGCACCGGCGCGGCCAGAATCAGGATGCAGCCGGCCGCCACGCGTAACGCGCGTTGGCCCGTGGTGATTAATTTCATCAGCAAATGGCTCTAATCATGTGGTTCGGATGAAAAATATGCCTGCGCCAACCGGATGGATGTTGCGGGGCGTGCTGTTGGAGGAGACGCAACTGTTCGCGATGGGTTACAACCAAGATCGCTCAAGCCCGGATATTTCATAGGCGACTCCGCCAGAATGGGGTAGCACAGGCGACCCGCCGGTCCCGGTTGGCGACCCGCCGACCGGAACGGAACCAGACGATCTATTGCCTTCGACCGTGTGTCGAAAACGGTCAGCCCAAAAACGTAGTTCCTCGTCCCAGATACATTGATGGCTTCCCACGTTCGTGGTTAAACACTGTGAAATATCCGGGCTAGCGGGCAGCGGCGCGCTTCAGGATGCGGTCGAGCGCGACCGCATCCAGGTATTCCTGATCGTGGTTCTCGTAGGGCACATCGGCCACGACCGGCACCGCGGGATTGAGGCGCAGCAGACCCGCCAGTTCTTCCTCCTGGTTCGATCCGGCGATGGGACCGTAGGCGTTCCACAACTTGCCGGCCACGTCGAACTCCGGCGTGTTCACCAGCCAGAGACCCAGGCGGTTCCTCAGCGCATCGCCGATTTGTGTCGGATCCGACTTTGCGGCGAGGAGCAGCGCGGTGCTGGGCGCCAGGCGCAGGTTGGGCGCGCCGACCCGATCGACAAATTGGATCGCTTCGTTGATGTCACGTGGCGGCCGGTACGGCGCCAGACGCAGGTGGACCGTGATATGGCGCGTCTCGGCCTCCCGGCAAATCTCGCGCATGGTTTCATCAAATCCATTCCAAGTGGCCGGTTGTGAGATGTTGTTCTCGACGAACCGCTGGAGCGGGACGATCAGGTCGTGCGCGCCTAGAATTTCCATCTTCTCAATGACCTCGCGGATGGACGCCATGCTGCGGGAGTAATCAGGTTCAATGTTGTTCACCAACCTGAGATCCGGGAACAGGTTCACGCCGGACGTCAGGTCCACCACTATCCGCACCTTCTGTAGCCCAATCCAGGCGGCTTCCTGCTTGAGCGCGGACCGGTCACGGCGGGCGACGTATTTCCAATCCACCGCGACTCCGTCGAAATGCTGGAAGAAAGTCGGTCGCAGGAGGATTTCGTCCTTGATCGGGTTCATTCCCCGCAACGGAAGGAACCGGTTGGTCGGGTTTTGCGGCGGGATGGAGTGAGCGATTTCCTCCACCCCTGACTCCTGCACTCGAACACGGAAGATCCGGATGTCAGCGCCGGCGATTGTGTTCGTGCCGCTCACACCGATGTTTGCGTTCTCAAAGCCTTCCGGCAAATAGCCGACCGCCTGCTTTTCCGACTGGTCCAGCGGCAATTCATCAATCGCTTGGATCGAACCCACATGGGAGACGATGTGGTATGGCCGTTCCTCCAGCGAATTGTTGACGATTCCCAGCGTGTAGTCGCCCGTGCCCCGGCGGCAAACCATCAACGAAAGCCCCTCGCCGGCATCGAATAATTTCTGGTTCTGAAACGCCTGATCGAGAATGTCGTGGACGTGGCGCAGAATCGGATAAGGATTGGGCAGCGCTGTGTTTTCAGCCCGCACAATCGTTTCCGTTACGGCGGATTCTGCGCCCAGCCCAAATGGACTCGCAAACACCGTCACCAGCCCTCTGCCCAACGGCATCTGGATCACTGCCGGCGTGCTGCCTGCCTGCGCCAGAATCCGCGCGCTCGGGGGAGCCTGGATCGGCAGCAGGTCGAAGGGCTGCCCTTCCGCAATCGAGTCAGTTCCGATGGCAATCTGCTGGCCGGCTTGGAAGCGAATGGCGCGCCCTTCGCTTTCGAGGCCCGCCAGTCCCCCGGGCAGATTCCGCAGGCTGCCCGCCGTGATGAACAGCTTTCCCCCTTGAGCCACGTACGCCTCGAGCTTGTCGCGAACCTCCGCCCCGCCGGAAAGTTCCCCCGCTATCACCAGCACCGGATAGCGCTCCAGCAACCAACCCGGGGCATCGCTCAGCAGAAAGTCGGCCGAATCGCCGTAGGGGGTCGCGGTATTGAATCCTCTCTCATCATGGAAAAATGATGAGTCCTGATACCCCGGATACAGCATGCCAAGAACGTTGTTGGCAAGATAGTCTCCCGGCCCATAGGGAAGATTTCCCCAGACGCGATACAGGATGTTGTCGTAACTCGGAAAACACCAGCCCGCGTAGAAATCCGTCATGAGCCCAATCTGCGTCTGCAGCACGCCGGGCGGGCCGGTTTCGCGGACCCATTTCTGGGCCGACTGCTGGATGCGCCCGATGGGCGACAACTGATCCCCCTCGAACCAGCCATTCTCAAAACCCACCACCATGGAGTTGTAGAGGATGTGGCTGTAAAGCAAACGCTTCAACAGGGCCAGACTGGTTCCCTTCGTCGGGCCGCCTCGGGTGCCCCTGCGTCCGCCGTAACTCTTGCCTCCCCACCGGTTATAAATCGATGCATTGCCGAACCAGGGAACGCCATACTGTTTTCCTGCCCCGCGGTTAAAGGCGTAGAACACCTGGGCATTCGGATGCTCCTGGGCCGCCTCCGACCCGATGAGCGTGTAGACCCCTTCTTTCAAAAGATAATGCGGGAAGGTAATTGCCGTGAGCCCGGCCAGCTTGTTCCCCGACTCCGCTTCGATTTCTTCCACATGCCTTTGAAAATTCAAATACTGCTCCGGCCGTCCGGCTGACGAGGGATACATCTGGCTCGCATAAGCGATAACGTAGCGTCCGTCTTGCTCTCCCATATCCATGCCCAGCCAGTGGTCGCCGAGTTTCTCCTCAAACAGCCGGGAAGTCTCGGGCGACAATGGAACTTGTTGCCATTGTCCACCCGGGCCGGAACCGGGAACAAAACCCCAGATTTCATACAGGAACAAATTCCGCCGCTTCATTTCATCAACCAACTCCGGAATGTTCGTCGCCGACAAAAAAGCATGATTCGGCCAGACCACATCGCCCAGATCGAAGGTCTTGGTGAAACGCTCCAGATCCTCGGCAAAGCCAGTCAGCTTTCCGTTGACGACGCGGAACTGCCGCAGGGTGGTAAAGTGGGTCTGGCCACCCATCAGCTTCCAATCCGGCGGCTTCACCGGTCGGCGGACGTCATCCGGATACTCGCGCGGATTGAGCAATTGCCCATAAACCTTGAATCCCGCCGCACCTGCCGCACCTGCCGCGCCATTTTCCGGCCTGGCATCCGCGGTTTGCGCTCGCAGCGGTCCCAGGGACGCCAAAGCCACCAGGAGTGCCAATGCCCAGCCATATCGAATCATTTTCATAATTTTGAACTTGAACTGCACACCCATGGGATATTCGCCCAACTATATTCTTTCATTCCCCTCCTTTCCAGAGTAGAAAAGTTTCATGCCATCCCCCTTCACGCGCCGTAAATTCCTGAAAGCGTCCGCCCTCGCCGCCGCCGCCGGCATCAGCACGCCTGCGTGGCTGTCACGCCTCCGCGCCGCCGATGCGCCGGTGGAAGAAACGAGCGTTCTCACGACGACGAATTCGCCCGCTGCCCGTCCGGATCTCTGGACGCACGACACGCCCGAAATCGTTGCCGCCGCGCTGGAAGGACTCCCCGCCGTCCCGGCCGGACCGTTCCAGGAAAGCTGGGAGTCCATCGGGCGGAATTACCAGGACCCCGACTGGTTTCGCGACGGGAAGTTTGGCATTTATATGCACTGGGGCATCTACTCCGTGCCGGCCCACGCGAGCGAATGGTATGTTCGTTACCTGTATGGCGGTAACCAGGGCGTCATGGACTGGCACACGCAGCATTACGGGCCGCCGACGAAGTTCGGCTACAAGGATTTTCTTCCCCTGTTCACCGCCGCCAAATGGGATCCCGCCGCGTGGGCGGATTTATTCAAGCAGGCTGGCGCGAAATATGTCCTCGCCCCCGGCGAACATCACGACGGCTTTTCCAACTGGGACAGCCAGGTCAATCCATTCAACGCCAAAAATTACGGGCCGCACCGCGACCTCGACGGCGATCTCATCGCCGCGGTGCGAAAAGCCGGACTGAAGACCGGCATTTCGGATCATTCATTTTTTCATTTCCAGTTTATTCACACGCCCCCGCCCGGCAGCGATTTGTTGAACAGCGATCTTTATGACCCCAAGTGGGCCGAGTTTTACACCGTCGCCGACCGCAGCAATAAAGCCCGCGTCAAATTCATGCACAACTGGGTCGCCCGACGGATTGAGACCATTGACAAATACCATCCCGACATGCTGTGGTTCGACATGGGTACCGACCATGCCACGGATCCGCTCAAAATCCGCGTGGCCGCCTATTACTACAATCGCGCCCGCGAGTGGGGCCGGGAAGTCGCCATCAGCGCCAAGCAGGCCGCCTGGGTCACCGGCCAGATCATGGACTACGAACGCGAAGGCCGCGCCCCGATGGAATTGACCGACTGGGTCTGGCAGCCCGATGATCCGATTCAGGACAAATTCGGCTATGTCGAGGGTATCCACCCCGGCCGGCCGGGCGGTTACGTCGTGAGAATCGTCGAGAACGTCTGCAAGAACGGAAATTACCTGCTGAACATTTCCCCCCGGGCCGACGGGACTATTCCCCAGGAACAGCAGGACGTGCTGTTGGCGATTGGCAAATGGCTCGGAGTCAATGGTGAGGCGATTTACCATACCCGCCCGTGGACAAAATTTGGCGAAGGCCCCGTCGCCGACGCGTGCGCGGCGTCCATGGCCAGGTTGCGCGCCACCGGAAAATTTGCGGGCCGTCTCAACGGACAAAACCTGGGCGGTGACGGAGTCGGCGGCGGTGGCGTTTCACGCAACGGATACACGCCCAAGGACCTTCGTTTCACCACGCGCGGCGACACCCTTTACGTACTGGTGATGAATTGGCCGGACGACCAATCGGTCGCCGTCACCTCGCTCGCCCCGAGCCAGCCCGTGAAAGGAAAAGTCGGGAAGGTCGAATTGCTCGGCCACGGCGAGCCTCTCCAATTCAACCAGGACGCCGACGGATTGAAGGTGAAATTGCCGTCCGAAAAACCGTGCGATTATGTTTACACCCTGAAAATTACCGGACTTAAACTGACCTGATCCAACTGATTGGAAAAGATCGCCACCGCCGACTCGCGGCGTGAAACGCGACAGAGGAAGTGGGTTCTTCGACGTTTGCAATGGGTAAAAAGGAATTAGTCGCGAAGCGACCGCGGACATTAGCCAGCTACGAAGTGGCTGGTGGTACAGCCAAACAAGTTCGTGTGTCCTGAAAGGACGCCGGACTGCCTCCTTCTGGTCAAAAGAACGTGGCACAAAATAGCTGAAAATCGAAGCGTGATGCCGCTTTCCTTGCCTGGCGGATAAACCGCATCCGTCTCGTCTGGCTCGTGGTGCATCGCCTAATCCGATGGAGCTAAAAACGCCACCCTGCTGTCCTTGAAAACAATCCAACGCAGTCCCGCTGGCGGCTTCGGAAGCCGCCGAGAACTGAAAAATCGTCGCGTCGCTTTCCATAACTTTTGCATGATGAAACTCGCCGAGTGTAGTGGCCTAACGATCATGCGGTGAGCCAACGCCGGCTTGGGACGTTGACCGCGCAGCGGAACCCAGCGCGTTGACGGCGCATGGCTCCAGAAAAGGGGTTAGGCGGACAACTCATTTGTGCATTTCAATTAATGCAAATACAGAGATGCTTGTAAAGCCCAAAGGCGGAACTACGATTGAAAGCACTGACAGCAAAATAAACCGCTGCCTCTGGCGCCACAGCGAAACATCCGCCCGCAAAATCTCGGCTGCCCTATGACGAAAGAAAAAAATGGCCTTCTCGGGATGAGCTGTCCAGCTATCGAACGCATACGGTATCTCTCGCTGTGCTTCCGCGGGGAATCGGCGGCAAAATGCGTGAAGCAGGCGATGCGAATACCAAGCGGTGGTGAACCATAAACCAGCCGTCGAGCAAAACAGTAAAAATGGATATGTGCCACTCACGCGCGGGTCCGCCTACGACCAGGATCTGAGCCGCGCCAGACTCGGGGCGTCATCCGCGCCAGCGGAACAGCGGCGACCAGTCGGCGGTGGCTCCAGGGCATGTTAGGCAGCATGGTCAATCTTTCTCCATTTGACATTACTTTGTCTATCCAGATCTCGAATAATCTTTAACAAAACCTCTGAACCAACTGGCACGAAGCGAACCGCCTCGGCCATAATGGATGATGCCGTCTGTGCATCTCCAAGGTGGCTTGCAATATCGCTGCGCATAGCCATCGTAAAGGCTAACTGGACCTTGTATCCGGGAAAGCCTATGTGGTCACGCAGTAATTTTTCCTGCTCAACAAGAACTGAATATGCGCCGTGAATATCCGAGTCGCGGTAACGGGCGGATAGTGCCGACAAAACTTCGTGGCAGCCGTAATCCGCTTTTACACTCGCACCAGAATCGTCTCCGCCATCATCTGCTCCGACGACCGTGCTATGCGGTGGTCGCGGGGGCTTCATGGAACCAGAACTTGCAGGCTTGGGCTCCGGCTCCTGGTCTTCGTTTTGCATAAAAGCTCAGTGCCGCCTAACGGTCATGCCGTGAGCCGACGCCGACTCGGGACCTTGACCGCGAAGCGGAACTGAAAGCACCTTCGGCGGACGGCTCCAGAAATTTGTTAGGCCAATGGTCAAATTGTCTTAAGTAAGATCTCATCAGCATCAATCTCCAAATAAAGTCATCATTGCGGGCGTCGTTGCAATCCGATGGTTAGGCTGCATCATTTGTGATAAACACTTCCGTGGCTCCCATCTCCAAAGGACAAATTGTGCTCGTCGATAAAATTGATCTTGCTGCGACTAGTCTTGCCCACTTGCGGCTTCTCGTCCGTGCCACTGCCTATGCTGTTGGTGATCGTCGAAATCAAGAAACCATCTCTGACTTCCCATGTCCCATCGCTTGCCCATGTCAGCGGAGCGTTGGTAGAAACATACGAATTGGTGAAGTGAAAGCTGCCGTCTGTAAGAAACGTCATGCTGCCAGATGGCGGCACAGGCCAAGTGCCGGTAACTTGCTGCCGCAACTTGGCGTCGCGACCACTACAACCTGCTACAAGCAAGGCCAACGCAAAGATAAGTGTCCGAAAATGCATAACGCTCAATGCCGCCTACTGCTATCAACGTTTTCCGCACACTATACTGAAACCGGCGTTTCGGCAAATCCCAAAGTTGTAAACCGTTCAAAAGCAACGAATGCGTGCCTGATTCAGCGATTGCCGGATCAGAACGTTTTCGAAATCGATTTCCTCATACCGCCAGCCTCATGGCAGCGGCGTCCGGGTATCCTTGATAAATTGCGTGTGTCCGTCCAGAAAAACGCGGCAGCGTCCGCCGGCATGGATGGTTCGACCTTTCAGCGCGGGATCAACCGTGCCAATGGTTTGGGGATAATAGGGATCCACCACGAGCTCCACATCGGTGAGTCCGTAAATGGGGCCCAATGTCGCATCGGTAAGGCTCGCGGTTTCCAGATCCGCAACGGCTTGCGTTTCCGATTTCCCCCAAAAATCCTCCTGCCCCACCGGGTCGTCCGGCCGGTCAAACCGCCAGGCCCAATACCGGCAGATCGGCGCGTTGGTATCAACGGAGGTTGCCTGCACGGATTGCACCGCATTGCCGGTGGCGGAGCCGATGGCGGCCGGGCAGGACCAGACATTCATGTCGGGGCACGCGCCGGAAAAATTGGTCGCCGCCCAGCCCGCCCGCGGATCGGACGGTGGCCAGCTCGTCCACGGATGATAACCGCCCGGCAGGCTGCTTTTTAGATCACGCCGGTCGGGGAAATGGTCGGTGTTCTCGTTGAGATAAACCTGAAAGGCGAGGCCGATCTGTCTCAGGTTGGACAGGCAGACCGCCCGCTGGCCTTTTTGTCTGGCCCGGGCCAGCGTGGGTAGCAGCATGGCCGCGAGAATTCCGATGATCGCGATGACCACCAGGAGTTCAATCAACGTGAACGCATTGTTCTTTTTTACAGCCATCCCACGGGATTTGTAAGCCAGGGCGCGAGTTCTTTGTCGGTACCTGCCTCACGGCAGGCATGAACCAAGTCAAAATAGTTCGTGCGCGTGCCAAGTTCTCCCTACTGCGCCGGATTTGCAATGATTTTCCAGCGTTCCTTGCGCTCCAAATTGCTCCAGCCACGGGAGCCGGGGATAAGGCGCGCCGCTGTTCGCTTTGGAGCCAAAGTCAGCCTCCCAAGGACCTACCGGCAATTTACCGCTATCCGCCCCTTGCCGTTCCCCGGCACACCCCCCAAAAAATGCCCCACGCCTGCCCCTTGAGCAACATAGTAAATAAAATAGTTGACAAAGAATATATCAACAATTACCATTGTTGCCAACACAGTGAATACTGTCAACCAAAATATAACTTAAACCTGAACCAACCTTCGGAATTCCGAACGCCGTGCTGGCTCGGAATTCCTCACCCTGATTATGACTCGCAACGGTAAAATCGCCCGCCTCCCGCGCCCCCTGCGCGATGAACTCAACCGCCGCCTTTCCGCTAACGAGGACGGCGCCGTCCTCCTCGATTGGCTCAATGCCGCCCCCGGTGTCAAGGACCTCCTCGCCCGCGACTTCGCCGGCGAGCCCATCAGCAAACAGAATCTCTACGAATGGCGTCACGGCGGCCTCGTCGAATGGCAATCCCGCCAGGATCTTTTCGCCGCTGCCGCCGACCTCACCGACGCCAACGGCGAATGGGACGCTCTCGCCGCCAGCGACTTCACCGACCGCCTGGCCGCCGTGCTCGTCGTGCGTTACGCCGATGCCCTCGCCGCCTGGAACGGCGGCGACGACGAGGCTTTCCGCCGCAAGCTGCGTGACTTGCGCCACTTCAACCAGGACCTCGCCGTCTTGCGGCGCTATAACCAAAGCGCCGCCCGCTTGAAAATGGACCAGATGCCCT
>Ga0302320_10015552_pt1 | contig 15618 bp, 11 predicted proteins | sample Bog_T0_3_FD_202130 | JGI IMG/M metagenome (GOLD analysis project Ga0302320, IMG submission 202130) | Peat permafrost microbial communities from Stordalen Mire near Abisko, Sweden - Bog_T0_3 | ecosystem: Environmental > Terrestrial > Soil > Wetlands > Peat | place: Sweden: Abisko, Stordalen Mire... | reverse complement strand
TCAGGGTGAGCCGCCGCAAACCGTGAAAGCAGGTTGTATGAGACAGGACATTCATGATTTTTATTTTCATTTCTCGAAATTACACCGGAATACAATTCTGCACCATGGGGTGAAAGCCCCATGGGAACCGGGCAGCGCCTCGCCATCTGAACGTCGCGTTTTGGTTCGCCACGACTGCACGCACGGAGTGGCGCGCCCCGGCAGGCTGTTCGGACGTGACCATCCCGGTGAAGAAAAAGTAAAAAAACTCGCGTGAAAACAACGGAAACCACGGAGCGTGATCTTCGAATCCTGGAAAAAAAGGGCATTGTATCAAAAAATGGCGTCGAACCACCACCCACCCCGGTAAGAAACTGAGGTTGGATTGTAAAAACGACTTGCAAACCCATGGAGCAATTGGAAAATCAAGAAGTCGGAGGCAAGAAACCGAATGGGAAATCCCAGTTCAGAACAATAAACCGAACCCACTGACATGAAAACGTTGTCCCTGATGGCGGTTGCCGCCGGCAGCCTGTCTCTGTTCATCAACTCCGCCAGCGCGCAGATTTGGACGCAGACGGGCGCGCCGTCGCAAGGCTGGTCGTCCATCGCCAGCTCGGCGGACGGCACCCGGCTGGCGGCCGGCGGGCAGCTGTCCGGCGGGAACAGCACGTTTGTGTCCACGAATGCGGGGCTGACGTGGACGGAATCGCTGACAAACTGGGGTGGGCAGATCATTTCCTCCACGAACGGCAGCAAGCTGGTGTTGACCGTGCCCGGGTTCACCTACCTGTTCACGTCAACGAACGGCGGCGGTTCGTGGCAGACGCCCACGCCGCCGCCGGAATATTTGCAGGCCACGGCGGGTTCGTGGGACGGCACCAAACTGGTGACGGTGGCCAGCTCGGATTTCGACGGCAATTCCGGGCACATTTTCCGGTCAACGGATTCCGGCGCGACGTGGACACAGTTGAACGCGACGACGAATGCGTGGTATGCAGTTTCCTCGTCGGCTGATGGAACGAAACTGGTGGCCGTCGCGAACCAGGACCCGCAATTCAACCCGGGCGGCTCGATTTATTATTCCACGGATTCGGGCACGACGTGGAATCCGTCAGACGCGCCGGCCTACACATGGCAGGCGGTTGCGGCTTCCGGGGACGGCACGCGGCTCATCGCGGTGGCCAGAGATGACGGCGCTTTCAACACCGTGAACATTTATATTTCCCGCAATTCGGGGGCAAATTGGACGCCGGTGAACGGAACGAGCAACATGTGGCTGGCGGCGGCCTGCTCGGCGGATGGTTCCAAGATGTATGCGCTGGGGGCACCGGAAACCTATAATGAGGCTTACGAGGTGTTTTATGTGAGCACCAATTTCGGGACGAACTGGAACCTCGCGACCACGCTGCCGCCGAACAGTTTGGCGGCGCTGACCGCCTCGGCGGACGGCAGCAAGCTGGTGGCGCCGGAGGGGGCCGGTGGGATTTATACGACGGCCTTCGCCACGCCGTGGACGTTGACGGGCGCGCCGAACACGAATTACTGGTTGTCGCTGGCGGCTTCGACCGACGCCACGAAGTGGCTGGCGGGGTCGGGAAGTTCTGGAACGACCGGGCCGCTTTACCGCTCGGTTGATTCGACGGCGAACTGGTCGGTGACCGGGCCGACGTCGGCATGGTATTCGGTGGCCAGCTCGGCGGACGGGAAAACATTGCTGGCGGTGGGTCCGCCCATCGTCGGTTCGGGGATTTATGTCTCGACGAATTCGGGCACGACATGGCAGACGAACAATCTGCCGCAGCAGAACTGGTTCGCGGGGGCCGCTTCCAGCGACGGAACAAAACTGGTGGTGATGGCGGATGGTTTCGGGGTGGACATTCCGGGCGTGGTTTACACCTCAACCAATTCCGGCGGGAGCTGGAATCAATCCACCGGCGCGCCCAGCCTGGGATGGGTTTCGGTGGCTTCCTCGGCGGATGGAACCAAACTGGTCGCGGCCGTCAACGGGAACAACACCTACAGCGGCGCACCTTACGGCTATATTTATACGTCGCCCGATTCCGGCGTCACCTGGAACCTGAATTCCGCCCCGCAAATTTACTGGTCGGCGGTGGCCAGTTCGGCGGATGGAACCAAGCTGGTTGCCGCACCGTATGAAACTATTTTTCTTGGGCCGCAGGTCATTTACACCTCCACCGATTCGGGAGACACCTGGGTGACGAACAACACGCCGGCGGAACATTGGGTCACGGTCGCTTCTTCGGCGGACGGCACGCGGCTGGCGGCGGCGACGGCGACCGGCCTGCTGTATTACTCGACCAATTCAGGGGCGGTCTGGACCTCGGCCGCGACGCCATTGCAACAATGGCAATCCGTCGCGTGGTCGGGCAACGGAAATCTGCTCGTGGGCGCGAGTTTTTACGGCGGAATCTATGAGCTGCCTTTTGCCGTGGCCAGCGTGCCGCCCATCCTGAACATCAGCGCTGCCGCCAGCCAGGCGTTCCTCACCTGGCTGACAAACAACGCGACGGGATTCAATCTGCAACAGAACACGAACCTGGCTTCGACGAGCTGGCTGGCGGTGACGAACCTGCCCGTGATCACGAACCAGCTGTATCAGGTCATCGTGCCGTTCACGAACCGGCAGGACTTCTTCCGGCTGATATCGCCTTGATGAGGCACAACCAGATCAATTGATCAGATTAGCCGTATCATAAAAACAACATGAAGACTGACACCAAGCCCAATACACCCGCGAACCGTTGGGAGGCGCTGGATCTGTTGCGCGGTCTGAGCATCATCGGCATGTTAATGAGCCTGACGCCCGGTGCCTGGGAACGCGAATATACCTGGCTGACGCATGTCAAATGGGAGGGCGGCCACCTGATTGACATGGTCGCACCGGCATTCCTGTTTTGCATCGGCGCCGCCATTCCGCTGTCCTTTCGGCATCGCTTGGAAAAAGGCGCGACGAAGGGACAATTGGCGGCGCATGTTCTGTGGCGGGCGCTGGCGCTCGTAGGGATTGGACTATTTTTAAATGCCTATCCGGTTTTTGATTGGGCGCATCTGCGCATTCCCGGCGTATTGCAGAGAATCGGGGTGGCCTTTGGCGTGGTGGGCGGGATTGTCCTGTTAACGGCCAGACCGAACGCAGACGGCAAATCAACATTTTCGCCCGCGCTCATCGCCGGTGCCGCTGGCTTTATTCTCGTCTCCTATTGGGCGTTGCTTTATTTTGTTCCGGTGCCGGGTTTTGGCGCGCCGCGCTTCGATCCCGTTGGCAGCTGGCCGCCGTTCATTGACCGTGCGGTCTTCACCGTGCCGCATTTGTTTATCTACTGGCCGGTGGATGGCAAGGTGGTCTTTGATCCCGATGGCCTGCTCAATATTTATCCGACCTGCGCGAATATCCTGATTGGCGTGCTGGCGGGCATCCTTTATCAGCGCAGATCGTTGAAGCATCCCGTGCTGACCGCCTTCATCACCGGCGCGGTCCTGATGATCCTGGCGTTTGGGTTCAACAGCATTTGCCCGATCATCAAGAACATCTGGACCAGCACCTTCGTGTTGTTCAGCAGCGGATTTACGCTGGTTTTGCTGGCGGTTTTGATGATCGGCACGAATCATCCAAAGGCGATACGCTGCCTGTTTCCGGTGCGGGTTTTTGGGGCAAATCCCCTGCTGGCCTACCTGATTTGCTTCCTGTTCGGGCCGGTGTTGGACATCAACTGGATACCCAATGCGCAGTTTGGCAAAGTGTCGCTGCGATGGGGCAGTCAGATTGTTTCCAAGGGCATTATCGATCTTTCACTGGCCTCATTCCTGTTCAGCATCGCCTATCTCGTCGTGTTGTTTTTTATCCTGTGGTTTTGCTATCGCAAACGCTGGTTGCTCAGGTTCTAGCGGCGTCCGTCGTGACGGAATCGTACCCGATCATGCCATAGACAACGCGCCGCCGCTTTTGCGTTAGGGTGCCAGTGTTTGACCGGTTCCGGCCGGGCCTTAATATCCCACCCGATAAAACAACTTTGTGCCCGGTCCATTCGTCAAGACCACCGCCGCATTTGTATACGTGGCGGTGAAGGTTTGGTAGTTTGACCAGGTGGCAAGATTCGCACTGCTTTGGATGGTGTAGGACAGACTGGGATACAGGTTGTTGACCATCAGATTTAAATTGGTGCCGGTGCGCGCGATGTTCAGTTGAACACCAACACATTGGAAGGCCAGGGCTGCGAGCAACGCATGTCCCTTGGTGGTGGGATGACCCGGATCCCAAAAAACATAATCCGCTCCCGGCCCGGTAAAACTTTTATCCGTCAGATTCGTGTCTTGCAGCACGCCAATCGTGGAAACCGTGAAACCATAGGCCGCCGGCGCGCTGACAATGTTGCTGCGCTGCTGATTGAAGTCCGCGACATAAATGCGCAATCCGGGGTTGTGTTGCATGGCATTCGTCAGCGCGGAGGCAAACTGGGTGTTGAACAGCGCCACCTTCGAATCCCCATAAGCCACTTCATCGGGGAGGAGGGTGTTGAATAACGGAGTTTGCCCGAGATTGAAGAGGTTGCCAACCAGGACCTCGCGCGCGCCATTGGTGTAAAGGATGCCGACGGCATTTGTCACATTCGCCACGGCATTGGAAATCACGCCGCTCCAGGCGAGATCGTTGCTGCCCAAACCCAAGTTCTCTACGAAATCATTTGCGCCGGACTCAATGGTGAAAAGTGCCGACTGCAGATTCGAGGACGCCGGCAAGCCGGCGATTTGCGACAGCAAATTGGAGCTGGTGCTCCCGGCCACCGCAAAATTGTTGGAAGGGTTGTGGGCAAACCCAGGTTCGTGGATAAATACTCCACCCAGAGCGGGCCGTTGGAGAAACGACCGTTATAATACGCCGGTGCCGGTGCCGGGTTGCGTCCGGTGTCCGAGATGCTGTCCCCAAACGCATACAAGGCGGTAAATGAACGGCCCGTCGTGGCCGTCAAAAAGAGCGCCAGCAAAACCACCAGGAACATCATCCGCGTGGTTGCCCCATACCCCCCGGCCTGTTTCGCTCCCGCACGTTCGGAACGCATAGAGTTATTTCAAAGATTTGACGGGAAAAAGGCAGCTAAATTTTCCGCCGTTCCGGGGCTTTTGCCGGCAACCATGTGACTGGGTGTCCTGCTGGCGAATCGCCGGCGGGATCCAACGGTGCCACCGCGCCGCTCACCAAAACTTATTCCGGTTATTACCGCGCCAAATCATAACGTGAAATTTTTCACAAACTTTCTTGCGCCCGGGTGCCGGGATGTTTAATCATTCTGCCGCGCCGTAAATTCCGGCGGCAATTTTTTGAGGTGCCCGTGATTTTCCCGAAGTGGACCAACCAGATTCCGTTCCTGATTCCCATCGGCCTCGCGCTGGTGGGCGGCGCGGTGACTGCGGGCGTGACGGTCTATTGCACGCCCAAGAACACGCGCGTCGGCTATGAGCCGGTCCAGCCCGTGCCGTTTTCCCATGCGATCCACGCGGGGCAGCTCGGCGTGGACTGTCGCTACTGCCACAGTGCGGTGGAGAAATCCTGGTTCTCGAACATCCCGGCGGCTTCGACGTGCATGAACTGCCACAGCCAGGTTTTGAAGGATGACCCGCGTCTCGCACTTGTCCGCGAAAGCGCGGCAACCGGCAAGCCGATTCCGTGGGTGCAGGTTCATATCGTGCCGGACTACGTATATTTCAACCACTCGGTGCATGTCGCGCGCGGGTTCAGTTGCGTGGAATGCCACGGGCGCGTAGACCAGATGGACGAGGTTTATCACGCCAAGCCGTTCAGCATGAGCTTCTGCCTGGATTGCCATCGCGACCCGGCGGCGCACATCCGTCCGCCGGACAAGGTCACGGACCTGGGCTGGGACTGGAGCACGAACCTGACCGTCGCCGCGCAGATGCAATACACCAACGGCAAACAATTTGTCCATGATTGGCGCGTGGAATCGCTCCAAAGCTGCTCCGCCTGTCACCGATGAAAACTGATTTGACCAATTCAGCTTCGCCCGCCACCGGCCGCCGTTACTGGCGCAGCCAGGAAGAACTGGCCGACACGCCGGAGTTCAAGCAGTGGCTGGAGCGCGAATTTCCGCAGGGAGCGAGCGAGCTGACCGATCCGGTTTCACGCCGGCATTTCGTCAAAATCATGTCGGCGTCCATGATGCTCGCGGGCTTGGGCGTGCTGGGTTCGGGCTGCCGACGGCCGGAGGAAAAGCTGGAGCCGTTCGGCCAGCAGCCGACGGATTATATTTACGGCAAGCCGGAATTTTACGCGACGGCGATGCCGACGCGCACCGGTGCGGTGCCGTTGGTGGCCAAATCCTACGAAGGCCGGCCGGTCAAGGTGGAGGGCAACGCGCTATATCCCGGCAGCAACGGCAGCACGGACCGTTACGCCCAGGCTTCAATTCTCGACCTTTATGACGTAGACCGCGCCAAGCAGTTCACGCAAGAAGGTAAGCCGGTTTCGCGCGACGAAGCGTTGAGCTTCCTGAACGACCTGTCAAAGAAGTTTTCGGCGAATCAAGGTGAAGGGCTGGCGTTCCTCGCCGAAAGTAGCACCTCGCCGTCGCGTGCGCGGCTGCAAAAAATCATCGCGGACAAATTTCCGAAGTCGCAGTGGTTCACCTACGACGCGATTGATTCCGGCATCCACCAACGCGCGGCGACGCAGGCGTTTGGACAGCCGGTGAAGCCGGTGTTCCATTACGACAAGGCGAAGGTCATCCTGTCGCTCGACTGCGATTTCATCGGCGGCGAAGACGACGCGCATAATAACATTGCCAGCTTTGTCAAAGGTCGTAAGGCCGAGGACGGCAACATGAGCCGGCTTTATGCGGTGGAATCGCTGTTCACGCTCACCGGCGCGAGCGCGGACCACCGGCTGCGCGTGGCGGTAAGTTTGGTTGGAAAAATCGCTGCCGCCATTCAGGCGCAAATCTCAGGTTCATCGCTTTCGATTCCAGCGGGTGTTGATGCCAAATGGATTTCTGAATGCGCAAAAGATTTGGTTGCGGCTGGCAAAAATGCCTTGGTCGTAGCTGGCCAGCGCCAGCCGATTGAAGTTCATCTACTCGCGCTCGCAATCAATTCTGCGCTCGGCGCGTTTGGTAATACAGTCAGTTTGATTCCAACGGCACTAAACGCAAATGGTAGTGTCTATTTGGCTCCGCCAGCGAAAAACGTTGGCGCTGATATCAAGAATCTTGATTCTGGCGTAACAGACACATTGGTCATTCTCGGCGGCAATCCGGTTTACAATCTGAACTGGTCGCCAAAAGCAAAGACAGCAGTTCGTCTGGGATATTACGAAGATGAGACGTCGGAAAAATCCAACTGGAACTTCCCTGCAACGCATTATCTCGAAGCGTGGGGCGATGCGACAACCAGCGACGGAACTCTTGTTCCAATTCAGCCGTTGATTCAACCGTTGTTCGGTGGTTTGACAGAATTGGAATTTCTCGCACGGCTTGCGGGCGAGTCGCAAACGAACCCTTACGACGTTGTTCAAGCAACTTTCAGTGGTCCGGATGAAAGCTGGAAGAAGTTTTTATTCGATGGGTTTTCGGGTGAGAGGGCAAAGCCGCATCCCACTAATGATAATGGCAAGGCTATTGATTTGCCTTCAATTAAGAATGTTTTTGCACCCTCTGCAAATAGCCTCGAAGTCATTTTCTATCGCGACGCGAAGATGGACGATGGGCGGTTCGCGAACAATGGCTGGATGCAGGAGCTGCCCGATCCCATCACCAAGCTGACGTGGGACAACGCCGTGCTCGTCAGCCGCAAGACCGCGCGCGAACTCGGCGTGCAGAACGGCGACCTTGTCGAAATTACCTTGAACGGCCGCAGTGTCATCGGCCCGATCTGGACGCAGCCGGGCATGGCGGATTATTCGCTCGGCCTCGCGCTTGGTTACGGCCGCGAACGGGCAGGGCGCGTCGGCACCGGCGTTGGCTTCAACGCGTATAAAATTTTCAGCGGAAAATATATCGAGACCGGCGCGACCATTCGCAAGACCGGTGACACGCATGTTTTGGCGACGACGCAAAGTCATTGGTCCACGGAAGGCCGTCCGCCGGTGCGCGAGGCGAACCTCGCGGAATACGAGAAGCGCAAGGATTTTGCCAAGCGGATGTCGGGCGAGGAGCCGCCGATCGTGAAGTCGCTGTATCCGAACCCGCTCGACGAGGCGAAGAAGACCGCGCTTCATCAATGGGGCATGACGGTGGATTTGAGCGCGTGCGTCGGCTGCGGCACCTGTGTGCTGGCGTGCCAGAGCGAGAACAACATTCCGATTGTTGGCAAGGACCAGGTGCTGCGCGGCCGCGAGATGCACTGGATGAACATCCACCGTTATTACACGGCGGATCCGGCAAAGATGAAGCCAGCCGAGGCGTTCAAGACCGACGCCGAGCAGCAATTTGCGGAATGGATTGACGACGTGCAGGCGGTGAACCAGCCGATGCTCTGCCAGCATTGCGAATCCGCGCCGTGCGAAAACGTCTGCCCCGTGGCCGCGACCGTCCACGACCAGGAAGGTTTGAATGTGATGGCGTATAACCGTTGCATCGGCACGCGCTACTGTTCAAACAACTGTCCGTATAAGGTCCGCCGTTTCAATTATCTCGATTTCAACAAGCGTCCGCTCGCCGACCTCAAGGGCACGCTGTATCCGACGCCGTTGACGCACAAGACCGGCGGCGAATGGGACATGCTGCGCTGGTGGAAGGACCCGAATAGCGGGATGCGGGACAAGGAAGAATGGGACTTGATCAAGATGGCCAAGAATCCCGACGTCACGGTGCGCATGCGCGGTGTGATGGAGAAATGCACTTATTGCACGCAGCGCATCGAGCAGGCGAAGATCGCGCAGAAGGTCAAGGCCGGCGCGTCCGACGACGTGCGCTTGACCGAAGCCGCCGGCAACATTCCGAAGACGGCGTGCCAGCAGGCGTGTCCGGCGCAGGCGATTGTCTTTGGCGACGTCAGTGATCCGAACAGCACGGTTTCAAAACTCAAAGAACTCGAGCGGAATTATTCAGTGCTCGGCAATCTGCTGACGAAGCCGCGCACGACGTATCTCGCGCGCATCCGCAATCCGAATCCGCTGATGCCGGATTACCGCGAATGGCCTTACAGCTTCGAGGAATTTGAGCAGCACAAGGGCAATCCGTTTGAGAACGAACCGGCCGCGAAAGGAGCGAGTTGATTCAATGATGTGTCAGACTCGCCATGATTTCCGCCCGCGTGTAGCTGCGACGTCTCGTCGCAGTATTGTGACCGCGCCGCCGCCGTCGCGCGTTCCTTTGATAAGTTCAACAGTTTTTGTTTTCTGGCGATGGGGCGTCGCAGCTACGAAAGGGAACAGCTAATGGTGGGAGCCACGACCAATCTGGAAGAGTTGAAGAAGCTTGCGCCGCCGGCGGAACTTCGCCGCGCGCCGGTCGTTGAAAATAATCGCGGCCTCGGCTTGCTCACGGACCAGCTTTCGAAGTTCGCCGAGGGCAAGGTTCCGCGTTGGTGGTGGATTTTGTTCATCCCGTCAGCGTTCTGTGCCACGGTGATTTTCCCGGCGGCCTTGATTTATCAGGTCTCTGTCGGCGTCGGTGCCTGGGGCAACAACCAGCCGGTCGCGTGGGGCCTGGACATCGTGAGCTTCATCTGGTGGGTTGGCGTCGCGCACGCGGGCACTTTGATTTCCGCACTGCTGTTTTTGACGCGGCAGCACTGGCGCACGACGATCGGCCGCGCGGCGGAAGCGATGACGGTGTTCTCCGTGATGATGGCGGGACTTTATCCGGCGATCCACGTCGGCCGAGCGTGGTTCGACTGGTTCATGTTTCCGATCCCGAACTCCAACGGCAACTGGCCGCAGTTCCGCTCGCCGCTGATGTGGGACGTGTTCGCCGTGAACACCTATCTGGTGGTTTCGATGCTGTTCTGGTTCATGGGCATGATTCCCGACTTCGCGGTGTTTCGCGACCGGGCGGTGACGCGTCCGCGTAAATTTATTTTCAGCCTGCTGGCGATGGGCTGGACCGGCTCGGCGCGGCAATGGCATCATTACGAAAAAGCCTATGTCGTGTTGTGCGGCCTGTGCACGCTGCTGGTGTTCACCGTGAGTTCCATCGTCGGTCTGGACTTTTGCACCTCGCAACTCGCGGGCTGGCACGCGACGATTTTTCCGCTCTACTTCGTCATCGGCGCGGTGTTCTGCGGCTTCGGCATGATTTTGGTGCTGCTGATTCCGCTGCGTAAATGGTGCGGGCTGGAAAACGTCATCACCATGTCGCACATGGACAAGGTCGCCAAGCTGACGCTCGTGAGCGGCCTCATCATCGCCTACATTTACGCCATCGAATTTTTCATCGCGTGGTATAGCGGCGATCCGTATGAGCGCTGGGTGTTCAGCCACCGGCTGTTCGGCCACAGTTACTGGTTCATGGGCTGGATTTTGATGGTTGTCAACGTGGGCGTCACGCAACTGCTCTGGTTCAAAAAAATCCGCGCGAACCTGACGGCGCTTTTCATCATCGGCCTGCTCATCAACTGCGGCATGTGGACGGAACGCTTCGTCATCGTGGTTGGCTCGCTGTATCAGGATTTTCTGCCGGCGAACTGGGGGAAATATATTCCCACAATCTGGGACCTCGCGCTTTACGTCGGTTCGCTCGGCGCGTTTTTCATGATGTACCTGTTGTTCGTGAAATACCTGCCGTTCATCGCCATCTCGGAAGTGAAGGGCGCGACGCCGCAGGGCAATCCGCATCTGCCCGCTGGCGGCGCGAAAGGGGAAAAGTCATGAGCGAAAAAACCTACGGCATTCTCGCTGAATTTGATTCGCCGGCGGCGATTTTGTCCGCCGCCGAAAAAGTCCGTGATGCCGGCTACTCGCGCTGGGACGTATTCACGCCGTTCCCGATTCACGGCATGGACAAGGTGATGAACCTGAAAAATTCGCTTGTCGGCTGGTTCGCGCTGGCCGGCGGCGCGTTCATGTTTCTCAATGTCGTCGGCCTGATCTGGTTCAGCAACGCATTTGATTATCCGCTCATCGTCGGTGGCAAGCCGATGTTCAGCGTTCCGATGACCTTTGTGCCGGCCTACATCATGATGATCATGGGTGGCGCCGTCGGCGCGTTGATCGGCATGTTCGCCTTCAACGAACTGCCGCGTTTCCATCATCCGCTGTTCACGAGCGAACGCTTTGCGCTGGTCTCGTGCGACAAATTCATGCTGCTGGTCGGCTCGACTGACCCGAAATTTTCCGAAAGTGAAACCCGCAAGCTGCTCGAATCCCTCGGCGGCGCGCATATTGAGATCATCAAAGACTAATGCGCCAACTGCTTTATTTCATCCTGGTGTTCGCCGCAAGCGCGGCGGCGATGTTCACCATTTTCGGAATCCCCGGCCATCTGTCGCGCCGGCCGCCGCTCGAAGTTTTCCCGGACATGGACCGGCAGGCGAAACTGCGCCCGGAAAAGCCCTTTGACTTTTTTACAAACGGCTTGAGCTCGCAAATGCCGCCCGCCGGCACCGTGGCGCGCCGCCCGCCGGTCGAGACTTTGAACGGTCCGGTTTATTCCTATCAGGCTGTCCCGCTGAACACCGGTTGTATCACTGGCACGACCAATTTTGTGGCCACCAATCCGATGGTTGTGGACGCCGCCCTGCTCGCGCGCGGACACGAACAGTTTGACATTTATTGCGCGCCCTGCCATGGCCGGCTCGGCGACGGCAACGGCATCACCAAAAAAATCGGCGTCATGCCCGCCGTGGCCAACCTGCATGATCAGCGCATCGTGGAAATGACGGACGGCGAGATTTTCAACACCGTCACCCGCGGAAAAGGCCTGATGGGCGCGTATGGCCCGCTGGTGGCGGTGCCGGACCGCTGGGCGGTCATCGCCTACACGCGCGCCCTGCAATTGAGCTGGCTTGGGTCGCCGGATGAACTGACGGCGGAACAACGCGCCGCCCTGAACAAATAACCATGAGTTCGCATAACGAAAAAACTCATTTGCCGCCGCCGCTTGACTTGTACCTGTGGGCGAAGCTGCCGGCCGTTTTGATGGCTGTTGGCGGCGTATTGTGTATTGCCGGGTTGGGGATTGATCTGCAAATGTTTGGCTTTTCGTGGCTGCTGGCGTTCATGTTTTATTTGACCATCGCGCTCGGTGCGCTGTTTCTGGTGATGGTGCATCATCTGACCGACGCCGGCTGGTCGGTGGGCATCCGCCGGTTCTGCGAACACCTCGCGTCGCTGCTCTTCCCTTGGCTGGCGCTCCTGTTCATTCCCGTATTGCTGCTCGCGCCGAAAATTTATCACTGGTTGACACTGCCGGCCACGGACGGACTCATCCGCGCCCGCTGGCCGGTGTTCACGGGCGCCGGTTTTGTGGTCGTGTCCGCGTTGTTCTTCGGCGTTTGGTGGCTGCTCACCGCGCGCCTGCGTTACTGGTCGTTGCGGCAGGACGTGACGGGCGACGCACTCTGCACGCACAAGATGCGCTTTCATTCCGGCTGGGGGATTGTGGCGTTCGCGGCCACGCTCACCGGCGCGTCGGTGCTGTGGCTGCAATCGGTGCAATACCAGTGGTTTTCCGCGATCTATGGCGTTTACTTTTTCTCGAACTGCGCGTGGATCGCGCTCGCAACGGTTTATGTCATCGCCGCCATCCTACAGCGGCAGCGCCTCCTGGCGGGCGTTTTGTCGGAAAATTACTTCTACTTCATCGGCCTGCTGTTCTTCGCCTTCACCGTGTTTTCCGCCTACACCGAGTTCGCACAATACTTCGTCGTCTGGAACGCGAACATGCCCGAGGAGACCTTCTGGTATCTCATCCGCGAAAAGCGCTCGTGGTGGTGTTTGAGCCTGATCCTGATCTTCGGGAAATTTTTCCTGCCGTTCTTCATCATGCTGCCGGTGAGGGTAAAAACCAGCTTTAAGATCATGATTCCCGTATGCCTCTGGGCTTGGGCCATGCAGTTCGCCGACCTCGCGTTCAACATTCTGCCCGCGCTGCCCGGTAATCATTTTCCGCTCCGATGGCTCTGGCTGCCGCTCGGCTGCCTGGCGTTCATGGGCGGGTTTCTCGGTTGGGTGTTCATGAACAAATTTAGGAGCCATCCGCCGTACCCACAAAAAGACCCGCGCCTGCTTGAGGCCATGGGCATCCATCACCTTGCGTGCGAGGAGATTTCCGGCGCGGCACCGACTTCCGGAGGACAGCCATGAATTCAGAGTCACTCGAAAAACCCGTATGGCATTTCGGCATCATCTTTGTGGCGGCATGTTTTCTTTTCGTCGCACTCGTCGTCGTGGTGAAACTTTCCGTGCCGGTTCCGGCGATTGACGCCGACCGTGCCGCCCTCCGCTCCAAGGCGCTGGCCGAAATTCGTGCCGCCGAGGTCAAATCCTTGGAAACGCCCGGCTGGATTGACCAGGACCGCAACATTGTGCGTCTGCCAATTGAGACCGCGGTGCAACTTTACGCCCAGGCCGGGAAAAATCCCGCCGCTGCCCGCGCCAACCTGATTGCGCGCGCTGCGAAGGCCGCCGCACCCGCGCCAAAAGTTGCCCCGAAACCCAGTGCTTTTGAATGACCGTGAACGAAAATTCTACCAACCAAATTGACGCCTCGTGTCGCGTGCCCCTGCTCGTGCTGTTTGGCGGCGCGGCGCTGTGGCTCGTCGTCGGTTCGGTGCTGGCGCTGGCCGCCTCGCTCACTTTTCACATGCCGGAAATGTTCGGCGACTGCCCCTGGGGAACCTACGGCCATCTCCAGCCCGCCGCCGATGATGCCTTGCTCTACGGTTTCTGCATTCCGGCCGGGCTGGGTGTTGGGCTCTGGATTTTTTCGCGCATCGGCGGGACGCCATTGCGCGGCGCGCTGGTCCCCGTCGTCGCGGCGCACCTCTGGCATATCGGCGTTCTCGTCGGGCTGGTCGGGATTTTTGTGGGCGACAGCACCGGATTTTTGTGGCTCGAATTTCCGCGCGGCGGTTCGGCCCTGTTATTCTTCGCCTTTGTGCTGCTCGGCCTGTGGACGCTGATGAATTTTTCCGGTCGCCAGGAAAAGGGATTGTTTCCGTCACACTGGTTCTTGATCGCCGCGCTGTTCTGGTTTCCGTGGATTTATTCCACCGCCAACATCCTCATCGTCGGCTGGCCGGTGCGCGGCGTGGTGCAGGCCGTCATCGCGTGGTGGTTCGACAACAACCTGATCTTCGTCTGGACGACTCTCGTCGGCATCGGCACGGCGTTTTATTTCCTGCCAAAATTTAGCGGCCGCCCGCTGCAGACTTATTTTTACGCACTGTTTGCGTTCTGGACGCTGATCGTTTTTGGCTCGATGCGCGGGGTTCCTGCAGGCGCGCCGGTTCCCGCGTGGCTGCCGGCGTTGAGTTCGTTGAATTCCATGCTTCTGGTGGTTCCAGTTTTGGCCATCGCGGTCATCGGCTGGAAAACGGTCTGGGGCGCGCCGGGTTCGGAATGCAAGGGTGGTTCGTTCTGCATGATCAAATTTGGCTTTGTCGCGTTCGTACTGTCAGCATTGCTGCTCGTCACGACGGGCAGTCCGTATTTGAGCCGCCTGACCCAGTTCACCTGGTTCGGCACGGCGCAGACGCAACTGCAGCTCTACGGCTTCTTCGCCATCACCATGTTTGGCGCGATTTATTACATCCTGCCACGCGTGGTCGGGATTGAATTTGCCTTTCCGAAACTTATCCGCATCCAGCATTGGTTTGCCATGCTCGGCATATTCATCTTGGTCGTGTCACTGGCCGTTGGCGGCGTGGTCCAGGGCTTGAAGCTGAATGATCCCAACGTGCCGTTCGCCGACTCAACGAAGGCGATGCTGCCGTTCCTCCGCGCGAGCACGACGGGCCTGCTGCTCCTTGTGGTCGCCAACCTGCTGTTCGCCCTGAACATTTTTGCGATGATTCTGGCTTGGAAATGGTCGCTGGCCAAATCCACGTTCGCCTTTGTGACGTCGCCTTTGACCAAGTCGGAGGTGAAGGCATGAAAAACGGATTTGTCATTTTTCTCGCGGCGTTCGCCGTGCTGGCAACTTCCTGGGGCGCGTTTGTCCTCGCGCCGCAACTGCAGCTTGGCGGCGCGAAACAGGTGGCCGTCCTCAATTCAACCGAAGTATATCCGGTCAATCGTCCCGGCGAGGCAACCCAAGGCCTGCAAATCTATCGCGCGAACGGCTGCACGGCTTGCCACACTGAACAGGTGCAGCAGGACGGCGTGGCCTGCGAAGTGGTGTTGACGGCGGCGGGCAAAGACCCGGCGGTCGTCTCCAATTTGATGGTCACCTTGAAATTGCGCGGGCTCAACCAAGAGGAGGCGCAAATGGCTTCCGACAAGATCACCGCCGCCGGCGGCAAGGTGGAGACGCACATCGTCGCCGTCGGCCCTGACATCGCGCGCGGATGGGGCTTGCGCCACAGCGTTGCGGAGGATGTTCTCTACGACAATCCCGTGCAGCTCGGCGGCCTCCGCATCGGGCCGGACCTGGCGGGTGTCGGCGCACGGCTGCCGGACGCCAACTGGCAGTTGCTCCATCTTTACGCGCCGCGCAGTGTCGTGAA
>Ga0302320_10015551_pt1 | contig 15618 bp, 17 predicted proteins | sample Bog_T0_3_FD_202130 | JGI IMG/M metagenome (GOLD analysis project Ga0302320, IMG submission 202130) | Peat permafrost microbial communities from Stordalen Mire near Abisko, Sweden - Bog_T0_3 | ecosystem: Environmental > Terrestrial > Soil > Wetlands > Peat | place: Sweden: Abisko, Stordalen Mire... | reverse complement strand
ATGACTGAATTGGCGCCCAGATTCAAGCTGTCACCCGCCACCAGTTCAATGACGCCATTTACATTTTGCACCGAGTTAGCCTGGATCAGGCCGTTTTGATTCACCACCTGCGCCTGCAGCGCAATCGCGCCGGCATCGGCGGTGATCTGCCCGAAATTATTCACCGAGCCGGAAGGCAATTTCACATTGGCGCTGAAGCCACGGCCGTCGGCGCGTTCGCTCAACAATACCTCCTGTCCTGCATACAGCCCGACATCGCCGCCTGGGGCGGTGAGTTCGCCGTGATTTTCGATTTGTTCGGCGATGAGATACAAAGACTTCCCCTCACCGACCTTGACCTGCCCATAATTCACGATGCTGGCCAGCGGCGGCATGCCGGTGAACTGCCAGGCCGAGCCCGCGCCAAAATCCGGGGTGAGCGGCGCGGTGGTGGCGATGAAGCTGCCGCCAACGCTGATCATCGAATTCGGCCCGAAATAAAAGCCGTTCGCGTTGGCGAGAATAACCGTGCCGTTCGCGTTGAGACTGCCAAAAATCTGCGACGGGCTGGCACCGCCGATCTGGTTGATGACCACCGAATTGGCCGATGGCTGGATGAAGGTTGTTGTCTCACCTGCCTGAATGTTGAAACCGCTCCAGTTCAAAAACGCGACCGGGCTGGTGGTGACGTTGAGATGAGAACCAATCTGCTGGGCAACCGCCGAACCGGAACCGACGGTCATGCCGGTTGGATTGGCAAACAGCTTCAAGTTGCGATCCAACGCGAGGAGCACAACCGCGAAGCACAGGAATCTCCCGATCGCCCCGAATTTTGCGGACGGACTAGTTTTCATGCGGCGTTGGTTGTGCATCACTTTGGTCAGAATTGCAGGCCGATGGTGAAATAGGCCCGGGCCGAACCGGCGGTGGTTCCCTGCGAAATGGTTTGCAACGCCCAAGCCAGCGTCAGGCGGGCCTCAAAATGTTCGCCAGCCGTGAGGTAATAACCGGTGCCGGTGCCCCATTGCCGGATGCAGGGAGCCGGCTGTTTGAGATCATAAGCTTGGCCATAATCCATGAACACCGAAGGCCGCAAATTGGCCGGCACATCGCCGTGGGCCGAGGGAAAGCTGCCAACCGTGAGGGCCGGCGCACGGACATCGAACAACGTGCGCCAGCCGGTGTCGCCATAATTGGCGCCATCCTGATATCCGCGCACGCCGGATGTGCCACCCAGTCCGAATTGTTCATTGTTGATCAACGGTTCGCTCGCCCACTGACCGTTGGCGTTCAGAACCGCCGACCAGTTGCCCGGCAGATTTTCCACGCGAGTCAAACCGGCGTTGATGGTCGTGTAATTACCGCCAGCCTGCGTGGAACCGTCGATCTCCTGGAATTTTTCCTGCGCGGACGCGAATGGCGCGAAGAAAAGGCTCTGATTGTAGTTGAATGAAAGACTTCCCAGCGGATCAGACCGGGAACCGGACCACCCAAACGACAGGGGCACATAGGTGACCGAATTCATCCCATTCTGGGGCAGCGGCACCGTGTCGGAATAGGTCAGCACCGGAGGGGCGCTGGTATCGGAAGCATTATACTCCTGCACCGTGGTAAAATTGGTATGATAGGTGTGGATTTGATAGGCCTTGAGGTCGAATCCGGCCGTGACCGAGGACTGCAGCCCGCCCCAAGGCGGAAGCGGGAAAATGAATTTCGCGCCCACATTCCCGGTGATTGATGGATCGCGGTCGGCGTTCTGGTTGAATATCTTGAGCGTGGCGGTGTCGGCGACGGTTTTCAGGGATCCCAGATTGCTACCGGTGTCGGTGGTGGAGCGCGAAGCATAGACGATTAATTCCGGCCGGCCGGTCAGCGGCGGTAGATTGAATTGGTGGGTAACCTCATTATAGCCAAAATCCACCGGCTGGTCCTCGTATTTCTGCCGCAAGCCAATGTCATTTCCGAGCGGCAACCGATAATAGCCGCTGTAACTAGCGACCATCGGCTGGTCATAAAATTGCGGGGCACCACCGGGTTTCATCTCCTGCGGCGAAAAATTATAGTCAAAGCCGACCTGATGTTCATGCTGCCAAAGATTGCCGTATTGGACCGCCGTGTCCAAACGCAGCAATGGCGTGCCGGGCGTGGACTTGTCATTGACTTCCAGGTGCCCATGCAGCGGCAGTTGGTCTTTTACCTGCAGGGTAAGGTCGCTGGTGCCCGGTTCCAGCCCGGGGCTGATGACCGGATAAATCTGGCGGTCCAGATTTTGGTTGGCCTGGTCGAGTTCCGGTTGAAGCCACTTTGTGTTCAGCAAAACATTCGTGTCCAGGCTCGGCAGCGCGCGCAAGACATTATAGGTGCTGAACCAGCGGTTGCCCTCCACTTTGATGGCGGCGAGTTTGCCTTCGACCACCTTTACGCGCACGATGCCATTGGTCAGTTTCTGCGGCGGCAGCGTGACGCCAACCGTCGCAAAACCAAGATCGCGGTAAAGCAACTGCACCGTCCCGAGACCTTCGCGCACCCGCCCGAAATCCACCGAGCCGGTATAGTTGGAAAGCACGCCGAATTTTTCCGGAGGCAGGACGCCGCCGTTGCCCTCGATGCGATAGCCGCGCACGTCGAACTTCCGGCTGAGAGCCGGGGCGTTGGTGATGACAGGCTTGGGCGGGGCAAAAAGATTGGCGATGACCGCCGGCGGATTGGTTTCCGCCGGAAGCTTCCAGGGACATTTTACCAGCGCAGCCATGATTGTGACCAAGATTAAATACTTGATATTTTTCAGTTTAAAAACGTGTTTTATTGGCGAAAAACTTATGGCCATCGTGGTCATTATTTAATCAATTGACCGGCGCGGACAAAATCCGCGCCGGTCTATGCTGTTGTCGGCCTAAAATACATTAGCCGACCGTTCGCCAAGCATCAATTCCATCACGGAATCGGCAATGACAAGCTGCCGGGCAAGATCAAACTGCCATCAACCGTTGGGTCGCGGTTCACGGACGCGTTAACGGCAGCAAACGAAACGAATTTGTTATAGAACGGCTTCAAAGAGTTTGCCTGCCAGGTGGGGTCTTCCACGGCAGTTTCCAAAGCCTGGATCAGCGCGAGCTGATTCGCTGAAGGAGCCTTGGGATCACCATTCGGGAAATAGATATAGCGTTCATAGCCCCAAAGCGGATAGCTGCCGCTGATGACGTTGCTGACACTGAAGGATATACCTTCATAGCTCAATTGGGGAATCGTGCTGGCATCCTGCACCGCCACCGTGCCAATTGAGTTGGTAATTGCTTTCACGTTGGCAGCCACGTCAGAGCCGCTGCTGGCACCAGCCCATAGGATGGGGGTGAGGCTTGCGCCGTTGGTGTGATAGTTATACGCCGTACCTCCAAAGTAAACATTGGCGTCAATCACCTGACGGACGGCTGCCGCACTATTGCGACCGACGAAATACACCGGGTAGGAGTTGGCGCCTCCAAAAAAGGAGGTCGGCACCGTGGCTTTGGCCTGCTCCAGCTCATATGCCTGGCGTTGGGTAAGGTTTGTAACAATCCCGGCCAGGTTGGGGTTTTCGATATAGACGAGTGGCGCTACTAGGGTTACGTCTTGCACTAGATTCAATCCCGAGGGGGAAGAATCAAAACCCACCGTTTCCGGCGCAGTAATGCTGGTCGCACTGACCGGGATGTAAGTATTGCCGTCTTCGGCAAGTACATGGTTCTGGTTGACAATATCCCCAATGGCCGCCGCGCCACCGGTCAGGTTGAAATGCCAGTTCACGGAGTTGCCACCATAAGTCCCGGTGTAACCGAAGATCAGCGAATTGCCGCCGATGTCTGGCACAAGCGTTGCACCCGACAGGATGCTGGGAACGCGGTCTTGAATGAGCTTGATGCTGGCGTTGCCACCGACGGTAAGAAGAGTTACCGTGGACGCATCCACCAGTGCAGGGGCTAACAGCGCACCGGCGATACCGGTCAGGATTATTTTTTTAAGATGATTTTTCATATTATTTTTTTAAAAATTTAATTATCAGTTGTTTGTGAGGGGTTGTTCTCACAACCCCTCATATTTATTTTTTAGATGATTTAAGTTATTGGGTGATCAGACTTGTTTCCGGCGGAGCTGGTTGCGCAGTGTCAGCGCCAGTAAACCCCCCGCCCCCACTAGGCCGTAAGTTCCAGGTTCAGGCACCGCAACACTTGTGAAATCCAGCGCGCCATTACTGTTGAAGGTGAAGTAACCTTCATAGCCGGATGGCTGCGCCGTATTGCCCGTCGGATCAAACTGGAACAGATCCGAAGTAATGCTTCCGCTCGTGAACGAGGCCGGCGTCGTGTTTTTCGGGTTACTTGGGGCACCACTCCAACCAGCACCTGCCAAGTAGGTGTAGGAACTATGACTAGAAGTCGGAATAATTGCCGTAGTCGCAGTATTATTCGGACCTGCATTTGCAGGAGCTGCGCTCCAAGGTAAAATTCCGTTGACATTAAATCCTCCAAAACCATCCGAACCCAAAATCCCCAGCACCTTTGACTGCACTGCGGCTTGACTTGTAGCACTAAGATCATTGGGCGCTGTGATCGGGTTGGCACCGGGCTGCGTCTGCGAAAGCCAGAGCGTGCCCACCGAGTTATTTATTCCGAACACGGAGAACGCCAAGCTGGATACATTGAGTCCTGCGGTCGTCAACTGCGAGCTAAAATTGGCCAATTGCACCGTCGAACCGCCCGACTGCGAGTCCAAGCTGGCGAGACTGCCAAGGTCAACCTCCACGTCATGAGTACCGCCAGACTGGCTGAAGTCCAAGAGTATGTCGCCGTCCGTATAGTTGAATACTTGGGCATGAGCGGACAAGCCGGTCAAGGCCAGCCCCGCCACGCCCACAATGGGTATTAGTTGCTTTTTCATAGTTTTATTTTTCGGATTGCATTTGTTGTTTGTTTGTTTGTTTGTTTGCGAATCCTCCAGCAGACCGGTGAGATTCAAATTGAATTAATATGCTATTGATATGGTCGTCTATTTAAATGAAAAGTTAAAAATTGCCTTTAATGTTTGGTTTGTTTTTGTTTTAACTGATTATTTATTCATTTCAATGACGATAATATAAGTCGTTATTATATTTTTGTCAAGCGGTTTTTTATTTATTCCGCAAATGATTGGTTTCCAGCCACATTGGCACTAATTTTGGGGTTTATGATTCCATCTCAATAGGATTCCACCGTGTAAAACCGTGTCGTATCAGTGGCCGAGGGGTCGGTCAGCGTGCCGGTTGCGCCGGTGCCCACCACTGATCCGGTGAGAATCGTCCAAGAGCTGCGGCTGACGTTCAGTTGCGTGCTGTACCGCAGCCGGTAGTTGGTGCCGACCACCGTGTTAAATTTCACCGTAACCGTTCCACTACCGGCCGTGATGGATGTGATAGTGGTACTTGGCGGGGCCGGCACGCTGAAAACCAGAGTGCCATCGCTGTTAAAGGTAAAGTAACCCAGATAGATGGTTGACTGGGTTGTAACGCCCGTCGGATCAAACTCAAATATATCCGAAACAATGCTGCCGCCGGCCGAAAACGTGGCCGAGGTCGTGTGCTTCGGATTGCTTGGGGCACCGGTAAAACTGGCACCGACTATTTTCGTATAAGAACTTGATCCCTGAACACCACTGGTTGGGATAATCGCCACACTCGCAGTATTATTGACCGGGTCTGCGGGGTTGCCCGCACTCCATGGTAGAATACCCCTGACAGTAAGTCCTCCAAAACCGTCACTACCCAAAATGGCTAGCACCGTTCCCTCAAGTGCGGCTTGAGCTGTATTATTTACGTCCTTAGGCGGTGTAATCGGGTTGGCACCAGGTTGTGCCTGCGTTAGGTAAACGGTGCCCGCTGCGATGGATCCGGAATCATTATTCTGCACCCCAACCACGGAGAAGGACAGACTGTCAACACCGCCGAAGTTTCCGAGCAATTGGGAACTGACATTGTAGGCGCTAATCTGCACGGATCCGCCCGCCGATTTCGCCGTGCTAACCAGATTGGATATGTTTCCAATGTCAACTTCCACATCCGAATATCCAGCCGCGCTGAAGTCCAGGATCAGATCACCGTCCGTATAATTAAACACTTGGGCATACGCGGACAATCCAGACAGGGTTAATCCAATTACTCCAAGCTTAAGCTGCGTTTTCAGGTTCATAATTCGGTTGTTTTTCAGTTTTACCTGTTTGCGATCATCTCATCGCGTCACAGGCATTTCCTTCACTGAAGAACCTCCGGTGAACCGGTCAGCCCTTGCATTATTCTACGGTTAAACTTAAGCCTCCCTTGGTGGGGCGGGCAAATCCCTTGCAATATTGTAAAAACGATTTTTAATGTCGCGATTCGGTTCAATCTCGTATAGCATCAACTCAATAAATCCATTTCAAAACACCAATTGATAATACAATGGAGTCAGTAAATTGGCGCATATACGATCATCAACGTCGTTATTATCGTGATCAGGCAATTTTTGTCAACCATTAATTTTGGTTTTCCATGTTAACTGACCTTTGCCCGGAGGCCTTTCAAGGTCATTGCATGCGCTGCCGGGCAGACGCGATCATCTGCAAGTTGGCCAAATGCTCGGCGGCGGAAACATTCAGACCCTGATCGGAAATATTATTCGGGTCGGAACCCCCGCCATTGTTGGAAAAATTGGAATCTTGCATTGAAGCCATGCTGTTATCCGGACTGCTAGAGGCAGCATTCAAACCCGGGTCGGCAGGATTATTTTTATAGAAACCGCCGCCATAATTTGCCCCCCCTTCTGACGGGTAGGGTATATTGCCGTTATTGCCAGGCACAAAGTTTTTTGATGCCAGAGCAGCATTGCCGCGAAAATGGCTTCGACTGGGCACACCACGAGGATTGGTTTCGGCAAGTCCCGGCGCAGTTTCCAATCCGCCCGAAGCCGAGCCCATTGCCAGCGACATCTCTTGAATGGAGCCGTGGTTGTTAAAGGTGATGACGGCGTTTTTTTCATCAATCTTGATCACAACAATATCATCCTCACGCTGACCTTCGCCCAGCAAATAGTTCTTTTCCCGGGCGGGCGAGATGGACGGGTTGCCAGCGACCTTAAAAAGCACTTGGACATTACCAAAGATGGACATGATGCCATTCGGAGTAATAACGGGCAGTCGTTCGGTGGGGACGGAGGCTTCGGGCAAGACGGACGGGTTGAGAACAAATACATTCCGAGTCACAATTGGAATATAGGGATTCTCCAAAGGCGTCGAGTTGCTGGGCAACACACCCGCGCTCCATACCACGGCGACCGCCATGCAAGGCAATTTTTTCCCAAAAGGATTCATCTGTTGGATTGGGCAAGCTAGTTTGGATTTAATTTTCGAGAAACCGGTAGCCAATGCCGATTACGGTTTCAATATATTTCCGGGCCGGGCCAAGTTTTTGCCGCAAGCGGCGGACGTGGGTATCAACGGTGCGGGTATTCAGGACACAATGATAATCCCATACTTCGTTGAGCAGCCGCTCGCGGGATTGCACGAGACCTCGGCGTTTAGCCAGTGTGGCTAACAGCTCGAATTCTTTACGGGTCAAGTAAACGAAATTGCCTTCCACAGTCACTTTATGACGTGCCAGGTCCAAATGAAGATAGCCGTCAAAAGTCATTTCTTCCCCATTGACCACCAGAATTGGTTTGTTCCTCACCGGCACAGCCTTGTCATCGTCGGCCTTTGGTTTTAAACCAAGTAAATTCCCTCCTTTCGCGGTCATAATCAGGATGGCGACGGCTTGAATCACTTTAATGCGCTCTTCAAGGTCGCTGCTTAGCGGTCCGTTCTGGGTGGCATGGGAGATGATTTTGTTCAAATCATTGAATGCTTGCCTGGCTGCGCCGGTTGCCATTAGCGGTGGCAATTCTGCAGCTAGTCCCGATAGCCACGAGCCTTCGGATTTAGCGGATGAACTGATTTTTGATTTAGTTGGTTTATCCAGGTTGAACCTTTGCTCGGCTAATCCACCACTTATTCCGGTGCGGCGTGATTTGGGATAATTTATTTGCATATATAATTTCGTTAAAATCTCCTCCATCAATCCGGTTAACGTGTGCGGACGACACACGCCCTACCACGTTTTGGAAGGGCATGCAAAATAATCAAGCTACAGCCAAGGAACTGATGTCGTCGGAATCAGTGTTGATGTCGGCAAAGAGCCACGTTGAGAGGTAACGTTCGGACGAGGATGGCACGACGACCACGATGGTTTTGCCCTTGTTTTCAGGACGCTTTGCCACCTGCAACGCCGCCCAAATGATCGCCCCGCTCGAAACACCCACCGGAATCCCATCGAGCTGGTTCACTTCCTTTGAAACCGGGCCAGAATCTTCCTCGCTCACCTGGATGGTTTCATCAAGAATTTTCACATTGAGGTTGGCGGGAATAAAACCCGCACCGATGCCCTGCAATTTATGCGGCCCCGGCGCACCTCCGGAAATCACCGGCGATTTCGCGGGCTCGACCGCAATGGCCTTGAAACCGGGCTTGAGTTTTTTAATGACCTCCGCCACGCCCGTGATCGTTCCACCCGTGCCGACACCCGCGACCACAAAATCCACCTGGCCATCCGTGTCGCGCCAGATTTCCTCGGCGGTCGTGCGCCGATGAATCGCGGGGTTGGACGGATTGGAGAATTGCTGCAGCACCACGCTGTTCGGAATCTGCTTGTTCAATTCCTCCGCCTTGGCGATCGCGCCCTTCATGCCCTTGGCGCCTTCCGTCAAGACCAGTTTGGCACCGAGAATTTTCAGCAGCTTCCGGCGCTCGACACTCATCGTCTCCGGCATCGTCAGGATCAGTTTCAAACCTTTGGCCGCCGCGACGAAAGCCAGGGCGATGCCCGTGTTGCCACTCGTCGGTTCAATCAAGATCGTCTTCTCGTTGATCGCGCCGGATTTCAAGGCGTCTTCGATCATCGCCACGCCGATGCGATCCTTGACGCTTGACAGGGGATTGAAAAATTCCAGCTTGAGCAGCACATCGGCGACCGCGCCGTGTTTTTTTGCCGTGCGGTTCAGCCGCACGAGCGGTGTGTTGCCGATGGTTTCCGTGATGTCATTGAATATATGTGCCATAACTTTATTTGTTGGGTTGATAGATCTGGTCGAAGATGCCGCCGTCCGCGAAATGGGTTTTCTGCGCCTGCGGCCAGCCGCCCGCCACCTCGCTCACCGTGAACAGGTCCAGCGGTTTGAAACGGTCGGCGTATCGGGCCAGCACTGTCTGGTTCTTGGGACGAAAAAAATGTTGTGCCGCCAATTCCTGGCCCGCGTCGCTGTAAAGATATTCGAGGTACGCGCGGGAAACCGTCTCGGTATGATGTCGCTGGACATTGCGATCCACCCAAGCCACCGGATTTTCCACGAGTATGCTTGCCGACGGGACAATCACTTCCAGGGCGTCGTCGGGAAATTGCTTTTGGACCAAAGCCGCCTCGTTTTCAAAGGTGAGCAGCACGTCGCCGATCTCGCGATCCGCAAACGTGGTGGTGGCACCGCGTCCGCCGGTGTCGAGGACCGGCACATTGGCGAATAGTTTCCCCACAAATTCGCGTGCCTGCCGCTCGTCACCGGCGGATTTCTTCAGCGCATATCCCCATGCCGCCAAATAGCTATAACGCCCGTTGCCGGAAGTTTTCGGATTGGGAATGATGACCGAAACATTCGTTTGAATCAGGTCGTCCCAATTTCTGACGTTCTTCGGATTGCCTTTGCGGACGACAAACAGAATCGTTGAAGTGTAAGGCACGCTTTTATTCGGCAGCCGCGATGACCAGTTCGCCGGAATCAACCCGCCAGCCGTGTTCAAAATATCAATGTCCAGCGGCTGGTTCATCGTCACCACATCCGCTTCAAGTCCGTTGAGAACGGCCTGTGCCTGCTTGCTGGAACCACCATGGGACTGGTTCACCGTCACCGTGTCGCCGGTCTTGGCCTTCCAGTAATCTGCAAACGCCTTGTTGTAATCCTGGTAAAATTCGCGAGTGACATCGTATGAGACATTGAGAAGTCTTACCTCCGCCGCACCAATGCTCGCGGCCAGCGAAAGGGCCAAAGCAACTAGAAAGCATCCGCAGGCAAAGTGACGGCTACGCAAACGGAATGAATGCGCCGAAGACGGTTTTCCGCCGGTCACGCCGACCGCCAAAATTGCGACGGCAAATTTTTCAACCACGTTCCACATTGCTTGTCTTTTTTTCATAGGAACTTTCCGGTGGCCCGGTCAGCTGCCCGCAATTTTGCAATTATGCTGTTCGATCCGGACGATTGTCACCGGGTGTTTTGTCCAGCCGCAACCGTTCCGTCTTTTCAATCTGAATGACGCGTCCATCATGCACAACAATCTCCACCACGCCGTAACGCAGTGAACCGACCTGTTGAATGACTAGCTCAAGCCATTTCAATTCTTCGCTCCCGGCCACCGACAATTTTTTCTGCACGTCACTCATAAATAGCGATTCAAAAAGTAGTCATTCTGTTCAAATAAAAACCATTCGGGAATCGATTTATATAATTAACATTTCTAAATTTTAAAACGACTCTGACGGTTCTTTATCAATTTATATGCGACACATATTGTCGTTATTATCTGCGGTCTGTAATTTTTGTCAACAGCTATTTTAAGAATTTTGCATTTGTGATAAAACCCTCTGTATGAAATTCCTTCGTGCGTAAAATACTGCTGTGAGGAAGAGTCAGCCACATTTTTGAAGTGATATTATTTTCAGGGACGAAACGCGCCAATGTCCTGCCTTCAATTCAACGCAGCTAAACGCCGTTCGACATATTTCGACATCCCGACTCCAGGTGAACCGCCGATCGGATTCGTCAAGCCTAGCAAGGGGTGAACACCCCATGGCTTCGACCATGGCTCCGGGTTATTCTTCACCAAATATAAATGAAATCCCCGCTCCGCATCCTGCACCTGGAAGACGATCCCAACGATGCTGCTTTGGTTCAGTCCACTCTGGAGGTTGAGGGCATCGTGTGTGCGACTACCTGTGCGCAAAGCCGCCACGAATTCGTGGCGGCACTCGAACAAGACGGCATTGACCTGATCCTTTCGGATTTCTCAATGCCGGCGTTCGACGGGTTGTCGGCTTTGAAAATTGCGCTTGCCCGGTGCCCCGATGTTCCATTCATCCTGATCTCGGGAACCTTGGGCGAGGAACGGGCCATTGATTCACTCAAGAGTGGCGCGACGGACTACGTTCTAAAACAACGTCTCTCGCGGCTGGTTCCGGCTGTCCGCCGGGCGATGCAGGAAGTCGAAGAACGCGAGGAGCGCAAATTTGCCGAAAAAAAGCGCGAGGAATACAGCCGCAAACTGCAGGTGCTTTCCCACCGGCTGGTGGAGGTGCAGGAAACGGAACGCCGTCACCTCGCCCGCGAACTCCATGACGAAATCGGCCAGTCGCTCACTGTCGCACAACTCAACCTGCAGACATTGCTACAGTCGCCCGGCGCGAAGACTCTGGGGCCGCGCCTGCAGGAGACCCTGAAGGTGGTTGACCATGTGCTGGAACAGGTGCATGACATTTCATTGGATTTGCGCCCGTCCATTCTCGACGATCTGGGATTGGAGCCAGCCTTGCGCTGGTTCACAGGGCGGCAGGCGGCACTCGTCGGACTGAAAACCAGATTCCACGCCGAACCGCTGGCGCAACGTCTGGATCCAGTGATTGAAACCGAGTGTTTCCGGGTCGCGCAGGGTGCCTTGACCAACGTGGTCCGCCACGCGCAGGCGAAAACCGTAAGCGTGGAGTTGCGCCAGAAAACCGGGCAGCTCCATCTGCGCGTGCGCGACGACGGCATCGGATTTGATGTGGTTGCCGCCCGGGAGCGGGCTTTGCGCGGTGCCAGTCTGGGCCTGTTGAGCATGGAAGAACGCGCGGCCCTGACCGGCGGCGGACTGGAATTCAAGTCCGCTCTAAACAAGGGCACCGAAGTCCACGGCTGGTTTCCGCTGAAATGGAACACCTCTGCGACAGAATCCAAAATTCCATGAACAAACCCGTCAAATCCATTCACGTCATTCTCGCGGACGACCACACATTGGTGCGCGCGGGCATTCGCGCCCTGCTGGAAAAGTTACCCGGAGTGAACGTGATCGGCGAGGCCGGCGACGGACGCGAAGTTCTGAATCTGGTCAAGGCGCAGCCACCGGATGTGGTTTTGATGGACATCGCCATGCCCGGTCTCAATGGCCTGGAAGCGGCGGAGCGCATGGCCAGGGACTACCCGGATGTCCGGGTCATCATTCTTTCCATGCATAACAACGAGGAATATGTCGTACGCGCGCTAAAGGCAGGCGTGGCCGGCTACCTGCTCAAGAAGGCCGCAATGGTCGAATTGGAGACCGCCTTGCACAGCGTGGTGCAGGGGAAAATCTATCTTTGCCGCGAACTCTCCGCGAGCCTTCACGAGAAATTTCCCCTGCTCGGCATCACCGACCGGAAAAGCCCGCTCGAACAGTTGACGAGCCGGCAGCGCGAAATTCTCCAGCTCATCGCCGAAGGCCAGAACACCAAGGGCATCGGCGAAATCCTGAAGGTCAGCCCCAAAACCGTCGAATATCATCGCATGAAATTGATGGACTGCCTGAACGTGCATGACATCCCGGGACTGGTGCGCTTCGCGTTGCGGGTCGGCTTGATTCCCGAGGAAAAGCTGGCCGCCAACTGAGCGGCCTGCGGAAACTTCGTCAATCAGTCCCGCGCCTGCCCGGCTTCGGTTGTTCGGCCACCACCAGCGAATGGACCGACCAATGAGTTCCCGACAACACCTGTGTCCAAGAGCGGATTGTTTTTGTGATTGGCACAACAAGGCGGATTTCCTCACCAAACTTTTTTTTAAGTTTCATGGTTTTATTTTTGTTGGATAATTTTTCAGGGTGTTTCATGCGTGCGATAGAAACGCAGCGGAAAATTCGCCGCATTGGTGTCGGTAAAATCCAGCAAACCGCCGGCACCCAGCGTCACGGTGCCGATGACGGTCCAGGTCTGGAAATCCTGCGTGGCCTGAATGTCATAGGTGCTGCCGGCGGAACCGGCCACCGTCAGAATAAACTGACCGGCGGAGCCGCTGCGGAGTTGTACTGCCGCCACCACGTTTGTGTTGGCAACGATGGGAACAAAATAGGCAAGTTCGGTTGAAAAACCGCTTTCCTCACCTTGGGCATCGTAGGTCGTGGCGGCAAAGTAATAAGTTGTCCCATTCACAAGCCCATCAATGGGTCCATTTGTCACGTTCCCCATTGTGATCATGTTGGTATAAACATGACTCGTGGAGCCGTAATACAGATTGTAGCCCAGGGCATTGAGATTGGAGCTTTTCTGCCAGCCCAGCGTGACCGTCTGCAATGCCTGGACAGGGTTTTGCAGCAAAGCGAGGAATGCGATTCCGGCCAAAATTCTTTTTAGTCTTGTGATCCTTGAAATCCCGGCCGAAACCATGCCGACATGACGCGACATCTGTTCAAAGTTAAAGTGCATAAACACCCTTACGTTTTAAAGGAAGTGACCGCGACTAGGGCGTTCCTTGCCATTACTGGGAAAAACCTTGGTTGGATTGGGAAGCGTAAACCCGGACAGGAAAAAGGGTGAACTTAAGCGCCACTCAAGGTCCCGGCCAAACGGACCGGAGCCGGACGGAAATTCAACCCGGAAAATATATCTGGTAGGGTAACACCCCATAGCGCCGAGAGAGCTTCGGACGCAATATGGCGCTGTGAAACAGAAACAATTCTCAACACCACCCCAATATTTTACCAGCCATGAAACACAATCATAATCACGACAATGGCCACAGTGCCGGCCCGCAGTTGGTGCCGGTCCGCTTTGAGTTCACGCATCCGACAGCCAAAAACGTTTGCATCGCGGGAACCTTCAACCATTGGCAGCCTGAAGCCAAGACGCTGCATTCCTCCGGCGTCGGCAACTGGTGGAAGGAAACTGCCCTGGCGCCCGGCACCTACGAATACCGCCTCGTGGTGGACGGCCAATGGATGCCCGATCCGCTGGCCAAGGAATCCGTGCCGAATCCATTTGGCGGCAGAAACTCGGTTTTGACAGTTGCGAGTTCACCAAAGGCCGCGCATCTGGCCGACGCGGAAAATTTACCGTTAAAAAACGCAAACAAACCAAAAATGAAAATATGAACAAAGAAACACAAGCAATCAGCAATGACATCGGCACGCTCGCCGAAGACGCGCGCGCCTTGATGGCCGCCACCGCCGACGTGGCCGGGGAAAAAGTCGGGGAAGCCCGCAAACGTCTCGCCGCCGCGCTGGAACGCGCCAAGGAAATCGCCGGCTGCGTCCGAGACAAGGCGGTCGCCGGCGCGAAAGCCACCGACGAGGCCGTGCATGAACATCCTTACCAGGCCATCGCCATCGGCGTCGGCGTTGGGGCGATTCTCGGTTATCTAGTGGCGCGCCGCTGTTCCCGCAGCTGTGACTGATCGCGTTATGGAAGAAGCCACCGTCAGCTTCCGACAGCTTGCCGCCACCGCGAAAACGTTTGCGCGGCGGCTGGTGACCATCGGCGAAAACCGGATTGAACTGCTGGCGGTGGAAGTGCAGGAGGGACGCGAACGGCTCTTGCACGCCTTTCTGCTGGGCCTGGGCGTGGCGGTGTTCGCACTGCTCGCCGGCGTGGCGCTCTCGGCGGTCATCGTAGTCTGGTTGTGGGCGTGGTCACCCGTGGCCCCCCTGCTGATATTGACCGGACTTTACGGAGCCGTCGGGTTTTGCCTCTATCGGCGGCTCATCGGACTGTTGCGGGATTGGCAGACGCTTTCCGCCTCGCTGGATCAACTCCAAAAAGACCGCGACTGTCTGGAAAAATTTCTCGCATGAAACCACTCTCATCCCGGAAACATTTGTTGATCGCGGAAAGCGAACTCAACCGCACCGAACTGGTTCAGGAATGGCAGATGATGACGGACGAGGTTCACTCGTTCGTCCGCCAGGCCCGAACCGTATGTTCCATCGCGTCGGCGGTGGCATCGCTGGTCGCCGGCATTTCATCCCTCCGCCGAAAAAAAACCGAGCTCGCCGCCGAAAAACCTTCCTGGTGGCAGACCATTTTTAAAAATGCAGGACTCTTTTCCACAATCTGGTCAGCGTTCCGCCCGCCGGGTTGCGGGCAACCGGACAAATAATAAACCTCGAAAACCGGAGGTAATTCCATCCGCGCCGACTAAAAATGATCCAGGCCGCCCGCTTCTGCGATCCACAAGGTCACGTTTCTTGGCGATTATCTGCCGCGCAAATGCGGCATCGTCACTTTCACACGGATTTGCGCTGTGCCGTGGCGGCGGAATTTCCGGAACAGGACCTGCCATCGGACGTGATTTGCGTGGAGCATGAGTTCGGTATTTACGGCGGGCTGGCGGCCATGAGTGATTCCGTCACCAACTCCGCCACCGTTTCCCGGGATGAACTGCTGGCCGCGATGGGGTAAACAGGACCTCCAATTTTTCCATCATTAAGTTCACCGGTAGGGTTACACCCCATGGCGGCCTGATGTCCGGCAGGGTTAATGTCATTTTATGAATTGCAAAAGACTCGTCTTCAACT
>Ga0302320_10015550_pt1 | contig 15620 bp, 10 predicted proteins | sample Bog_T0_3_FD_202130 | JGI IMG/M metagenome (GOLD analysis project Ga0302320, IMG submission 202130) | Peat permafrost microbial communities from Stordalen Mire near Abisko, Sweden - Bog_T0_3 | ecosystem: Environmental > Terrestrial > Soil > Wetlands > Peat | place: Sweden: Abisko, Stordalen Mire... | reverse complement strand
GAATTCAGTATGGCAATCAGACTGGAAACCCTATTCCCCAGGGAACTCGAACGACATATTGCAACTTCCCCGGTTCTTGTGCTGCCTTACGGGACGATCGAATGGCATAGCCATCACCTCCCGGTGGGGCTCGACGGCATGGTTGCGCAACGCATGGGCGAGCAGATGGCAGAAGCTATGAACGCGGTGCTTGCGCCAACCGGCTACTGGGCGGTCGGCGGAGTGCCATTCCCGTTTACGCTCAACTTGCCGCTCGTGGAGATTGAGAAGTTGCTGGCTTTGGTTCTGAAGCAGCATGCCGAGATGGGCTTCGAGGTGCTTGTGATCTTCACGGGACATTTCAGTCTGGAGCAAACGCTCGCCACGAAGCGCGCCGCCCTCAATGCAATGAAGGAGTCGCGAGCAACGATTCTCCCGTTCACGACCTACGATCTGGTTATCGATTTCTACTCCGGAGATCACGCGGGAATCGGCGAAACCTCATTGATGATGGCCCTGCGTCCCGACCTTGTACGTTTCAGCGATTGGCCGCACGCCGAGCCACTCCCCGGCGTCATTGGTGCAGATCCACGGCCGTCCGCCAATGCAGATTTCGGTCATCGCATCTTCAATGAATCTGCTGCACGCGCGGCCTTCCTCGTCTCTGGAGTTCGGAGTTCCACATTTGATCGAGAGTTGTGGATCGCCACCCTTGAAGTCGTTGTCGACGTACTTGCGAGGATGCGCGACTTGCGTCAGCTACTACCTCGTGATCAATTGCCGCCGATTACCACGCCGGACTATCTCCAAGGATGGAGCGCCGTAGCGCAAGGGCGCCTAACAGAAGCACGAGAGTGCTTTCGCGAAAAGCTTGCCGCGCTTCAGTCTTCGAAGCCAGTCTCTTGAATACGTTCGACAGCAGATAGATTCCAGCTCGCTGCGGGTCCTGCAGGAGATACGGGTGTTGCCACGACGCGAGTACCCGAAAAAAGGAGCGCTTGCAGGCTTAGGCCTGACGTCGATTGGCGTTCGAATTCTGCGAGCAAAGGAGAATCTCCAATACGGTGCAAACATTGCCGGACGAAGCTAGCAATTTGGGATACTCTTTGTGTGGACAAAGGGAGCGATGCGGCGCTCAGGAACAATGATGATTAAGAGCACAACGAAATTTTGGGAATCCTACTTCCACACACCTTCTGAATTTGCTTCCCGGCATTTCAACTTTGTCTTGCGTGCGGGCCACCTGACTGCTGCTAGGGACTATCGCGTTGAACGTCGAATCTGCAGCGGCCATGATTTGTTGTATTGCCTGCGCGGTCGCGGCACAGTTACTTTCGGTGGCTCGCGCTTTTCAGTCGGGCCAGGTCAGTTGGCATGGATCGATGGTCACCACCCGCATGCGCACCAGGCTGATCCCACTGATCCCTGGGAACTGCTTTGGATTCGACTCGATGGTCTCGCGCTAGGGGAAATCGCTCGAACGCTCCGTGTCCATCAGCATCCTGTGTGCGGTGTCTCACCGGAAGTTGAGACCATCTTTCGCAAGATTCTCGTCTTGCTCCGCGATCTGCCAACTGCATATGAGGCAAGAATTCACGCTGAAATTGCTTCCCTGCTCGCATATCTGTTTGAAGAGCGCCATGCCGACGAGGAGGGAGGGGTCGACATGGCCCTCTCGGTGAAAACGGTAGTGGAGCAGATGGGCATCTATTTCTACCGTAACTGGAGCAGTGCCGACCTTGCCGCGCTTGCTAAGATGAGCGTCCCCAATTTCTTTCGATCGTTTCGTCGGAGCACCGGTTTATCGCCTTTGAAATGGTTGCGCCTGCGCCGGATCAATGAGGCGAAACGGCGTCTCGTAGAGAGCCGTGATTCCGTGAAGGAAATCGCAGAACAGGTCGGATACACAGACCAGTTCTACTTCAGCCGCGACTTTCACAAGCACACGGGAGTCTCGCCCTCGGAATTTCGCCGGCGCGAGACCGGGCAGGATGCGCAGAAGCCACTGGAAAAGTAAATTGCGCAGAATGGTCTCGATAGCTTTGTCCATAGCTTAATAAGAAGCCTCCATGGGCAGCGTCATTCCGCATGACTCCTCTTCGCGTGGCGAGCGAATGCTATCCAGGCACCATCATGCGTTCTGCCAGACGCTGCCACACCTCTGGGATTGCGGCGAAACCGCGTGGGGTGCAGTCGCTGTGCTGAAACCGGAGTGCACGCAAGACACGTTCTTTTGAGGTCAAGACGAACTCCGCAGCTTCCTTCTCGTTTTGGCTAACTCAGCTCCGCGACGCAGCGGAATCCCACCGTGGCGCACCTGTCAAGGCCGGGCCACATCAAGAGCATCTTTGCCGAGTAATTTACAGGCTTGGGTCCGCCCGAAACATACCACAATGATCCTTTTGCATTGAACCATCCGCCTCCGCGAATCATCGCAAAGCGCGTGCGTCCGTCAGACCGCTCGCTTTCGGTCCACTGCCAAACGTTACCGCATAAATCAAGACAGCCAAAGGGAGAGCGCCCGGTCGGAAATGCATCGACGGCTGTCGTTCCTCCAGATTGAACATCGTTGCAACGGCCAGCTTCGAAGTCTGCGCCCCAAGGCCACTTTCTGCCGTCAGAGCCTTGCGCAGCATATTGCCATTCCTCTTCAGTGGGCAGCCGCTTGCCAGCCCATCGGGCATAGGCGCGGGCGTCCTCCAGATCAACATAGACAACGGGATGACGTTCCTTGCCCACAGGTGGGCGACCGACGGTCCAGTGTTTTAGAAAGCTCTCTGAATGCCTCGGAGCATACTTGCTGCTGGAGAGAAATGCCAGGTACTCCTCATTCGTAACCGGAGTTACATCCACGGCGAACCGAGGGAACACCACGTGTCGCGTGAATTTCACAGTCTGGTCGCGGTTGATGTTGAACGTTTTGTCCTTGGCGCGCGAACCCTCGTAGAAGCCGCACTCGCGGCCCTGTATCTCAAAGGTTACGTCGAGCGTGGCGGCAGGAATTTCAACCATTCCATTCGGCAGGCTGGACTTCGCCGGGGCCTTTGGAGCAGGTACAAGGACTGTCTCAGTCAGGGGTGAAGTCTTATCTGCACTTGCCGCTCCTCGAGCTTCAGCCTGACGTTTCAAGAACTCAGCAAACTTGCTGTCGATGCTTGTTGAGGCGAGAAAACAACCAATGCCGCGGGGCAGAATTTCGCAAGCGAGAGTAGTTTTGCCCAAGGTCTCCGGGTGAATTCGCCTTCCGGCAACAAGGTCGAAGTAATGTTGGCCCATCCCCGGTTCGATCGCAAGCAGGTCGCCTTTGACAGGTTCCTGGTTTTGATTGACCAGCGTCCACAACCGCTGTCCGTTCGATTCCCACAAGGATGCGTAAACGCCAGGCTGCAGCGTGGGTACGAGCGGGGTCCACTTTTCCCCGGTGAACAGTTCAACAAAATGGCGTTGTATGCGCACCATGGACTTCAGCAGGGACTGATCGCGGGGGCTCCATCCCATCCAGGTACCGAAGACGTTCTCCCACACCATCATCCCCGTACCATTCATCCACGCGGTATGAAGCTCAGCGCTGTGGTCGAAATTCCACCGGTCAACGAGATGCATCATGTGCCGGCGCTCAAACCACTTGTTGCGCAAAACGCCGGGAACCTTCGACGCGAAGAAGGTTCTTCCCTGCGCCCACGATCCATGGTGATCGACCACGTGTTCAAGAGGAAGAGCCACTTCGCCTTCAAAGACGATGCCTGGGCGCACAGCATCAAGGGATGGGCGCAGCTCGGGAGGCGCCCACGGCATCGTATCCAGAAAGATGCCATCTGCATTGAGAGCTTTCACCATCGCTTCAAGCGCCCGGACATCTCCCCGTGAATAGACTTTTTGAGCCACCGGCAAGGTGGCGATATCGCTTCCATCGGAAGCCGCAGAACCGTTCTCACGGCGCGTGCCCATGTCCCAGGGGTTGTAGTCGAGAAAGACGCGCACTCCCCGCTTTTGCGCATCCTCAACCAGACGCCGTAACCCCTGGATGCCCCCTGGTATATCCCGGTAGAAATCGAATTGGTTTCGGTTGTCGACGCCAATGCGAGGATAAGCATGCCATAGGACAATGCTGTCGTACCCGCCAAAGTCACGCTCCCCGCGATCAAGATAAGCGTCAAGGGTATAGTGCCCCGATTTTCGATCGTAGAAAGTATCATCGCACATCATGACGAAACAGCAGTTATAGTTTCTCGCGCTCCAGTGATAAGCGGGATTCCGGTAATAGTCGTCCTTGTAATTCAGTCTTTCGCGGTTCTGCTGGCGGTTCTGGATCAATTCTGTTCGGTAGGTCACCCAGCGTTCTGGATTCTGCGGCGCAGGGATCAAATCCCTTTCCGGTTCAAACACAAAGTCCGTCTCCAAGGCCCGCAACAATCGCGAACGGAAAGTCGCCGTCACAAAAGAGAGGATCGTGTTTTTTAGGAAGGCGCGCCGGTTTCCGATGGGTGTCATGGGCTGAAGTTTGCTCGCAATTTGCAGAATAGTCCAAGGTCTATAACGGCTCCATGGAAGATATTCGCAATTCCATGGACATTCGCAGCCGCAGGATCCTGAATGGATTGTCCATTCGTTTCCCTTGCCAAATTTCGCTCGGGGAACCGTTAATGCATAGCACTGCTGAGGGCGAAAATGACTACGGCAACGAGTACCGCGATGAGTCCGCGGTTCAGTTGCGTGCGGGCGCGGGGAAGGGCTGATCGCCATTCGCCGCGCGAGATGCCCCACAGATTTCCAACGAGAATTGAAAGCGAGATGAAGATCGGCCAGCCTGCGATTGCGCCCCAGCGGCCCATTCGCGCCGCCCCCATGCCGTAGAAGTAAAAACTTCCAATCCACATCAGCGCCATTGCGGCAACAAGAGCTAGATTGCGGATGGACTCGAGCCGGACAAGCCCCAGGTTGCGCCTTTTGATCGCCATGAACACGCAGTACAGGAAGTTGACTGCGAAGCCTGCAGTGAACTGAACCACCCATGCAGCGTTCGCTGCCATCCCTGGGGCAGCTCCCTGTCGTATTGCCGACGCGGTCAAGGCCGCCTCGTTGTTAAGGCCGACATTTGGAAGGCACGAGAGCACTCCTGCGAAGATCGCAATCGTCAGGCCCGCGGCGGTCGCAGAAGAATGTCCATGCGGATCATCCCGGTCTTTCCGCGCAGCCGCCCATGAACAAAGGACAATGCCCAGCAAGACCGCGCAAAGTCCCGTGAGCAGCAGGACGCCGGATTGCGTGAACAGTTCTGAGGCCCCTGACTGAATGAGAGGAATCAATGCTCCCAGGCTCAGAATGAGGCCCATGATGACGGGATAGCCCACCGCCATCCCGAGTCTTTCCATTCCAAGGCCGAAGAGAACTGCGCCTGCTCCCCAGCAAGCGCCGAGCAACAAGAGAATGCGAATGCTGTCCGGCGGGCAGAGGCGTATCGCATCAGCGAGATGGGGCAAGACTGAAAGTCCGATTGCCCAGTTAAAGATCAGCATCCCTAGTAAAGAGAACGCTGCCCAGGTATGTTCCCACTTCCATGCGCGCGTCAGTGTCATGGGAAGAATGAATGAACCCTGAAGCAGCCCGGCTAGCACAACAAGGATGAGACCGGACATGAGTTGCATCTGCATCACTCCGACTCAAATGCGTGCGCCGTGTTCAGCAAGGCTGCGAGATGCGGTTCGACTTCTTCTCGATAGGCATACGAAGCAATCGTTTCGCGGCGTTGCGTGGAGAGTGAGGCTGCAGCAACCCCTAATGCGATCGCTTCGAGTGTGGTCTTTCCTTCGCTTAACCCCACCGCCAGACCGGCGTTGAAAGCATCCCCTGCTCCCACTGTATCGATAGCCTGCACGGATAACGCGGGCAAGACGGTTGTCCCATGCGCGCAGGCCCACAGGACGCCTTTTTCTCCGCGTGTAAGCATCACGTTCTCCGGACCGAGCGCAAGCAGTTGATGCGCTACTTCATCGTCCGGCATTGGGTCATCGGCTCGCAGCCCGAGGCAGACTCGGCTCTCGGATTCGTTGGGCGTGAGAGCAAAAACAGCACTCAGGTCGGCCGTCCGCAGGTCAAGAGCCGGCGCCGGATTGAGGATAAATTTCTTGTTTGCGGCCTTGGCAACCGCGGCTGCAGCGAGCGCGGTTGCAAGCGGTATTTCCAACGGAGACAGAACCACTTCCGAACTGGCGATCAAGTCCCGATGGACGGTAACATCGGCCGGCGAGAGATCGCCGTTCGCCGCCGGGTCAATCACAATCAGGTTCGAGCCGTTATCGCCAACGAGAATGAAGCCTGCAGCCGTCGGTTTGGTATCCGAAATAAGGACGGCACTCCGGTCCACTCCTTCCCGGTCCATGAGCTCGAGAAACTCGTCCCCAGGGGTGTCGTTTCCGACTTTTCCAAGAAACCGCGTGGCGGCGCCCAGCCGGGCAGCGCAGGCGGCCATATTGGAGCCCTTCCCACCGTGCGTTCTATGGAAGTTACGGCCCGTGAGCGTCTCGCCTGCGATTGGAATGCGCTCGACGTCCATAACCATCGCAACAATATAGCTGCCGACGATGGTTACCACGCTCATGCGGCTGAACCTGAGGCTCGGCGGAAGGCATCTCCGATCGACGCTGAAAAAGTACCCCTGATTTTCATGCAAGCACCCTATCGAATACAGCCGAGGCCGTCCATGCACAGCAGGACGTGAATTCCATGCATTATCGTATCGCCTGGTGGATGTTTCTTACTGGTGATTCTATTGCCGACGGGTCGGAGTCATGAGCAGCTTGCTGCCCGGATCAGGGCAAGCGTCTGCGAACCGTACAGGTGTGGAATTTACAAAGGCTCGTACGGATTGTCTATGTCCCTTTCGTCGGGAAAAGAAATAAGATCAAGGGCATGAGTCCGCGAGAACTAGCTCACTTCATCCAATATACAAATGTTGCACCCGACATGACGCGCGACCAGGTGACTGCCCATTGCGAAGCGTGTCTGGAGTACGAATTTGACGCCGCGATGCTGGCTCCCTGCTGGACGCCGCTTGCTCTTGAGATTCTGCGTGGTTCGCGAAGTCACGTAGCCAGTGCATTCTCGTTTCCAAACGGCAATGATTCTACTGCGATGAAGGTGGCGATGGTGCACTCTCTTGTGGAGAACGGCGTCATGGACTTCGATTTCACTGCCAACTCCGGATTTCTCTTGTCCGGCATGGAGAAGGAGTTTTTTGCAGATCTCAAGGCCGTGGCCGATCCTGCGCGCTCTGCCGGTGCACAGACCAAGGTCATTTTGGAATTTGGCATCCTTCCGGGCGCATCGCTTCGCCGCCGCGCAGCCGAGCTTGCGATTGAGGCAGGGATCGATTTTCTCAAGCAGTCAAGTGGATTCGTCAACGGAGTTCCTGCTACGGCAGAAGATGTTGCATTTCTGCACGGAATTGCTGCAGGCCGGGCACTCGTCAAAGCTTCGGGGAAAATCAATTCACGCGCAAAGGCTGAAGCTCTGATCGCCGCAGGTGCCAGCTTGCTCGGCACCAGCTCAGCAGTCGCAATCGTCACGGGAAAGCAAACTTTGTTGGCTTCTGCCTACTGAAGCCGCAATTCCGGCTTGGGAAGCAGCTTAGATCATTCTGTCCATGTCGTGAGGATTTGTCTCCATGGACAAGACCGCTGCATCTGGCTAGGCCTCCTTTTGGCGTCTAAATTCTTGCCACAGTTCAGATCGGCGTCTGGTGGGCCCTAATGCGCGGCGAGCCTGGCGGCATGAATTTTGCGCAAGAATCGAGTACTTTTGGACATGCACCGTGATGACTTCCACACCGAAGGCGCATAGCCTAGGCGACAGTATTCCTTCATGAACAAAATCGGAATAGGACCGTTTGCATAAATCGAAGTCAGAGGAGCGGGTGGTGCATTTGGGGCTGACAATCGGCAAGATCGCGGGAGTTATTCGTTGCCGAAGGCTTTTGCCTTGTGCGGCACTCTCAGGGGAACACTCGTGCGGGAGTTCATTTGTGGGTCTCAAGAGAGTCATTGCTACACTGCTGACGTTAACTTTCTCCGCTATCGCAGGTGTTGGTCAGGCGCCTCCTTCCATCGTTCGCGACAAGAGCAGTATTCATATTGTGGCCGGCAGCTTGAAGCGAGACATCCTGCTCGCCAGAGACGTCCTCTTGACTTCGAGATTGTCGGTTGAGGGCGAACAGGTTCTTGTCGCAGATTCCCCTGAATTCTCCTTCACTCTCTACGCGGCCTCACCAGACCGGAAGCCGCAAGGGCTTGCAACCGGCGAGGGAGGAGCAATCGATGCCACCCCGATCAGCGGAAAAACCGATACCCTCACAGTTCAAGGTCAGACTAGCGGACCCGTGAACGCCACACAGTGGATCGATGCGAGCGTGATCGACGGAAAACAATGGGGGCATTTTTTCCCTCGCCAGAAGAGTTCCATCACGCATAAGAGTGGGACTGAAACCCTCAAGATTACCGGTATCGGAAATGGCCTCACGGTCTCACTCTGCTATGAGACCTATGACGGGTTTCCAGCGATTCGGAAGTGGATAAAAATTACCAACACGGGCAGCCATTGGACGAAGGTGGACAACCTTCGGATCGAGGATTGGGAGTTCGGCCCCGGGTTTAGCTTTTCAACCTCGCTTACTCCTTCAGAGCGCGGCGCTGTATCAAGTCTGGTGGCAATGGGGCGCCAGGATGCGAGCAGCGGAGTGATTTTGGGCAGCGAGATCCCCTCCGCTCTCCGGAATATTGAAAACACCGGGGCCATGGGCTACGCCGACCGGTATTTCGAATGGATCCTCGGTCCTGGCGAGAGTTTCGTGTCGGAACCTGTTTTCGAGTTCGCCTACTCAGGGGAGAATTTCAAAACAATCTCCGGCGTTTCAACGCCGCTCGATCGGACAGTCGAAGGCGCCTTTCAGGATTTTCTGCGCAAGCGGATTGGGCTTTTGGCCAATGCCGCAAACTTGCCCGCCCCGTCTTACAACACCTGGTCGAATTTCGGTCCCAAGGTCGACTCCGCGGAAGTGGAAGAGATGGCCCCACTGGCTGCGAGGGCGGGTTTCAAGATTCTCACGCTCGATGAAGGCTGGCAGCGAAACCGGTTTGACACCGATCCCGATCCCGACAAGTTTCCAGATCTTCAAGCCGCAGCGAATGCCGTGCATGCGGCGGGACTGCGTTTTGGCCTATGGGTCTCAACATTCCGCTCTGCGAATTCCAGGGATCTGCGCGCCCTGCCCGACGCAGCGAGTCGTCCAGCGCTTCGTCGAGATGGTGGTGGTCTGGGCATGAGTTTCGCAGGTCCTTGGCGCCAATACTATGTCAATGACCTTGTTTCGTTGGCGCGACAGTACGGAGTTACCTACTTCAAGCAGGACCTTTCCAGCATCCGCTTTGGGGACTTTGCTGAAGGGCACGAAAGCCGTTCGTTGAAAGAGTCACTGCTGCGCGGCCTACGCGGAATGCTGCAGGCCCAGGATCTTATTCGTCGGTCTGTACCGGGGGTCACGCTGGAAATCACACATGAAATTTACTGGGGTACGCCTGGAGTTCCATGCGATCTGGCGGCGCTTGAACACGCAAACCTTTATCACATCCCGCCCAATGACTACTCGGGAGACGGCAATAACAAGCTGCGCTATCAGGATCAAAAAACAGCGTATACCGTGGAAACACATCAGCGGGATTTGATTGCAGGAAGCCTTCATGCGCGTCAGCGGCTGTATGCGCATCGCGGCCTACCCCTCGATGCGTTGGAGTATTATGGCGCGACCACAATGAGCTTCAATGGGACCCTCACACCGGCCATTCAGGATCGTCAGGTTGCCAGTTGGCTCATGGGGGCTCCGATGGTTTTCGCAGGTGATCTGGCTTCGCTCACCGAGGCGAATCTTGCTCATTACAAAGCCCGCTTCGATCTGCTGCAGCGTTTGCAAGAAAATTACGGAATCTATGACCACTTTGAGTTTAGCGGTGTACCGTCGGCGCCCACGGACGATGGATGGCAGTGGTGGGGAAAACTAAATGCGGATGGTTACGGGGTTGTTGTTGTCTTGCGGGGAGTTGGCGGGGAAGATTCCCGGAGCATCAACATTCCGTGGGTTCAATCGGGAAGGAGCTATCGAGTCAAGGCGTTGTTCCAAGATCGCGATCTCGGTGAGTTTTCCGGCGTACAACTCCAGAAGGGGAAACTTGAAATAGCTCTGTCCGAATATGGCCAGGAGCTTCTTGAGATTAGCCCGGCGAGCGCTCACTAGTAGTTGCAACTTGGTTTGAGGCAGTCCAATAGTCTTCGATTTCCTCCAACCGCTTGTTCTTTGTTTCCGGTACGCAGAGCCATGCAAAGACTCCCTGGCAAAGCGCCATCGCTGCGAGGAAGCTGAATGTAAATGTCTTGCCGATCACGTGAAACGCGTAGGGAAACAGGAGCACTACAATTGCATTGGCAACCCACTGGATAAGTACGGGCACCGTCATTGCCATCCCACGCACATCATTCGGAAATATTTCTGGGACGAGCGTCCAAAAAACCGGGCCTATGCAAGATGCGAAGAATGCAAGATACATCAATATCAGAGTGAGAACGAGGGGTCCGTGGAAACGGCCTGCCATTACTGTCGAGGTGAGCAGAAGCAAAGACAGCGCCATCCCGAACGACCCGACAATATAGAGAAGCTTTCGTCCATATCGATCGATAACCCAAAAGGAAACGATGGTGAAGAGAAACTCCGTCAGGCCTACGATGAATGTTGAAGCTAAGGCGCCGTCCACTTTCCATCCCGCCGACTGAAAGATTGCAGGAGCGTAATCAACGATCGTGTTAATCCCCGAAACATGGATAAGGACCGCAAGACCGGCACTGACCATGAGTGCGCGGCGAACACCCGGCCGCATAAGTGCGCGCCAGGTCTGCGGTTCCTTGTGAATGGTCGCCTCGATCTCGGTTATCTGTGCGCGAGCGCTTTCGGCTCCGCCGATACGCTCAAGCAAAGTAAGTGCCTCTTGCAGTTTTCCGGTTAGGACAAGAAAGCGAGGCGTTTCTGGAGCGAGCGCGATGAACAGCAAGAACACCGCTGATGGCACGACTCCAGTTAGAAACATCCATCTCCAATTGTTTGGGCCGGTATTTCGCAGGAGGAAATTGATGCCGTAGGACACGAGGATGCCCGTGATAATCGACATCTGGTACAAGGTTCCCATGCGACCACGAATTGAGGGGGGAGAAACCTCCGATACATACATAGGGGACAAAAGAGAGACGCCGCCGACCGCCAGCCCACCAAGAAAGCGGGCAGTAACAAAGGCGGTAAAAGTCGACGCCAAAGCCGTGGCGACGGAAGTCAGCGCAAAGAGCGCCGCGACGACCAGCAGTAGTTTCTTGCGTCCATACTTGTCGGTGAGCTTTCCAGCGATAAAGCATCCCAACACGCATCCAAAGAGCAAAGAACTGAAGGCCCAGCCGAGGCCGATATCGCTTAATGCGAATTCATGGGCAAGAAACGGGCCTGCACCAGTGATGATAGCGATGTCGAACCCGAAGAGCAGACCGCCCAGAGCAGCGGTACTGCCCAGGAAAACGACATAGCGCAAATTGATCGGCGCACTCACTCAGTCACACTCCTTGACGAGCTTTGCGGCCTCTGCGAAGCACGCTCGGGCTAGATCTTTGTAGAGAAGGGCTTGTGCATATCGGTCCGTCTCCTCGAAGAGCGTGCCGGCGGAATTTGGAAACATTCGCGCGTAGTAGTTTCTCCCCGACAAAAGTTCTGGTGCAAAGATAAGGACATCTCCTGGTTGAGCAGTGCGGAGAAATCCTAACATGGCGCGCGTCCAGAGCTCCTTGAAATGGTCAAGATAATTGATCTCGCCGTGTGCCTGCCGTGGTCGCGCAGTCAGGTCGGAATCGATCGACACCTGCATGCAGCCGGGGCTTGCAATTCGGCCATGCATGAAACCCACCCGGTCAAAAATAGGCGCCATGAATTCAAGCTTGCTTTTCCAGTCGCCATACACGAGTTCCTGCCCGCAATAGTAGTGACCGAAGTCTCCGTTGAAGCGAACTTCCGGAAATACTTTCGTGATCTGCACAGTCCGCCACAAATCCTGGGTAATTGTGGCGCGATGCGTTTCGATAAAAATGGGAAGACGGCGTTGGCTTGAGGCGGTAAGTATCGCCTCCACGAGTCGAGACGTTGCATCCTCGTCTTCCAGGCCCCAGCCGGCGTGCACTGTGATGCAGAGATCGCCACGCTCCGCGTGTTTGGCAGCGACTTTATCAGCCTCTGCCGGTGTGTTGATCCTGTCCAGACCGCAGTATGGAATGGGCGCAGTGGCGAGCGCAGTGTCGTTCGTCGTGAGCTGAACGCCTTCGAACCCATCCGCAACCAAGCGCTGGTAGCCGGAGAATTCCTCGAGATGAGGCCATGAGCTATCCGTGCGAAGATCACCGAGGTTATCCATGTTCAAGTAGACACGGAGCTTTGGCGAATCTGCCGAGCCGTCGTTAAAAAAACCTGAGCTTGATATCATTCCCGACCTTTCTAGAATTCGTCGTAGGCGATCTGTTGTTCGGGAACGCCAAGCCCTGCAAGCATCCGGTTGCAAGCTTTGATCATCATGGGAGGCCCGCAGAGGTAGTATTCAACTGCAGTGGGATCTGAGTGCGAACGCAGCTGGTTATCGAGAACAGCATCGTGAATAAGGCCGGTGTACCCTGTCCAATTGTCCTCTGCGAGTGGCGAAGAAAGCGCCAAATGGAATGTAAAATTCGTATGCTCCGCAGCGAGCTGACGGAAATACTCCTCGTAAAAAACTTCCTGCCTCGAACGCGCTCCGTACCAGTAACTGATTCTGCGTGGGGTTTGCTGGCTCTCAAGAAGGTGCGCTAAATGCGCGCGCAGCGGAGCCATGCCGGCGCCTCCGCCGATATAAACCATCTCATGCTGCGTGGGCTTGATATGGAAATCCCCGAAAGGACCGATCACTGAGACTACGTCACTCGGCTTGAGCGAAAAGATGTAACTGGACCCGACACCAGGCGCACAGTCTTGCCCGGGAGGTGGCGTGGCAATGCGCACGTTGAAGCGCAGTTGGTGCTCAGTTTGGGGGTTGCTTGCAAGCGAATAGTTGTTGCGGCGACCCGTTTCCGGATTGTGCGCCACCAAGTCGAAGACGTGCTGGTTCCTCCACACCGTTGCGAAAGGCTCAGGGATTTCCAAATCGCGAAAGCGGATCGAGTCATAGGCTGGAATGTCGAATTGGAGATAATCTCCGGGAGTAAAAGGAATCTGCTTTCTCCCCTCTTCGGGTTCAAGAACAAGTTCCTTGATGAAGGTGGCAACGCTGCGGTTGCTGACCACGCGGAACTTGAATATTTCCTGGGCACGTGCACCCACCCCTCCGGCGCGAACGATATTGAGATGAATTCGTCCGTTCCACTCTTCCACCGGATAGGTTGCTAGGCCACGACAGACGGGCGCGCGTGCCGGTGAACCGTCCACCAAATGGAAACGTCCATTGTGCTTGGGACATTCAATCAGTTTCCCTTTCACAAGGCCGTCGGCGAGATGGGTATTGCCGTGCGTGCAGAATCCGTCGGTTGCGTACAGGCCGCCTTCTTCATCGCGGTAGACGGCGTAGGACTTTTTGCCATGGTCAAAACGGAGCGCATCCCCCCGCCCTAAACTCCTTGTTGCGCCAATCTCGATCCAGCCCGCTGGATCCGCCTGGGCTTTGGACGCGATGAACACCTCGCGGATGTGCCTCCTGGGCGGTGGCAACTGCCGCTTCACGTGATAGGCCGGATCCTTCATTTGCCTTAGCAGCGCAGGGACGATCTCGCGCCACGCGGCCGGTATGCTGGCGTAAGGTGTGGGGCAGTCGTCCTTCACAACAGAATGCAATTGCGGCAGAGCGTGATAAGGGACAAGCGGGAACATGTGGTGCTCAACGTGATAATTCATGTTCCAGTAGAAAAAACGGTTGATCGGATTCATGTATACCGTTCGGCAGTTGAGTCGGTGGTCGAGCACGTTCTCTGCCAGGCCAGCATGCTGTGTCATTCCGTAGATGGGCATGAGCCAGTAGCCAAAGAGATTCGCGAACCCTATCAGCATGACTGGGAAAATGCTGCGTTCGTAAATTGCAATTCCAATCACCGAGGCATAGATCACGAAGTAGATACGCGCTCTCAGATAGACCTTGTGGAATTCTGTTTCGGGAATGAATGTCTTTTCGACCGGGGACATGCGACCAATGCAGTGCTTCAAGACGGCTGGGAAATATCCCGGATAAGCGCGCACGCCGAGGAACGTGAAAACAATTGCTCTCCAATCCGGTGGCCGTGGCACTGCGATTTCAGGGTCGCGGCCAACGATGATGGTGTCGCTGTGATGGCGGTTATGGCTCCAGCGCCAGACGGTCGACTCGCGCATGACCATGAAGGAAGCGATCTCATAAAGTGCGTTGTTCATCCAGTCTGTTTTGAACGCGGTTCCGTGACTACTCTCGTGCCAGCGTGAGTCGGAAGTGGAGGCGTAGAGAGCACAATAGATTGCATAAGGAAGAATCGACCACCACGAGCCCCAGAGTTTCCAGGTTGCAAACGCCGCGCCGAAGATAAGAGCAAACCATAGAATTGTGTCGCGGAGTGCAGGCCCATCGCGGCGAACGAGCAACTGTCGCATCGTCTCGCGCGGGACAGCGCACTGATACCAGTCAGCTTCGGCCAGGCCTTTCTGGATGGAAAGCTCAGAGTTGATACCGGTCAGGCTATAGTCCTGCCTGACCGGCGATTGCTCCAGCACCGGAGAGTTTTGTCCCACAGTCGTTTACTCCTCAAGATGAATTCTCGGATTCTCGCTTGCGTTTCTCAGCAAGATGCAAGGTCACGGCAGCGTTGAAAAGGAGTAAGTCGTCATTACATGCCGCGGCTTTCCTGGTCGTAATATGTTGTCGCCTAGAATCGGCACATTTGCACCATCGGGATAACCTTCGCACTCGAGGCAAACCCCGGCGTGTCGCCCATACCGGGTGCCGGATTTCCCGGTCAGCGATCCGTCGAGACCAGTAGCCGTATATAGCTGAACGTAGGACTCACTCGTGGAAATTTCTAGAACGCGTCCACTGCCAGGGTGAACCAACCGTGCAGCCGGCACGGGCTTCGCTTGAGTATGACCACCGCCTGCTTCGCGTATCCGATACAGATCGCCGTGATTTTGGAAGAGCAGCGGGATGGCATCTCCAAGACTGCGAAGCTCTCGGAAGTCATTGTTCTGACCGGTCAGTGATCTCAATTTCCCTAGCAGTGTCATCTTTGTGTCAGCGAGAACAAATTCATCGGAATGGATCTGGAGCAGGTGATCGCTGATTGAGCCGACAGCTTCCCCGGCGAGGTTGAAGTATGGGTGTTGCGTCAAACCAAATGGTGTAGGCCGATCCGAAACAGCCTCTGTTTCCACGACCAAAGCATTGTCGTCGGTCACCGTATAGACCACCGCAACATCCACGTTTCCCGGGTAGCCTTCCTCGCCGTCAGCGCTGCGATAAGTGAGGCTCAGAGAAGGCTTTCCAGAAGGATGCTGCATGGGGCAAGCAGTCCAGAGTTTCTTGTCGAAT
>Ga0302320_10015548_pt1 | contig 15622 bp, 5 predicted proteins | sample Bog_T0_3_FD_202130 | JGI IMG/M metagenome (GOLD analysis project Ga0302320, IMG submission 202130) | Peat permafrost microbial communities from Stordalen Mire near Abisko, Sweden - Bog_T0_3 | ecosystem: Environmental > Terrestrial > Soil > Wetlands > Peat | place: Sweden: Abisko, Stordalen Mire... | reverse complement strand
TTTATTACCTTGTCTTCACCGACGACACGAACTTCACCACGCCGCCGATCCCGTCGCCAATGATCCCGATCAAGTTCGCCCCGACGCCGTTCGTGCCGGTCGGGAGCGCGGCTTCGGCCAACCTGGTCGTCAATGGGAGTTTTGAATCGCCGGTAGTGCCATTGGGCAGTGGGGCCATTGGGAACATGACCGGAACACAACTCACCGGATGGACGATCGCTTCGGGTAATATAGATTTAGTTGGCTTGCAATCACCGGGCATATTTTACTGGCAGCCGGCGGCGGGAAACCAGTCCATTGATCTGGATGGAACCACGCCGGGAGCGATTTATCAGGATATCCAGACTGTGGCGGGACAGGCCTATACTTTACACTTTGCCCATGCCGCTAACCCCTATGACACCACCTCCAATCTGGCCGTGAGCGTCTTCTGGAATGGGACGCTGATCACGAAGGCATCTTTCATTGATACGAACACACCCATTTCCATGGGTTGGCAATATGTCACCCTGCCCGTCGTCGGATCGGGAGGCTTGGACAGGCTTGAATTTGAGGATTTGAATGGTGAAAAAAACAGTGCCGGCCCGACATTGGATGACATTTCGCTCACCCCGGTAATCATTCCGAACAATCTGTATTACCAGCCGGAGCAGGATCTCACGCCGCTCGTCGGCACGAGCGCCTACGGCGTCTGGACCCTGGAAATCCAGGATGACCGCGTGGGCGCGACGAACAATGCCGTGCTCGACAACTGGCAGTTGTCATTCGTGTTTGCCGACACCAACCCGGCCCCGGCCATCCTGATCCCCGGAACGGAAATCTGCACCACCACGCCCACCGCAGCCAACGACATCGTGTGGTATCAGGTCAACGTGCCGCTCGCTGCCATCTACGCCACCAACACCCTGTTCTCCGCCGATCAGCCGGTGAACCTGCTGTATAACCCGGTTTCCCCCGGCACCAACGGCGCCTCGGTGCTGCTGACGAATCAAACCAGCGGCATTGCAATTTTGAGCACCACCAACGGCACGCCGCTGCTCGTTCCTGGCTCGACTTATTATCTCGGGGTGCAAAACCTGAACAATGTCCCGGTCAATTCCTGCATCGAGGTGGACTTTGATTTGTCAGGAACCCCGTTTGCCTACACGGAACCGGCCCAACTGGTCACGGGCACCAGCGCGCAGCTCAACGGCTTCGCCACGCCGAACGGATATGCCGCCACCGCCTGGTTCCAATGGGGAACCAACACGCTGTATGGCAACTCGACGCCGCCGGTCAACGTAGGAGCCGGCAACAACGTGTTCTATGTGACCAACTCGATTCCCACCGTGACGAACGTGCCGTATCATTTCCGGCTGGTGGTGAGCAACACGCAGGGTGTGGCTTATGGTTTTGACCAGATCTTGGATGAAGCCAACGTGGTGGCCTGGGGAGCAAATTACGACAAACAGCTTGACGTGCCGACGAATAAAAATGTGACGGCCATTGCCGGAGCCTACGATCACAACCTCGCCTTGACGACCAACGGGCAGATGCTGGTCTGGGGTGACAATACCTTCGGCCAGTCGGTCGTGCCGCCGGGCTTGAGCAATGCGGTGGCGGTGGCGGTGGCCGGCGGCCAAAGCTACAGCATGACCCTGCAAAGCAATGGCATCGTGGCTGCCTGGGGCATAAATCTCCTGAACCAGACCAATGTGCCGGCGGGCTTGAGCAATGTGGTGGTGATTGCCGGGGGGACGGCCACCAGTCTGGCGCTGCAAAACAGCGGCACGATTGTGGCCTGGGGCGCCAATTTCTTCGGCCTCACGAACGTGCCGGTCGGCGCGAGCAACACCGTGGCGATCGCCGGCGGCACCTACCACGCGCTGGCGCTGAAAAATGACGGAACAGTGACGGCCTGGGGCGACGACAGCATCGGCGAAACGGATGTGCCCACCAATCTGAACAACGTCGCGGCCATCGCGGCGGGCAGTTATCACAGCCTGGCCCTGAAATATGACGGCACCGTGGTGGCGTGGGGTGATGACAGCGCCGGCCAGACGGATGTGCCCGCCGGTTTGAGCAATGTGGTGGCCATCGCCGCCGGCGGTTTCCACAGCCTGGCCTTGCTGGCCAACAGCACGGTCGTGGCGTGGGGCGACGATTCCGCCGGCCAGACCAGCGTACCCGTGGGCCTGACCAATGTGGTGGCCATTTCTGCCGGATATTTTCACAGCCTGGCCTTGACGCCGCAACTCATCCTGACCAACGGCATCATCCTGCCCCTCATTCCGGGGGTGCCGCAAATCAACAACATCTTTGCCGGGGCCGTCACGTATTATCAGGTCAATGTGCCGACCAATGCGGATTTCGCCACCAACACCCTGCTCTTTGCCAACAACGGGCCGCTGAACCTCTGGTTCAGCACCAACACGCCGCCGACGGTGGGGGCCACGAATGACACGCGGCTGGGCACCAGTGTCACGAACGGCGTGTGGATTTTGAACACCACCAATGGGGTTACACTGCCACTGCTGGTTCCCGGTTCGACCTACTATCTCGGCGTGCAGAACACGAACAGCGTCACGGTGAATTACGGGATCGAAGTTAACTTTCATCTGACGACGCCGATCATCCCGCCGCCGTTCACGAACGTCATCACGATTTCCAGCATCGTTCATACGAACCTCAATGGCACGCCCGGCTTCCTCCTGACGTGGTTTGCGCCGAGCAACGATCTGTTCCAAGTGCAATGGAGCGGCGGCCTCCCGCCGGTGTGGACCTCGTTCACCAACATCGTCAGCTACAACCCGAATTATCCCGCGAGCGCGACGAATGCGGAGTTCACTTACTTTGATGACGGCTCGCAGGCTCCGTTTGCCGGCCCGACGCGCTTTTACCGGCTGGTCCAACTGGGTTCCTTGTTGAACGTAAGCAACGGCGTGCCGCAGACGGCGAACGTCGCGCCCGGCGGCACCGCCTATTATTCCATCACCGTGCCGCCGAACGCGGACGCCGCAACGAACGCCCTGCTCGCCGCCACCGCGCCGGTCAACCTGCTCTTCAACCAGACCAACCTGCCGACCGGCGCGAATGCCGGCGGCTACATGCTGCTGACCAACGTCACCGGCGGGATTTCTATTTTGAATGCCAGCAGCGTGCCACCGCTCGAACCCGGCGCGACGTATTATCTCGGCGTGCAGAACACCAACAGCGTCACGGTGCAATTCACGCTCGAGGTGAATTTCCACATACCCGCCGGCCCCAGCGGACCCGTCACGAACTATCCGATTTCGGGTGTTAAATTCACAAACAACGGCACGGCGAACGGCCTCCTGTTCACCTGGGTTGCGCCGACGAATTATCAGTTCCAGATCCAATGGACGACCAGCCTCTCGCCGTCGCCGATTTCCTGGACCACCGTTTCCGGTGCCGTGCCGGTGCTGATGAGCGTATCGGGGACCACGGGAACCTATCAATGGTTTGATGACTTCTCCCTGACCGGCGGCTTTGGTTTACAGAAATTCTACCGGCTCATCGCCTATCCGCCGGGCGTGCCCCTTCCGTCCTTGCTGGTCATCAGCAGCGCACAGGTCTTGCCCGGCGGCAACCTCCAACTCCAATGGGCCGGCTCGACCAATTATGTTTATGATGTTCTGTGGACGACCAACCTGGCGCTGGCCAAATCCAACTGGAACGTCTTGAGCAATCTGAACCCGCCGACGCTGATCTACAATGGCGGGGTTTATACGTTCAGCACCAATGCCGTCATACTGACCGGCGGCGCGAACGGCGCCTTCTTCCAGGTGCTGCAACTGCCGTAAAGCAACCCATAGCCGCTCGTTGAATTGAATCCGCGCCAAAGGCGACGCAAACGAAATTTTTTCGCCAACTCCCGCTTTGCTTTTCGCGCCGTGTGGCGTAGTGTGAATTTTCGTCTCGACGAATAATTCACGAACATGAGCAAAGAGTTCATCAAGATCGGCGGCGCGCGGGAGCACAATCTCAAAAACCTCACGCTCCAGATTCCGCGTGACAAGCTGGTGGTCGTCACCGGCCTCAGCGGCAGCGGCAAATCGTCGCTCGCCTTTGACACGATTTATGCGGAGGGCCAGCGCAAATACGTCGAGAGTCTTTCGGCTTACGCGCGCCAGTTTCTCGACCAGTTGCAAAAACCGGACGTGGATTTCATCGAAGGCCTGTCACCCGCGATCGCGATTGAGCAGCGCAGTTCCGGCAGCAGCCCGCGCTCGATCATCGCCACCACCACGGAAATTTTCGATTACCTCCGCCTGCTTTACGCGCACATCGGCCAGGCGCACTGCCCCGAAACCGGCGTGCCGATTTCCACGCAAAGCACCAGCGACATCGTGGACAAAATTCTCGCGCTGCCGCCGAAAACGAAAGTCATGCTCCTCGCGCCCGTCGTGCGCCGACAGAAGGGCGAATTCCGCGACGTGTTCGAGCGCCTGGCCCGCGAAGGTTTTGTCCGTGTCCGCGTGGACGGCGAGATTGCCGAACTGGGCGAAAACATCGCGCGCATCAAGCTCGACAAGAAGAAATTTCACAACATCGAGGCGGTCGTGGACCGGCTGGTGATGGACGAAAAAATCCGCGTGCGCCTCGGCGACTCCGTTCAGACCGCGCTGCGGCTCGGCGAAGGCGTGATGTTCACGCTGCATCAGCTGCCGGGTGGAACAGGCGTCCCGCCTGTGTTTTCAGGCGTCGCGCCCGAAACATCGTCCGACGCGGTTCGCCAATCCATTGCAGTGTCCTCGCCCGCCCCCGGCGCAACGCCGAGGGCAACAGGCCGGAGGCCTGCTCCACCCGACGAATGGATCGAAACTTTGCACTCGAACAAAATGTGTTCGCCCGCCACCGGCAAAAGCTACGATCCGCCGACACCGAAACATTTTTCCTTCAACGCCCCCGCCGGCGCGTGCCCGATCTGCCATGGCCTCGGTCAGAAGATGGTTTTTGATGAGGCGCTCGTCGTGCCGAATTTTGACGAGCCGCTGGAAAGCGCCATCCAGCCGTGGCGCCGCGCGGGCAAGCGGATGAACATTTACTACAAGGCCATGCTCCGGTCGGTGGCCGGTCATTTCAATGTGGCGCTGGAAACGCCGTGGAAGGATTTGCCGGAGGAGTTTAAAAAAGTCCTGCTTTACGGCTCCGGCGAGGACCATGTCGAATTCAAATTCTGGCGCGCGGGCAAGGTCAGCAGCATTGACCGGCCGTTCGAGGGCGTGCTGCCGAACCTCGAACGCCTCGCCACCGAGAGTGAAAGCGAATTCATCCGCAACCGGCTCAAGGCTTACATGACGCCGCAGTTTTGCGATACTTGCGGCGGCAGGCGGTTGAAGCCGGAAATTCTCGCCGTCACGCTCGGCGGGGAACAGTTTGTTTCCCAGCTCAAAACGAAAAATTCAAAATCCAAAACCCTCAAGATTCCCGGCCTGTCCATCATGGACGTGTGCGGTTTGTCCGTGGAAAAGGCGGACGAATTTTTCGCCGCGCTCAGGCTGACGGAATTCGAGTTGAAGATTGCCGCCGAAGTGGTCAAGGAAATCCGGGCGCGGCTCGGCTTCTTAAAAAATGTCGGCCTGGCTTATCTCACGCTTGACCGCGAGAGCGGCACGTTGAGCGGCGGCGAGGCGCAGCGCATCCGGCTCGCCACGCAGATTGGCGCGGCGCTCATCGGCGTGCTTTACGTTTTGGACGAGCCAAGCATCGGTCTGCACCAGCGCGACAACGACCGGCTGCTGGCGACGTTGAAAGGTCTGCGCGATTTGGGCAACACGGTTTTGGTGGTGGAGCATGATGCGGACACAATTCGCGCCGCCGATTACATTTTGGATCTCGGCCCGGGTGCCGGCGTTCACGGTGGCGAACTCGTCGCGGCGGGCACCTTGCCGGAAATTCTCGCGGCGACAAAATCGCTCACCGGCCAATATCTCACCGGCGAACTGGCCATCCCGGTTCCGAAAAAAAGAATTTCGCCGACGGAAGAAAAGGGCTGGCTGGAAGTCATCGGCGCGACGGAAAACAATTTGCAGAACATTGACGTGCGGATTCCGCTCGGCACGTTCACCTGCGTCACCGGCGTCAGCGGTTCCGGCAAGAGCACGCTCGTCAGCGACATTTTGCAGCGCGCGCTGTTCCGCAAATTTTACGGCTCGAAGGAGCGGCCCGGCGAACACAAGGCACTGCGCGGTTTTGAAAGTCTCGACAAGGTCATCGTCATTGACCAGTCGCCGATTGGCCGGACGCCACGCAGCAACCCCGCGACTTACACCGGCATGTTCAATCACATCCGCGATTTGTTCGCGAAATTGCCCGCCGCGAAAGTGCGCGGATACGAGCCGGGCCGTTTCAGTTTCAATGTCAAGGGCGGCCGCTGCGAAAAATGCGAGGGCGACGGCGTGCTGAAAATCGAGATGAACTTTCTGCCGGCGGTTTATGTGACCTGCGAGGTGTGTAACGGCAAGCGCTACAATCGCGAAACGCTGGAGATCGCTTACAAAGGCAAAAATATCGCGGACGTTTTGGACATGACGGTGGACGAGGCGGTGGATTTTTTCCGCGCGGTGCCGAAGATTTACGATCCGCTGGCGACGCTGGGCGAAGTGGGCCTCGGCTACATCCACCTCGGCCAGCAGGCGACGACGCTGAGCGGCGGCGAGGCGCAGCGCGTGAAGCTGGCGACGGAACTGGCGCGCAAGGCGACCGGCAAAACTTTTTATATTTTGGACGAGCCGACGACCGGCCTGCATTTTCACGACGTGGCAAAACTGCTGGAAGTGCTTTTCAAACTGCGTAACACCGGCAACACGCTGCTCGTCATCGAGCACAATCTGGACGTGATCAAGACCGCGGACTGGATCGTTGACCTCGGTCCCGAAGGCGGTTCCGGCGGCGGAAAAATCGTGGCGGAAGGCCCGCCGGAAAAAATCGTCCACTGCGCCGCGAGCTTCACCGGGCATTATTTGAAAAGTGTTTTGTCCAACTGAAAAAGCTGGCATGATTTTTGAAAGCCATGATGACTGAATTCATAAAGCAATTGACGACCCCGGAGTCGGCAAAGGCTTATTTGATCCTGCTTGTGCTGGTTGCAGCCGTGGTTGTCTGGATACGCGGCACGAGTGTGCTTTCCGCAAAGATGGCTGGCTGGAAAAATCTGGTTGAAAAGTTTCCGGCGACGGATATTGAAAGGCCCGGCGACACTTTCAAAAACCAAACTGGCTGGATCGGCAATACGGAATTTCGGCGCACTTTTAACATTCAATTGCTTCAAGAAGGCATTCGCGTTTGTCCCAATTTTGCCCGCCGTTCGCCGATTATGGTTCCATGGTCCAAAATTACCGGGGTTGCCGTATCCGAAGCCCGCGTTGTTGGCGTCCAGCAAAATGTTCTGTTGACGGCAGAGTGGGAAAAGTTGTTGCAATTTTCCCTGCCACCCAAAGTTTTGCCGACCGTCGAAGCTAATGTTCCCGCCGACCATTTCCGGAAAGTTGAAATTACTCCACTGGTTGAACTGGTCAAAGAGCGTTGGAAAAATCGTGAACGTGGATAGGTTTCGCTTTTTGCAACCGCGTTGAATAGTCTAAATTCCAGCATGGCATTTTTGCGGCAATGGCTTTTGATTCTGTTAGCGCTCGGTTTGAGCGGCGGACAAGTCATCGCCGCCAGCGGGCGGGAAAACCGCGCCTACGCGGCGGCGGCGGCGGCGTTTCAGGACGGGATGTATGGCCGTGCGGAAACGGCGTTCGCCCAGTTTGTCGAAAAATATCCCAAGTCAGAACGCGTCGGCGAAGTCATTTTGCTTCAGGCCCAGGCGGAAATAAAACTCGGCGATTTCACCAACGCCGTCGCGCGGCTCACCCATCCGGACAATCTGGCCAAGGCCGGGCCGCTGGCCGACGAATATCTTTATTGGACCGGTGAGGCGCAATTTCAAAACGGCGATTATCCGGCGGCGGCGGAAGCCTGGATCGCGCTGGCGCAAAAATTCCCGGAATCGCGGCGGCGGCTGGAGGCGTTGGTGGATGCGGCAGCGGCATTCAAAGAGCTGGCTGAGTGGCAGCAAACGGTCGCCTTGCTGGGAGCGACGAACGGCATATTTCAGCAGGCGGCCCAAGCCGACCCGGATGGCGAACTGGTGGCGGGCGGAAAATTATTTCTGGCGCAGGCAAGGTTTGCGCTGAAGGATTTTTCCGGTGCGGCGGCCATCCTTGAACCGCTGCTGGATTCGCCAGCACTCAAGCCGGAACTGCGCCGGCAAAGCGGTCTGCTGCTTTATCAGGTCAAAATCGCGGCAAATAAGTTGGATGCGGCGCTGGCAGTCACGACCAATCTGCTTCAAGTTGCGCAACTTGAAACCAATGCCGGCTGGCATGCCGAAGGCGTTGCCTTGCGCGCCGTGGCACTGGAACAGCTCGGCCGCACCAACGACGCCATGGCCGCGTATCAGGAAAATGTGGCGAACGCGCCACCGGACCAGCAGCGCGAGGCAGTCCTGAAAATTGCCCAACTGGCGGCGGCACCAGATGACTTCGACATCGCCACGACAAATTTGGAAAAATATTTGTTGCAGTTTACCAATTCGCCGGCGGAGGACGCCATGCTGCTGACGCTGGGCGAGCTGCGGTTAAAACATTTTGCGGGACAGCCGGCGGCGACGAACGAGCTGGCCGGGGCGCTGGCGCGATTCAACGAATTGATTGGCAAATTCCCGAACAGTCCGCTGCTCGGCAAGGCGTATCTGGACCGCGGCTGGTGCGGGTGGCTGACGGCAAAATCCGCCGAAGGTTCTGGCGACTTCATCACCGCCGCGCAAAATTATTCCAACAGCTACGAGGATTTCAAAACCGCCGCGCAAAACATCGCCGCGCTGAACCAGCCGCCGTCAGAGAATCTGCTCGTGGCGTGGTTCAAAATGGGTGACGTGCAGTTCGCGCAAACGAATTTTGCGGGTGCCTTGGAAAATTACCGCGCGGTGCTGGACAGCCTAAAATTATTTCCCGAGGCGAGCGCGACGCTAGGCGATCTGGCGCTGTATCAAAGCCTGCGCGCCAGCCTGGAGTTGAAGGACATGGCGGGAGCGACGAACGCGCTGGCGCAAATCCTGGAGAATTTTTCCGCGAGCGCGCTGGCGCAGGGCGGCGCGCTGCTGGTCGCGGAAAGCCAGACGGATCTGACCCAGCCGGCGAATGCCCGGGCATTGCTCAATAAATTTGAGACGACGTTTCCAGATTCGCCGCTGCGCCCGCAGGTGGAACTGGCCATCGCGCGCACCTACGAACGGGAGCAAAACTGGCCCGCCGCCATCACGAATTACGCCAACTGGCTGACAAGCTTCCCAACGAATGACTTGCGCGCCCAGGCCGGTTATTCGCTGGCGCAGGCGGATTTTCAAGCGGGCAACGAAACGAATGCCTTCGTCCAGTTCACCAATTTCGTGGCACAGTTTCCGACGGACAAACTCGCGCCGCTGGCGCAATGGTGGCTCGCCGACCACTTTTTCCGCGCGGGCGATTTCGAGAACGCCGAAAGAAATTACAAACCCATTTTTCAAAACACCAACTGGCTCGGTTCCCCGCTGGCGAATCGAACCAATTTGTTTTATCCGGCGCAGATTATGGCCGGGCGGGCCGCCGCAGCGCGGCTGGATTACGTTGGCGCGAACCGTGACTACTTCGCCATCCTAGAGGCAGACACAAACTGCCCGCTGGATCTGCGGGTGCAGGCGACCTTTGAGCACGGTTTTGCGCTGATGCGAGCCGATTCGGCTGACACGAACAACCCGCTGGCGAATTTCGGGCTGGCCACAAACGAGTTTTTCCAGATCGCCCAGCTATATCCCACGAATGAACTTGGCCAGCTTGCGCTGTTCTACATCGGTGACTGCTATGTCCAACTGACCAATTATGACGCGGCGACGAATACCTTCGCGCAGGTTTTTAATTCGCCGTTTGCCGGTGTGTCGGCGCGCAGTCAGGCACAGATCGGATTTGGCATCGCGCTAGAAAAGAAGGCGGACTTGGCGGCCGGTGCCGACCAGATCGCGCTGCGAAACGCGGCGCTGGACAATTATCTGGCAGTGTTCAACGGCCTAAATCTGCGCGATGACGAGCAACCGGAGCCGTTCTGGCTGCAAAAAGCCGGCTCGCAGGCCGCACCCTTGATCGGATTGTTGAACAATCCGAATGCGGAGCGGAATTTTTTTATCCGGCTGAAAACGAGATTACCCCAACTAGCGGATTCAATTAACAAAAAAATCGCCGCCTTGCCACCGGAAAAAAAGTAACCCGCCGTTTGACACCCATAGCAGGCAAGCCTAGCTTCAACTGCCTAAACCATGACTGAAACAACTTCAACCGAAACCGTCGTCGGACTCACGGCACGCGCCGCCGAGGAATGCCAAGCCCTGCTATCGCTACCGGAAAATGCGGGCAAACATTTCCGCGTTTATGTGGAACAGGGCGGCTGCTCCGGGATGCAATACGGCATGGTTTTCGATGAAAAGCGCGACGGCGACCTGGCGTCCGCACAACATGGCGTGGCGGTTTTGGTTGACCCGATCAGCGCGCAATATCTGCGCGGCACCGTGGTGGATTTCAGCGATGCACTGACCGGCGGCGGCTTCAAGATCACCAACCCGAATGCCAAGGAAAGCTGCGGCTGCGGCAAGTCTTTCAACGCCTGATTTTTTCAAAATAAAAAACGCCGTTCCGGTTTTCGCGGAACGGCGGTTTGCTTTGCATGTTTTCAAATCCACTTTTTCTTCACCAGCCACATCTTGATGAGCTGCGTCAGGCTGACGTAGCACAGCAGGGTCGCGGCGAGAATCGGCCAGAACTGCCACGGCAGCGGCACGAAGCCGAGCGGCCGGGCCAGCGGTGAAAACGGCAGCACCGCACCAATCAGCATGATCAAAATGCTCGTCATCGTGAGCTGCCAGCTCGCGCGCGACTGGATGAACGGAATCGCGTTCGTGCGGATGACGTGGATGACCAGCGTCTGCGTCATCAGCGATTCCACGAACCAGCCGGTGTGAAACAGCGCGGCGGCGTAGGATTGGTCGGGGTCGGTGACGCCGGCAAAACGCGCGAGCATTTCCGGCGGCGGCACCAGCCCGAGGTTGTTGCACTTGAAGAAAAACAGCATCACGCAAAACGTGCTGTAATCGAAAATGGAGCTGATCGGCCCGATGAACAGCATGAAACGCGTGATCTCGTTGATCTGCCACGGGCGCGGCTTGGCAATGACCTGCGCGGTCACGTTGTCCGTCGGAATCGGCACCTGCGAAAAATCATAGAGCAAATTATTCGTCAAGAGTTGCAGCGGCCACATCGGCGAAAATTTCAGCCACGCGCTAGCACCGACCATGCTGAAAACGTTGCCGAAATTGGAGCTAGCGCCCATGCGGATGTATTTCAAAATATTCGCAAACACCTTGCGGCCTTCGAGCACGCCTTCTTCCAGCACCATCAGATTTTTTTCCAACAAAATCATGTCGGCGGATTCCTTGGCGATGTCCACGGCAGTGTCCACGGAAATGCCCACGTCCGCCGCGCGCAAGGCGGGCGCGTCGTTGATGCCGTCGCCCATGAAACCGACGACGTGGCCCTTTTTTTGCAGCGCCATGACGACGCGTTTTTTGTGCGCTGGCGAGAGGCGCGCGTAAACGTCCACGCTGCCAATCGCCTCGGCGAGTTCGACGTCCGTCATTTTTTCCACGTCGTTGCCGAGGATGATTTTTTCCGCGTTGATGCCGACCTCGGTGCAGACCTTGCGCGTGACCAGGTCGTTGTCGCCGGTCAAAACTTTCACCGTCACGCCGTGCTGCCGCAGCGCGGCGATGGCGGTCTTAGCCGTGTCTTTCGGCGGATCGAGAAACGCCAGATAGCCCGTCAATACAAGGTTTTCTTCGTCGGCCTTGGAATAGGCGTTTTGCGCGCCGACTTTTTTGTTGGCGATGGCGAGCACACGGAAACCATCTTCGCTCAACGAATTGACCTGCTCGATCAGATTGCCGACGAGAATCGGCTCCATCTCAAAAATTTCCCCGGCGCTCTCGAAGTGCGTGCATTTTTTGAACACCGATTCCGGAGCGCCTTTCGTCAGCAACTGGCGCTGGCCGTCCGGGCCTTCGACGACGACGGACATCATGCGGCGCGAAAAATCGAATGGGATTTCGTCCACCTTGCTGTATTTGTCCACGGACAGTTCGCGATGAAGCTGCGTGTATTTAAGCACCGCGCGGTCGAGCACATTTTTCAAGCCGGTCTGAAAATGGCTGACGAGATAGGCGTCGCGCAAAACTTCTTCGCTCTCGTTTTTGAAAACGTCGCAGTGGATTTCCAGGATGACGTGGTCAATCGTGAGCGTGCCGGTCTTGTCGGTGCAGAGCACGTCCATCGCGCCGAAGTTCTGGATGGAGTTCAACCGCTTGACGATGACTTTTTTCTTGGACATCGCCAGCGCGCCTTTGGACAGGCAGACGGAAACGATCATCGGCAGCATTTCGGGAGTGAGGCCGACGGCCACGGCCATCGCCAATAAAAACGCGGTCTTCCAGTCGTGCTTCGTGAATCCGTAAAGAAAAAACACCAGCGGCACGATCACGATCATGAACGTGATCATCAGCCAGGTGAACTTTTTGATGCCCTTGTCAAAGGCCGTTTCGACCAACTGGCCGGAGAGGCTGCTGGCCATTTTGCCGAAATAGGTTTGCGCGCCGGTGGCGACGATGACGCCGGTGGCCGAGCCGCTCTCGACGCTCGTGCCGAGAAAACACAGGTTCGTATGCTCGATGCATTGGACATTCGGGCGCGGATCACACGCGTCCATTTTTTCCACCGGCAACGATTCGCCGGTCAATGTGGCCTGAATCACGAACAAATCTTTGGAGGCGATCAACCGCACGTCGCCGGGAATCATGTCGCCGGCGGAGAGCTTCACCACGTCGCCGGGCACGAGGTCTTTGAGCGGAATTTCTTTCGGCTGGCCATCACGCAATGCTGTTGCCGTGACCTTGATCATCGCCTTGAGCTTGGCGGCGGCGGTGTCGGCCTTGGTTTCCTGGATGAACCGCAGCAGCAATCCCAGCAGCACCATCAGAACCATCAAGGAGCCGCCGATGTAATCGCTGGCCTCGTTCGCCGTCGCAAACGTGATGATGGCGAGGATCGAAAGCAGGATGACCAGCGGATTGAGCGCGGCGATCCAGAGCCGCCAGAGCCACGAATGTTTTTTTTCCTGCGCGACCTCGTTCGGGCCGTATTGCTGCAAACGGGTTTCAACCTCGGCTTCCGACAGACCGGCGGCAGTCGTGTTGAGTTTTTGCAGGGCGGCGGCGGATTCCTGCGTCGCGGCCTCGCGCAGCACGTCGGCGGCGGACTGTTGGTTGGAACCGTTTGGAACGGGCATAAAATTTATCGTTGCGGGCGGCTCAAGTTACGCTGTGAGACGCCATTCGGCACGTTAAGATTTCGCAAAAGAAAAGTTTCGCCGAAGACAAAAAATCAGGCAAGTCTGCTTCGGCAATTTCTTTCGCCACGCGCGCTTGACGCTGCTGGCGAATCGGCTATTTTGAAACCGTTCGGGGAGCCAAATCGCCTATGGGTGACGCTGAGAGTTTGACGCGCGAGCGCCAATGACCCGTGAACTTGAACCGGATAATGCCGGCGCAGGGATTTCTCACTCTCTTCGGCTTTCCACCAATACATTTTCGCGCGAAGAGCGCGCAGGCGGCGAAGGAACACATTTTCTCCTTCGCAACCTTCGCGGCCGTCGCGCGACGCAAAAATAATTATGATCGCGACCAAAGAATCGTTCGAACCGCACAGCAGCGAGCAACTGCCGGCCAGCAAAAAAATTTACGTCGAGGGCGTGCTGCATCCCGACATCCGCGTGCCGATGCGCGAGATTGAAGTCAGCGACACCAAGTCTTACACCGGCGCGATCGAGAAAAATGCGCCCGTGCGCGTCTATGATTGCTCCGGGCCATGGGGCGATCCCGCGTTCGCCGGCACGTCCGATGAAGGTCTGCCCGCGTTGCGCCGCGATTGGATTTTGAAGCGCGGCGACGTGGAGGAATACGACGGTCGCGAAGTGAAGCCGCAGGATAACGGCTATCTCTCCGGCAAACACGCGGAGTTCGCCAGCGTCGCCGAGAAAAACCGTCTCGTGGAATTTCCCGGCCTGCTCGGCCAGCGCCGCAAGCCGCTCCGCGCGAAGGCAGGCAAGGTCGTCACGCAATTGCAATACGCCCGCGCCGGCATCATCACGCCGGAGATGGAGTTCATCGCCATCCGCGAAAACATGGGCCGCGCCCGCATTTCGGACATGGCGAACGACATCGTCCGCAACCAGCTCGACAAACAGCACGCCGGTTCGCAGCAGCTCACCGGCAGCGAATTTACGCCGTCAGTTTTCAAAAAATTTCCGCAGCACATCCCGAAAGAAATTACGCCTGAGTTTGTGCGCGAGGAAGTCGCCGCCGGCCGCGCGATTATCCCGGTGAACATCAACCATCCGGAAAACGAACCGATGATCATCGGCCGCAATTTCCTCGTGAAGATCAACTCAAACATCGGCAACAGCGCCGTGGCGTCGAGCATCGAAGAAGAAGTGGAAAAGATGCGTTGGTCCATCAAATGGGGCGCGGACACCGTGATGGATTTGTCCACCGGCAAGAACATCCACGCCACGCGCGAATGGATTTTGCGCAACTCACCCGTGCCCATCGGCACCGTGCCGATTTATCAGGCGCTCGAAAAAGTCAACGGCCGCGCCGAAGATCTCACGTGGGAACTCTTCCGCGACACGCTCATCGAGCAGGCGGAGCAGGGGGTGGACTACTTCACCATCCACGCCGGCGTGCTCCTGCGCTTCGTGCCGATGACCGCGAGCCGCATGACCGGCATCGTTTCCCGCGGCGGCAGCATCATGGCCAAATGGTGTCTCGCGCATCACAAAGAGAATTTCCTCTACACGCATTGGGACGAAATCTGCGACATCATGGCCGCGTATGACGTTTCGTTCTCCATCGGCGACGGCTTGCGTCCCGGCTCGATTGCCGATGCGAACGACCGCGCGCAATTCGGCGAACTCGAAACGCAGGGCGAACTCACCAAGCGCGCGTGGGCCAAGGGCGTGCAAGTCATGAACGAAGGTCCCGGCCATGTGCCCCTCCACATGATCGAAGAGAACATGGTCAAGCAGCTCGAGTGGTGCGGCGAAGCGCCGTTCTACACGCTCGGCCCGCTCACCACCGACATCGCGCCCGGCTACGACCACATCACCAGCGGCATCGGTGCGGCGATGATCGGCTGGTATGGCTGCGCGATGCTCTGCTACGTCACGCCCAAGGAACACCTCGGCCTGCCGAACAAGAAAGACGTGAAAGACGGCGTCATCACCTACAAGATCGCGGCGCACGCTGCCGACCTCGCCAAAGGCCATCCAAGCGCGCAATACCGCGACAACGCCATTTCCAAGGCCCGCTTTGAATTCCGCTGGGAAGATCAATTCAACCTCGCGCTCGACCCCGTGACCGCGCGCGAGTTCCACGACGAAACCCTGCCGCAGGACGGCGCCAAGACCGCGCACTTCTGCTCCATGTGCGGCCCGCACTTCT